>Ga0210391_10000094_pt1 | contig 106930 bp, 83 predicted proteins | sample IncBWC12OmetaG_FD_160573 | JGI IMG/M metagenome (GOLD analysis project Ga0210391, IMG submission 160573) | Forest soil microbial communities from Barre Woods Harvard Forest LTER site, Petersham, Massachusetts, United States - Inc-BW-C-12-O ...
AACAGCGAGCGACTGGTGGACGGGGAAGGATTCGAACCTTCGTAGCCCGCAAGGAGCGGCAGATTTACAGTCTGCTGGTTTTAGCCACTCACCCACCCGTCCCGCGAAAACAAAAGGACGCTAACTGCTTGTCCCCCAAAACTTTTTCAGCAAATCCTCGCGCTGCAAAACAAAAACACAAAAAGGACTCGTGTCAAAAGACACCAGCCCGTTTATTTTTCCTGCAAGGATTTGCTCCGCCTCACTCCCCTGCAAATTCCTGGTGGAGCTGGCGGAGGGAATTGAACCCCCGACCCTCTGATTACAAATCAGATGCTCTACCAGCTGAGCTACGCCAGCCTCGCTCAAACCGGGTAAGAATAGCAGAAGGGGCAAGTAAATTGCAAGGGGGTGAATCGGATTTTGGAGCACGTCGGGGACCAAGTCTGTGGAAAACCTGTTTCCCTGTGTCGCACTCCTAGCGGCTCTATCTTTCGATTCCTCTATAGTTTAGCATAAAACCCGGGTTCCGGCCGGGGGCGCGTCCGGGAAGAGCAAGCGACCACGGTTTTATCCTCAAAATGTAGCCGCCTTCCGGAACGGTCCGTTTGCCTGGGAACGTGCAATTTCGCAATATCGAAAGTTCAAATCGTGGAAGCCGGACAGATGACGAAGCGAAGCGTTGCTCTAGGGATCCTGGCCATACTCGTTGTAGGCGCTCTTGCACTTTACGGTTACCGGCGCTTCGGCGTTTCTGGACCGAGCGCGCGCGACCAGCTTCTCGGCGAGATGCCCGCCGGCGCGAGCGCCGTTCTCTTCCTGGACCTCGATGCGCTGCGGCAATCGCCATTTCTTGCTGAACTCTACAAATGGGCGCCCGAACCCAAGGCCGATCCGGACTACGCACAATTTCTCAAATCCTCCGGATTCAACTATGAAACCGATCTGAGCCGCGTGAGTGTCGCGGTGATGAAGCACGGACAAGAGAGCGATCTTTTTGCCGTGGCCGACGGAAAATTCGACCGGAAAAAAATCTCTGCGTATGCATCCGAAACTGGAACGCGAATTAGCCGCGGCGGAAGAGAGATCTTCTCCGTGCCGATCTCCGGCAGCGCTCGGCGAATCACGTTCACCTTCTTGGGGAACAACCGCATGGCGCTGACAAACGGCACGAGCCTCGAAGCGACGCTATCCGAGCCGCCCGGAGGCTCCGATAGAGAAGCTTGGCGTGAGCGTTTCCGCAGGCTGGCCGGCTCACAGGTCTTCGCCGTGGTGCGCCAGGATCGAGGTGCCGGCGCGGCACTAAGCGCCAGAGCTCCCGGCGGACTGCAATCCCCGCAGCTCTCCGCCCTGATCGACCAGCTGCAGTGGATCACCGTCGCGGGAAAGACGGAAGGCGACCGCCTGCGCGTCGTAACCGAAGGCGAAGGCAGTTCGGATGCACCTGCGCGGCAGTTGTCCGACGTGCTCAACGGTTTGCTGGTGCTGGCGCAGGCAGGACTCCACGCCGAGAAGTTGCGGCACGAGCTTCCGCCAGAGGTGCGTGAAGCATATCTCGAGCTGCTAAAGAGCGCGGACGTCTCGGAAATTGACCGTGGCGAGACGAAGTCCGTTCGGCTAATCCTTGATGTAACGCCCGAGTTTCTCGAAGCCGCTCGCGCCTCTATACCCGCCGCACCTGCGGCCCCTCAAAATAAGTCCCTGCCGAACAAAAGCACCATCCGAAACTAGCCCGAGGCAATAAAAAATGCCCCGAAGAGACCGGGGCAAGAGGAACTCGCCGAAGCACGCGGCCGCGACTAGTCGCCTACGGTACTTCCCTTCATATAGCGCCAGGGATTGACCGGCGCGTTGTTCACGCGGACTTCGTAGTGGACGTGCGGGCCCGTAGAGCGGCCGCTGATGCCCGTGTAGCCGATGACCTCGCCACGCTTGACGCGCGTGCCCGGCACCGCCGAGAAGGAGGAGAGATGGGCATACCAAGTGCTGATGCCGAAACCGTGGTCGAGCACCACCAAGCGGCCATAGCCGGAATGGTTTTCGGCGATAGTCACGATGCCGTCCGCAGTAGCGTGAACCGGCGCGCCGTAATCGGACGCCACATCGACGCCGGTGTGAAACGCGCCCTCACCGTTAAAAGGATCGAGACGCTCTCCGAAACTGTCCGTGATGTGCCCTATCACCGGCCAGATCGACGGCGTATACGTTGAATCTGCGAAATTCATCGCGGGCATGAGTTGCATGCCACTCGAGGAGACGGCAATGACGGCGGCGTTCCTCTTTAAGAAGGTATATTGCTCAATGGACCTGTCGAAGGCGTCTTCCGGCGAAGCCTGGCTGTCGGTTGAATCGAAGGCCGCGGGGTGGTAGCGGAGCACGCCGTACGTCATGGCCACTTCGGTGGCCAGAGACTGGAGAGAATCGAGGCGCTGGTTGGTGTCGTTGACCGTGCTCTGGAGCTGCCGGTACTGCTTCTTGAGCGTTTCCTGATCGTGCCGGAGGGCGTTGTAGTTGCCGACCTTCCAGAGCATTCTCGAGTAAGAACCAATTGCGGCAACCACAGTAACCGCGCCGATGATGGCCAGAACGGCAAGGCTATGGAGCACGTAGGCCGGAATAACAAGCTTTTGCAGCTTGCCAGGCGTCGTCGCAATATAAAACGTATAGTTCTTGCTCGTAATCACAGACTTGGTCCCTCAGGTCTTCTAACTTGTCAAAAGCGGGCTATCTGCCCTGGCGCCCGCAAAAAAGAACCACTTCGGAACTGTATGCATCCAAATCTGAACCGTAAGCCTCGGTCCGCGACCTTGCTCATACTAAATTCTGTAGCCCTGCTCGTCAACCCTGTATTTTACAGTTCGAAGAACAGGATGTGAAAAACCGTCCCACCTGTACGTAGGGACAGGTGGAGGAGGCCTCCGAGCTAAGTGCCGGCGGGGGCCGCCAGTTCGCTCATCGCGTCCCCAGAACGAGTGCCCGAGCTATACTCGAGGAGAATCATGAAGAAAACTAAGCACGCCCCGCCTGATCTCAAGGGCCGCGAGGAGGATACCCTTTTGCGGCGGATAGAAGAGATCGCCGCCGGGACAGGAACTCGCAGTTCGGGCGTGCGGCTGGGTCCAGGCGACGATGCGTCGGTTTTCAGAGGGTCGAGGGGATGCGAGCAGGTTCTCACCTGTGACTGGTTCTTGGAGGGCACGCATTTCCTCCGGGACCGGCATCCGCCGGATGCGGTCGGCTGGAAATGCCTGGCCCGGGCTTTGAGCGACGTGGCGGCCATGGGCGGGGTAGCCCGGTGCTTCCTGTTGAGTTTGGCTCTACCGGTCTCGCACACCGGCCAGTGGCTTGACGAGTTTCTCGGGGGATTGCGCCGTGCCGCAAAGCGATTTGGGTGCGCGCTGGCCGGCGGTGATACGACCGAGAGGGCAGACATCCTGATCAGTGTGACGATCGTCGGTGAGGTGCGGACCGGAGGCGCAGTTCTGCGGTCTGGAGCGCGCCGAGGCGACCTCCTCTTTGTAAGCGGGCGGCTCGGTGAGGCGGAAGCGGGTCTTCGACTGATTCGCAAGAGCAAGCGACGGGCAAACAGCCGCTCTCCCCTTTTAAGGAAGCATCTCTACCCTGAACCTCGGCTGGCGTTGGGCCGCTGGCTTGCCGAAAAACGCCTCGCTTCGGCGATGATGGATCTCTCGGACGGTCTTTCGGCCGACCTGCCGCGCCTGTGCACGGCAAGCGGTGTTGGAGCGCGGCTCAGGGCGCGAGAGATTCCGGCAGTGCGAATGCGCGAACGCGGGCGGATGGGCGAGGCCGCGCTGCTCGATCTGGCTCTCAACGGTGGCGATGACTACGAATTACTCTTCACCGTGCCCCGGCGAAAATCGAAACAGATTCCGCGCTCCTTCGATGGACTTCCCGTCACAGCGATCGGCGAGATCACCAGAGAGCGAGCGTTGCTGCTTATAGATGAGCGCGGGTGCGAAGTCCCTCTTGCTAACCGTGGCTGGGATCCCTTCCGCAAGTCTCCATAAGGATTGATCTCGAACGCACCAGGCTCCAGCCATTCCGCCATCGCCGGGCCAGTCCCCCGCTTTTTGAGCGCGGCGCAGGTGCAATCTCAAGGACAGTAAATGAACCTGTCTTTCTCGCTGGACCAAATCCGTTCTTTGGAACAATTGTTTCGGCCGAACGCCGCGACTACTGTCACGCGCGAAGTGTCAGCGGGTCCCTTTTGCTCCCCGGCCTCCCTCGCTTGACTTCTGACAAAAAGATCCTGGTTGTGTCCTGAGGAGGGAACTTGAAAAGACTCTGCTGTCTCTTGGTGTTTGCCTTGCTTGCCTATTGGCCTGCTGCGGCCGAGGCTCAGGCGCCCATTCGCATCAATTGTGGCGGACCGAGTTATACGGATTCGAGCGGAAATGTCTGGAAAGCGGACGCGGACTTCAAAGGTGGCAGCGTCAGCCAGACGCAGGCGCATGTCAGCGGCACATCCGATCCGGCGCTCTTTCAAGATGGCCGCCTGAACGCCGCCAGCACGCCGCTCCTCTACTCGTTTCCTGTCGCTGACGGCAAATATCACGTGAACCTGTACTTTGCGGAAACCAACCCGTCCGATCAGAAGGTGTCCGCGCGCGTGTTCGACGTTAAAATCCAGGGCAACTGGGCGTTCCGGAACCTGGACATTTTCGCCAATGCCGGCGCGAACGGCGCCCTTATAAAGGAGGCGGACGTCTCCGTTAGCAACGGAACCCTCAGCGTGGAGTTCGACAACGTCATCGGAAATGCCTTGGTCGACGCGATAGAGATCCTGCCCGGCACGTCAGGACCAATCCTCTCTCTCAATTTCAAATATCCGGACGGGACGCCTGTCCTCGGCACCCTCGGCTACGCGGTCACCTCTCCGGTTCTGTCTTTTGAAGGAAGCCAGGCGCTCGTCAACGGCAGTGCCGAGAGCGCACTGTTCGCAAATCCCAGCGCTCTCGGCATCAGCGCGCAGTTCACCGTGAAACTCAGTCTCACCGACAACGCCGGCCATACCTTGTGGCAGTTAAACCTCGGAATGAATCCGGCGCAGGTGAATCTGGGCGGGATACAGAGCTCGTCGCTCAGCGTGGTTGTTCAGAAAATGTAGCGAAGCGGCTGGCCGTCCGGGACGCTCACCCGGGAGAGACGCCGGATGTGGTGGCCGGCGACGCCGTGGTCTTGGTTGGCGGCGTCGCCACCGGAGGCTTTTCCCTTGGCGCGGCGGGCTCGTCCGTTTCTGGCGCCGTATCGGGCGTGTCTACGTTGACCTTGTGGTCGAGCGCCTGCTGCTCGAGCGTAACCACATTGGCGAAATCGAGCGGCGGCTGGCCTTCGAGCGCGGTTTTCATGAACTCCAGCCAGATCGGAAGCGCCGCGCGGGCGCCGGTTTCCTTTTTGCCCAGCGAAATCTGTTTGTCGTCGAAGCCCACCCACACGCCGCAGGTCAGCTGCGGAGTAAAACCCATGAACCAGGCATCCGTGTAGTCCTGCGTGGTTCCGGTTTTCCCCGCGGCGGGCCGGCCCAGGGCTTTTGCCTGGACGCCTGTGCCGAACTGGATGACCTCTTCGAGCATGGCGGTCATCGTGCGGGCCACATCCGGCGAGATCACGTCGTGCACTTCCGGATGCGCTTCTTCCAGTAGCGCGCCGTCGTAACTCGTCACTCGGCGAATCATGTGCGGGTCGATGCGGATGCCGTCATTCGGGAACACCGTGAACGCCGAGACGTGCTCGATCAGTTTCATATCCGCCGCGCCCAGCACAAGCGGAAGGTACGGCGGGAGCGAGGTGGTGATGCCGAATCGACGCGTCATGTCCACAACGGAATTGATGCCGACTTTTTCCGCGAGCTTGACGGCGGGGACATTGCGAGAGCCGGCCAAGGCGCGCCGCAGAGTAATCGTGCCTTCGTATTTCTCGTCGTAGTTGTGCGGAGAGTAGGGCTGTCCGCCGCTGATCACCGTGAACGGCGTATCCACAACGGTGTCGAACGGCGTCGAGCCTTTTTCGATGGCGTCGGCGTAGAGATAGACCTTGAACGAGCTGCCCACCTGACGGTAGGCCTGCGTGGCGCGATTGAATTTTGAATCTTCAAAACTGTACCCGCCGACCATGGCCTTGATCTCGCCGGTCGAATTATCGATCGCCAGAATGGCGGCCTGCGGCGCTGGCTGCTGCTCGAGTTGCACGCGCGCGGTGGCTTCATGCAATTCCTGGATCGAGAATTGCGCCAGGTCGCCGACTTTCAGCAGCTCCGTGGGCTTCTTGCGGCCGGTCCAGGCGAAATCCGGCGGCGAAAGGATCGCGCGGTAAGTGCCGATCTTGATTGTGGCGTACTTGTCGTCCACGGAAAGCACCAGGCCCGTGACATAAGAACCTTTTTCGATGGCATGCCGCCAGTCGTCGTCTTCATAGCTATCGAGCTTGCCGAGATTGTCGCGCAGAATGTTGGCTGGTTCGCCGCGCCAGCCGTGGCGCCGGTCATAGCTGTGTAGACCGTCCCGCAGCGATTGATTCGCGGCTTGCTGCATCTTGATGTTCAGCGTGGTGTAAACACGCAGGCCGCGTTCGTGGACGGCTTCCGTGCCATAGGTGGACTCCAGATACTTGCGAATTTCTTCGAAGAAATAAGGCGCCAGATCGTTGCGCGGATACTGCAGGTGCAAGCCAAGCGGCGTTTTCTTCGCCGCTTCCTCTTCGCTGGGGCTAATCTTGCCTTCCTCCTCCATGCGATGGATAACAAGATTGCGGCGGGCCAGAGCGCGCGCAGGGTCAGCCAGAGGCGAATAGATCGGACCGCGAATCATCCCGGCGAGCAGCGCGGCTTCCTGTAATTTCAAGTCGGTGACGGATTTGCCAAAATAAAATTGTGCAGCAGCGGCAAACCCGTAGTTGCCGTGCGCCAGATAGACCTGATTGGCGTACATGGTGAAAATCTGGGGTTTCGTGTAGCGCCGCTCGATCTGCAACGCCAGCAAAATCTCCTGCATCTTCCGGCGGAAGCTGATCTCGCTGCGGTCGAGGAACAGGTTTCCCGCCAGCTGCATACTGATGGTGCTCGCGCCCTGCGCCTTGCCGCCGTGCAGAATCTTTCGCCACGCGGCTCCCGCGATGCGCGGAAAATCGATGCCCCAATGTTCTTCAAAGTGCTGATCCTCGATGGCCGTCACTGCGTTGTAGAGAACTTTGGGGCACTGTTCGTACGTCATCAGGATGCGCCGCTGCAGTGCGAAGCTGCCGACCAGCTGGCCGTCGTCGGCATAAACCTCGGTGACAACGGTAGGGCGATACGTTTCGAGCGCGCGAATCTCCGGCAGGTCGCTCGCGTAAACGAACAGCAACCCGCAAGCCGCTCCGAGCGCAATGGCGCAAAGCAGCAGAAATGCGAGCGCCACACGGTCAATCAGCTTCCAACCGCGCAGCCGGAGTGTGATGGGAGGCAGGCTCAACATCGCTTAGATTTTATCTTACACACAGGCCGGCGGGGAGTTCCATGTGGCGCGTGGTTCCTTTCCGGGTCGCTGCCGGTCGGGCGTTTCGGTTAGCGGATTTGGCCGCAGTTGGGACACTGGCCGCTGCCTTTCGGATAAAACATGGCTCCGCATCCATTTGGACATGGCGCTGGCTCGCCTTCCGGGCGGTATGGCTCTCTTCCCGTCCGGAGATGAAAAATCGAAGCGGCTTCTTCCATCGTGGCTGCCTCAATGTGATGACAGAAGACCGGCTCTTCTCCCATAAGACCACGGGAAAGCAGATCCTTCACGTCCTCGGCCCGACAGAGCGTCGTGCCGGTGTTGTCTCGCTCGCGCCAGAACTCATAGGCCTGCATGGGCGCCGCGCCGGTTTTGTACTTGGCGTTTTTGGCGTCGATCCTCTCGCCTTCCGGATTCTTGTAATACCGCTCCCCGGCGCATGAGCGGCAAAGCGTCCGATCGCCCACGACAACTTCACGCTTGAAATTGATGCCTTCGCCGCATTCGGCGCATACCATGCGCGGCCCCTTGAAGCCGGGCAGATCTTCGGGTTGCACTTCGACTCTTACCCATTGCTTGTCAAAGAGAATTTCATCCGGGAGCGCGGCGTAGGCTTTTTGCTGCCCGGCGTCTTTCGTCATTTCCGGAAACATTTCGCGAGCGGCCTGCTTTGAGGATTCCTTGGCAGCGATGCGCACGGCGCGGCCGGTCTGGAGATCAACGAACGTGGCGGCAACTTTGCCCCAGTCGCGGAATTTCAGCGCGCGCTTTCCAAGCCGGCAATGGGAGACCAGCGCCACGGCATCCGTCACGCAGCGATCGATCTCCACGTAGGTAACGATGCGCTTGCGCTCGGCGACCGGATCCAGGATCCCCAACTCCCGGAGGCCCAACATCGCCAGCCGCACGCCCAGCACTTGTCCCGCGCAGAGATGCCCGTGCGCGACGGCTGCAAGCTCCAGATATTCAGAAAGAGTCTTCATGGTGGGGCAGCGCTCAAGAACGTAGTCTATGCAATCCGGGCCGATGAAACGAGTCTATGCCTTTTCGGGCGCCGTCCAGGGATGCGGCTGACCCGCTTCCTGAAAAGCGAAGATGGTCATCAGCAGCGCGAGTCCGGAGAGCGCCGCGTCCTCCAAAACCTTCAGGAGATTGATCGGCTGGGGCGTCGCAAAGCACCCGCAATTGATGTTCATGTGCAGGAGGTAGGCGCGCAGGACGGCGAAGGAGAAGCCGAACATGATCAGCGTGAGTACCGGAGCCCAAATGCGCAAACGCCAGCCAAGCAGAACGAACAGCCCGAGAATGATTTCAGTGAAAGGCAGGGCGTGGGCCACGAATTGCACTCCCCATTCCGGCAGCATCTTGAACGCTTCCACTTGCGTGGCGAAATTCGAGATGTTCATGGAGATGGAGAATTTCAGGATAAAAAATGGCCACAGATTGCTGTTCGGAAGAAAAATCTTCGAATAGCCCGCGTAAAGGAAGATGACGCCAAGAAGAAGCCGCCCGGTCCAGATGACTAGGCGGCGGAGGTTCCATGGGCTGGATTCGAGCATGTCTCGATGTCTTCCCGGTTGGCCTGGCGATGTTCTACTTCTGGCTCAGCAACTGGTCCAGAAACTGGTGCAGCGTGTCATAGTTCATCGCGCCAGAGTAAGGATAGGTCTGGCCTTTCGAATGAAACACGGTCGTCGGCGTCTGGTTGACGCGGTACATCTGCCCGAGCTGGACATCCTTTTCTATCAGCGGCTCGAGCGTTCCGCCTTTGACCAGCGCCCGGACCTTGGTCATCTCGGCGGAAGAAAGAGCGGCGGCCAGCGTGCCATCGACGTCGCCCGTCTGCTCCCACTTCTCCTGATTATCAAACAGCGCCCTCTCGACCGGCTCAATCTTCCCGAGCTCTGCCGCCGCACGCGCATAGCGCGCCGCAATGCGCGAGTAGGCATGCATGGGCAGAGGAAAATCGCGATGAACCAGATACACTTTGCCGGTCGTCACATAATTGTCCATGAGCTGCCGGTTGGTTGTCTCGAAGAGAGACTTGCACGCGGGGCACTGGTAGTCGCTGAACACTTCCATAATGACGGGCGCGCCTCGAGAGCCAAAGGCTTTATGGGGATCGATATCGTTCACGCCATCGACAGATTCGACGGCGGCCGGTGGCCGCTCGGCGCTCGGCACCGCGGCCGCAACGGGGCGAAGACCCCGGTTTGTAAAGAGGCGTCCACCGACCAAACTGAGCACCACAGCGATAGCAAATACAGCGCGACGGCTCACAGGAACCTCCCACGATTTCCTTTAAAATGGTGAGATGCAATCTCCGGCTCAGATTATCATAGCTTGCCGCTCTTTCGTCCCTGCTCGGCTACACGCGTTCCGGCCGCATCCAGGCGGCCCGTCCAGACATCTTATGGTTAGCCCGAAGCGAGAGGCGGCATAAAATCTAAGTGCATGAAAATAAAAGCCTTGCCAATGAAATAAGATGACCTTGACAAGAACACACTCAAGTTATATACTGCCCCTCGAACCGCATCAAGGAGCACGCCATTGACCTCGGCCCGCTCCGGAACCCTTACCTTCCGGACGGCCAGTGCTGTAGACGGGTTCCGGAAGGAATACAAGAGATGAGCAAGATTATAGGAATTGACCTGGGCACCACTAACTCGGTGGTCGCCGTCATGCAAGGCGGCGAACCGGTTGTGATCCCGAACCAGGAAGGCGCGCGCACCACTCCTTCGGTTGTCGCCATAACCAAAGGCGGAGAGCGCCTCGTGGGACAAGTAGCGAAACGCCAAGCCGTGACGAATCCCGAAAACACCGTGTATTCGATCAAGCGCTTTATGGGCCGCCGCTACGATGAAGTCGGCGAAGAGATGAAGCGCATCCCCTACAAAGTCGTCAAGGGAGATCACGATGATGCGCGCGTCGAGATTTTCGGCAAGATTTACAGCCCGCCGCAGATTTCCGCGATGATTCTCGGCAAGCTGAAAGCCGCCGCGGAAGATTTCCTGGGCGAAAAAGTCAGCAAAGCGGTGATCACCGTGCCCGCGTATTTTAACGACGCGCAGCGCCAGGCGACCAAACAGGCAGGCGAAATTGCCGGCCTCGAAGTCGTTCGCATCATCAACGAGCCTACCGCGGCGGCTCTGGCTTACGGACTTGAAAAAAAGAGCGACGAAACCATTGCGGTCTACGACCTCGGCGGCGGCACGTTCGATATTTCCGTCCTCGAAGTCGGCGCCGGCGTGGTCGAAGTGAAGTCCACCAACGGTGACACGCACCTCGGCGGCGACGACATCGACCAACGCATCGTGGACTGGTTGATTGACGAATTCAAGAAAGAGAACAGCATCGACCTCGGCAAGGACCGCATGGCCCTGCAACGCCTGAAGGAAGCCGCGGAAAAGGCCAAGATCGAGCTTTCGCAAATGATGGAAACCGAAATCAACCTGCCCTTCATCACGGCGGGCGCGAACGGCCCCATCCACATGCAGCAAAAGCTGACGCGCACGCGCCTCGAGCAGCTGATGAACGACCTTCTCGAACGCTCGATGAAGCCGGTCAGGCAAGCTCTGGAAGACGCGAAAATGTCTCCGAACGACATTCAGGAAATCGTCATGGTCGGCGGCTCGACGCGTATTCCGAAAGTGCAAGCTATTGTTCGCACGTTCTTCGGCGAAAAAGAGCTGCACAAGGGCGTGAACCCGGATGAAGTCGTGGCCGTAGGCGCGGCGATTCAGGGCGCGGTGCTCGGAGGGGAAGTCAAGGATATCCTGCTGCTGGACGTGACGCCACTTTCTCTGGGCGTCGAGACGCTCGGCGGCGTGATGACCGTGCAGATCCCGCGTAACACCACGATCCCGACGCGCAAAGTCGAAACGTACTCGACGGCTGCCGACAATCAGCCTGGCGTCGAGATCCAGGTGCTGCAAGGCGAGCGCAAGTTCGCTACCGACAACCGTTCGCTTGGCAAGTTCAAGCTGGACGGCATTCCGCCGGCGCCGCGCGGCACTCCGCAAATCGAAGTGACCTTTGACATCGACGCCAACGGCATTTTGAATGTCAGCGCGAAGGACAAGGCCACCAACAAGGAGCAGAAAATCACCATCACCGCTTCGAGCGGTCTAACGAAGGAAGAAGCCGAGAAGATGAGGACCGAGGCCGAATCCCACTCGGAAGACGATCGCCGCCGCATGGAGGAAGTCGAATCGCGCAACCGGCTCGACGGCATCATGTACCAGGCTGAAAAGATGCTCCGCGAGAACCGCGAGAAGATTGCGGAATCGGACGTGAAGACGGCCGAAGACGCCATCGAAGAAGCCAAGAAAGCCATCGCCGAAGGCGGCACGGCCCGCTTGCGCTCCGCCACCGAGAACCTCGAGAAGTCTCTGCACAAGATTGCCGAGATTCTCTACAAGGCCAACGAGGCCGCAGGCGCTCAGCAGGCCGGCGCCGCCAGCGCCGGGGCGGGAGCAAGCGGCGGCCCGAGCTCAAGCTCGAGCGGCACGCAAGACAAAAAGCCCGGCGACGTGATCGACGCCGAGTACGTGGACGTAGACGAAACCAAGCGTCCTAACTAAAGCAACCAGAGCCTGTGGGGGCGGGGCTTGCCCCGCCCCTTCTTGCTTTACTGCTGGCCGTATCTGTTTTGTTGTATCTGTTTTTTTGAACTTTCAACTTTTGACTGGTTTCCATGGCCACAACCGCCAAACAAGATTATTACGAACTATTAGGGGTCTCGAAGAAGGCCAACGCGAAAGATATTCGCACGGCTTTCCGCAAACTCGCGCGCAAATACCATCCCGATCTCAACCCCGGCGATAAATCCAGCGAGGAAAAATTCAAGCAGCTGCAGGAAGCCTACGACGTCCTCTCCGACTCGAAAAAACGTCAGATGTACGACCAGTACGGCTTCTACAGCGACAACATTCCTCCCGGCGGTCCGGGAGGAGGAGGGCAGCAGGACGGCGAAGGTGTCAATTTCGATTTCAACGGCTTTGATTTTGGCGGCGGCTCGGGAGCACAGGGCGGCAACGCGAGTTTCCGCGATCTCTTCAGCCAGTTTTTCCGCGGCGGGCGCGGCGGCAGCGAGGAACCGGAACACCAGCCGGGCGGCGATCTTGAATATCAGATCGAAATCGATTTTTGGGATGCCGTCCGCGGCGCCGTCAAAAAACTGACCATCACGCGCCTCGACACCTGCGAAACGTGCCACGGCACGGGTGCCATCGGCTCCCCGCAGACCTGCCCGACCTGCCACGGCTCAGGGACCATCCAGCAAGCTGCCGGCAAAATGAAATTCAACGTCCCCTGCACGCGCTGCGGCGGCACCGGCAAAATTCGCAAGGTCTGCCCAACGTGCAGCGGCGAAGGCCGTTTGCGCCGCACCGAAACGATCGACGTGCGCATCCCCGCTGGCGTAGCCAGTGGCAGCCGCGTCCGCGTCCCTGGCAAAGGCAACGCAGGAACCATGGGCGCGCCTCCAGGCGATTTGTATCTGCGCGTGGACGTAAAGCCGCATTCTTTCTTCGAACGCCGCGGCGACGATCTGTACACCAAGGTTCCGGTCACGGTGAGCGAAGCCACGCTGGGCGCAAAAGTCGAAGTCCCCACGATCGACGGCCGCTCGCTCGTGCGCATCCCTCCGGCGACAAACAGCGGCAAGACGCTGCGCCTGAAAGAAAAAGGCGTGCCCAGCGCCCGCAACGGCTCGCGCGGCGACCAATACGTCGAAATCCAGGTAGTCGTGCCGCCGCCCATGGACGAGCGCGTGCGCAACCTGATGAAAGAACTCGAGACCATTGCGCCCGAAGATCCGCGCAAAGATCTGTTCACGAAAGCAGGGGTGTAACGCCATGCCGCCCACTGCCGCCGTCCGAGTGGCGCAGCATGCTGCGCCCGCCGTCTAGAGAGAGCAACGATGCCGCCAAGAGCCAGAAAGCGTGCCAAAGCCGGCTACATGATCAGCGCCGTGGCCGAACTCTATAAATTGCACCCGCAAACGCTCCGCCTCTATGAACGCGTCGGCCTGCTCAAACCATCGCGCTCGGAAGGCAACACGCGCCTCTACACCGATTCCGACCTCGAACGCCTCGACGTAATCCTGACTCTCGCCCGCGATATGGGCGTCAACTTGGCAGGCATCGAAATCATCCTGAACATGCGCGAAAAGATGGTCGAAATGGAGCGCCAGATGACCGAATTCGCCACGGTCGTTCAGCAAGAGCTCTCCCGCGTGGCATCCATGCGTTCCCAAGACAAAGAACCGCGCCACGCCATCGTCCGTGCCGCCCCCCGCCTCTCCCGCACGTCCTAGCTCCCGTACGCGGATTCCCACAGTCGACGCCTTGCCGTCCCGCCCCCCGGAACGTATGCTGTCGGCATGGCGCTCGAGAATTGCCCGCTTTGCAAGGGAACCGGCTGGAAGCTCGTCCCACGCCCTGGAGGGGCCGCCGGAAAGGTAGCCATTGCCTGCGACTGCGGCATGCAGGACCGGGCCGAGCGCGTCATCGAGCGCGCCCGCATCCCCAAACGCTACGAACACTGCGATTTCGAAAGCTACAGCACAGACGTCGGCGCCACGCCGCAGCAAACCGACTCGCTAAAAAAAGCCAAGCTTCTCGCGCAAGGATTTGTTCGCGAATATCCCGGCGCTCGGGAAAAAGGGCTGCTCCTCATGGGCCCTTCCGGTGCCGGAAAAACCCATCTAGCCGTAGCCGCTCTCAAAGATCTGATTCGCCGCGGACACGCCGGCCTTTTTTGCGATTACCGCGAACTTCTGAAAGAAATCCAGGGAAGCTACAATCCGGCCAGTGAATCGACGGAAATGGGCATTCTCGAACCCATCCGCACAGTGGAGATCCTCGTCCTCGATGATCTCGGTGCCAGCAAGCCTTCCGACTGGGTTCGCGACATCGTCGGCATCGTCTTGAACGCCCGCTACAATGAACGCCGCACCACGATCATCACGACAAACTACTATGACGATCCGGCGACCGAAGGCGAAGCCACCCGTCTCCCCAGCGGAAAACTCGTCATGCCCACCCGCGAAGACTCCCTCGACCAAAGAATTGGCAGCCGCATTCGCTCTCGCCTCTTTGAAATGTGCCGCACCGTGGAAGTGATCGCCCCCGATTTCCGCCGCGAAAGCACCCAAGCCGGCCGCGCCCGCACCTGACTTTGTCCTTTGGAGGCTAGAAAGAAGTTCTTCCGCTTGATCGGCGCGCGGAACGCGGGAATAAATACGGGTGCCAGGAAATAACGCCGCATCCCGGGGCTTGACCCATGGCGAAATCGCTGATCGCAAGCGTTCTCGACGGCAGCGACCGTCGTTCGATCGGCCGTGTCGATCAGGTAGTCCGCCTCGTTCTGAACGCGCCGCGCCGCTTTCCTGAGCTCATCAAGTGCCTCTCGGACGAAAATCCCGTTGTGCGCATGCGCGCGGCCGACGCAGCAGAAAAAGTATCCGCAAGGAAACCCCGCCTCCTCGATCGCCACAAAGGGGAACTCCTCGGCCTGCTCAGCGAAGCGGACGAGATCGAGCTGCGCTGGCACCTTGCCGCCATGGTTGCGCGGCTCCGTCTCACCCCTCCCGAACACCGGCGCGCCGTAACAGCTTTCTACCGCTACCTGAACGATCGCAGTTCGATCGTGAAGACCTTCGCTCTTCAGGGTCTCGCGGATCTTCGACGAGACGACGCTGCCTTGCGCGGCGGCGTGCGGCAGCTCCCGGAAGATGCTGTGCGATCCGGGACGCCGGCGACGCGGGCGCGTGCCCGCAAGCTGCTGAAAAAATTTCCGGCTTAGCCATATATTTCCCCCGCATTTCGATCCAAAAGGCAAGGAACCGGGAAGCCAGGGGAGCGGCCGGTCCGGCGATACCGGTTTCATTGACACGAACGCAACGCGGCGAGTATCCTTTTGAGGTTGCAGCGCGCCTCGAAACGCCCGCAGCATTGTCCCGAAAGACCGCTCGGCGGTTAACCTCCTTGTAGGAACCCTGTCAGGGAATTCGCAAGGAATCTTATCGACGTTTTGCGTTATCCCGGCATAGCCGGGCTGGACAGAATAGAAGTTATCTCCCGGAGGCCAACAACCATGTTTCCTGACCACGACAACCAATCCTCAGCAGCCGCAGCGGCACCCGCACCGGATTCAGAGCCAACGCAAACGCAAAGCAGCACTCCAGAGCAAGTAAACAGCGCACCGGCGAGCGCTCCGGAATCGCCTGCGCCTGAAAGCGTTCCGGCCGTGGCAGACGCTCACGCTCCGGACGGAGCACAGGAACATGCCCCAGCCGCCGCGCCTCCTGCCCCCGCGGAGTCGCAAGCAGTGGCCGCTCCCTCTTCGGCCGATGCCGAAGCCACCGCTGCCGCCGAAGAAGCCGCCGGCTCCGAAGAGATGAGCAAGCTGATGGAGCAGTACGACGAGCAGCACGAAGCTGCCTCGCAGAACGAAATTATCGAAGTAAAGGTTGTCGCCTACACGGAACACGGCGTGGTCGTGGACCTCGGCGGAAAGACCGAAGGCCTGATCCCCGCTGCGGAATTCTCGGAAACGGACATTCCACGTCCCGAGCCCAACTCCACGATCGAAGTCCAGCGCACCGGCGAACACAAAGACGGCTTCACGATTCTCTCGTATCAAAAAGTCCTCCGCCGCCGCACCTGGGAAAAGATCGAAGCCGCCTACAAGGTCAAGGAAACCATTACCGGCAAAGTCGTCGACCGCATCAAGGGTGGTCTCGTCGTCGACATCGGTGTACGCGCCTTTTTACCCGGCTCCCAATTCGATCTTCGACCGAGCCAGAACCTTGACGATCTGACCGGCACCGAGCTGCAAGTCCGCGTCACCAAGCTCAACCGCCGCCGCGGCAATGTGGTGGTAAGCCGCCGCGCCATCCTCGAAGAAGAACTGCACGCCAAGCGCGCCCAGCTGATGGAGACGCTCACCGAGGGCCAGGTCGTCCACGGCCACGTAAAAAACGTCACCGAATACGGCGCCTTTGTCGATCTCGGCGGCATCGACGGCTTGCTCCATCTCACCGACCTGAGCTGGGGCCGCGTCAAGCATCCCTCCGACGTTGTGAAGCCGGAGCAAGAGCTCGACGTCATCATTCTGAAGTTCGACAAGGAAAAACAGCGCGTCTCGCTCGGGCTCAAGCAGCTGATGCCGGATCCCTGGGTCAACGCCGCGGAAAAATATCCGGCCGGGGGCAAGGTCAAAGGCAAAGTGGTCGGTGTGGTTGACTACGGGGTGTTTGTCGAACTCGAACAAGGCATTGAAGGCCTCGTCCACGTCACGGAAATGAGCTGGTCGAAGAAAGCCCAGCATCCTTCGAAAGTCGCCAAAGTCGGTGAAGAAGTCGACGTCGTCGTCCTGGACATCAAACCGAGCGACCGCCGTGTCTCGCTCGGCATCAAGCAAGCGCTCCCCGATCCCTGGCTGCTCGTTGCCGATAAATATCCGGTAGGCACCATCGTCACCGGAAAAATCCGCAACATCGCCGAGTTCGGCGCTTTCGTTGAAATCGAAGAGGGTTTTGACGGCCTCGTCCACGTCGGCGACGTCAGCTGGACCGAGCGCATCAAGAATCCTCATGAGGTTTTCAAGAAGGGCGAACCGGTCACCGCCAAGGTGCTGAAGATCGATCCGGAAAATCGCCGCGTCTCCCTCGGCATCAAGCAGGTGAACGACATCTGGGGCGAGTGGTTCAAGCAACACAAAGTCGGGCAAATCGTGAAAGGCAAAGTTTCGCGCATCGCGACGTTCGGCGCGTTCGTCGAACTCGGCGAGAACATCGAAGCTCTCTGCCACAACACGGAGATCGAGGAGCGCAAACGCCGCGACGAGGGCCACTCGCCTATGCACCGCACCAGCACCGGACCGCTGAAGAGCGCCGGCCCGCTTGAGCCGGGCAAGGAGTACGACTTCAAGATCATCAAGATCAGCCCGGAGACGCGCCGCATCGGTTTGAGCTATCGCGCCGCCGCCAAGCAAATCGAGCGCAAGGAAATCGAACAATATCGCTCCACGTCCACGTCGAAGTCTTCCTCGACGGCAACGATTGGCGACGCGCTCAAGTCCAAGTTGTCGGCTCGTTAGACGGCAAACAACAGCTGATGCACGGCAGGCTTTCTTGCAACAATCCGCGCTGCGCTTCCCAGGGCGCTCCGGCGGCAGGCAATAGGGGCAGCACAATTTCATTTACCTGCGGGTCAATTTAATGATAGGAAGAGGGGCATCCGGGCGAGTCCCGCCCCTCTAAGCCGTTTCGCACCAAGAACCTGCGGCTGCTGATACACTGGCTCTGCAACGAGGCATAGGCGAGATGACCAAGCAACTGACGCTGACGAAGGCCGACCTCATCGAAGAGGTCCTGCGCATTACGGAACTCCCCCGCAAGGAGTCCGAGACCATCGTCGAGACGATTTTTGACAGCATCATCGAGTCCCTCCAGAGCGGCGACAAAATCGAAATCCGCGGCTTCGGCAGCTTCCGCACGCGCCAGCGCCGCGGCCGCGTGGGCCGCAATCCCAAGACGGGCGAAAAGGTCGAAGTTCCGCCAAAGAAAATCCCTTTCTTCAAGCCCAGCAAGGAGCTCAAGGATTTTGTGAACAGCTCCGAAGCAGCGGCATCGGCAGGAGCAACTTCCGGCGACGCGAAGCACCCGTAAATAGATTTCTTTTCCCTCACAAAATCTGATCTGTGAATTGGCGCTCACCTCTTGCGCGCGCGTCGAAGCCCGTGCGACTCGCACCCCGTTTTGCGCTATGCTGTGCGCGCAACTTTTGCTCTTCGAGGACCCCTCGCGATGGACTATCTCTGGACCCCCTGGCGCTATGCGTACATGGCGCAAGTCATGGCGGGGAAACAACCCGACTGCATTTTTTGCGACGCCGCCGCCCGGAAGGACGATGAGAACACGCTCATCGTCTATCGCGGCGCGAAGATTTTCGTCATCCTCAACCGCTTCCCGTACACCTCCGGCCACGTCATGATCGTTCCCTACGCTCACGTCGCCGAACTGAATTTGTGCGATGGCGATACCCTCGGCGAAATGATGCATCTGGCCCAGCGCATGGAAAAAGCCTTCCAGACAAATTACAAGCCTGACGGCATGAATCTCGGCATGAACCTCGGCCGCGCCGCAGGCGCAGGCGTCGTCGGCCATCTCCACCTCCACGCCCTCCCGCGCTGGTTCGGCGATTCCAATTTCATGACCGTCACCGCTGAAACCCGCGTCCACCCCGAAGACCTCAGCGTCACCTATCAACGCCTCCGCAAAGCCCTGGCCGCCTAGCGTCATACGAAACGCAGTCATTCCGAGCGAAGCGAGGAGTCTGCTTTTCTCTTCTCCGTGTCGTCCGCGGCCTCTGTGTAAATCTTTTTCCACCTTCTGCGCTAAACTACTTCCACCCATGAATCTCGATCTCACCGAGGAACAATCCCTTCTCCAGAAAACCGTCCGTGAATTCGCGGAATCCGAAGTTCGTCCGCTAGCCAAAGAACTCGACGAAACAGGTCATTTTCCGCGCGCCACATTCCGGAAAGCCGCCGAACTCGGCCTCACCGGCATTGCTCTCCCCGAATCCGAGGGCGGCGCCGGCTTCGACCACATCGCCTACACCATCGTCATCGAGGAAATCTCCCGCTGCTGCGCCTCGACCGGCGTAATCCTCTCTGTCCAGAATTCTCTCTATTGCGATCCCATCCACCGCTACGGCACCGCCGAACAGAAAAAGAAATTCCTCGAGCCCTACGCCCGCGGCGAAAAAATCGGCTGCTACGCCCTCACCGAACCGCAAGCCGGCTCCAACGCCGCCGCCCTGCAAACCAAAGCTGTCAGGTCCGGCGACAAATACATCCTCAACGGCACCAAAGCCTGGATCACCAACGGCGGCGCAGCCGATGCCGCCATCGTCTACGTCAACACGCATCCCGAAAAAGGCGAAAAAGGCATCACCGCGCTCGTCGTTGAAAAAGGTACGCCCGGCTTCAAGACCGGCAAGGAAGAAAAAAAACTCGGCATCAGCGCCACCGCCTGCTGCGAACTAGTTTTCACCGACTGCGAAGTTCCCGCCGCCAACCGCATCGGCAATGAAGGCGAAGGCTACAAGGTGGCGCTCTCGACTCTCGATGGCGGCCGCATCGGCATCGCCGCGCAAGCCACCGGCATCGCCCAGGGCGCTTTCGAAGCCGCCCGCCAATACGCCCAGGAACGTCTCGCCTTCGGGCATCCCATCTCGCAATTCCAGGCCATCCAGTTCATGCTCGCCGACATGGCCACCGAACTCGACGCCGCCCGTCTCCTGGTCCGCAAAGCCGCCTGGAAACAAGACACCGGCGCCCGCTTCAGCATGGACGCCGCCATCGCCAAACTCTTTTCGAGCGAAATGGCCACCCGCGTCACCCACAAAGCCATCCAGATCCACGGCGGCAACGGCTACTCCCGCGAATACCCCGTCGAGCGCAACTACCGCGACGCCCGCATCACCGAAATCTACGAAGGCACCAGCGAAATCCAGCGCCTGGTCATCTCCTCCTGGGTTCTGAAATCGTGATTAAAGGTTTTTTCCCGTTACGCCGCCTTCGCGGCTTGCCTCGCTGTTTGCGGACGCGGTGAGTCGTGCGACCAGGCGATCGTGCCCGGAGCAGAATCTCCAGACGGGAAACTAAAAGCAGTCGTATTTCCCCGGGGCTGTGAATTTTGCCGGGTGATGCTTCAAAGGCTTTCCGGTTCATTCGCCCGCTGAAGCAAACAGGTCACGGGCTCTCAAGAAGAGCTTACTTCCGCTGGGCAGTATCCAATCTCAAAAACCGCGCGGCGTTATTGTACAAAATGTCGCGCTTCTCTTGAGCGGTCAGGTAATCAGCGTTCTGGATGACGCTGATCGAATAGGCCATCAACTTAGGCCAGAGCAACTGGTCGGTTCCGAACATCACGCGGTCCTCGAATCCGGCCTCTACCAGTCGCTCGATATAGCGATTGACTTCCTTGATGGGATAGCTCCAGATCAGTCCTGCAACGTCCACGTAGACGTGGGAGTTCGCCTGCAGCAGCGTGAGCATCTCTTCGATCATCGGATAGCCGGCGTGCATCACTTGAAGACGCAGTTTCGGGTGCCGCGCCAGGAGTTCCTCGAATAGCAGCGGGTTGCCCATCGAGCCGCGGAATTTCGGCATCATCACGTTTGCGCGTCCTGAGCCGCCGGTGCCCATATGCACCGCCACCGGAACATCCAATTCCTCGGCGAGCGCAAAGTAGGCATCGACAGACGGATCACTCGGCGAAATCCCCTCATATTGCAGCCCGATCTCGCCCATCACTTTGAACCCGTCGGTGGTGAAATCCTTCCGCAACTCGTCCAGCGCCACGTGCTGGCCCGTCCCCATCCCCCCCGTGAAGGACGTGCCCGGTATGATCCTCGCCGGCGCTGCGTCTTTCCATTTCTCTACGCTCTTTGGATCGCCAAATACAACCGCCGTGACGTTCAGCCTCTCCATCTCGGCGAGAACGTCCTTCATATATTCACCCGGCGCAGACGGATAAAGTTCCGGCGTGCACGCCTCCTTCACCCAGCCAAACGGCGCTTCTTTCTCCTTCGGATCGGACGCCGTGAACTTCGACGTGTTGGGACACATCGGTGCGACGCCAGGAAAGTTCCCGTCCATCGCGTGGACGTGAACATCGAGGACCGGCGGAGCTTTTCCATCCGTGTTCTGTGCGACAGATACCACTGAGCATGAAGAAAAAAGTACCGCACAAGAAAAAAATCGCCAGAGGTGGCCTGAGGACATTGGGAATCTCCTTGTTTCGGGAAATGCGTAGCTTCGATTCGCCAGATGTATATCACAGCTCCGGCATCCGTGCGGGTTCCGGCTTGATTATGGGCGCCAGTTTGGAAGAAGCGCGCTGTTTCACGAGGTCCAAACGCGAGCTGATGCGGGAGCGCTCTCTTCAGGATGTCTGTTGCCAAAGCAATGGGCCAGGAAGTAAGTTACTTCCGCCCCAAACGCAAAAGGAGAATCCTTCGTGCCAGAAAATCATCATCCGACCCGCCTCGAAAAAATGGCTGAGCCGCCCGGGCGCCCCATCAGTCGTCGCAGCGTGCTCTCTCGAGCCGCCACCCTCGCCGGAACCCTCGCCGCCACTGCGATCCTGCCTTCGCCACTCCCCGCTGACGACGCGAAAAAAAGTTCTCCCGAATCCTCAGCCAAACCTCCCATGGTCGCCAGCGACGAGAACGCCATCGTCGAAACCACCGCCGGCAAGGTGCGCGGCTACACGCGCAACGGAATCCTGACCTTTAAAGGTATTCCTTACGGCGCGAGCACTGCCGGCAAAGCGCGTTTCCTGCCGCCCGCAAAACCAGCCTCCTGGACCGGCGTGCGCAGTTCCATGCAATACGGCTATGTCTGTCCGCAGGGTCCGCGCGCGGGCTGGGCCAACGACGAAGAGGCCTGGATGTTTTCCTGGGACGACGGAATTCCAGACGAAGACTGCCTGCGCGTAAACATTTGGACTCCCGCGAACGACAATAAAAAGCGCCCGGTGATGGTCTGGCTTCATGGCGGCGGCTTTCAGGCAGGTTCCGGCCAGGAGTTGAAGTCCTATGATGGCGAGCGACTTACGCGGCGCGGCGATGTAGTGGTAGTGAGTCTCAATCACCGTATCGGTGTGCTTGGCCATCTGGACCTCGCCGCCTACGGCGAGCCCTATGCCAGCTCGGGCAATCTGGGAATGCTCGATCTTGTGGCCGCGCTCGAGTGGGTGCGCGACAACATCGGGAATTTCGGCGGCGATCCGGCCAACGTCACAATCTTTGGGCAATCCGGCGGCGGAGGAAAGGTTAGTACGTTGATGGTGATGCCCGCCGCAAAAGGACTCTTTCATCGCGCCATCGTGCAGAGCGGCTCGATGGCCCGCGGCGCCAGCATGGAACGTTCCGCCAAAATCGCGGCGGACCTGCTCGCAGAACTCGGATTGAATGCCTCCGGAGTCACCCAACTCCAGGAGCTGCCCTACCAAAAATTGGTCGAAGCCGGCGGCGCGGTCCAGCGCAAGAACCCCCGGGTCGGCCTGCCCAACATCCGCAAAATGGCCGAGACCCTGGTATGGGCGCCGGTCATCGATGGCGCGGCCGTGCCCCGCCACCCTTTTGATCCCGACGCTCCCGCCATTTCGGCAGAAGTTCCCATGCTGGTGGGCACGGTGCTGAATGAATTCCTCAACGGGGTCGGTCATCCCGAATACGAAGTGATGACGATCGACGAGGTCAAAAAACGCGTCGGCGACATGTACGGCGACAGGAGCGGACAGATCATCGAAGTCTTCCAGCAAGCGCATCCGAAAGAAAAACCGTTCGACATTCTTTCAAGAATCGCCGCATCCAGCGTGCGTCAGGCGGCCGTAAACCAGTGCGAACGGAAAGCGGCGCAAAGTGCTGCACCGGCTTATTTGTACTGGTTCACCTGGAAGACCCCGGTGCTCGATCGCAGGCCGCGCGCTTTCCACTGCGCCGAACTCGCCTTCTGCTTCGACAACACCGAGCGCTGCGAGAACATGACCGGAAACGGAGCCGAAGCGCGCCATCTTGCCGGCCAAGTCAGCGACGCCTGGATTCACTTCGCCCGCACCGGAAATCCCAACCACTCCGGGCTACCTTCCTGGCCCGCCTTCAGAGCCGAGAAGTGCTCCACAATGATTTTTGATTCGCCCTCTGAAATGAAAAACAATCCCGACACCGCCGAACGAAAGGCCACCGACCAGGCGTAGCGCCCTCTTAGGGCGGCAGCTGCGGAATCAGATTTGCGGCCGCATAACAGTTGAAGGTCCGATGGCGGGGCATGAACAAGCATTCCGGTGCCAGCTGTGAGAGGACAATGAAGCTCTATCGCACGAAATCCGCGGTCCTGCTGGAACATGAACGGCAGGGTTATGTCCTGCCCGAGACGAACCTGGACATGCTCCTTGCCCGTGAGGATCTGCCTGAACACCTGCTAGGGAGGATCGCCAGCCTGCCAACCGTCGCCGAAGTTCCCACGGATGGGCCATTTCTCGCTCCCATTGGCACGCAAGAAGTCTGGGCTGCCGGCGTGACGTATTTTCGCAGCCGCGCCGCTCGCATGGAAGAATCGAAAACAGCGGGCGGCGGAGATTTCTACGACCGCGTCTATCATGCCGAACGTCCCGAACTCTTCTTCAAGTCCACGGCCAGCCGCGTCGCAGGGCATGGCGGCAAAGTCGCGATTCGCTCCGATGCGAAATGGTCGGTTCCCGAGCCTGAACTCGTGCTTCTGTGCAGCCCAGGGGGGAGAATCACCGGATACACAATCGGAAACGACATGAGCTCGCGGGACATCGAGGGCGAAAACCCCTTGTATCTTCCGCAGGCAAAGGTTTACAACCGCAGCTGCGCGCTGGGCCCCTGCATTCTCGTCAGGGAAGAACCGTTGAGCAGTTCCACCAGCATTGCGATTGAGATTCTTCGCGAAAACACAAGCGTCTTCCGTGGCGCCACTACTCTCGACAACCTGAAACGCGACCCGAGAACCCTCGTCGAGTATCTGTATCGCGACAACGTCTTCCCCTCCGGCTGTTTTCTGCTCACCGGCACTGGCATCGTGCCGCCGGACGCCTTCACATTGCAGCCCTCCGACGAGATCCGCATCTCCATAGAAGAAATTGGCACCTTAACCAACGTCGTAGGCTGATCGCCCGCTTCTACGGAGCGCCAGAGGGAAGTTTGCCGGTATCCGCCTCCCCGCTTCAGTTGACGTTCCGCGCAATTCTAAGCAACATCCTTCTCAGAGAATTCAGCCGCAATCCTCTGAGCTCATGGAGCCATCATGTCCCGATTTCCCAGTTTCGATCTCTCCGGCCAAGTCTCGCTCGTCACCGGAGCTGCCCGCGGACTCGGCCGCGCCATCTCTCTCGCCTTGGCCAATGCCGGCTCCGACGTCGCCCTCGGCCTACGCGAGGTGGGCGGCGCCTCCAGCCTCGTCCGCGAGATCGAATCCATGGGCCGCAAGGCCTTGTCCCTTCAAATGGACGTCACCGATCTCGCTCAAATCTCTTCCGCTATTCAAAAAGCTGCCGATCATTTCGGAAAGCTGGACATTCTCGTCAACAACGCCGGAAACGGCATCGGCGGCCTCGCGCTTGACGTCAACGAGCACGACTTCGACCTCACTCTCGCTCTGAATTTGAAGTCCACTTTCTTCGCGAGCCAGGCCGCCGCAAAACTCATGCTGCGACAAAAGCGTGGACGCATCATCAATATGAGTTCGCAAGCCGCATTCGCCGCCTTGCCTACCGAATCCGTCTACTGCGCCAGCAAAGCAGCGGTTTCGCACCTGACAAAATGTCTCGCCGTCGAGTGGGGCCCCCACAACATCACCGTGAACGCCGTCGCTCCCACGTTCATCACCACTCCGGGCACCGAAGAAATGCTCTCCGACTCCACTTTTCGCGCCGACGTCATCGAGCGCATCGCCGCCCTCCACCGCATCGGTGAACCCGTCGAAGTTGCCGGCGCTGTCGTCTTCCTCGCCTCGCCGGCCGCCTCACTCATCACCGGCCACACCATCCTAATCGACGGCGGCTGGACGGCCCGCTAACTGCGGCCGGAGCCCGAAGGTGGACGCACCTTTGCGCCACTTTAGCTGTGCAGCAAGCGGCCAGCGGCGGGAGGCGCCGCCCTAAAGGAACGCCGCTACGCGAGGGCCCCGGGAGCGCGCAGCGAAGCGCGGCCCGGCACCGTTCCGGTATATTCTGTCTTCGTGCTTGAACTCGACTGCGGCCTCGCCTTCCTTCCCGCCCGCGCGGAGGAAGATTTCTTCCCGGCCCTCCCGGCCAAACCCGCCGTTTGCCTTATCGAATCGCGCGGCGAGAACGCCGAGCCGTTCCTGATTCGCACGCAGGACTTGCGCCGCCGCTTGGAGCGACTTCTCGGCCCCGCCGATCCCGCGAGCAGGCGCCTCAATCTTAGGGAACTTGCGGGCGGCATTCGTTACCGGCTTACTGGCTCGGCGCTCGAACAAATTTTCACTTACTATCAGCACGCCAGGCATCTTTTTCCGCAGCGCTACCAGAAACTCACGCGCCTGCGTCCGCCCGCTGTCCTGAAAATCAGCCTGCGCAACGCCTATCCGCGCTGCTACGTCACGCGCCGCATCGCCGTCGACGAAACCGGCGCGCCCGCCGCCGGCGCTTACTACGGGCCCTTCCCTTCCCGGAAATCGGCACTCGCTTTTTCCGAGCAGGCGCTCGATCTCTTCAAAGTGCGCCGCTGCCAGATCAAAATTCGCCGCGATCCCGCTTTCCCCGGCTGCATCTATTCCGAAATGAAAATGTGCCTCGCGCCGTGCTTTGCCGGCTGCACCAAGGAGGAATACGACGCCGAAGTGCAGCGGCTGGTAGAGTTCCTTGACACGAACGGCAACTCGCTCCGCACCGCCATCGAAGACGACCGCGAGCGCGCCAGCACCGATCTCGATTTCGAGCGCGCCGCGCAACTCCACAAGCGCATCGAAAAACTCGACGCCGCTCTGCGCTTCCGTCCCGAGCTTGCCCGCCGCATCGCCGATCTCGACGCCGTAATTCTCCAGCGCGCCACGGGAGAGCAGTCCATCGGCGTCTTTGGCATCCGCGGCGGACGCCTCGCCGAGCCGTTTTTCCTGCGCTTCGGCGAAATCGCCAGCCAGCCGCGCTCCGCCGAACACATTTTCAAGGACTATCTCGAGGGCAGCGCAGGGAAGTCCCTTGCGCCGGCCGCCGCGCGCGAAGAGCTCGGGGAGCATCTCGCCCTCCTCTCTCGCTGGTACTACAGCAACCCTCGCGCCGGAGAGATTTTCTTTCGCGAAAAGGACTGGCCGTACCGTAAGATTCTCCGTGCCTGTTCGCGGCTCCTCAATCCGAAAGCCCTAGAACCGCCGGCGAGCGAGCCCGCCCCAAGCGGCAAACCATCGCCGCCCTGAGGACTTTGATTTCGCCTTTAATTTTATAGGGGCGAAGCATGCTGCGGCCCCAGAGGCGCTACGGCAAACGATAAGGACAACATGACCAGATCCGCCACACTCGAAGCCACAAAACGCTACGCCAACCGCTTCGCGGGGCGCGCCGCTGACGGCCACTTCCGCGAAGCGCAGGGCCTGGTGATGTCCTCCCTCGGCCTCGGCACCTACCTCGGCCAGCCCGATCCGAAAGTAGACGCGAGCTACACCGCGGCCTTCGTCGCCGCCGCTGAAAATGGAATCAACCTGGTCGACGCCGCTATCAACTACCGCTTCCAGCGCAGCGAGCGCAGCATCGGCACAGCCATCAAGCAACTCGCCACAAAGGGTTTTTCCCGCGAAGAGCTGGTCGTGTGCACCAAAGGCGGCTACTTGACTCCGGACGGCTCCATGCCCGCCGAACCCACCGAATATTTCCTTCACGAATACATCCAGCCAGGGATCTTCACCCCGAAAGACCTGGTCGCCGGCAGCCACTGCATGACCCCGCGCTTCCTCGAAGATCAGCTCGCTCGCAGTCTCGGCAATCTCCAGCTTGAGTGCATCGACGTCTATTACCTGCACAATCCCGAGACGCAGCTCACCGAGGTTTCCCGCCCCGATTTTCTCGAACGCGTGCGCGACGCGTTCATCTATCTCGAGTCCGCCGCCGACACCGGCAAGATCCAGTTCTACGGCATGGCCACCTGGAACGGCTTCCGCCAGGAGGCAAAAGTGCGCGACGCCATGCAGCTTGCCGAATTCGCGCAAATCGCCACGGACATCGCCGGCGAAAAACACCGCTTCCGTTTCGTCCAGATCCCTTTCAATCTGGGAATGACCGAAGCGCTCACGCTCGGCAATCAATCCATCGGCGGGCGCGACCGCACGGTCATGGAAGCCGCCAGCGAGCTGGGAATCACTCTGGTCGCAAGCGCGTCGCTGTTGCAGGGCCAGGTCGCGCGCAATTTGCCGTCGTTCGTAGCGCAGGCCCTCGGCCTTGAAAGCGACGCCGAGCGCGCTCTGCAATTCGTAAGGTCGTCGCCGGGAATCACCACGGCGCTGGTAGGCATGTCGCGCGTAGAACACGTCCACGCGAACGCGAGGCTGGTAGGTGTAGCGCCCGCCACGGTCGATCAGTTCACGCAACTCTTCAGCCGCGGCGAAGGCGCCTGAGGCAGCTGCGATGATCTGTCATTCCGGGCGGAGGTGGCCGACGTTTTTTCTTTCACCTTTGCCCCCCGGAACGTGCCGGCGGAGCAGCGAGAAATCTCTCCGGAATCTCCATTTTGCTTTCACGAGACCGAAATCCTTCCGCTCATCCACTTCGTGATCGCTCGGTCCACTTGATCAAGTTTGCCGGTAAAAAAATGATCGGCGTCTTCTACAACGACGACCTTGTTCTCTCCCGGAAGAGCGGCAACGATGCCTCTCAATTTCTCGGCACGACCAAACTGGTCGTTTCCCCCCTGGACAAAGAGCTTCGGTTTTTCGCACCGCTCCAGATAGGAAAAGTCCGTATTGTTCACCGGCGCTCCGAGACCGATCAGCGAGGTGACGCGCGCGTCCTCGCACCCAACGCCGAGACCAACCCAGCATCCGAAGCTGAACCCGGCAACAAGAAGCGGAATGTTCGGAAATTCGATGGCAAGAAAATCGAGCGCGGCACGGACGTCGCCGCGTTCCCCTTCGCCGCGATCGTGCTTCCCTTCGCTCATTCCGGCGCCGCGAAAATTGAAACGCAAGACCGGAAGCCCCAGCGCGTCCAGCGATTTCGCCGCCTGATAAACCACTTTGTTGTGCATCGTTCCGCCAAATAGCGGATGCGGGTGGCAGACCAGCGCCGCTACCGGCGGCGGCCCTGCGCTCGGGCTCCAGAGAATGGCTTCTAGTCGCCCTGCGGGGCCGGCAAGAAAGAGTTTGCGGGACTCGTGCGGTGTGCTCATGGTGCGCGCCAAAAGAAAAGCGAGTGTACCGCAACACACGCAAAACGCCGAATCTCTCAGCGCGCACGGGCGTCTTTTTCTGGAAGCGGAGAGCGTCTCATTAATCGATTAAGTGATAGCACAATCCAAGTGGAGTCCCTGGCGGCGGAGCATCTTTTCGTTTCGGGACACCTGAGCGGGTAACAGTACTACTCAAAGGACGAGCGACGTCAAAGTACTCGGCCTCGGCCCAGAACCTCGTACTAGGACATAATTTCCTGACTTTCGCGTTGCAGTTTGCTGGTGCCGATGTTAGCTTTCCCTGAAATTCCAGCCCTAGTGGGAGGAGCAATGAGCGACGGAGCAGACCGCCGCGAAGCCCGGCGTTTCAACATGACGCTGCCCCTGCGTGTGCTTCCGCACGAGCCACATGGGGCCGAACTCACGGCGCAAACTCGCGATGTCAGCTACCGCGGGCTCTATTTTCTTGCGGAAACCAAATTCTCCATTGGAAGCGAGATCGAGTTCGTCATCACTCTGCCCGAGCAAGTGACGCAATCGAACGACGTCAATATCCGCTGCCTCGGCCAGATCGTGCGCGTCGAGCCTACCTCCAATGGCCGGATGGGCATCGCCGCGAAGATCGAACGCTACGAATTCATGCCCGCCGCGGCAACGGCTGCCTGAGGCCTTTCCACTTTTCAATTCTCCGGGAAATATCGCTCGACTCAACTCTTCGCGGGTACAATGAATCGGGCCGGCCAGTCCGCGTCTCGAGACGCGCAGGCCCGTTTCGAGGTGGGGGAACTCATGTATCACTACGACGCGAGCATTGCGCTCGAAGAATTGAAGGAAGACGCGCTTCTGCCGCATCCGGTCAGACTGCGCGACATGATTCTGCGCACGGAGCTTGGCCCGGAAGAGGCGAAAGTGCTGAACCATGAATTTCAGGATTATTTGACGCGTTTCGGCGAGCTGCAGAGTGTGGCGCGGGGAGTTCTCGAGAAAATTGCCGCCGGGCGCCGCAAGGCTTCGTGATGCTCTCTGACAAAGCCGGAGCGCAGCGCGGATGAAAACGAAACCGCGCGTCCTGCTCTTGTCCGCTTCCTCCGGCGCGGGACATGTGCGCGCCGCGCAAGCTCTCGAAAAGGCATTTGCGGCTCGCGGCGATTGCACCGTCGAGCACATTGACACCATCCAGTACGTCAGCAAGCTTTTCCAGCGCGTTTACGACAAGGCTTACATCTCCATGGTAAGGCGTGCGCCAGAATTGATGGGCGTCCTTTACGACCGCACCGACCAGCCCTGGCATCATCCGCGGCGGCGGCTGGCCATGGATCGGCTGAACACGGCGCCGATGATTCGCCTGTTGAAGCGCGTGCAGCCGGATTTGTGCGTGGCCACGCATTTCCTGGCAGCGGAAATCGTTGCGTGGCTGATCGCCAAGCGAAAATTGCGCGCGCATAACGCCATCGTCGTCACCGACTACGACGTGCACGCCATGTGGCTTTGCCGCACCGTTGACCGCTACTACGTGGCCATCCAAGAAGCGGCGGAGTACCTGGCGCGCATCGGCGTGCCGCGCGAAAAGCTGCGCGTCACCGGAATTCCGGTCGATCCCCTGTTTGCCAGACCACTCGATCGCGCGGAAGCGCGGCGCACACTCGAGCTCGACCCGTCCCAGCCGGTGATCTTGATTTCAGCCGGCGGTTACGGCATCGGCCCGGTCGAACTGCTTGTGAAGGATTTGCTGGCTCTCGACCATCCCTGGCAGATTGTGGCCATTGCGGGCAAAGCGGCGAAAGTTCAGAAACGTCTCGACGAAATCTCCCGGGATGCGGGCAGGCTTTCTAGCGGCGCGCCCCGGCTCGTCCCCGTGGGTTTCACGACCGAGATGGACAAATATATGGCCGCGGCCGATCTTCTGGTAGGCAAGGCCGGCGGCCTCACCACCTCGGAAGCGCTGGCGCGAGCTCTGCCGATGGCTCTCATCGAACCGATTCCTGGCCAGGAAGAGCGCAACGCCGATCACCTGCTCGAGGCTGGCGCCGCGATTCGCTGCAACAATCTGCCGGCGGCGGCCTGGAAAATCGCGCAATTGCTGGACAATCCAGCGCGCCTCGGGAGAATGCGCGATGCGGCACGCGGCATGGGCAAGCCCGATGCGGCTCGCGCTATCGCCGAAGATGCTCTCCGGCTGCTAGACTGACCTTGTCGTTTTGAAGCAACTTACACACTGACTTCCGGTTCTTAAGAGTTGCTGAACGCGGGTCCCCATGCGACGCAACACTCTGATGATCGATGCCGACGACACGTTGTGGGAGAACAACGTGTTTTTCGAGAAACTCATCGAGGACTTCATCACCCTCGTCGAGCCGTGCGGGTACACGCGCGCCTACATCCGCCACATCCTGAATGAAACGGAGCGGAAAAACATCCGCCAGTATGGATACGGAGTGCGAAGTTTCGGCCGGTCGCTCGAGGAAACCTACCTGAAACTCGCGGACCAGATGGTTCGCCGCGAAACCCTCGCGCAAATTCATAGCCGCGTCATGGAACTGGAACGCACGCCCCCGAAAATTCTCGATGGCGTTCCGGAAACGCTCGCCTATCTGACCGAGCGGCACCGGCTGATTTTGTTCACGAAGGGAGAGCCAGCCGAGCAAGCCGCCAAGGTCGAGCGTTCCGGATTACAGGGATTTTTCGAGTTCATCGAAATCGTCAGCGAAAAAGATCCGGAAACGTACGGTCAACTGGTGCGCAAACATAAAATCGTGAAATCGCAAGGCTGGATGATCGGCAACAGCCCGCGCAGCGACATCAACCCGGCCCTGAAAATCGGATTGAACGCCGTTTACATTCCGCACCAGCACACTTGGCAGCTCGAGCACGAGCCGGTCATGGCCGGCGCCGGAAAACTGGTCATTGTGCCGGCATTCCGCGAATTGCGCAGCCACTTTTAGTTTGAACTCCGGGGCCTCGGCCCATATAGATCCGCTCTTGTCACCGCGAAAAGCGGCCGCGGGGCTGCCGCACTCCGGAATCGCGTGCCGGCGATTCCAATTTGGATGTTGGAGAACTTTGCGCCTTGGGCGAGTCTAATGCCTTCCGGACGAGCAAAGGAGATTCCCGTGGCCACAACCAGCACAGCTCCCCGCACCGATTGGCGGCAGGAGTGGTTCGAGTTTGAAGATGCCACCTATTTGAATCTCGCGGGGCAGTCGCCCATGCCGAAAGTTTCTCTGCGCGCTCTCCAGGCGGCACAGGAGTGGAAGAAATTCCCGCATCACAAGCCGGACTCCAGCTTCTTCGAAGTCCCAAACCGGATTCGCGCATCTCTGGCGAAGCTGATCGGCGGGAAGCCCGAAGAGATTGCAATCACCACCGGCGCGACGACGGGTGTGGCCGCGGTTGCGTACGGACTGCCGTGGAAGCCGGGCGATGAAATCATCACGGCGAAAGGCGAATTTCCGCTGCAGTACACGGTATGGAAGCCGATGGAAGAACGCGAAGGCGTGAAGCTGAAGATTGTTGCGCCCGGCGAACGGTTTATCACCGCCGACGATTTGCTCAGAGCGATGACGCCGAAGACGCGGCTCGTCTCGGTGAGCCTGGTGCGTTTCGATGACGGCTCGCTGCTGGAAGCGGCGCGCATTTCCGATGCTTGCCATGCGCAGGGCGCCCTGCTTTTGCTGGATGCCAGCCAGTGCTGCGGCACGTTGCCGATGGATGTTGAAAAATTGGGAGCGGATTTTGTCGTCTGCGCGGGATACAAGGGACTACTCAGCCCGTTTGGCACGGGGTTTTTCTGGGCCAGGAGCTCGCGAATCCTAACCATGCGGCCGGGACCTTTCTACTGGATGGCTGTCGCCGGCTCGGACAATTTTGCGTCGCTCAACTTCGACAATCCGAAGCCCGCTGCGGCCGCGAAGCGCTGGGACAGTGCAGAGCCTGCCAGCTATTTCAACTTCAATCTTGTGGCGATGGATGTTTCAACGGACTTCGTCGTGCAGTTGGGACCCGAAACCGTAGCCGAACACAATCGCGCTTTGATCGATCTGATGTACGAGCGACTGCCGAAGGACCGCTGCGTTCCGGCAAGCCCGCTCGATGCCGCGCGAAGAGGCGCCTTTGGCTGCTTCGCGGCGCGAACGCCGGAAAAAACGGCGGAGCTTTATCAGAAATTGCGCGCGGAAAATGTGATTGTGAGCCTGCGCGAAGGAAACATTCGCGTATCGCCGCACCTTTATAATACGGAGCGGGATATCGATCGGCTGATCTCGGTGGTTACCGCATGACGGAAAATAAAAACTGGCCGCGAGTCGCTGTTGTAGGGGCGGGCGCGGTGGGCGGCTACTTCGGCGGAATGCTGGCCCGGGCGGGCGCTCCGGTGATGATGATTGGGCGCGCGGCGTTTGTCGAAGCGGTAAAGAAGAACGGTTTGTTCCTCGACACGGTGCAATTCCAGGAGAGCGTGCGCGTTGAGGCTTCGACGGAATTGAGCGATGTGCGCGGCGCGGAGATTGCCCTGTTTTGCGTGAAGACGATCGATAACGCCGCGACGGCCCGCGCGCTCGCACCATTGCTCGCTCCCGGCGCGCTGGTGGTGAGCATGCAGAACGGCGTGGACAACGCGGAGCAGATTCGCGCGGCCTCAGGGATGGAGGCGCTGTCGGCGGTGGTTTACGTCGCGGCCGCCGTTCCCGAACCGGGCCGCGTGAAGCATGCCGGGCGCGGCGACCTGGTTGTTGGACCGCGCAATCCAGAGAGCGAACGGTTCGCGGCGCTGTTTGAGCGCGCGGGAGTCGTCTGCCGCATTTCGGACAATATCCTGGGCGAGCTCTGGACCAAGCTCACCTGGAATTGCGCGCTGAACGCCGTCTCGGCGCTGGGGCGCGCGCAGTATGGGCAAATTGCGGCAAGTCCCGACGCGCGGAAGCTGGTCGAAACCGCCGTCTATGAACTGTTGGCGGTTGCAAGAGCAGCGGGCGTGCATCCGCCGGGACTTGAGGACCCGCAAGTCGCGCTGGCGGGCTCCTTCAAGATCGCAACGCAACTGGCGCAGGCATACTCCTCCACTGCGCAGGACGTGATGCGCGGGAAGCGCACAGAGATCGATTCGCTGAACGGCTACATCGCGCGACGCGGCGCGGAGCTTGGCGTGCCGACGCCGGTCCATCATGCGCTGTACACGCTGGTAAAGCTGCTGGAGGCTGGCGCCGCTTCCGCGGAGGCTTGACCCCCGAAATCCCGCGCGAAGAAAATCTGTCCTCTGCTAAAGTAACTCTCCGCTGATAAATCGGAAGGCCACGGCGCGAGCTGCGCGGCCTTCTCCGGGGGATTCATGACTGATCGTTCTGTTTTCATTCGCCGCGTGTTTCTGTCCATGCTCGCGCTCGGGTGCGCGGCCGTGGGCCGCGCACAGACGCCGCTCCCGTCCGACGTGCCACCCAAATATGAGGCGCCAAAGTCGAACGACGACTACGTCAAGCGCACGGAAATGATTCCCATGCGCGATGGCGTGAAGCTCTATACGGTGATCGTGATACCGAAAGGAGCGAAGAACGCCCCGATTCTGCTAACGCGCACGCCTTACGACGCGGCGCATCGCGCGGCGCGCAACTCGTCCGCCAGCATGCTGGCAACGCTTCCGCAGAGCGACGAAGTCTTTGTGGCGGACAGCTACATCCGCGTATTCCAGGACGTGCGCGGAAAGTACGGCTCGGAAGGCGACTACGTGATGACGCGGCCGCTGATCGGCCCGCTGAATCAGAGCGGAGTCGATCATTCGACCGACGCCTACGATACGATCGACTGGCTGGTGAAGAATATTCCAGAGTCGAACGGCAAAGTGGGAATGATCGGCAGCTCGTATGAAGGGTTCACGGTGGTGATGGCGCTCGTGAATCCGCATCCGGCGCTGAAAGTGGCCGCGCCCGAAAGCCCGATGGTGGACGGCTGGATGGGCGACGACTGGTTCCACTACGGCGCTTTCCGCCAGCCGAACCTCGACTACTTCACAGGGCAAACGGCGGCGCGCGGCGGCGGTGCGCCGATGGTGCGCGCAGGCTACGACGAATATGAAAACTTTCTGCGCGGCGGTTCGGCGGGCGATATGGCAAAAGCAGCCGGGCTCGATCAGCTGCCCTTCTGGCGCAGGCTTTCAGAACATCCCGCTTACGACGAGTTCTGGTCCGAGCAAGCCCTCGACAAAACGATGGCGGCAGAACCGCTGAAAGTGCCGACGATGTGGATTCAAGGTTTGTGGGATCAGGAAGACATGTGGGGCGCAATTCATTCTTACCTGGCGATTGAACCGCACGACACGAACAACAACATGAATTATCTGGTGATGGGCCCCTGGAGGCACAGCGGCGTCAATTACGACGGGACGACGCTTGGCCCGATGAAATGGAACGGCGACACCGCTCTCGAATTCCGGCGCGACGTGCTGAAGCCGTTCTTCGATCAGTATTTGAAGGACGGAGCGCCCAAGGCGGATACGCCGCCGGTCTTCATCTATAACACCGGGGAAAATCATTGGGACCGTTTCAAGTCCTGGCCGCTGGCTTGCGAATCGGGATGTCGAACGCCATCGAAACCGCTGTATCTGACTGCAGGATTCGGGCTCTCCTTTACCGCCCCCAGCGGAGATGCGAAATCCGCGGCGGCTTACGACGAATACGTCTCCGATCCGGCGAAGCCGGTGCCGTATCTTCCGCGTCCAGTGCGCGGGACGGCGTGGGGAACGTGGCTGCTTCAGGATCAGCGATTCGTTGAAGACCGGCCCGATGTGCTTGTGTATACGACGCCGGTCCTGACCGAGCCTTTGCGTCTGAGCGGGGCTCCCGCCGTTCACCTCGTCGCTTCGACAAGCGGCACGGACAGCGACTGGGTTGTGAAATTGATCGACCTGTATCCCGACGAAGTGCCCAGCTATCCGGAAATGGGCGGCTACGAGCTGTCCATTTCGATGGATATTTTCCGCGGCCGCTACCGCGAAAGCTTTTCGAGTCCGAAGCCAATCGCTTCCAACGCTCCTCTCGCCTATAAATACGTCCTGCCCAATGTGAATCACGTCTTTCTGCCTGGACACCGCATCATGGTGCAGGTGCAATCGAGCTGGTTTCCCCTTTACGACCGCAACCCGCAGAGCTATGTGCCGAATATTTTCTTTGCAAAACCGCAGGATTATGTGAAGACGACGCAGCGCGTCTATCACGCGACGGGAGAAGCCAGCTTCATCGACTTGCCGGTGGTGCCAGTAAAATAGCTAAAAATCTGGACGCAAAAGCTAGCGGTCGTCGCGGATTTTGAAAGGGATGTGGGCGATGACTTCGAGATCCACGGGCGTGCCAGCCCTCGAGGCAGGCTGGAATTTCCACTGAGCGAAGGCGGATTTGGCGTTGGCGTCGAGTTGAGGATCGAGGCTGCGCGCAACCTGGATGCTGTCGACCGAGCCGTTGGCGTGAACAACAGCGTAGAGGACGACCTCGCCTTGCACATTTTGCTCGATGAGATCCGGCGGGTACTTGGGATCTACCTTTCGCACCGGCACGGGCATGGCTAGCTCGGCAATGGCGAGAGGCGCGGCCCCCGGAGCAGATCCGAGTTCGGCGAAATGCAAAATCCAGCTGCCGCTGGCGCTATTGAGATTGGCCATGTTCACCGAGAGCGTGTAGACGCGCTTGGCGGCAAAAACCTGTTCTGGTTTGGCGCCTGGAGGCAGAATCGCAAAGTTGGGCGGGCCGGTTCTTTCCGGCAAATCCTCGGTCTTGGGCTCCGGGCGATTCATCAGCGTGCGCGTTGAGGGAAGACTGAGCCTTGCGCCCCCCGCGCCAGAGATATTGTTCTTGGGTTGGGGGTTTCCGCCGCTGATGCTGATGCCGACCGGACTTTTTCCGCCGCCATTGCTCGAAGCCGGAGCGCCAGGCGGGTCCGCGGGAGCAGTCGGCGAGCCATCGGGCACGCCGCGCTTTGTACCTTCCGGCGCGATCGAGATGCGCGCGGCCAGATTGCCCTCGGGCGGCTGGACATCGGGCTTCGGAGCAGCAGGCGCAGCGGAAAGCGCGATAAGCGAGGCTGGACTGCCATTTGAATCAGCAGCTTGCGCGGCACCAAGTTCAGGCGCCGGAAGCGAATCGCCGGTTTGGGCGCGCGGCGCTACGCGTGGCGCGGCGCCTGCGTTCAATTCAAGTTTCGGGCGGGCGGGGGCGTTTGGCGAAACGGCGATCGTCAACTCCCCTGGTTTTTGTTCTAGAAGAGGCACATCGGGCGGCGGCGCAACGGGCGAGGCGGCAACGCGATGCTTGCGCGGATGGAGTTTAGCGAGGGCTTCCTCGCTGATCTGGAGGCGCGGGCGGGGCGGAGCGGCGGCAGCCTGCAATTGAACGATGTTGGGCATATCGGGAAGAATTTTGGGAGCAAGCTGCGGCGCATCGGGGCGGATGAGCGTTTGCCGCGGGTGATTCGGACGGACAGGATCCGTGACGATGCGCTGGCGCGGATGGAAGGCGTCGGCGCCTTTAGGCCGGAGCGGCTTGGTGGGGTCGCTGTGCGAGACGATTTTGGGCTTCGCGGCGCGGATCTCGAGTGCGGGGAAATCTTCGATGGGGCCGGACCAGGTGAGCTGGGTGCTGTCGAAGGCGGAGTTGTGGTGAACGGCGGCGGAAAACCAGGCGATCGGCGACACGAGGAAAACGACGTGCCACAACGCAGCGGCTAGAACCGCGCGCTTGGGGATGCGCCGTTCGACCCAGCAATCGCGGAAGTAGTCGCCGGCTAGAAATTTTCTAACGTTGTAGGGGCCGGAGAGAAGCGTGCCCAGGCTGCTGGCGATGCCCTGGTGGAAGTCGCCCCAAGGGACTTCCAGCTTGGGCTCTACGAGGACGGGTGCAGGCGCAGGAGCAGGGACGGGCGCCATACGCGCAGCAGCGGCCGCGCCGCCTTGTCCTAAGAGGTTGTACCCACCGTTGACCTGGCCCAATGACATGAGTTTTCAGTATAGCGTGGCTGGGGACCAGGGGATATGGATTCGGGTGCGGGCGCGGGGGATGCCTGGGGAGAAGTGGGCAGTGAGCAGTGAATTTTGAGTAGTTCGTAGCGAAGATGGGCGGGAGTGAACCCCGCCCCTCAGTGCGAAATTTCGGAACGGTGACCCTAGGCTGCGGCGCTGGATTGCGGGCGAGTTTGGAAGTGGCGGAAAACGGCGAAGGAGAGCGCTAGAGCGCACAAAATTGTTACGGCGGACCAGAAATAAAACACGATATTCCATGAGGCTACGTACCAAGAGCCCGGGCCGAAGTTGAATTGCGAGCCAAGTGGGAGTTGGGTGTCACGAAGAAAGCTGTAGAGTTCGGAAAGTCCAGCATCATCGCCCTTACTCAGGAAACGCTGAAAGAGTTCGGAATACGGCCTGAAACTTACAAAGAGGACGGCGCTCGAGAGCAGCGCTCCGAAGGCAGCGCCGAAACCGATCCCAAGCGTGAGGCGGCTGGTATGAAGCGAACTTAACCTGAGCGAGCGGTTCCGCACCACTACGCCGAGAGCGCAAAGAACTAAAAGGAGGGCGCAAAAGAGCAACCCCAGTCCGGAGAGCCGCACCAAGAAGGCGTTCCAATGAGAAACGTCGCTGCCCTGAATCCTGTTCCTCAGGAGCAGGCGTTGCTTGTCGGCAGCTTTATCGAACTGATCGGCGAGCGCCGCGTAGAATGCGGCCGCCGCGTTGTTGTCCTCCGTTTGAGAGAGCGCTCCGAGCCGAGTGTAGGCCTGCTCCATGTTTTTTCTCATGACAACTGTGAACCCGGCGACATCACCCATCATCTGGCCGAAACGGGCCACCGCAAAATATTTTTCAAAGGCGGCTTTGCGATCGCCGCGAGACTCGAGTGATTTGCCGGATTCGAGAAGCGATTGCGCGTAAAAGGAGCACTGCCAAGCTCCATAGATGGGAAAGCCGTACCAATCCTCACCGGAGGCAGCCTGAAACGGGTCGTCAAGGTGATAGCGAGAGAGAACCCGATGATCCAACTGCCTTTGGCGGTCGAGATAGGTATCGAGCTTCGGGGATTGGAACGCGGCGTCCATTTCCTTTTCCCAAGCCGGGTTTTCCTCCGTCTTGCCTAACGGAAATTCTTTGCTCTGCTCGACGCTGACGCCAATTTTCTGGGCGGCCATCAAATATGAAAGCGCGTTTTGTGGATCCCACTGTTTCAGCAAGGAGACTCGACGGTCTATTTCGGAAGGTGATAGATACCCCGTGCCAGCAACCGCATATAGCCAAGTGAGATTCGGATCGAGATGCACTGCTTCGTCCGCGAGGTGCGCTCTCCGGACTTGACTGTGGTAGCGATTAGCGACGAACGCGAGGCCTTCAGCGTCGTGATTTTGATCGGCTCTTTTCACAAGAGCGTCCAAGTCGGGATCTGGGTTTGGATAGCCGAAGCCTAGTTTCACGTGAAAAACGTCGTGCCACTGAGCGAGAGAGACTTGGAAGGCCTGGCGGAAGACTGGGGCCAGAAAAAAGAGGAGAGAGGCGGCGGTGCAGGCAGCAATGACGGCAAGCACGGGTTTGCGCATGGGAGGCTCTTTTGCGAAAAGTTCGCTGGCGGTAGAGAAGGTGCCGCGATGCCTGCCGGGGAGGATGACGGCGAGGATGGCGTGTTTTGCCAGGACGCCGGCTCCGCCGAACGACCAAAGAAGCGCTGACCAGTTTCCTTCGATGTGGTTTAGTTCGCTCAACATTCCGCGGCCCCAGTCGTGGGTGTCGTCGGGGGCGATCCAGATGGCGAAGCGCAGGAGCGCGATAGCGATGCTGCGGGGAAATCCGGCGGGGATCATGCTTTGCCTCCGCTGAAGGCGGGACGGCGAACCTTTAGGGTGGAGCGCTCGCCGGCAAAGGTGGCGCGGACGAGTTCGACGCCGTTGGGAGTGAGCCGGTAGGTGTGGCGTGGGGGAACGCCGTCTTCGGTCGCGACCCATTTGGTTTCGAGCAGGGAATATTTGGCCAGGCGCATCAGAATCGGATAAAGGGTGCCGGATTTGAGGCCCGTTGCGCGGCTAAGTTCGTAGCCGTAGCGCCAGGCGGTGGGGCGCTCGATGAAGCGTTCGAGAACGCGCAGGGTTTGCGAGGATAGGCGAGGCGTTTTCATATGCCAAGAAAATCTACATATATAGATAATATTTGTCAAGCGCATCGCTCGGCTGCGAGCTTGCGCGGATTTCGACCAATTCCCCTCGCAGTTGCTACGAATCGTGTTACAAATTTGGTTCTCATTACTTACCTCCGAAGCCTTGAAGAAATATCTGAAACTCGCCACGGATGGCGAGCACGCCAGAGAAGTCCGCCAAATGCCGGAATACCTGGCGGCCACGAAGACGCTGGCGGAAAACACCAACGAGACGAAGAAAAATTGATGCTGCACGTCGTCGCGAGCGCGACTTTCTGAAATTCGCCCAAGTGAGCGGATAGAGCGGGAAATTCAGGTGACAAGAAAAAACGACAGAGTGGCGTCGCCTTGCTTTAGGACGCGGGTGCGGCGGAGATGATCGAATTGTTCGGGGAGCGCGAATTTGTGGTGATGCTCGAAGATGATAAGGGCGTCGGGGGCTAGGAAATCAGCGGTAGCGAGAAATTCCAGAGTGCGAGCGTAGTCGATGTGGGCGGCGTAGGGAGGATCGACGAAGACGAAATCGAAGCCCGGAGCGGAGGGGGTGTGGCGCGCGGCAAGTTTTTCGAGGGCGATGAGGGCGTCAGAGGCGAGGATGTTGTAGCCCGTGGTGATTTTGAACGAGTCGAGATTTTGGCGGATAAGTTTTGCGGCAGGCGCGTGATTTTCGATGAAGGTCACCTCGGCGGCGCTGCGGCTGAGGGCTTCAATGCCTACGGCGCCGGTGCCGGCGAAGACATCCAGGAAGCGTGAGCCTACTATGCCGGGGCCGAGGACGTTAAAGAGCGTTTCGCGGAGGCGGTCGCTGGTGGGACGAAGGGCGAGCCCTTTGAGGCTCTTGAGGATACGGCTGCGGTATTTGCCGGCGATGATGCGCACCTGGAGATAGTAGACGAAGAGGAGAAAGAGACAGAAGGAAAAAGGATTTGTCGCAGAGGGGCGCAGAGACACAGAGTGCGCAGAGAAGAGAAAGTTGGCCGAAGAGAGCTATTGTTCGAGTGTCAGGCCGACTGCGCTCTTTCCAGCAGACTGGTGCTTAGTTGGGAGAATTCTGTCACCAGGGCGCTGGCATCCTGGCCTGCGAGTGTTGCGGCGTCGATCTCGGTTGTGAGCAGAATCGAGGTGGCTATGTCGGCGCTGCATTCAAGGCAGTACTTCCCGGTTCTTCCGGGCAGGTCAAACAGCTCGGCTCGGCGGCCACAAACACAGCACTGCGTACCAGACGGCTCTTCACAGCCTTTCGGACCAGATAACATCGACGTTTCTCCGTAGGGTCGCTTCCTTCGGGTTGCGACTCGCGGAATGATGATAGAGAACCAAGCGTAAGGAAGTCCCGAGCCGGCGGTTAGGATTTCATAAGCCAAAGAAACCACTTTGAATAAACGAGTTAGCGGACGGGCTCGCTGAAGGCCGGCTTTGGCTTAGCCCCGCTCGGCCTCAATTGTTCTCTGTCCAAATCACTGTCGGCATCTCAAGGTCTCAAGGTGTTCCTCTACCCGATGCGGGCCAGGTGATAGCGGCGTTGCCATTCGGGGGGAAGCTGGCGGAGGAGGCGCTGGAGGGCGGAGGATTGCTGCGCGTCCTCGGCTAGGGCGAAGGCTTCGCGGCGGGCCAGTTCGAGGAGATCTTTGTCGCGGAGGGGGTTGGCGATGTGGAAGCCGAGGTCGCCGGATTGGCGGGTGCCAAAAAATTCGCCGGGGCCGCGCAGGAGGAGATCGGTTTCGGCGATTTCGAAGCCGTTGGCGGTGCGGACCATGGTTTCAAGGCGGGCGCGCGCTTCTTCTGTCATGCGCGCGGGGCCGACCAGGATACAGTGGGATTTTGCGGCGCCGCGGCCGATGCGTCCGCGGAGTTGGTGGAGTTGGGCCAGGCCGAAGCGTTCGGCGTGTTCGATGACCATGGCGGTGGCGTTGGGGACGTCGACGCCGACTTCGATGACGGTGGTGGCGACGAGAATTTGCGTTTCGTTTTTGCGGAAACTTTCCATGACGCCGTCTTTTTCTTCGCTCGACAGGCGGCCGTGGAGCAGACCGAGTTTTAGTTTGGGGAAGACTTCTCTCGACAGGCGCTTGTATTCCTCCATCGCGGCTTTCAGTTCGAGCTTCGATTCTTCGATGACGGGATAGACGATGTAGGCCTGATGGCCGGCGGCAACTTCTTTGCGGAGAAATTCCCAGACGCCGGGGAGATGCGGCTCGGAGGTAAGGCGCGTCTGGATGGGCGTGCGGCCGGGCGGGAGCTCGTCGAGGACAGAGACGTCGAGGTCGCCGTAGAGAGTGAGCGAGAGCGTACGCGGGATGGGCGTGGCGGTAAGGACCAGAACGTGCGGCACATGGCCGTGGGAGGCGGCTTTGTCCATGAGGCGCTTGCGCTGAAGGACGCCGAAGCGGTGCTGCTCGTCGATGGCGACGAAACCGAGTTCGGCAAATTGGACTTGGTCTTCAATAAGGGCGTGCGTGCCGATGACCAGCTGCGCTTCGCCCCTGCGGATGCGTTCGAGCGCGGCGGTTTTTTCGGCGTGCTTGAGGCCGCTGATGAGCAGCTCGACCTGATAGCCACCAGGAGCGAGGGTGCGGCGCGCGGAGAGATAGTGCTGGACGGCCAGGATCTCGGTGGGCGCCATGAGCGCTGCTTGGCAGCCGTTTTCGATAGCGATGACGGCGGCTTCGAGGGCAACGATGGTTTTGCCGCTCCCGACATCGCCTTGCAGGAGACGGTTCATGGGGGCGGGCTTTTCGAGGTCGGCGGCGATTTCCGCGAGGACGCGTTTTTGGGCGGCGGTGGGTTTGAAGGGGAGAATACGCTTGAGGGCTTCGCGGATTTTTTCCTCGCGGATGCGGAAGGGGATGGCGTTTTCTTTTCGCGTGGCTTTGCGGTCGAGTGCGAGGCTGAGCTGGTAGAGGAAAAATTCCTCGAAGATCAGTCGTTGTTGGGAAGGCGTGCGAAACGTGTTGAGCGCTTCAAGCGATTCTTGCTGCTCGGGAAAATGAACGTGAATCAGGGTTTCGCGGCGCGAGGGATAACCAAGACGCGCGCGCAAACTTTCCGGCAGAACATCCTCGATCGTGGCGTCAATAAGCTGCACGGCGGCGTACATGGCGCGGCGAATGGCGCGCGAGCCAAAGGTGCCAATCGCTTCGTAGATAGGGACGATCCGGCCGACTTCGGTGGAGTCTGGCTCTCCGTCACCGAGCATCTCGAGCTGTGGATTGATCATTTCCAGGCGCGCAGGGCGCATCTTGTCGATTTCGACCTTGCCATGAAGAACCAGCTGCTGGCCGGACTTGAGGCGGCCTTCGAGATAGCCGCCGTGGAAAAATTTGCAGGGGAGCAAACCGCCGGCCGCGTCCTGAACGAGCAAATGATAAATGGCGTTATGGCTGAATTTATTCGGGATGGCCTGCCCGCTCATGACGCGCGCGCGGACCGTGTAGGTGCCGTTCGGCTGGATATCGCGAATGTTCGAAAAATGAATGCGGTCTTCGTAGCGAAACGGCAAGTACCTGAGCAGATCCTCGAACGTGTAGATACCGCGCTTGGCGAGCAGTTCGGCGCGCTGCGGGCCGACGCCTTTGATCATGCGCACTTCGGTAGAAAGGTTCAGTGTCATTAGCACTTCTTTATATCATTCCCGCACCCGGCCACGTCTAAACACGCGGATACGCCGATACTTGCGCTATGCTGCTGCGTATCCGTAAAGTGGGCACTTTCGATTGCGAATCGTGCGGGAGGCGTTGGTGGCCGAAGACCGGCTGACAAGTTCAGACAAGCGGGCGCTGCTGCTCTGGGTGCTGCTGGGCATCGTGGGCGTGGTGTTCGCTCACCGATACTTTTTCCAGGCCTTTCCGGAAGCCTCCGTGGATTTCAAGGTTTCGCGCGAGGAAGCCCTCAGGCGAGCGCGCGAATTTGTTGGCAGCCTTGGGGAAGACGTCAGCGGCTACCAATCCGCGATCGTTTTCGATGTGGATGATGACGCGAAAACCTACCTCGAGCGCGAGATGGGGCTGCAGCAAGCAAATCAGCTGATGTCCAGCGAGCTGCATATCTGGTATTGGAAGGTACGCTTCTTCCGGCCCAAACAGGAAGAGGAGTTTCTCGTGCGGTTGAGCCCCGGTGGACAAATCGTCGGCTACGGTCACGCCATTGAAGAGATGCGCGCGGGCCCGGAGCTGGACAGCGCGGCGGCCCGGACGCGGGCAGAGAGCTTTCTCAGCGGAAAATTGGGAGTGAACCTCGCGAATTGGGATTTTCTCGCCGAAGAGACCAGTTCGCACAAGCTGCCCAACCGCATGGACTGGGAATTCACGTGGGAGAAGCACGGATTCAGGGCCAAGGACGCGCCCTACCAGCTGAAGACAGTCGTCGACGGCGACCGCGTGAACGGGAGCCGCGAGTTTCTGAAAGTGCCGGAAGACTGGGAGCGCAGCTACAAAAGATTGCGGTCCAGCAACGACACCCTGACTCTGGCTTTCATCGTTCCCTATTTGCTCTTGCTCGGAGCCGCGGTGGCTCTGGCTCTTGTGCTCACGCGCAAAGGCCAAACGACGTGGGGGCTGGCGATCAAGGCAGGTGTGCTCGTCGCGGTTCTCTTGTTTCTCAAGGACCTGAATGATTGGCCGCTTTGGGCCGCAAGCTACAACACGACGGACGCCTACGGAAGTTTTCTTGCCTCGAAGATCGCGACCTCGCTGCTCGTGGCGCTGCTGACGGCAGCGCTTACGGTTACCGCCATCGTGCCGTCCGCCGAAGCGCTCTACCGGACCACGCAACCAGGACGGCTGCGGCTTGGCAAGGCGTTCACTCTCGGAGGGATGCGGACGAAAGAGTTTTTTTCCTCCGCGGCCGTCGGCGTCTCCCTGGCGGCGGTGCACATCGGGTATTTGACCGCATTCTACATGATCGCCGGGCACATCGGAGCCTGGGCGCCGCAAGAACTGAATTACGAAAATTCCGCCAGCACCGTGTTCCCGTGGATTGCCGGCGTAGCCATCGGAGTAACGGCAGCCACCAGCGAAGAATTTCTTTTCCGCTTGTTCGCCATCCCATTTTTTTACCGGCTGACGCGTTCGCGCTGGATTGCCGTGATTCTGCCTGCGTTTCTATGGAGTTTTCTGCACAGCAACTACCCCCAGGAGCCCGCTTATGTCCGCGGAATCGAAATCGGAGTGATGGGGATTCTGGCGGGAATCGTGATGCTGCGGTGGGGCATTCTGGCGACACTGATCTGGCACTACACCGTGGACGCCTCGCTTGTGGGGCTCCTGCTGATTCGTTCGAGCAGCCCTTACCTGAAGATCTCGGGAGTCCTCGTCGGCGCGGCGGCGCTTCTGCCGATGGCCTACGGCGCGTTGTCGTACCTCAAACGAGGGTCCTTTGAAACAGGCGAAGAGTTGTTCAACCGGGCTGCGCCCATCGCGGATGTCTCTTTCAGCTTGCCTGCGACGGTAAGCGGAGCGGCGGTCAAAGTGCGGCGATACGACGCTCTCAGCAGCGGGAAGATTCTGCTTCTGGCGGGATGTTTGCTTCTCGGAGCCGCGGTTGTCTGGAAGCTGAAAGTTCCGCAGCTCGGGGATTACCTGGAGGTTTCGGTCAACGGACGAGAAGCGACAGCGCGTGCCGGCGAAATCCTCCGGCAGCATGGCATCGATCCCGGCTCGTATCACCGTACGACAGTGCTTGTGAACGTGACCGACCCGTTCGCCAACGAGTTTCTTCGCGAGCGCATCGGGATTCCAGGGCTCAACGCGATTTATTCGGGATTGATTCCTGGAGCTTTGTGGCGCGTGCGCTATTTCCGTGACGGGCAGGCGGAAGAGTATGCCGTGATCCTCAAGCCGGACGGCGCTCTTCACTCCCTGCACCACACGCTGGCGGAAAATACTCCGGGGGCCTCGCTCGCCAAAGACGAAGCGGTTGCCCGGGCCGGGAAATTTCTGCGAGACGAAAAAAAGCTGGACCTGACGGGCTGGACACTCGTCGATGCAAAGCCGGAAAAGCATCCGCACCGCGTCGACTATCAGCTTACCTGGCAGCAGGATGCGACACTCGATGCTGGAAATATTTCCGGAGCCGATTCCGCTGATCACGCCCATGCACGATTCGAGGTGGACGTGCTCGGCGATGAGCCCTCCAATTACCGCACGTATATCAAAATTCCCGAGGAGTGGGTTCGCAAGCACGACGAGACCACGCTCGGCAGCACAATCCTCGAGTACGGCGTGCCCATTCTGTTCTTCGGCGGACTCGGAATTACGGCCTTGATTCTGTTTCTGAAGAACCTGCGGTCTGAAGCCGCGCGGGCGATTCCGTGGAAACGAATATCCGTTTGGGCCGGTGCGGGACTGGCCGCATTTGTTCTTTCGTTCCTGCTCGGCAGCGGCATTGCGAATTCCTTGAGCCTCTACAGAACCGAAATTCCCTTCAAAGCGATGATCGCGACGCTCGTGATAGGATTCGCGCTGGGGGCGGCCTTCGACTGGGGCGGCCTTGCGCTGCTGCTGGGCACGGCTTGGTATTACGCGGTTCGTGCCTTTGGTGAAGACCGGATTCCAGCCGGAGGGAAGCTGCCCGCGGTTTACTATCGCGACGCTCTATGGATTGGCCTCGGCGGAAGCGCCGCATCGATTGGTCTGAACCGCGTGCTTGCCTGGGCCTCCACGCACTGGCCAACGGCGCATCGCAGCATGGGTGCATTCTTTGGTCACAATCTCGACGCGGTCCTTCCCGGGGGGGCCGTTCTTGCCGGAACAATCCTTCAGTGCCTTTTCTATGCAGGATTGCTCACGATGGTGGCGGCCTTCGTGGCGTCGATCGTCAGGGCCTCGTGGCTGCGGCTCTTGCTCTTCCTGCTTGGCGCGCTGGCTCTCACGGGAAGCAGTTGGGGAAATGGTGCTGATTTTGCCAAGCAATTCCTCGCCGAGGCCATCCTGCTTGCATTTATCGTTGTCGGTGTGCGCTGGGTGACACGTTTCAATATTCTGGGAATCATCCTGGTCGTTGCCTTCAGCGGCTTGCTGGGAGGAGCCGTTCCATTGCTCGAGCAGCCCAACTCGTTTTATCGGATGAATGGATATGCGCTGCTTCTTCTGATGGGACTGTTGCTCGCCTGGCTTCGCTTCCTATGGCAAGCGCGCCGCAGCGCCGTACACTTGAACATGGGGTCTGAAACCTTAAACTAGCTCCCGTCCCCCCCGGATAATTCTCTCGGGAGAGGCAATGCCGGGCAACCTCTGGCCTGCTGTGGAAATCCGAAACAAATAGGCTTCGGTATTCGTTCTCTTAATGGAAGTGGATGCTCACCCAGGGGTGTCTTAGCACGTCCAAATTGGGTGGTCGCGTAACATTCTTAGTGCGATGGGCTCACTGATACGGCCTAAGGTGTTGTTAAATAAGGCGCAACGCCATTGCACGAGAAGAGAAAGCGAAAAATGCCGCTTCCAAGATGGGCTCTAGCTTTGGCTAATAATGCAGGCCTGGCGGGTGGCACCGGCGCCTCCCTGGCTACGGTGGACTGTTTGCCCAACCTCAACGAGCGCACCCTTGTGGCGGAAGCGCAAGCCGGGAACCGCGCGGCTTTCGAAGAGCTTGTCCACCGCTACGACCGGGACGTGCTGCGGCTGGCCCTGAATCTGATGAAACGGCCTGAAGACGCGCGCGACGTCTACCAGGAAGCTTTCCTCAAGGTTTACCGCAATCTGCACCGCTTCCGTTTCGAGTGCAGCTTCTACACCTGGCTTTACCGGATCGTCACCAACGTTTGCCTCGATCAGCTGCGGCGCCGCCAGGCGCGGCCCGAGGATCAAGCGCCTGAATCGAACTCCGGAAATCATGAAGAGGGCATCACCGATTTCTTTGAACGCCAGCGCGAACATCGCCCCACGCTCGATCCCGAGCGGCAGCTTTTTGGAAAAGAGATCCAGGCGCGCATCGCTTCAGCGATGGAGCGCCTCTCGCCGCGCGAACGAATCGTCTTTGAATTGAAGCACTATCAGGGATTGAAATTGCGCGCCATCGGCGATGCGCTGGGCACAACGGAAGAGACGGTGAAGAATTCGCTGTTTCGCGCGACGCGCAAGCTGCGCAGCCAGTTGGGAGGCCTGCGATGACTGCGCCTCAACCGCTCCATTGCAAAGAGGTTGCCGGACTGCTGGTGTTCTACTCCTGCCGCGAGACCAGCGAACAGGAGAACGCGCTGATTGAAATGCACCTGGCCACCTGCGCGGCGTGCGCCTCACAGCTTGCCGAGGAGCGCGGGCTGCACGAATCCCTGATGGAGGCACTGCAAGCCTCCGAGCAGAGTGATCCGGGCGGCATACTTCTTTCGCAGTGCCGCAGCGAACTTGCCGAAGCACTTGATGATTTGTCCGCTCCTGTCTTGGAAGAGCGCTGGCAGCCGTTGGGATGGCTGCGCCGCTCGATGGCCATGCACCCGGTTCTGAATGGCGCTCTTCTCCTTTTGATTGGCGCGGCACTCGGCACGCAGCTTTTGCCATGGGTTTCCGCGCGCCTTGATTCCAATTCGAACGGCCCAAGAGTGAATGTTTCGCCCGCAGCGCGCTTCACGGAAGATCAACTCTCGAAGATGCTCGTCGCGGGCATCAATTGGGCACCCACGTCGGACGGCGCACCGGGCACTCTGCAGGTTCACGTGCGCACGGAAGAGCCGCTGGTTCTTTCCGGCAGCGTGGATGACCCGGACTTTCGCCGCGTTCTGACGTATGTCGTCGAGAACGGCGACCAGACCGACGCGGGAGTGCGTATGGATTGCCTCGATGCGCTGCGCGCCCGCAACGCCGATCTGGACGTGCGCCGGGCCTTGCTTTTCGCGGCTCGCAAGGATCAGAACCCCGCGGTTCGCATGAAAGCTCTCGAATCCTTGCGCGACGCTGTGGCGGACCAGGCCGTGCGCGAGACTTTGATTGATGCGCTGGAGCACGATCTGAATCCGGGAGTCCGGGTCGAAGCCGTCAACCTGCTGGTTCGTTCGCTGGAACCGGGCGCGCTGGATTCTTCGGACGATGTTGCACCCGCGATTGCGCCGGAGGGCGTCGAACGTCCCCTCGACCCCTCGATGGAACACGTGGTGCGCACTCTCGAGGAACTTCAACGCAGCGACCCCAATCGCTACGTCCGGCTGCGGAGCGCCGCGGCTTTGCGGCAGATCGGCACGCGTGACGTGCAGACGGAAGCGCACCCGGAAGTTCAGCAAGAAGTGCATTAAGAACTACAACGTTTTGAAGAGAAACGCCGTCAAGAGATGAGCACAATTACGAATTTCAGATCGATGGGCGGCGCCTTCGCGGGCGTTCCCCGCAGGGCCCTTCCGCTGGTTTTCTGTTTCGCGCTCTTGCCCGGCTTCGCTTCAGGCGCAAGCTCTTCCGATCCTTCCGCCGATCCGCCCGTTCCCTCGGATCCCGGGCCGCGCGCATCCGTGGATCGCTCGGGAACGCTGCAAACCAGGGACGGTCTGACACTGCATCTTACCGCGGACCTGGGCTCGGTGCGTATCGTCGCTCTGGAGCCCGGTGCGCCGCCGCTGGTCCGCTATACCGCGCATATCGAGACCGATGCACGCGCCCCGCTGGCGCAAAGTCTTCTGGATCGCTATTCGCTCACGGCGAGAGCAACCGCTTCGGGTGTGGAAATCATCGGAGCCTCGCCGTCGCAAACCGGCCGTAGCGCGGCAAACGCCCAGTTCTATGTGCAGTTTGAAGTGGCTGTCCCGGCGGGCTACAGCCTCGACATCAACACCGGCGTCGGCGATATCGAAACGCAGGATATCGGAGGAACTGCCAGTCTGATCACGCAAGGCGGCAACATCCGGACAGGACGCATCGGCTTCACGGGGTTTCGCAACGCATCGCAGGGCCGTTCGAGCGCCAAACTATCCACCGAAGGCGGGCACATCCAGGTGCAAGACGTTGCCGGCAACCTGGATGCCTTTACCGCCGGAGGACACATTGTTGCGGGAAACATTTCCGGTGACGCCGTATTGCGCAGCGGCGGCGGACACATCCGCGCCGGGCAGATCAGCGGCCGAGCGCAACTGGAAACCGACGGCGGCAACATCACCCTGAAACAAGCGGGGAGCTTCGTCAGCGTGCGCACCGGCGGCGGACAGATCGACTTCGGCGAGGTACGCGGCTCCGTTCGCGCGCAGACCGGCGGCGGCGGCATCCGCATCATCACCGTTTCCGGGCCGATGGAAGTGGAATCAAACGGCGGAAGCATTTGCCTGACGCGCGTGGCAGGCGCGGTACAGGCAGCCACTGCGGGCGGCACGATTCAAGCCTGGATAAATCCCGATGCTGGCTCATCCGGAGGCAAGGTGAGCCTTCCAGGCGCCTCGCAGCTCTCCTCCGGTGCCGGAGACATCATTGTTTTTTTGCCGAGAAATCTTGCAGCGAACATCGACGCGCTGGTTGAAAATGGCGGGTTAAGCCGAATCGATGCCGACCCGGCGCTGCTATTGAACATCCAGTCGCCCGGAAACCGCGGAGCCGGCCCCGTGCGCGCCACCGGCATGCTGAACGGCGGAGGCGAGGTCCTCAAGCTGCGCACTACCGTGGGCCGCATCCGCCTGCAGTTCCTCGATGCTGACACCGGATTGCGCGATTCGCTCATTCGCGAGCAGCGCGAACGCATCGATCGCAAGCACGATTCCGACATTCTGCCGGTCAAGGCTTCGGGGCCCGATGCAAAAGGCGAAGAACCTCCTGCGCGGGGAGAAACGAGCGACTGGCTCGAGAGCTGGATGGACAAGCTTGAGATTGCCCTGCTCGGCGGGTTGCACGAGGATTCCAGCGATTTTTTCAAGCGGCTCATCGCCGCGCCGCACCCGGCCTATCCCGAGCTTGCCAAACGCGCGCACATCCAGGGAGTCGTAAAGCTGCAGGTAAAGGTGAAAACGGATGGGAGGGTCGAAGTAGAAAAGATCTTGCAAGGCGAGCCGGTGCTCGCCGAAGCAGCCGTGGAAGCGGTGAAGAAGTGGCGGGCGAACCCCGCTTCGATCAATGGCACTCGAGTCGAAACCATTTCGACGGTCACGTTTGATTTTGAGCCGCACTGACGGCGAGTTCGGCCGCCGGGGGAATGGCGCGCGAGTTTTGTTCGGGTCCTGGGTGCGGAGTCGATGCGCAGTAACGAGCCACGGCTCGTGAGATGTACTCGAAGGGGGTAGAACGCGATGCTACGTCCTGGGTTGCGCGCTGCGGTGCTGTTCATCCTTGCGCTGACGGTGGGTTCGGCCGCGCCGGGCTTTGCGAAAAGCAAAGACTTCAATCATTCCTATCCGCTGCTGCCGGGCGGCTCCTTTGAGCTGCAAAACGTCAACGGGCCGGTCCAAATCGAGGGATGGGACCGCGATATGATTGAAATCCGCGCGGTAAAAATCGCCAAGGAAAAAGAGTCGGACCTCGACCGCGTCACTATCGAAGTCGACGCCAAACCAAATGATGTTTCTGTCGTCACCCGTTATCCGCAAAATGAAGGCGTGGAAGTAGCGGTCGAATATACGATCCGCGTTCCGCACGGCGCGCGCGTGGAACATGTCGGCACGGTCAATGGCACGGTGAAGATCGCTGGCGTCGAGTCAGTCGAAGAGCTGCGCACGGTGAACGGAAACATCGAGGTCTACGAAGGCGGCGGAAACGTCCACGCCCACACAACGAACGGCAATGTGCACCTCGAGCTATCGCGTGCCCTGGACGAAAAAGGCATGGCCGCGGAGACGACCAATGGCTCCGTGCTTCTGGCTGTTCCCCCCGATACGCAAGCGAACCTCGAAGCCCGCTCGCTCAACGGAAACTTTTACTCCGAGCTGCCGTTTTCTCAGGAGACGGCTGAGCGTCCCCGCGAAATGCGCGGAAAATTTGGCAAGGGCGGCGCTACCATCCGGCTGAATACCGTCAATGGCGGCATCCAAATCGTAATCTTGCGGTCGACGGTTTGAAGCCGGCTGCGTCTAAGAGAATCAGGAGGACGGAACAATCATGAGGAAACGGAATTTGCTTATCAGTGGAGGCGCCGCGATGCTCGGCCTCGCGCTGATTGCACTGCCCAGCCCTTCGGCACGTTCAGAGGAACAGGCAGATGCACAAGCGGCGCAAGCTCAACAGAAAATGGATGAGGTGCAGGCACGCCTGAGGGAGAGGCTTCTAGCCCAACAGGAACGAATGGCCGAGCGCATCGAGGAACGAATGCTCCAGGCGTCGCTGAGGACTGCCGTTCGGGAAGCTCAGGACCCGCAACCGCGAATCGAGGTAAGACCAGATCCCGGCGACGACGATAGGATGGTGCTCCTCGGCGATGAAGGCGCAAGCTGGCTAGGCGTTGAATCGCAGGAAATAACCTCGGAGAAAGCCAGGGAACTGAAGCTGCCCGCCGAACGCGGCGTCTTGCTAGGACGCATCGTGCCGGACAGCCCGGCCGCCAAAGCCGGCCTGAAAGACAACGATGTCATCACCGAGATTAATGGGCAGCGCGTCGAAGGTGCAGCGCAGTTCCGCCGCATGATTCACGAAATTCCTGCAGGACGCTCGGTGCAGTTCACGGTGTGGCGCGACGGCAAGGCGCAATCCATTGGCGTGACGCTGGGTGAGTCGGAAGATCACGGAAATATGTGGTTCAAAACGGCTCCGCGTGCGTTTTCTTTCGAGCTCCCCAGTATTGAAATGCCGGAAGTGGCGCCCATGCCGGGTGTGGACATCGGAGCCTATGGGATGCTGGCCGGTTCGCGGCCGCGCTTGGGAATTGATGCCGAAGATTTGGGAGGGCAATTCGGCGCCTATTTCGGCGCGCCCGATGGCGAAGGTGTGCTCGTTCGCGAAGTGAACTCCGGCTCTCCGGCAGAAAAGGCGGGCGTAAAGAGCGGCGACGTGATCACTTCGCTGAACGGCGAACGCATCCGCTCGCTCGGCGATCTGCGCGAGAAGCTTGCTGGCAAGCGGGACGAAAAAACGGTGAAGCTAGGTGTCCTGCGGAACAGGAGCGAGATAAGCATTCCGGTGGAGATGCCTCCTCCGCCCTCAAAAACCCCTCGTGCCATTTCGCGACGCACCAATATCTGATATTCAGGAAAGTTCCAGCAAGAAAAGACCCGGGCAGTGTGCCCGGGTCTTTTCTTTTCGTACACCGATTTTCTGATCGCCTCTCCAGTCCGAGCGGGCAAGATTCAGGACTTGCCGTCATTCCCGTACTTTCGGGCAAGACGAAATGGCCGTCCCAGCGCATCCAATAACCAGTGCCGCTTATTCTCAGCGCCTTCCACCCAATCTTCCTCGGTAGGCGAAAACGAAAGCCGGAACAGATAAGCCAGCGCGGAAAAAATTCCGCCGCGCATGCGCATTCGAAACAGCGCTCGCTCGAAAATCCCCGGCGGCGCGGATCCTCGGTCGGGAAGCCGCTGTACAATCCGGTCCGCGAGGGGGCCAATCGCCCGGTCGGAGCGCCTAAGCTCCGCGACTTTTTCTGGCAACGGAGCGCCCAGCACATCGGCCGCCAGCCGCAATCCGAGACACAGCATGCGTTCGCCGCCAACCTCTTCTGCGGCCGCCAACACGCGCCGCCAGTCGAGTTCCTGTACGGCAAGAAAAGCGGCCACATCTGCGATATAGCTCAGATGCTCCCAGAAATGCTTCGCGCCGTGAATGCAGATGAGGACGAGTTCATCCTCCGGGGAGAGAGCGGGAACCAGATGCGAATCGATGTCTACGCGCGCCTGCCGCGCAAAAAGATTTTCCAGGGGAAGCGGACGGGGATGATAGCGAAATGTGAGCTCGGTGTGAAACTCAACCAGGAGCTTCGTGCTCGTCTGCCGGAAAACGTACTCGCCGGGAATCTTTTTCGCCTGAATCGCAGTCAGCGGGACGGACGGTTCATACCCCAGCCCGAGCATCAACTCCGTCGAGCGCAGAATATCCGCATCGCGCACGATCAAATCCAGATCGCCGTAATTTCGCAACCCCGGATCGCCATAGCAACGAACGGAGAGCACCGGGCCTTTAATCACGAGCGCCTCTACACGGGCCTCTGCGAAGCGATCCAGAAGCCGAAACATCTCCGCCGTCAGGCGCAGCGTGAAGAGCGCCTGTGCACGCTGTCGCTCCCGCAATCGCTCGAAAACCTCCGGCGGCGCGGCGGCTTCGCCGCGGCGTCGAAGCCGGATCGCGAGAAGCCCGAGGACACCGTGCTCCTCCGCGAGCTTGAACAAAACAGGCCAGTCCACGGGCTGGCGGAGCTGTTCCTTCACACGCTGCAGGTCTGGATTCGCCCGAGCGCATTCGAGCAGCAACGCCCATTCCGCGCCAGAACTCCCCGCCCCGATGAATGCTTTCTCGCTCAGGCGGCCTCCGTGGCTAATCCGCGCCGCGCCTCTCCGGCAGGCATCGGCCACTCTCCGAGGGAACCATCTCCAGAATTATCGAGAAAGCAGCACACTTCGAAGAATCAGGCGGACGCCGCTGTCGCCATTGCCGGCGCGCTTTGAATCTGCACCAATCCCGCCATCGCGGATTTCCTGGAGGCCAGATTGACGGATGGAATCCCGGTCCTGGCGAAAGACTTCTCGCAGTCCTGCGTCGAGGGTCCGCGCATGTTCCCCTCGAGAAAAGCCAATCCCGGGCAGCGCGTGCACGTTCCGCCGTGCGCGCACTTGGAGCATGACGGCATGTCGCGCAGAGTGATCGACCGGACCTCTTCGAGCTGAGGCGAATCGCGCCAGATGTCCAGGAACTTCGTGCGCCGCACGTTGCCGCTCGGCAGCGGAAACTGAACGCACGGATAAACATCCCCGTAAGGGGAAACATAGCAGGCTGTATGGCCGGCACTGCATGGCAGCATGTCCAAGGTGTCTTCGTCCGGCCCCTGTGGAGGAGCGCAAAACTCTTCGACGTTTCCGCCCACCAGCGCTTCATTCCGGAAAACTTCCCGAAGCGCATTCTCATCGACATTCAAACTTAGAATGGATCGGTCCCCGTCCATCATCGGAGTAATCGTAGGGTCGAGAATGAACTGTGCGCCGAGCTCGGCGGCCAGCGCCCGCACTCCCGCGTAATCATGCGCGTTTTGCGTCATCAGCACGTTGGCCATGACGACGTGTATCCCGTGTGCCCGCAGCCGGCGAACAGCTTCTATGGACTGCCTAAGCGAGCCGGGCAGCTTCGTAATGGCGTCATGAACCGCGGGGACGTGCGAGTAAATGCTGATCTGCACCGATTCCACGCCCAGGGCTTTGATGCGGTCCGCTTCTTTCTTGCGGATCAGGATTCCGTTGGTCTTGAGTTTAACGCAAAACGTCAGCTCTCGGGCGTACTCCAGAATCTCAAAGAAATCCCTGCGCATCAGAATTTCGCCGCCGCTGATGGTGAGATAGAAGACGCCGGCCTCCGCCATCTGCTCGAGAAGGTCTTTAATTTCCGCAGTAGTCATCTCGCCGTGATCGTGGTGATCCAGATAGCAGTGAACGCACCGCTCGTTGCAGCGATAGGTTAGGTCCAGTTGCACGTTCAGCGGGATGCGCAGCTTGAGCGCCTTGTCAGCCATTTCCGCGATGAGCACACCGCTCATGCGGCTACCACCTTGGCTCGTGGGATCGGCTGCTCGGAAAGCAGCAGCAGACCATGTTGCGCCAATTTCGCCACCAGATCTTCCGCATCCTTCATGGCCGCTTCCGGCGCTACGTCATATTCCATGCAAATCTTATTCGCGACGATCTCCTCGAGCGGCGTTAGGCCGTCGGCTGCCTTCCAGATCACCGTCGCTACTTCGTTCAAGGTGAACAAAGTGGAGTCGGTTGCGGACATAACCATCGTCTCATCGCCCAGCGACCGTGCGGCGATGGCTGTGCTTCGGGCCACATAGAGTTTGCCAGTCATACGATCAGCTCCCAAACCCGGGCATCGGGCACAAACGTCAGCCGCCGGACGGGCACATGACTGACAAAATCAAGAGCCGCATCAAAAACAAGTTTTACGAACTTGGGATCCCGCGCGAAGAAAAGGATATTCCCGAGCAAGGCACCGACGGCTTCGGATCCGTCAATCGGCTCGATCTTGTTCTCGGGACCTTTGGCGAGCAGGTACAAGCAGGCAATGGGCGCATGCAGATTCTCTCCGGCCTTCGCCAGTTCGCCAAAAAACGGCGTGCCAACGGCAAGATATCCGCCATCCTGCCGCGTTACATAGGAAATCTCGTCGGTAAGCAATGCCGCATCGGGGGGAGCAAGCCTTGCCATGGTCGTCTTCCCTGCCCCGGATACACCCGCAAACAAGAAGGCGCGGCCATTTCGTACCGCGCTCGAAGCGTGCACCAGGAAACCGCCCTTTTTGGCGAGCAGAAGCGTGTGCACGATCCGCAACACGGAATCAAGCGAGTATGGGTTGAGGGTCTGTTCGATGCGTCCCCGCGCGGTGGATGGATTCCACTCGGCTCGGAAATCTCCGCGCTCCATGAGCCAGCGGCCCGAGTTCCACGTCACTCGCAGATCTTCATCTCTCGACTCTGTCCCCGGGGGCGCTAGTTCAATTTCAAAGTCGAAGTGAGGTTCACTCGACGTACTCGTGTACCCCACGTAGCGCTCTTCAATGAGATGGATGAAGTCGGAATCACTCGAACGCAAACGTATGGGCAGGCCGCCGATCTCGACCACGACGTCAGAGCGTTGCTTGGCGGCTCTTACACCCGGCACTCTGTTCTCCCTGGAAAAAGTCTTTGACGCCCCGCGTCAAGCCGCAGATAAAGATACGTTGCGCGGTCGGAAAAGCGCAACAGCCGGACGATCATGCGTTCCCACATGCTCAGTCCAGCGGCAGGTTGTAGCCGGCGCTGACCTCGCTCGATGAGATGTACCTTGCCGAGCAATTCCGGCGAGAAAACCGGAGCGTCGTTTTGGCGAAGGCGGTCGCCGCGCAGGATCAGTAGCGGTCGTTCCGGGCTGCTCGCGCGGGCCACTACGCGGTGCGCGATCAAACGCCCTTCTCGGGAGTAAACGACGATCTGCCCCGGTAAAATTTCAGACACGCTGGCGCGCTGGATGGAAATCAAATCGCCGGGATGGATAGCGGGTACCATGCTTGTTCCCAAGACTCGAAGGCGAAGCTCCCCAAACGTGCGGACTACCTCTCCTGCCAGTTCGCACTTGACTGTCGCCGATGCTGTCCCCGGGCCGTTCATAGCCGCTCCTGCGCCGAGGGCTAGGATGCTTTCCTGCTGGCGTGGCAGGGTGCTTGCGTAACGTGAACCTTTCCACAGGCCAGCGCCGAGACTTCAAATACCGCCTCGAAGCGGAAGGAAGGAACCTGGTACGGTTTCTTGGTTTTAGCTGTCGTTTCGGGCGTCTTGGCCCTGGTTGAGTTGTCGTTGTTCAAGGTTTTCCCCACGTGCTCGCTATTGTATCGCTGCCTGTGACGCCTGAATGGCACAACCGCCTATGCCTTGGCCAGTGGCTGTGGTGCAATTCCCTGTCGCCAATGGCGTAAAGTAGATCTGCGAACTCCCCGGGGGGCCCGATGAGCTATCAATGATAACCCCGCTGGATCCGCCCGCCACGGACGCCGTCGCAGCCGTTGCAGTGGCCGTCCCCCAGATCGCAGGGTTCGTAATGTCAAAGGACATGATGCATCCGGTGTTCAGAGGGCAGCCTATGGGCGCAGCCGTCTGGCCGCTGGCCGCAACACTCAGAAAGATCCTGTCGGTGGCTCCGTTCATGAACTCTGTGACAGGTGAGCATTCGGCATTGGCCGTGGCGATCTGCGGGCCCTCTACGGGAGTGCCGAGCACTCCCGCGGTAACCGGTATCTGCCACACGGTAGTCGCGGTGGTAGCGCCCACCAGGGAGTTGGCGCAAACGTACAGATTTCCCGTGCCATTGGCTGAACTGAAATAGCCGTTATCGAAATCTCCGGCGAAGAATCGTGTTCCGGGGAGTGTGGCGTTCGAGGCCGAGACCTGAGCTTCGTTGCCTCCCGCAACACTGCAAGTCGAGCCAGCCGCGAAACTGGTTGTAAATTGACAGACTCCGGATCGTTTCGCTGCCCCCGCGGCGCTGTCACCTCTTACGAAGACATACACATTCCCAATCGAAGGATCCACCGTGGGGGAATCTGTAATTCCGTTCGTGCCCAAACTGCCACTTGCCACTGTACCCCCTGCCCCATGGCCGATGATGTGGTCCACCCGGTAGAGAACTCGGACGTTGTCGGTAACGAAAATCTCGCCACTGTTCGAGTCATATACCGGGCTCGTGAGCTGGTGGGCGGTGGCATTCAGGACAGCCGGCCAAACGTCGGCTCCCGTGGAAACAGTCTCTATCGGTGTCCCCGAGAAGACGCCGGTGAACTTATGAAGGGTAGTAGCGTTGTCACCCACATAGAGCGCATCGTCTCCCGGGTTGTAATCATAGAAAGGCGAGGACATGGTGTCCGCCGCCCCATCAGCAAAAGTGAGGGTCGTCATGCACGGCGCTGTGCACGCGCGGTAATTTGCATTGCTTACGTTCGTGCTTGGTCCTGTCAGGTCCTCTGGGCTCGTGACGCTGCTCGTTCCCGCAGCCCATTTCAACAGAACCAGCTGCGCTCCCGCACCCGTGTTCTGAACGAACGCCACCTGCGAACCATCTGCAGAAAGCACAACCGAAGTCGCGGCCGTTGCCCCGGTGCCCGTGTTGTAGGCCCAGTACGGCGAAGGAACCGAGCCGCTGCATCCGGAATAGAGGTTATCGAAAGCGGCGACGGTGGCTACTCCGGACGCTCCGTCCACGAAGTTGTTGAAAGTCCAGGTAAAGTTGCTCGAGGCCACGCTCGAGACTGTGATGCCGTTCCCCGCGATTCCAGCGGTCGTTGCGGTAAGGGTTACCTCGTCACCAGCGGAAGTCGCCGTAACCCCGACGAAATTGCCATTACCATTGAGATTGACCGCGGCTGCGAAATTGGCAGCGCCATTGCCGGCACCCGCTCTATTGAACGTGCCGATACCGGGCGCGAGATTCGAATTTCCGAGAGTCGCCGTCTCCGCAATCATGGTCAGCGTATCGTTCCCATTGTCAATCGTGATGGATGAGCTGACAGCTGGCCTAGCCGCAAACGTGCCCGTGTCGACGGCGGCGACAGCCGTGTCCGATCCAGCCAAGCTCGTGTTGTATACGACGAAATCAGGTTGTGGCGCCGTGCAGCTCGCTGCGGTGATATCAAAGGAGAATTTCGCCGGGTAATTCCCTGCTCCCACGCCCCCGACGGGATTTCCCAAATATACGTTCCAATCTCCCTCGATCCCATTTGTCTGCGGCTGGTTTCCCTGCCCGCTGCGTTTTTTTTCCGCATTGCGCCGCATCCACTGCTGCACATACCTCGGGTTGCGGGAAAGTCGGAACCCATCCATGAGCGAGCTAGGCTGCGAGAAGATTAAATGCCGGTGGCTCCAGTCCGTTGCCATGTGCACGGGGCCATTTTGCGCGCTCGTTCCGCGCACCACCACCAGCGCGATCAAGACCGCGGCACCAATTAAAATTTGGGCTAGCCGGCTTCGCCACAAATTACTCAGTTTCATTTTCGTCCTCGGCCATAGGTCTGTACAAAAATCCCACATGAGCTAGTAAGTCGCAGCCGATACATCCCGACCTGGGTTGACACGCTCTACACTTTGACGCTTGCTTGTGGCACGGGAAAAATCAGTCTCCCGCGAGACCAACTTTCCGCACAACAAACGGCCACACCTCAAAAACTGAAATCGGAGACGAGGGTAACGAGAGAGTAGCTGGGGTTCAATCCCGTATTGGCACTCTGTTCCAGAGTGGTAATGTTCTAAAACCCTTTGTCTGGAATTTCCGATTGGGACCTCCCGCATATGCATCATAATGTCTCTGCGACCCTTGAGACAAGGTTTTTGTGGACCGGAATGGGATTGCTAACCCGGGCCGCTCCTTTTAGTTGTGTATTCCCGGCGGCGCCGACCGATTGTCTCTGAACCAAAGACACGTTATAAGTTCTGTGGTGCCTGACGCAGCCATTCTTGTCGACTCCCTTCAGAAGTCCTTTCCGCCCGCGCGCAGCGGCTGGCGCTCTTTTCTACAGCCTTTCGGGAAACCCACCGCCGCCGCTCTCGCCGGGATTTCTTTCAAAGTGCGTCCCGGCGAATCCTTGGCGCTGCTGGGCGCAAATGGCGCCGGTAAATCCACTCTTCTCCGCATTCTGGCCACGCTGCTGTTCCCCACTGGAGGCAGCGCACAAGTCGCAGGGCACGATGCCGTTCTCGATCCGAGCGCCGTTCGCCGCCAGCTCGGCTATCACGCCGGCACCGACGTCGGTTTCTATGCCCGGCTGACGGGCCGCGAAAACTTGCGTTTCTTTGGCCGCCTCAATCATCTTTCAAGCCCCCTGGCCTCCGAGCGCATCGCCTATCTCGCGCAGCAACTCCATCTGGAAGAGGGCCTCGATCGCCAGGTCCGGACCCTTTCTTCCGGCACGGTGCAGCGCCTCAGCCTCGCCCGCGCCCTGCTCCATGAGCCGCGCGTTCTTCTCTTGGATGAGCCTACGCGCAGTCTGGACGCTATCGCCGCCTCTGAATTTCGCCGCTTCCTGAAATCCGAAGTCCTCGGCCGCGGCGACACCTCTCTCCTCTTCGCCTCTCACACTTTGCCTGAGGTCGAGCTTCTCGCCGACCGCATCGCGATTATCGACGCCGGGCGCCTTCTTGCTTGCGACACCCTGGCAGCCCTCAAACAGACCACGCGATCCGCAACTCTGGAAGAAGCCTTCCTGCGCCTCACAGGCCGCACTCCGCACCTAACGGCGGAAGAAGGCTCGGAATGATCCGATCCCTCTCTGAAGTATGGATCTTCTTCTGGCGCGATCTCTCTGTCGCTCGTACGTACCGTATACTCTTCGTCCTCGAGGCCCTGGAGGCGCTCTTTGGCGCGGCAATGTTTTATTACGTCGCGCGCTTCGTCGACAGTCCGCAGCTGCAGCACGCGCTCCCCGAGGGCGGAAGCTATTTTGCTTTCTCTTTGATCGGCTTCGTTTTCTTCGACTATCTGAATGCCGCCATGGACACGTTCGACCGTAGTCTGGCGGAAGCGCGCGACACCGGCACACTCGAGCACCTTCTCGTGACGCAGACTTCTCTCCCCTTGATTCTGGCCGGCTCGGCGATCTATCCCTTCCTCGTTACCACGATCCGTATCGCCGTCTACATTGCCTGGAGCGCGCTGCTTTTCGGCTTTCCGCTTCGCGATGCTAACTGGCCTGCCGTAGCCGCCGTGCTGCTCGCCACTCTCCTCGCTTTTTCCGGCCTGGGAATTCTCTCCGCAAGCTATGTACTGCTGTTCAAGCGCGGCAATCCGGCGAAGTGGTTGCTGCTCGGCGTTTCCAGTGTCGCCGGCGGCATGCTCTTCCCCGTCACCATCCTGCCCGATTGGTTGCAGCTTGTGGCTCGGCTAAATCCCGTGACTTATGCGCTCGACGCCATGCGCGCCGCTCTCCTCGGCGGCGCAGGTCTGGAGGCCGTTTGGCGGCCACTCCTGGTTTTACTTCTATTCGCTGCCGTCCTTTTGCCCGTCTCCATGGCAGTCTTCGCCTGGGCGCTTCGCCGCACCAAAACCACCGGCACTCTCATGCACCGCTAGGGACTCGGGAGCTTCTGGGGCCGGAGCTTGTTGCCCTCTGAAGGCCCGCGCTCGCTGGCAGCAGCCAGGCGCACTTCAAAGAAACGCGTCCTCCTCGGGGGGAAAAAAAAGACCGGCCCCAGGGAAGCGGAGCCGGCCCGTTCCATCCAATCGCGAAGGAAAACCGTCAGGACTTCTTTTTCTTCGCGTTCACCTTGATGTCGATCCCGGGAGCCATTTGCTGCAACTGTTCGAGGCCCTCCTTGGCTTGTTTGCCGAAGGGTCCGTCGGGGTCGAGCTCCACCGCCTTCTGATAAGCCTCAATCGTCCCCGGTGCAAACTCCGGCACATCTTTGTCCCCCACCTTCTTCACAGTCATCTTGTAAACCAGACAGGCTCCCAGCAGGTACCAGGTTTGCGCGCTCTTCGGGTCCAGCTCCGCGGATTTCTGAAGCGGCTCTATGGCATCGCCTCCGCGGTTCGCGTTGTACAAGCTGATTCCGAAATTTCGCCAAGCCGTCGCCGCTTTTGTCGGATCCAGCTCCGCGCTCTTCGTGTAGGCCGCGCGCGCTTCGTCGATCTTTCCCGCACGCGCCAGAACGTTGCCCAGATTATTGTAGTAGCCGGGGTCATCGGGCTTAGCGGTTATGGCCTGCTGGTAAGCCTGCGCCGCCTCGTCATTACGCCCCGCCACGTCATACGCTTCGCCCAGCTTCGCCCACAGCAGATGCTGGTTCGGATCCTTTTCCGGCGCCGACTTTTGCGCGGCCTGGAATTCCGCCGCTGCCTTATCGGAAAGATCCTTCAGGTTTTGCTTCGCTGCATCCCGCTGATCGGGAGTAACTTTCGCCAAATCGTCTTTGGCCTTGCGCTCCTGATCAAGAAACGCTGTCCCTGCCGCAAAGTGCGCCTTCATGCCCTCGAATTTCTGCTTATCTTCATCCTGCTTTTTAGCTTTCTCCGTCGCCTCGGCTCCCTGCTTGGCCATAATATCTTTGAAGTTCATGTCCGCTTTGGCTTCTTCGCCGCTGGTGACTTTCAGCTGGCCCATCGGGACGGGCGGCTGCTTCTCGTTCGGCGCCGGGAAAATCGTAATTGTCACCTTGTACACTCCCGGCCGAAGATTGCGGATTTCAAATCTTCCTTCTGCGTCCGTTTTTGCATCTGCCTTCGCGCCTTGTTCGCTCACCGCCTCCACCGTCAATCCAAACCACGGCTTTGCGTTGATATCCAAAATCGTGCCGCCAATCGATCCCGTCTGTGCCGCCGCGCGCGGCGCGAGCGCAGTCACGAGCGCGCCGGCAAGCAGCACAGCAAACATCATCGACTTCAAAATCCTCTTCATCCTTTTTCTCCTTTTGCCGAGGCGTACCCTGCCCGGCCTGGCTGGCGGGATGGCCCTATTATCCTTAATCCTAGCCCTTTTCCAAGTGGGACAGACGTCACGGTCGGCCGCCCCAAATCTTTTCCCAACCTCTACAGGCGCGCGTTCATCGCCAGCTGGTACGGTATGGGGTCCGCCACTCCCGCCTCGCGGAACGCCTTCAACCGGAGCAAGCAACTATCGCACGCTCCGCAAGCCTTGTCTTCATTTTGGTAGCACGACCACGTCAGTTCGAGCGGCACGCCCAATTCCAACCCGCGCCGGATAATTTCGCTCTTCTTCAGCGTAATCACCGGCGTCTCGATCCTGATCCGGGTCTCCGGCCGCGTTCCGACTCTCACCAGCTTCTGAAACACTTCGTAATACTCAGCCCGGCAATCCGGGTACCCGGAACTATCCTCCGCCACCGCCCCAATGTAAACCGCCCCCGCTCCCATCGCCTCCGCCCAGCTCACCGCCACCGAAAGAAAATGCGCATTGCGAAACGGCACATACGTCACCGGAATCGCACTCCCCTTGGCGCCAGCCGCTCCCAACTCATTTTCCGGCACCGCGATATTCCCGTCCGTCAGCGCCGATCCGCCAATCGCCCGAAAATGATCCAAGCGCACCACCAAACGCTGCTGCACTTCGAGCCAATCCGCAATGCGGTCGAACGCGAGCCTTTCCCGGGCCTCGGTACGCTGTCCATAACTGGCATGCAGGAGCGCAAGATTCCGGCTGCCATGCTTTTCAAGCGCGATTGTCGCGCATACACACGAGTCCATCCCGCCGCTAAGAAGCACCACTGCCTTGGTCCCATCCATCTTGCTCATCGTTAGGTCCACACTCCCGGAGAAAACCAGCCAGCTACCGGCAAACGCCCTGGGACGCTCCGATCCTCTACCTCCAGTTCAAACTCCCTTCGTCGCCGGATCCCAAACAAACTTATGCAGCTGCAATCCCAATCGCACCGGCAATCCATCCGCTAACATCCACTCCACCAGCGTCCGCGGCTCCAGCCCCTGCCATTTCCCCGCCGGATCATCAAACACCGGCGAAAACAAGACCTGCCTCACGCGCTCCGCCAAACGATGCTCCGCTGTAAACTCCCGCGCAAACTCATAATCCCGCCTGGTCCTGATCACAAACTTCACTTCGTCCTGCGCGCCGAGCACTTCGAGATTCCGCATCTCAAACGTATCCGCCTCGCCCGAGTCCGGACATTTCACATCCACAATCTTGATCACGGCCTCCGCGAGCCGCCCCGTATAGCGTTCTCCGCTCGTCTCGATCATCACCGTATATCCGGCCGCAACCAGTTTCTCCGCCAGCGGATAAACCTCTTCCTGCAAGAGCGGCTCGCCGCCGGTCAATTCGACAAGCGGCACGCCAGCCGCAGCGCCAGACGTTTCCGACGCTCGCCCCGCCAGCTCATCCACGCGCGCCAGCACGCCCGCGACACTCATCTTCGTCCCGCCGTGAAACGCGTACGCCGTATCGCACCAGGTGCACCGCAAATTGCACCCCGTCAAACGCACAAAAATACACGGCAATCCCGCGCGCGTCCCTTCCCCCTGAATCGATTTGAATATTTCCGTAATGAACATGTCTTCCGGTAATTCTTCGTTGAACGACTGCATTCCCTCGCGGTCCCGCACGCCGGAGCGTCTTCGCCTCTACTTCGTCACTTCTTTGCGTCCTCTTCTCGCCAGCCACCCGATCGCTCCGAGAAACAAAATCACGGGCAGAATCAATCTCCAGTAGGCCGGCGAAACGCCAATGTAATGGAAGACCACCACGTAGCCGATCGCCACCAGCAAAGCCGGAACCAAAATAATGAAAAAACCGCGATTCATTGTTTCACCGCTCTCAAAACCTGCGAGCCGCAGGCGCCCTTTTTCGCGGCTACCTCTTTACGCCGCTCGTTCCGTCCCTCTTCTCAATCGCCCGGCCGGTACTGCGCCCGGCTCGTATCCGTCTCCCACAAGACCACATCCGTAACGCGCGCCCCCGCCGGCAAATCCTGCAATCCGCGGGTCACCTCATCATAAAAATACTTCGCCATATTTTCCGCCGAAGGATTCACCGTCCTAAACGGCTCCAAATCATTTACAAACTGGTGGTCCAACCGCCCCATAATCTCCCGCACAATCGCCTTCAGCCGCGTAAAGTCCACCAACAACCCGATCGCATCCAGCTCCGGCCCCTCGAGCGTCACGCGCACGCGATAGTTATGTCCATGCACGTTCTCGCACTTCCCGCGATACCCCCGAAGCGCATGCCCGGCGGAAAATGTCTCTTCCACGCTAACCTGAAACATTCTTCTCCGTGTCCTCTGTGTTCTCTCTGACCTGTCTCTCGAGTCTTTTTCTTATTTCTTCTTTGCCAGAAACCGCGAAACCTCCGTCAAACTCGAAGTCATCTTGTACTTCGGCAAAGATTCCAAAAAAATCTTACCATACGCCATCCGCTGAATCCTGTTGTCGAGCAGCGCCAAAACCCCCCGATCCGTCTTCGTCCGAATCAGCCGCCCGAACCCCTGCTTCAACGCCAAAACCGCCTGGGGCACCTGAAATTCGGCAAAGGGATTGCGCCCATCCTCCTCTAGAGCCGCCACCCGCGCCGCCACAATCGGATCGCTGGGCACCGCAAACGGCAGCCGGTCCACAATCACGCAAGAAAGCTGGTCCCCCGGCACGTCCACTCCCTGCCAAAAGCTGGCCGTAGCAAAAAGCACCGCTCCCGGCGTGTTTTTAAACTTCTCGAGTAAAACGGAGCGCGGCGAAGTCCCCTGCAAGAGCAACGGAAATGGCAACCGCGTGCGGACCCGGCTGAAGAGCTCGTTCATCTGCGAGTAGCTTGTAAACAAACAGAACGCCCGCCCCTGGCTCGTCTCGAGCAAGTTCACGATCTCGTCCGCGGCCCTCGCCGTATACGCCGGATTCCGCACATCCGGCATGTTCTGCGGCAAATACAGCATGGCCTGCTCCGGATAATCAAACTCCGGCGGCAACCCGCGCTCCTTTGCATGATCCAGTCCCAGCCGTTGCCGGATAAACTCAAAACGGTTCCCCACCGTCAAAGTCGCCGAAGTCAGAACGACCGTATCGAACTGCTCAAAAAGTTTTTCCCGCAAAATCTGGCTCACATCAATCGGGGTCGCCGCCAGAAACACGCCCTTGTTCCGCCGCTCGTACCAATACACAAAATTCTTCTCATTCGACTCAAACAGGAACGACAGTTCCTGCCGTATCTCGAAGCTTCTCCGCGCAATCCGCAAGATCTCTTCCGGCTTCTGCGTCAACGCCGCGCATTCGGTCTCAAACCCCTTCAGCGCGGATGCCATATCGTCGTAAGCCTCGCGGTTCTGGTCCAGAAACGATTCCCGCTCGTTCCGCGAAAACGGATACCGCCCGTCCCGCGCCGGGAAGCGCTCAAAAAACGCCCGGCTCCTCTCGCGTATCCTCTGTGTCCGCCGCAAAAGCCCCGGCGTTCCCAAATGCAAGAGCCGCAAAGTCTGGTCCGCGTCCCTGACCAGCTCCTCAAACCGGAAATTCGAAATCTGCCTCCCAAAATAATCGCTGGCGACATCCTCCATCTCATGCGCTTCATCAAACACAACCGCCGAATACTCCGGCAAAATGCTTCCGAAATCGTCCTGCTTCAAGGCCAAATCCGCAAAAAACAGATGGTGATTCACGATAATAAGATCCGCATCCTTCGCCCGCTGGTGCATCCCGGTCACAAAGCACGGATTAAACGAGGGACACTTCTGCCCCGAACACGTATCCCGCCGCGCATCCAGCCGCGTCCACAAATCCGAATCATCCGGCAAAAAGGTAAGCTCCGCGCGGTCTCCCGTTTCCGTCAACTTCGCCCACTGCTTGATCTGCTGAAACGCGTCCAGCTCGTCCATCCCCTTCAGCAGCGCCTGGTCCGCCATCTGATTCATTTTTGCCACACACAAAAAATTCGACCGCCCCTTCATAACCGCCACTTTCAGATTCGGCGCAAAATGCTTCTGCAAAAACGGAATATCCTTCTGAAAAAGCTGCTCCTGCAAGGATTTTGTCGCGGTAGAAATTACCACTCGCCGCCCGCTCGAAATCGCGGGCACCAGATAGGCCAGCGTCTTTCCCGTCCCAGTCCCTGCCTCCAAAATCGCGTGATGATGTTTCTCAAACGCGTCGTCCACCATCTCCGCCATTTCCAATTGCCCGCGCCGGTGCTCGTATCCCCCGATCATGCACCGTTCCAGAAATCCGCCCGGCCCAAACACATCCTGCATCGACGGCTTCCCGGTCGACGGCTCTTCCCCGTCAGCCCGAGCCACTGCCGGATTATCCTCAAAAGACGCGTCTTCCCCTTCCGGCAGGGCCACGGCATCCACAGCCGCATCGCTCTCCGGTACGTACTTCGTTTTGGCTGCTCGCTTGGCCAAGCGCACCTGTCGCTTCGATCCGAACTCTCGGATCCGTAACGATAACACAGTCCTCCGCGCCGGACTTTTATCCGCGCCCGGCGCCAGATGACGACGATTTCAAATAACCTTTCCCTGATTTCTGGTGGTCTTTCCTTCCGTTCCTCTGGATTCGAGACAGGATCAGATTGTTTTTGGCATCCAGGTTCTGGCGAGCGCCTGCTGGAGCAAACCCTGCTGACCGATTGGCCTGCCCTTCCGGGCATGGATTCCGTACTTTCCGCCAGTTTAGCAGTAGGGCAACCGCGACTGGTTCTGAACCCATTTCTCCCTTCGCGAGCGTTACATTGAAGGCTGCCACGGAATGGGGATGGGTTTCCTGGCGTGAGGACTAAGTCTGTACGGCGTGGGGTGCCTGATGAAATCTTATAAAGCCTTTCCTTTCTTGACTCTGCTAGCGTGTCTCTCCTTATGCTCGTGCTACCACGAGTTCCCAGGTAGTGGAAGTGGTGGAAGTGGTGGAAGCGGCGGTGGTGGCGGCTCGACCACGGCCAACGTGAGCCTCGTGCTTGTCTCAGACACTCTTCCAGCAAACATCGGGATTGTCAGTCTCAGGCTCGCCATCAGTTCCGTCGTGCTGACCTCCTCGACCGGTACTACGTCCACGCTCAATACCGGCAATCTCGTTGTGGATTTGGCTCGTGCCCAATCCGATTCCATCTACCTCGGAACGATTACGGGCGTTCCCACGGGCAACAACAGTTCGATCGCCCTTCACCTCACGGGCGGAGAAATCGCCTTTTTCAATGGCACGGGTACGGCGCTCACCAACCCTGTATGCGCGGTTGGCGACGTGTGCGTCGCGTCCTTTAGCGCAAGCTCCGTGCCGACCATCACCTCCACTCAAGCCATCAGCGCCAACACCGGGTTCGGGATCGATGTCAACCTCGCGAATATGGTTACGGTAACCGGGACCACTTTGACCATCAATCTCACGAATTCAGGCACCACGAACGTCGTCACCTCCTTCGCCCTTCCCCGCGCGACCAGTCTCACCGCTGGCCAGCTTGATCTCATCGAGGATTTCACTGGCGTGGCTACTCTTAGCGGCACCAGTGTGACGGTTGCCTCCCAGACTCAGGCAGGGCGTGGCTCGATCACCGCTACCGTCACTTCCAACACGGAACTTGACATCGATCCTTCGCGGCAGCTTTGTACTGCGCCACTGCAGGGGAGCGCTTCCACCTGTGTCTCGAACAATCAGATCGTGAGCATGGACGCCATCCTCAATTCCGACGGAAGCTTTACCGCCCAGGAACTCGAGCCACTGCTGGCCACTCCTGTCGTCGACACTGTCGAAGGAACCATCGTGTCTATCAATAGTCCAACGCAATTTAGCGTTGTCACCTCGGACATCGTTGCGGCTTCCTCCGGGTCAAAAATCGGCAGTCTGAGTGTGGGCGATCCTGTGACCGTCAACCTGAGCCCCAACATAGTCACGGGCGGTTTCCTGGTAGACACGAAAGGCCTCGCGGTCGGCGGGCCCCTGGGAAATTTCCTTGGCGGAACCGGCACGGGGACTCTCTTTGTGGGTCAGACCGTCGCTTTCCCCGTCTCCAGTTTCACTGCTGCCAACGGCACCGTCGCGGCCATCGCCAATAACGTCAACCTCGTCACTCTGCGCTGGTCACGCTTCATCGCAGCAGTCGGCAGCAACACAAATATTCTTGAATTCAACATAACCTCCCTTCCGGGCTATTTTGATTTCACGCCAGCTTCCCTTTTCGACGTGCAGACGTTCACCAACACCAATTTCGATCTCCCTTCGAGCGGGCTCGCTGCCTCTCTGCCAGTTGGTATTCGCGCCCTCTATCTCCAAAACAACACGAACACCGCGGACCCGGCCTTTTTCGCCGCCAAGGTTCGCCAACACTAACCCGTTCCCGCTTTTACCCGCCTCCGCAAAAGGCAACGGGCCGCGGCATCCCAGATGCTCCGGCCCGTCTTTTTTTGCCAAGCGAACCCTTTTGACCCAGCGCCGTGCTCGTAGACAAAAATCTCAAGCGGGCATCCTGGGTTCATGCGTTAGAGGGGTAAGACCGGGAAGGTGCAAAACATCCCAAATGGTGCTGGCCCTGGCTACGACAATCAAATGCCGGCGAACGGCTTGCCTTGGCGCACTCTCTTCTACGACGGTTAGGAAGTCGCCGCCACCGGCACGCCCATGGAGCTGCCAGTAACCTTTGGCTGGAGCCGCTTATAGAGCGCCAGGGAGATCGCTCCAATTCCCCACATCCAGATTCCCAGCCCGACCAGGGCTCCAATCACATGAAGCGGCGCGATCGGCGTGTAGACGATGCGCACAATCACGAAGCCCGCCGCCATTCTTCCAATCTGGCCCCAGACGTCGGTCGTTCTTCCGAATATCCAATTGCCAACCACCGTACCAACCACCAGCTCCGCGCAATTGATCGCAAAGAACCACAGCCCGAGAGTGAGCAATCCGAGCGGGATGCCAACGACAGTGATGCATGCGAGGATTGCTGCGATCGGCACGCCAAAGAAAACCAGCACACCCAGCCCGATGGGCGCCCCGACGCGTTCACCGGCGGCTACACTCTCCGAGGCAAATTTCGGGAGCAGCAAAAACAGCACGAGTCCAAGCAGAATGAAGGCCGCCGTCCAGATGATCCGCCACACATAGTAATGCCCGGTGGAGTATTCCGACCTGCGCTCCCGCTGCGTAAATTCGACCGGTGAAGCGAGTTTCGCTCCGGGAGACACGTTTGCCTGCTGCTCGCCCTTGAACTGGATTCTTCCGCCGACCTGGCCCGTCGAAGCGATGATCAGCGAATCACCTCTTTCCCAGATCGATCCCAGGACCGCGCCGTTCACGCCGACTTCGTGTCCAAAAAAAAGAATGTCGCGGCCCACCTGGCCGTCAATGGCAAGATTGCCTCCGAACATGGAGACCGTTCCAGCGACTTTCCCCGCGGAATCGACCGTCACGGAATCGCCAAACCAGGTAACGTTTTTTCCGACACTTCCGGAAATGATCCCGGTGTTCCCCGCCGAGCGAAGGTTTCCGTCCACCCGCCCGCGAATGCGCATGGATTGGCACCCGCCAATCACATCCCCCGTGACGTGCCCATCGATATCAATGTCCTTGCCCAGGACGTAGACGTCTCCATCCACCGTGCCCTCTACACGCACTCGCTCGCCGGAAAGATAGATGTCGCCTTTGATGGTTTCTTCCTGTTTCACTTCGGCAGTCTGCGCTTTGCGGAACTCCGTAGCGCCGGCCGGCGGAGGCAAAACGAGCGCCGCACACAACCCCGCAAGCACCAGCGCCAATGCCGAGCCGCGCCGCAGGCGTCGCCGGAATATCACCAGGCCAAACCCTGCCACGGTCAGCATCGCCAGCACCTCGAGAAGTGTTATCACAGATTGCCATCCTTTCCAGAAGGCGCCTTGAAAAACGAGCAGGCTCAGAAGGCTCGTGCCGCCGAAACCGGCTTGTTCCAACCGCTGCTGCCAGGGCTCGACGAAATTCGTATAAAGCGCATAAACGCCGGTTGCCGCCAAACCGAAGATCAGTCCCGATATCCATTGGTGCGACTTCCGTGCGCGCTCCTGAAATTCGGCCAGCCGCGAGGGTAACGGTTCGTCTTCTTCGAGCATGGCGCGGGTAAGCAGCCGCGATTCCCGTTCAAGGGCCTTCAGCAAAGTGCGGCACGCCGCACAATCCTGCGCGTGCGCGGAGACAGCCTGTGCGCGGGCGCGGTCCAGTTGGCGCTCCGCGTAGAGCAGGCACGTTATCTCATCCAGATGGTCCAACGTCCCGCCCGGTCCTTCCGGCGATACCGGGTTAGCAGGTTCGCTCACGAGGTCCCTCCCGCAGCCAGCGCACTCTTCCCCTCGAGCGCCTGCCGCAGTTCATGCCGCGCGCGCAGCAGCACGACGCCCACGAAGGCGCGCCGCACGCCGAGCGCATCGGCGATTTCGTCATAACTCATATCCGAGTAGTAGCGCAAGACCAGAGCCATCCGCGCGCGCGCACCCAGCTTCTGCAGGGCGTGACGCACTTCTTCGCTGGTCTTCTGCTCGATCAGCTTGTCCAATTGGCTGGGGTCCGGGTGTTCGAGCGGGACATCTTCCACGTCTTCGGTTTCTTTGTCCTGGCGGATTTTGCGGCGCCGCAAAATGTCCCAGCAGTGGTTGGCGGCAACTCTGTAAAGCCATGCGGAAAACGAGCGCGTCTCGTCGTACTGGCTCAGCTTGTCCCGCAACTTCATGAATATCTCCATGGTGGCATCTTCGGCATCTTCCCGGGTTGGCAGAGCTCTCCTGCAAAACCGGAAGATAGCCGGGGCAAAGTCCCGGTAAAGCTCACCCCAGGCATCGGCATCCCCTGCACGAGCCCGGGCAACTGCCTCCGTGGTCTCCGTCATTCCCGGCACGCTCATCGGGCCTGGTCTCAGCGGTTCCATAGACTAGTACGCAGGGAAGCCCCTAAATCTTACACAGAATTCACAAATAGCAATATTGCAGAGCAGGGCTATCTCGTCTCTGCTCAGCACTCTACCAGAAATACCAGAGGGGACAACGCCGAGGTGCAATATCGAGGCCGAATATCTTCCTAGACGAGGGGATGAGACCTCCCGAGGGGATGGTCGGGAGTCCCAGGATAGCGGGAAGCTGGGTGAGACACGGGACTGGCGGGCCCGCAGGAACCCCCATAAAGACCAGCGGGGTCAAGCCTGAGGGGGCCTCCCTTGGGAGGAAGCGCCGGTTTCCAGGGGCGAGACGACGGATTTGTTAAACAGACGATTCAAGGATTAGGCCGCTTAAATCGAAAATATTGGTTGGACAGAGGATTGGCGAAGGGTGTTAGTTAGTGGCCAACCGGGAGTGGTCACAAAAAAAGTGCCGAGGAAGATTGAGATCAACGAGGAGGGGTGTATCTATGCAATGGCAGACGCAGCGGGTATCAAGGAGAATCAAATCCGCCTTCTGGCGCTTAGGAGCGACAGCCATCCTGCTCGCGCTCATCGCGCTGGCAGGCCAGGCACAAACATTCCGCGGGGCCATCAACGGCGCGGTGACGGATCCATCCGGCGGCGTGATCCCCAATGCTCAAGTCAAGGCGACAGAATCGTCCACCGGAATCGACCACAATACGGTGACCACCAGTGACGGACAATTTTCCTTCCAGGACCTTCAACTGGGCTTTTACAAGGTAACGGTTACCGCACCCGGGTTCCCGCCCTTTACGGTGGACAAAGTCGAAGTGGTAGCAGGCACGATTTATACCTTGCCCATCAAGCTCTCCCTGCAGCAGCAGTCCACTATCGTCGAGGTGTCGGCCGCGGCGCTGACGCTGGATACCACCACACAGACCCAGAGCACGACGATTTCCTCCGAGATCGTGCAGGATGTGCCTCTGAACGGCCGCGACTTCACGCAATTGATCGCTACGGCTCCGGGATATTCGGGATACTCGGTCGGCGGATACGGCTCCCTGAACGGCACGCGTCCCAATCAGATGAACTGGCAAATCGACGGCGTGGATAACAATGATTTTTGGCACAACATTCCGGCGGTCAACCAGGGCGGCGTCTCGGGAATTGCCGGGACGGTAATGCCCATTGACGCCGTCGACGAGTTCTCCGCTCAAACGCAGTCGGGGGCGGAAGCGGGCCGCAATGCAGGAGGCACCGTAAACCTGGTCCTCAAATCCGGGGGCAACGACATTCACGGCTCGGCTTACTACTACTGGAGGAATGAATACTTCTCAGACCCCTCGCCTTTCTACGCCCCGGATCCCGCCGAAGGCGTGACAAAACCCCCAAGGCTGCGCAATGAGAACTATGGGTTCACCGTAGGCGGCCCCATCCTCAAGAGCAAATTCTTCTACTTCGTCGGTTTTGAAAAGCAGCAGTACATCATTGGCCTTTCGGGTGTGGCTACGGAACCCTCGACGGCCTGGGTGAACAACGCGCTGGCATTGCTGAACGCCAATGGCGTGCAGCCCAGCACCATCTCGGAGAATATGCTGGGAGCGTTGTGCGCGTCCTGCCCGAATCCGGGCACGGCGCCGGGTCTCTGGCCCACCTCGGGGGCGTCCTCCATTCTGAATCTGCCGGCAACGACGAGCAATTTCTTCAGCGCCTCGCCGTCGACGGGCTATAGCTACAATGGGATCGTGAAACTGGACTACAACATCACGCCAAACGAGCACCTTTCGGCGCGCATGTTCAACGGCCAGGGCAGTCAAACCGCTCCTCTCGGAACCAGTACGGCGCTGGCAGTGGCCAGCTCGAACCTGCCGTATTACTTCGAACGCGCTCCCATCCATGTGCAGAACTACACGCTGGTGCTTAACTCGACCTATACGCCGACTCTGACCAACCAGATTCTTTTCGGCGTGAATTATTTCAACCAGACGTTCCGCGACGCGAACGCAAGCTTTAATACCGTGGCAATGGGCCTCGACGAGAGCCCCGATGCGCTCATCAATGGCAAGCCCATCCTTGGCGCGCCGAACATAGCGATTGTGCCTCCGGCCGGCGGCGGTTTCGAGCAAGTCGGCATCACGCCGCCGGAAGGACGCAATGACATCACCGGCATGCTGGCGGACATCCTCTCCTATGACCGGGGCAAGCACCAATTCCGGTTTGGCGGAGAATTGCGGCAAGGACACGTCAACGAGTTTTACTACCGGAACTCTCTCGGCGAATTCGTCTTCGACGGAACGCAGGGACCTTGGGCAAATGCCTGCACATCCACCACTCCGCCCTCGACAGATCCGACCACCTGCCAGGACACTCTGGCGCTGGCGGATTTCCTTGCAGGCGACGTTTCCTCGGTCGATATGGCAGTTGGAAACGCGGAACGCACGGTGACGGTGAATGGACTCAGCTTCTTCGGATCGGACCAGTGGCAAGTAACCCGCAAACTGAACATCAACCTCGGATTGCGCTGGGAATATTTTGGACCGCTGCACAACGACAGCAAGGACCTGGCGGTCTTTATTCCCGGACAGGGTCTGGTTGTCCAAGGAAATGGAATCGGCTCCGTCTTTCCGCCGGACAAAAACAACTTCGCGCCCCGCTTTGGATTCGCCTATCAGCCCTTCTCGAAGGGCGATCTCGTCGTGCGCGGCGGATTCGGAGTCTTCTACGATCAAATCAACATGAACCCGTTCCTGGATTATCGTCCGCCAAACGGAGCCGCCGATGGTTTGGAGGATAATCCCGCGGGTCCGAAGCCCGTCTCGCTTTACAGCGCTAGCGATTTTACCTGGCAACCGAACGTTGCCATCTTCCCCGGCGTTACTACCTGCCCCACCGGCACAGGCTGCGGGAACAATATTTATGGCATCTACGCCGTGGGCCAAAATTTCCGGGCTCCCTACATTTACAACTTCAACCTGCAAATCGAGAAGAGCTTTGGGAGCGCGGCGATCCTGCAGGTCGGCTATGTGGGAAGCGCGGCGCACAAGTTGTCGGTCATGCAGGATATCAACCAGGTGCCCTTGGCGGATGCGGGCCTGTCTGCGGCCGCCCAGCAAGCCGCGCGGCCGTTCTTCTCACAGTATCCAAACTTCGGCGATATCAATCAGCTGAACAGCGTGGGCAACTCCAATTACAACTCGCTGCAGACTACCTTGAAGCTCCGATCCTGGCATGGGCTGACTTCGCAGGTGGCCTATACCTGGGGACATGAACTGGACACGGTGAGCGAGTACCGCGGAGTTATTCCACTGGACAGCGCGGACTTGAAGGCGGAATACGGGAACGGCGATTACGACGTGCGAAACAGCTTCTCCGCGAGTTTCGTCTACGCCGTGCCCAAGGCTCCCTGGGCGACGAACACCTGGTCGAAGAGGGTATTCAACGACTGGCAGTTGAGCAGCCTGTGGGTGCTCCATGGAGGAGAGCCGTTCAATATCACCGGAGGCACAAACCGACCGGGGCTCGACCTGATTGCAAATCCGTTTCTAGGAGTGAGCCATACGTTCTCGCAAGCGGCCGGCGGAGAAGAATGGGTGAATCCGGCGGCGTTCTGCGTGCCGGGCGCGGCGGGCTGCAGCGGGCCAACCGATCCTCTGGGAGACCTCTCCCGCAACAAGTATTATGGACCGAGTTTTAAGGACATTGATTTCTCTATCATTAAAAACATTCCGGTGACGGAGCGGGTCAGTATTCAGCTTCGCGGAGAAATCTATAACCTGTTCAACCGCATAAATCTGGCTTCCGGTGCCGGAGCCGTTGGCCCGAGCGGCTTCATCACCGACACCATCGGCGACTTCAATGGCGCGCCGGGCCTCGGGCCCGGTGAGCCTCGTAACGCGCAGCTAGTGGCCAAGATCATTTTCTAAAGGGCATCTTCGGCCCGAGCAGCCAAAACAAGTAACCGAAGCGTCCCGACCCAATCGGGACGCTTCTTTTTTTAAACGATCTAAAGCGGATCGAGGGGGCCTCTTCCTGAGCGTCATGGCGAGCGAATTCAGCTCGAATGGGGTACAGTGGAAGACTCGAGCGCTGTTGCGGTTCGAGAATCTCCGCCCGCCGCTTTCACAACATGACGCAAATACTTCCATCGCTCGTGATTTTGGGTCGGCCCAATGTGGGCAAATCCACGCTTTTTAACCGCCTGACGGGGACGCGGCGGTCGATTGTGACCAACGAGCCGGGAATTACGCGCGACCGCATCTATGGCAAGGCGGAGTGGCGCGGGAAAGCGCTCGAGATTGTGGATACCGGAGGAATCGTTCCGGACGACAAGGCATTGATTCCGACGGAAATTTTGCGGCAGGCGCATGTGGCGATCAAGAAGGCGGCGCTCCTCGTTCTGGTGGTGGACAGCCAGGCGGGCGTGACGCCTCTCGATCAGGAGTTGGCACGGCTTTTGCGGACAACAGGCAAGCCCTTTGTGGTGGCCGTGAACAAGGTGGATGCGGTTTCGCAGGAAGTGAATGCCGCGGTGTTTCATTCCTTGGGTGCGCCGGTATTTCCGATCGCCGCCGAACACGGGACGGGCGTCGACGATCTCTTGGACGCCGCGCTGGCGGAGGTGGATGCCGTTGCGTCCGAAGAGGAAGTCGCGAAGGAGGACGCCGTCGAAGTAGCCATCATCGGGCGGCCGAACGTGGGCAAGTCTACTTTGCTGAACCGGATGGCGGGAGAAGAGCGGTCGATCGTGTCCTCGATTCCGGGAACGACGATGGACAACGTGGACACGGATGTCTCGCGCGAGGGGAAGACGTACCGGTTCGTGGATACGGCGGGAATTCGGCGGAAAGCGAAGACGACCCTGGTGGCAGAAAAATTGAGTGTGGTGATGGCGCGGCGCGGGCTGGAGCGGTGCGATGTGGCGCTGCTCGTGGTGGATGGAGAGCAGGGCGTCACGCAGGGCGACGCGCAGATTGCGAGTTACGCGGAAGAATCCGGGCGATCCGTCATTATTGTGATTAACAAGTGGGACTTGGCCTTGGTGGCGGCGCGAAACGCGGCTTCGCGCGATGCGCACAGCGCGAAGGGAAAATCTCGGCGGCCTGCCGGGGAACCGTACCGGTCAGAGGACTTCCATCCCGAGAAACTTGCATTCGATTACGAGAAAATGATTCGGGGAAAGCTGAAGTTCCTGAGCTATGCCCCGATTGTTTTTCTTTCCGCAAAAACGGGCGAACGCGCAGGGAAGCTTTTTCCGCTGATCGATCAGGTAGCGGCGGCGCGGCGGCGGCATATCGCCACCCCGGAATTGAACCGCTGGCTGAAGGAAGACGTGGATTTGCAACGCGGGACCACGCCCAAGGCGCGGCCGGTGCGGATTTATTACATTACGCAGGCGAAGACGGCGCCGCCGACGTTTTTGCTTTTTACGAATCAGAAAGAGCCGATGCATTTTAGCTATGAGCGATTCCTGGAGAATCAGTTGCGTTCGAAGTATGAGTTTCTGGGGACACCGGTACGATTCGTGCAGCGTTTGCGGAAACGCGAGCCGCGGCCGCAGAAGAACAAGGACAAGGATGGAATCGGGCGGCCTGGCGTTCGGAAATAAATCAAGACGGCGCGGCGTCGCGTGCCCCTGTAGGAAAGTGCAGGAAACTGCTAGGATAGCGGCGTCCCCCTCTGACTGGAATTCGAGATGCCGAGCACCGCAACCGCGACGCAGACAACGATTGAGAAGGATTTTTACCGGATCGGCGAAGTCAGCCGGTTAACGGCTCTGAAGCCGTTTGTGTTGCGGTACTGGGAGACGGAGTTTCCCATGCTGGAGCCGGTGAAGAGTCCGAGCGGACACCGGCTCTATCGTCAGGAAGATGTCGAGATGGTGCTGCGCATCAAGCGGCTGCTTTATGACGAGGGGTTTACGATTGCGGGCGCGCGGCGGCATTTGCGCGAGCAGAACGACGATGGTGAGAGCTCGGCCGCGGCGGGCGCTGGCGGCAGTTCGAACAGCAATGCCGCTGAGGGAGCGGCGCAGCTGCTGAGCAGGAAGATGCTGTTAGATCTGCGAGACACTTTGCGCGCTTTCTTGACGCTTCTCGAACGCAAGTGATAGCCTGATAAAGCTGTAAGCCCACTTCGCATTTGTATCGGTCGGGACGTAGCGAAGCCTGGTATCGCGCACCCTTGGGGTGGGTGAGGTCGCTGGTTCAAATCCAGTCGTCCCGACCATTTTTTCACGCCTCGGCTTGCCCCCAACTTTCGAATTGGCAAGGACACCAGAATGAATTTCTGTGGCCGAAGCGGTCAAAGTAAGCGAAAAACATTCAGGAAGAATCTTGGCTGCGATTCAAATAACTCAAGCTTATAGGATAGACCTTATTCCGTGGGCCGCATGCCGCATATTTTGCTAACAAACGATGATGGGATTCACGCGGAAGGGTTGCGCGTGCTGGCGTCGGCGTTCAGGGGATTCGCCGACGTGAGCATTGTGGCGCCGAGCAGCGAACAGAGCGGGAAGGCGCAGTCGCTGACTTTGCGGCAGCCGATTATTTGCCACCCCGCCGCGGAGCGCGAGTGGGCGGTGGACGGGACGCCAGCGGATTGCGTGATTGTGGCACTGCACAAACTGTTGACCGAAAAAGTGGATTTGGTGATTTCGGGGATCAATCACGGGGCGAATTTGGGCGAGAACGCCTATTACTCGGGGACCGTGGGGGCGGCGCGGGAAGCGGCTCTGCATCATATGCCGGCGGTGGCGATGTCCTTGTGTTCGAAGGGCGAAAAGGTGAGTTTTGAGCCGGCCGCGCGTGTGGCGCGCGCGGCGGCGGAACTCATTTTGAAAGAGGGTCTGCCGGATCAGGTTTTGCTCAACGTGAACGTGCCGGAGCCGTGGAAGGGTGGCGTGAAGTTTACGAGGCAGTCGAAGAAGATTACGCGGAATCAGCTGCGGGAAGGCAAGGACCCGCGCGGACGAACTTATTTTTGGCTGTACGAACAGAAACTGGACAAGGACATCGAGCCGGATACGGATTATGCGGCGATTTTTGACGGGGACGTGTCGGTGACGCCCCTGCATCTGGATCCGACGGACACGAAATCGTTGAAGGCGCTGGCGCATTGGGGGAAAAGGATTGGCGGGGCGTTTGGCAAATGATGGGCTCTCGAGCGAAATCGCTCACTGAAGCCTCAAAACGGAAAAAACAGAGACGGACGGTTACGCGTGTGCCAAGCGGGGACGCAACATGTTGCGCCCCCCGGAAGGGCAGCCTGGATCAGTGGCCCGAAATCGCGGCTGGGGCAACCAGGGGAACGTTGTTTTTGCGCATGGAATCGTTAAGCGCGGGCAAGTCTTTGGCGAGGATTTCTCGCCATTTGGCCAGCCGGACTTCCAGGCGTTGCTCGAGGTCAAGGAAGACGGCCGTTTCCGCAGCGGTGGGGGCGGTGTCGGCGCTGTCGACCAGAGACTCGAGATGGGCTAGCTTGCTGTTGAGCATGGTGGGGTAGTTGGCTTGGTCTTCGCTGGATTTGGAGTTCACCTGCACCAATTCCTCTTCAATGGAGCTGATTTTTTTGCGGACGTCGGCCGACGCGGCGACCATGGGCTTGGCTTCGTCGCCAGTGCCGATGCGCTTTTCTAGCGCTTGCAATTGCGCGCGCAAATCGCGAATGGCAACTACCGCTTTGTTCATCTGGTCCTGGCTCTCGCTCAGTTTGAGCATCAGGTCGAATTGTTTGTGCAGATCGTCCGCAGAGGTTTGGACGCGCGGATCCATTTTCACTTCGAATTGCGCGGTTTGGGATTTTCCCCTAACGGTCAGGCGTGCCTGATATTTTCCCGCAAGAGCCAGCGGACCAGCGGGCTCGCCGGCATCATAAATCAGGCCGGGAACCTTTGTTGGGGGTTCATAGCGCAGATCCCAGACGAAGAGATTCAGGCCGGCTTTAACGGGAATATGCTCGACGGGAAGATCGCGCTCGCCTTCGTCGGGCGTGGTGTCGGTTTTCTTTTCTTCGCTCGAGAAAGAGCGGATGACTTTGCCGTCGGCGTCTAGAAGCTCGAGTTTGGCGGGATCTTTCGGGGCTTCTTTCAGGTAGTAATAGAGAATTGCGCCGGACGGGGGATTTTCGCCAATGGGATAGCGGCGAGGACTTACGTGGCCTTCGCGCGTGCGAAAGGCGGTATTGGGCGTGAAGAGATGCGCGTCTTCGGCGGCGAGCGTTGCGGTCGACTGGCGGAGCGGACTGAGGTCGTCGAGAACCCAGAACGAACGGCCGTGAGTGGCGACCACGAGAGCGTCATCGTGAATGACCATGTCGTGCACAGGCGTGACGGGAAGGTTCAGCTGGAGAGGCTGCCAGTTTGCTCCTTCATTGAAGGAAACATAGATGCCCGTTTCGGTGCCGGCGTAGAGCAGGCCTTTCTGCTTGGGATCTTCGCGGACCGCGTGGACATAAACACTGTCAGGCAGTCCGGTCACGATTTTTGTCCACGTTTTGCCGTAATCGCTGGTCTTGAAAATGTAGGGCTTGAAATTGTCGAGCTTGTGACCATCGACGGCGATGTAGGCAGTGGCCGCGTCGAAGGGCGACGGTTCGATGAGGCTGATCATGGCCCATTCGGGGACATCCCTGGGCGTGACTTTTTCCCAGTTTTTTCCGCCATCGCGCGTTAATTGAACAAGGCCATCGTCGGTGCCGGCCCAGAGTTCGCCTTCCTGTTTTGGAGATTCCGCCAGGCTGAAAATCACGTCGTAATATTCGACGGTGTACTGATCCTTGGTCAGCGGGCCGCCGGAATCCTGCTGCTTGGATTTGTCGTTGCGCGTGAGGTCGGGGCTGATGGTGGCCCAGGTGCGGCCCGCATCCGTCGAGCGGAAGACGTACTGCGCACTGTGGTAGATGACGTCGGGATTGTGCGGCGAAATCACGATGGGCATCGTCCAGGTGTAGCGGTATTTTTGGACGGCGGCCGCATACCCGTTGGGATCCTCGGGCCACTCCTCGATGCTTTGCGCCTGGTTGGTGCGGCGATCGAAGCGCGTAAGGATGGGGCCTTCGTCGTCGGCGTAGACGATGTTCGAATCGCGCGGATCGGGCACGATGTAGCCGCTTTCGCCCCCGCCAACGGCGTCCCAGTCGCCCGACAGAATCGCGCCGTGGTCGCTGCGCGTGCGGATGCCAATCGATGAGTTGTCCTGCTGCGAGCCGTAGACGCGGTACTGGAAATCGTTATCGGCAGCGACGTGATAGAACTGTGCGGTGGGCTGGTTATCCTGTGTGGACCAGTTCTTGCCGCCGTCGACGCTGATGGTGGCGCCGCCGTCATTGCCATTGATCATACGATTGGTGTTGTTGGGATCGATCCAGAGGGCGTGATGATCGCCGTGCGGGGCGTTGATGCGCTCGAAGGATTTGCCGCCGTCGCTCGAGCCGTAGAGGCCGGTGTTGGCGATGTACACGCCGCCAACATTTTTAGGGTCGGCCCAGACGTGCGTGAAGTACCAGGCGCGCTGCGTGAAGCGGTGGTCGTCGGTGATGAGAGACCATTTTACGCCGGCATCGTCGCTGCGATAGAGGCCGCCTTTCCTGGCTTCGATGAGCGCGTAAACGACATTCGAGTCGGCGCCGGAAACCGCGACGCTGATCCGGCCAAGCGTGCCTTCGGGCATGCCGTTGCCTTCGATGCGCTTCCAGGTCGAGCCGTCGTCGTTCGAACGATAGAGGCCGTCCTTCGCGCCGCCGCTGTTGAGAGTCCACGGCGTGCGCCAGCCTTCCCACATTGCGGCAAAGAGAACATGAGGATTGTGCGGATCGAAAACGATGTCGATGCCGCCGGTGCGATCGTCGAGGTAGAGAACTTTTTCCCAGGTCTTGCCTCCGTCACGCGTGCGGTAGATGCCGCGATCGGGATTGGGCCCGTAAGCGTGGCCGAGTGCAGCGACAAAGACTACATCCGGATTCGTCGGATGGATGATTACGGCGCCGATGTGGCGCGTGTCTTTGAGGCCGACGTTGGTCCAAGTCTTCCCAGCATCGGTCGATTTGTAAACGCCATCGCCGAAGGAGATGTTGCCACGGATGCAGGCTTCGCCCGAACCTGCGTAGATTACGTTGGGGTCGGAGTCGGCCACGGCGATAGCGCCGATCGAGGAGGTGGTTTGCTTGTCAAAGAGAGGGTCCCAGGAGATGCCGCCATCGGTGGTTTTCCAGACGCCGCCGCTGACTGCGCCGAAATAATAGGTGTAAGGCTGGCTGGGAACGCCTGCAACGGTGATGGCCCGGCCGCCGCGGAAGGGGCCGACGAGCCGCCATTTCATGCCGTCGTAGGTTTTGGGATCGACTTGCTGGGCCTGCGAAACGAGAGAAGCGGAAAAGATAAGAGTGCAGACAGAGAGAAGGTAGAAGACGGGCTGGCAAATCGATTTCACAAAAGCCTCCGGCGATCAAGGAACAGGACGTTGCATGGTATCACCGGTCACGGCGGGAACTATAGGCGGTAGTAGAAATTCGAGCGAGACCGTTTCCGGCAATCGGACGCCATTGGCTGGCTTGATCGGAGTTGGGATCGACGCCGGGTGAACTACACTGCGCGAGATTTCTTCCAGTGCAGGGGAGGCAGTTCCGAGTTTGTGACGCGACGCAGATACGCCAGCGCGTGTGCTGCCGCCCGGTCTTTCCCCTGTTCGATATCGTCCACGGCCTCGGAGGGAGCGATCCAGTTCTTTGCATTCACGTTGTAAACGGACGCTTGCACACCAATCGCACTATGCTCGGAGAACAACCTGAGGTGTTCCCCGGCTACTTTGACTTCCGCCCAAACACCTTCGTCAAGCATCGATCGCCCCACGTTAGAAAGACATGGTAGGCCAGTTTACACTCGAATCCCAAGCCCTCTCCTGGAGGTGGTGCTCACTTCCCAACGCTCCTGGCTTTGAATCATCGAGGGCAAAAGCCCCCAGCTTTTTTGGGCTTGATCAGGGGTTTCCGATAGAACGGGATACCAGGACCGATTGCATATTGTGCCGGGTCCCCGCGACTCGGACGATGCCGTTCTGCCTACCCTCCAGAGGCCGTCGTGGGATACTCTTTGATTCTCTGGGGAGCCAAGGCGAGCGCCTGGAAGGGTGACTATGAGAACTCTTTTAGCTCTTTTCCTTTTCTTGTCCTGCATGTTCGCCGGCCAAGAGGCGTCGGCGCCAGTGCCTGTGGAGGACGAGCCACTTCATCATGTGGTCCTGAAGAATGAATCTGTTGTCGTTCTCCACTTGACGCTGCCGCCCGGCGAACGCACGCTCTATCACACGCACTCCCACGACCGCGTGGCCGTCAACCTTTCCAGCACTTCGATCACGCAGCAGACACTGAACGAAAACGAAGGCCCGCCTTCGGCGACGGCGCCCGGCAATATTTCCGTCTACACCCTTGCCGGTAGTTCTTTCACACACAGGGTCCACAATATAGGCCCGGCTCCTTTTGATGTCCTGGACGTCGAACTTCTCGCGAGGCCGGAAACTCCGTCGCCGTCAGTGGCCGCTGCGATTGCTGGAGAAAATCCAAGCGCGCGGGTTTACAACTGGATCCTCGCCCCCGGCTCGGTGTCTGCCATGCACACCCATCAGCGACCGTACCTGATCGTCTCGGCAAAGGGATTCACGCTGAAAATGACCGCGCCCGATGGACAATCCAGCACGCACGAGGTCAAGGCTGGCGATTTCCACTGGGTGGATACCAGGGTCACCCACAGCCTGGCCAACGCAGGAAGCACAGCGGCGCAAATCGTGGAGATCGAACTGAAATAAGCGCCTCGCTCCCGTCAGTTTTCTCCTGACTCCGCCTTGAGGCCTCCGCGCCTCTGGGTTTTCCAAGAAGGCACGCCTGTCCTGACATCTCCCCGTTCCCGAGCTATACTCGGAGCACTCGACATTCTTGTCGACATCGGCGCTCCCGCCGAGAAGGAGGTGATCCTGTGAGGTACGGTTTACGTTGAAGTAGCAGGGAGAGGCGCTTGTGAAGCTACCGGGCGCCTCTCTTCTTTTCTCCTGTCTGTGCGACTCGCCTCTGGTTTCACGAATTCACTGGACGTCTCGGGCCCAGCCAGTGTCTGATCCACACGCTTGCCGAAAACCTGACCCACCGCAAAGAGGAATCGCTCGGATTAAAAAACCCCGGAGCCATGAGTCTGTGCTACCGGGAGCAAATGGGGTAGGATGCAACGGCGATGGCCACTGCGAAAACTTACGATACGGCGATCATCGGGGCGGGAGTGTTTGGGGCGTGGAGCGCGTGGCATTTGGCGCGGCGCGGACAGCGCGTCGTTTTGCTCGATGCGTATGGACCGTCGAACGCGCGGGCCAGTTCCGGCGGGGAATCGCGCATCATTCGAATGGGGTATGGAACGGATGAGATTTATACGCGATCGGCACAGCGGTCGCTGGCGGAATGGAAAAAATTTTGTGCGGCTACCGGGCAGCGGCTGTATCACGAGACCGGGGTGCTGTGGCTGGCGGGCGAAGATGATTCGCGCGTGCGGCAGACGATGGCCACGCTCCTGCGCTGCGAGGTGCCGTTTGAGGAGATGGATAAGGCGGCGCTCGAGAAGCGTTACCCGCAGATTTCCTTGGAACGCGTCACGCGCGGCTTTTTGGAGCCGAAGAGCGGCGTGCTTTTGGCGCGGCGGGCGGTGGCGGCGGTGGTCGAGGATGCGGTCAAGCTGGGCGCGGACTATCGGGTTGCTTTGATGGAGAGGCCGCGGGGAGCCGGGCGTCTCCTGAACGCGAAATGCAGCAACGGGGAATCGATTTCGGCGGGGCAGTTTGTTTTTGCTTGCGGGTCGTGGCTTGGCAAAGTTTTTCCGGAGATTCTTGCGCAGCGGATTTTTCCCAGCCGGCAAGAAGTCTTCTTTTTCGGCGTGCCGCCGGGAGACGAGCGATTCGCACCGCCGGCTTTGCCGACCTGGCTTTTTCAGGAAGATGAATATTACGGGATGCCGGACATAGAAGGCCGCGGCCTGAAGATTGCGCTCGACCGTCACGGAGAGCGAGTCGATCCCGACACACAATCGCGCTTGCCTACGGCTGCCGAGGCGGAAGTGGTAGAGAGATACGTGGCCAGCCGCTTTCCGGCAATGCGAAATGCGCCGGTGGTTGAGACGCGCGTGTGCCAGTATGAAAATACGTCGAACGGCGATTTTTTGATTGACCGGCATCCCGAGATGGAGAATGTGTGGTTTGTTGGCGGCGGATCCGGGCACGGTTTCAAGCACGGGCCGGCTGTCGGCGAATACGTTTCGCGGCAAATACTGGATAAGGCCGCGCCTGAACCAAGATATTCGCTGGCCACGAAGGAAACGGTGCAGCACCGGGCAGTCTATTGAGTCCAAGAACGGCGCCCTGAGCGCGTGCGCGCATCAGATCTTTGGCGTGCGGCGGCGCGCATGGAAGGCGGCGATGCCGCGCTTTACGCGACGAGCTTTTTCCGCGTAGAGATCCTGATCAGCTTCGGAAAGAAGTTTTTCGATCCGCTCCCCATCTCCACGGTAAATCGAAATGCCGATGCTCGCAGAGAGCCGGGGCTGTTCCTCATCCTCGGACATGACCACGCGAATGCGGCTGGCAACGCGCTGCGCTTCCGCGTCCTCGGATTCGGGCAGTACGAGAGCGAACTCATCGCCGCCGTAGCGCGCGGCGGTATCGATGGCGCGGCAATGAATGCGCAAAATGGCTGCGAGGCGGCAAAGAGAGCGGCTGCCAACCAAGTGGCCGAAGCGGTCGTTGATTTTCTTAAGGCCGTCGAGATCAAGAAGCAGAACGGCGAAGGGCCTGCCTGTCCGGTTGGTGCGCTCGGTTTCGTTTTCGAGGACGTCGAGGAGACGGCGGTAGTTGGCAAGACCTGTAAGCGGATCGCTGACGGCGAGATGACGGACCTGTTCAAAGAGGCGCGCATTATCGAGCAGGGCGCCGCCGAGCGCGAGAGCATAGCTGCTTACCGTGAGAACCTGGGCGAGCACGAAGGGCGCGTCGAGAAGGCGCTGCGACTGGCACGCGGCGATCTGAGCGGCGCAATTCATCCAGGCCGCGGCGTAGATGGTGCGGTCGAAGGCAGAGTCCTCGGAGTCCAGACGCCGGCGATACCAAATGACCGCCGCGAGAAAAATTACCCCCGGCAAAAGTTGCTGAGGGCTGGGCACAAAAGCAACCGGATGGCGGGAGACTTCCGGCGGAAGGCGGCGCAGAGCTGCGGCGATTAAGTATGTGAAGGCGACCACAGACATCAAGGCGCCGATGATTTCCGTTTTGGTGTGGCGCGAACGAGGAATGAAACGTTCCACGAGCAGCGCAACAAGGAGCAGAAGTGCCAAAAGCATGCGGCTGAGCCACCAGGCCACAGGCGCCCAGGTGGCGCGCACTGGAGAATCCTGCATGAACTGAAAAAAGAGAACTCCGGAAGCCGACAACACCGCCCCGGTAAGAAGATAACCTCCGCCGAGAATCAGGGAGATGCGGTCCTGAGTGCCCTGGAAACGGACGAGGGTGAGGGCCGCGAAGACAAAAGCCAAGAGAGCGGTGATGACCTGCAAATACCCTTGAAGAACGGGATCGGGTTCGAGAGAGACAGGGCGCAGCCAGTAGGCCACAAAAAACGTGAGCAGAAAGCCCAGCACATGCCAAAGAACAACTTTGGTGGGACTGCGATCGAGCATGCCGATTTCCCCGCCCATACGGATGGCCCTCGACTGGGGCGAGGTGCTACTTCATTAGACTACGGGCAGAAGGCCCGCGTTGCGGATAAAGTAAGCGAACTTTAACCAAAAGACACTGACCGTGGAAAATATTCCTACTGGTCTTTGGGACAGGTGAAATTCCCGAACGCGAGCGTAACCGAGAGCGCTTCGCGGAGGCGAACAAGGAACAGCAGTAAGTTTGTGCTTGCGTGAGGAAACAAGTTCCTGGAAAATGCCTGCATTGAAACGATTCAATGATGCGAGCGAGGTGTGCGCGATGGGAGTAGTTTCCGCGGAAGCTTCCGGGCTGCCCGAGGGCGAGAGGCGAACGAGTAAAAGGAAATCGGGCGGCGCGTGATAAAAAACAAGCGAAGGGTCTTGAAAAGAAAAGTGCGGGCCGCGAGCCACGGGGCCACATCAGAAGCAGGTGGAGGGCAGACGATTCTAGAAATTTTGTCGCAGCCGGCGACGTGGCTGGAAACGGCGCGGCAATTTGAACGGAACGGCAAGCTAGCGGGTATTTACGAAAACTTTTCCGCCCAGGAGCCGTGGCTGTTTGTCGCTTGCGGGTCGAGCTACTACCTTTCACGAACGATTGCGGCGCAGTGGGCGAACCTCTTTCTGACGGCGTGCACTGCCGTGCCCGCGTCGGAGCTGCTTTTTGCTCCCCACGAAGTGATGCAGCGGGCACGGGCGCGCCAGGTGGTGCTTGTGTCGCGTTCCGGCGTGACCACGGAGGTCTTGCGGGCGGCCGAATGGTTGAAGGCCAACGCGGCCGTTCAAACGCTGGGCGTGACGTGCAGCGGGGATAGCGTTCTTGAACATTTGTGCACACAGACGCTGAAGCTGCCCTGGGCGGATGAAAAAAGCATGGTGATGACGCGGTCATTCACGTCGATCCTGCTGCTCTTTGAAAGGCTGGCAGCAAAATTCGCGGGCGACGCCGGGCTGGTATCCGCGCTCGATGGGATGCCGGAAAAGACGGCGGCTTGGCTGGCGGCGAATGCTGATAAGATTCGGGCGTTCGGGACGAGGAAGCAATTCGAGGATTATGTGTTTTTGGGGCAAGGCGCGCATTACTGGCTGGCGCAGGAGGCCGCACTGAAACTGACCGAGATGTCTTCCTCCTACGCGCAGGCGTATCACACGCTCGAATTTCGTCACGGGCCAAAATCGATCGCCGGTAGGGATACTCTGATTACCTTTCTACTCTCTCTTGCCGCGGCGGAAGAGGAGAGCTTGCTCGTTGAGGAGTTGAAAAAATTGGGAGCAGCGACTCTGGTTATTGCCAACCGCGCGACGCCGGCGCTCAGACGCAACAGCGATTTGCTGATCGAGCTGGGACTCGATGAGCCAGAGTATGCCCGCATGGCGATGACGTCTATTCCAGCGCAGCTGCTCGGCCTGGCGGTCGGTTTAGGCAAGGGACTGAACCCGGATGTACCGAAGAATTTGACGCGCGCGGTGGTGCTCGGTGCGAAGGCTGTTGCGGCTGGGAATGTTACGCCCGCGAAAAGGAGACGTGCTTGAGCAACGACGCCAGCTCCACTCGCGGACCGCAACTGCGGCGAGCCCTCACACTTTGGGATTTGCTTCTTTACGGCATCATCGTGCTTCAACCGGTCGCGCCCATGTCCGCGTTCGGAGCGCTGAGCGATCGCGGCCATGGGCATGTAGTCACGGCGATTTTGATCGCCATGGTGGCAATGCTGTGCACAGCGGTAAGTTACGGGCGAATGGCGCGCGTTTATCCGAGCGCGGGTTCGGCATTTACGTACGTGGCGCGGGAGATTCATCCAGCGGCGGGATACGTCACCGGCTGGAGCATGGTGATGGACTACATCGTGAACCCGCTGATCTGCACGATTTGGTGCGCGGGCCAGGCGCACGAATTTGCGCCAGGTTTGCCGGTGTGGGGATGGAAAATATTTTTTGCAGTGGTTTTCACGCTGCTGAATATGCAGGGAATCAAAACGTCGGCGCGCGTCAACGCCACACTGGCGGCGCTGATGAGCGGGGTCGTGGTAATTGTTTTTGTTACCACAATCCGCTACATTTTCGGGCATCCGCACAGCGAGCCAGGATTTTTTACGCGGCCGTTTTACGATCCCAAGACATTTACGTTTAGCGATCTGTTCGGTTGTACGTCGCTCGCGGTGCTCACCTACATCGGATTCGACGGTATTTCCACGCTTTCAGAGGAAGCCGAGAATCCACGGCGAAATATCATGCTGGCCACGGTTCTTACGTGTTTGGCCGTCGGCATTCTTTCCGCGTCGGAAGTGTATGTGGCGCAGCTGGTATGGCCGGCATCTCAGCCGTTTCCGAATCAGGATACGGCGTATGTTTATGCGGCGGCGCGAACCTGGGCGCCGCTCTTCACGATCCTTGGCGCGACGCTTCTGGTGGCCAATTTCGGTTCGGGTATGGGGGCACAGATCGGCGCGGCTCGCCTGCTCTACGGCATGGGGAAAAGCAACGCGCTGCCAAAATCATTTTTTGGAAAAGTAGACCCGAAGCATCAGGTTCCTAGAAACAACGTGGTGTTCATCGGCGTGATCGTGCTCGTGGGATCTTTTTTCCTGACCTTCGAAAAAGGAATCGAACTGCTGAATTATGGCGCGCTAATCGCCTTCATGGGGGTGAACGCCTCGGCTTTTGTTCACTATTTCCTTAAGCAGCCGGAAAAAAAGCTTACGAACTTCGTGCTGCCGGTGGTGGGGTTCTTCGTTTGTCTGGGCTTGTGGTGGAACCTCAGCGTGCCGGCCAAAGTCGTCGGAACCATCTGGATGGCAGTGGGAATCGCGTTCGGCATCTGGAAAACAGAATGGTTTCGTAAGCCACTGTCGTTTGATGTTCCTGCCGAATAGGCGGAGTCTGCGCCGTTCTCTTATCGAAAATGGACGAACTCTGGCAGAATGATGGCAATCCTAGAGGCCTACCCTTGAAGCGCGCAAGCGGCAAGAACCAGATGGTGACGATGCGGGACGTTGCGGAAGACAGCGGCTTCTCTCCCGCAACAGTTTCGATCGTATTGAATAACGCGCCGCTGGCCCGCTACATCGCCCCTGCGACAAAAAAACGAATCGAGGAAGCCGCCAAGAAGCTCGGTTACCGGCCGAACGCGATGGCGCGGTTTCTGCGCAGCAAGCGCAGTCACACCGTGGGCCTGGTTTTCTTCGACATCACTGACCCTTTCTGCACGCCGGTGATGCGCGGGATTGAAAATGCGCTCTATCAATCATCTTACGTGCCGATTTTTGCCGACGCCCACAACCAGCGGAACCGGTTCGAGCGTTACCTCGAAATGCTGCTGGAACACCACGTGGAAGCGCTGATTGTGGTGGCCAACTGGCTGGTCGTGGACATTCACGTGTTGGCCGATTTGAGCAAACGGAACATTCCCGCCGCGACGATTGGTTGGGAGCTTCCGGGCGACACGGTGAGCTCGGTGATGGTGGACAACGAGACGGGCGGGCGGATGGCACTCGAACACCTGCACCAGCTTGGGCATCGCAAGATTGCGTTTATCCGCGGGCCGAAGATGCTGATCGACAGCGCGCCGCGGTGGCGTGGCGTGCAAAAGTTCGCACACTCGGTGGGCCTCGAGATCGATCCGGCGCTGGTGCTGCAGCTGCCGGATTCGTTCGATCCCAACTCCGGGTTTGAGGGCGGCCACCGGCTGACCGAGGAATTGCTTCAGAAAAAGAAAAAGTTTACGGCCCTGATGGCTTTTGACGACCTGACCGCTCTGGGCGCGATTCGCGCGCTGACAAAAGCGGGAGTGAAAGTGCCGGAGCATTGTTCTGTGACAGGTTTTGACGATGTGGCGATGTCAGCCCTCAGCGCACCGTCCTTGACGACCGTGCGCCAGCCCCTGGAAGCCATGGGAACGAATGCCGTCAACATCGTGATGGAAGGAATCAAAGCCGGGCTCGAGAAGCGCGAGTGGAACTCGGTCAGACAGAAGATGAATCCAGAGCTCGTGATTCGGGACTCGACTCGCGACGTGGCTCACTCCAGCACGGATTGACCATCCGGCGTTCCATTCCGTTATACCTCCTCGGCCTTCGCTTGCCAGAATCCGATCGGAGACGAAGGGCGTCCTTCAGCCCCGTTAGCCGGGTCCTGACTGGCACCGTTATTTACGAGAGGCGAGCTTAGGGAAGCTGCACGGGGGCGACGTTAAAACCGTCTACGGCCAGGACCGGTCTCGCGGCACCAAGGTCGCTGTTTCTGACACGGACTGTGATTTCGCGTTTCTCGCCGGGAAGAAGAGAGATGTAGTTGTCGTCGAAGAAGACGGGGAGGACTTCCGACCCGTCTTTTCCCTTGAGGAGTCGGAGGCGCACGAGAAAGGCCAGGCCGGAGCCGGTGTTTTCGACGGTAATGCGCGCGGCGGTTTCCGGGCCTGCGTCGGAGACGGTCATCGAGGCGCTGACCGTGGCTTTCGGAAGATCCTGGAGGGCGAGAAAATCGGCGTATTCGGTCAGCGGCGTGTAATACCACTCCGACTTGCTGAAATTGGGTACGTCGGGTTTTTTGGAAAGCCAATAGAAGTTGCGGCTGAGCAATTCGCCGGACGAGGAAAAGAGTTCGAGATTTAGGAAGTAGGCAGCGCTGATGCCTTCGGGTTCGGCGACCGTGAAGGATCTGGTTACGGCGTCGGCGGCGACGTCGGAAACTTCCTCGTGGGTGAAGCGCTCTTTCATGGACGTGTCGTAAATCTTGGCAACCGCTTTTAAGCCCTTGAGGGCTTCTTGTTTTCCATTGACGATGGCGACGGTGCGGTCGTCGTAGGAAAATTGCACGTGGACAAGCTCGAGAGCCTTCTTCGAGCCGAAAAAGCCGCCGGCAGGGCGCAGATCGTAGTCATAGAGGTGCCAGATGAGGCCTGGCCAGGCGTTGTTGAGCATCCATTGGATGATTCCCGTGGATTTGTACTTGTTGCGGCCATAGGCTTCAAACATGGCGCGTTCGCCTTCGTACGTCATGGCCTGAGATTTCCAAGCCAGATCGGAGACGTCTTTTAGCGGGCCGTAGCGCTTCTCAATGGCGTTGGTGAAGACCCGGATGTTCTTGAACTCGCCGCCGCCGGCGTGAAAATCCCACACTTCGTTGATGGGCCAGAGTTTGTCCGGCGGAAACATGGATTTCAGTCCTTCGAGAGGCGGAACGGCGGGGCCGGGGCTGGTTTCCGTGTTGAAGCCGTAGGCGCCGCCGTGCTTGGTGTCCAGCAGCCAGTAGTTCGACGAGACGTATTCGTACGGGCCGGACATTTTCACGCCGCTTGCACCGGTCGGTTCCGTTTTCTTTTCCGTAGCGGAGGAAATGACAGGCTTCGGCCAGTTGGTTTCTTTCTCGACTTCGAGATACGCGCGCTCGCGTTCGGGCGGCGGCGGATTGTCGCTGCCATTCAGCCAGACGAGAATGCTCGGATGCGCACGCAGGCGCAGAATCTGATCGCGCAGGGAATCCACGGAAACGTGGCGATTCTCCTCGCCCCACTTGTTCCACTTTTCCCAGGCATCGCAGCAGCACCATCCGGCCATGACCAGAATGCCGTCGCGGTCGGCGCGCTCCATAAACGATTCGTCCTCGAGCTTGCCTTCGAGGCGGATGGTGTTGAGGCCCATCTCTTTCACGTAGCGGAACTCTGCTTCGCGGCGCGACTCGTTGACGCGCAGCATCATGTCCGGCGCCCAGCCTCCGCCCCGCACGAGGACGGGTTTGCCGTTCACTTTGAAGAGGCGGTAGCCATTGGGAGTCAGTTCGGAAGCGGTTTCAACGATGCCGAAGGCGATGGTCTGCTTGTCGGAGGCGGGACCCTTTTCTGGAACAAATTCGAGCGTGAGTTTGTGCAGATATGGCTCGCCCATTTGATACGGCCACCAGAGGCGGGGATTCTCGACGTTCAGGGAGGCAGCGGATTCCGGAGTTATTGCGATCGCGCGGCGCTCACCTGCTTTCAGCTCGACATTCTGGGAAAATTCAATCGATGCGGATGCACCGGCGATCTGTCCGCGCAGTGTACCTCTTACGGCTGCGTTTGAAGCGTTCTGGACTTCGGCGCGCACCGTCAGGTGCGCTTTGTCGGTGGCTGGGAGATCGAGTTTCGTTTCGACCGCAGCGTGCCGCACGGCTACGGGCCCGCTCGCGGAAAGAACCACTTCCTGCCAGAGACCCATGTCTTTATCGGGCGGCGTGGGATTCCAGTCCACCCAAGTGATTCCAAGTTCACCGGCATGCGGCGCGGAAACTTCCACGGCTACCACATTCTTCGCGCCCGCTTTGACGAACTGCGTCACGTCAAACTCATAGCGGCGAAACGCGCCGACTACTTTGTCCGAGCCGGCGATTTTCTTCCCGTTGATCCAGATATCCGCGCGGTAGTTGATTCCGCGAAAAGCGAGCCAGACCGTTTTCCTCTCAAATGCTGCGGGAACTTCAAACTCCTTGCGGTACCACCAGGGGACAGCGAAGGGGCTATTTTCGGGCATCTCCTGGTTGGCGAACTCCGACCCGATCGCGTAGGAAACGCCGGGAACGGAGCGCAGGTTCATGCCGAAGAACGGATCTTTGTACACCCCGTTTTCCACCAACACGGCAAAGACCGTGTTCGGAGCGGAAGACTTGTACCAACTGGACGCGTCAAATCCAGCGGCGGAAACCGCTTCCCCGCCGGCGCTTACTTTTGCCGACGATTCTACGGCCCATCCTTCGCGCAGCGTAACATCGCCATCGGCGCGTGAAGCTGGCGCGGCAATCGCAGCGGCAGCCAGGAGCACCACGACAAAACTTCGGACAGCCAAAGAGCTTCTGGGTTCCCAGCAGGCCATCCGACCCAGTGATCCTGAAAGGACATTTTCCTTCTTGCCGTGAGAAATCATCGTGGGCTCCCATCGCAACGCGAGACTCGCCGTGGCATTTAAACCGATTCAATAGGCCGATAATCCTCACCGAACCGGCCGGCGTCAACGGGCGCTAGTTTAGCCTGAGGGGAAGAAGACAGACAAGTGCTATCCGAAAAAGCAAAAGCGCGCACCCTCGGGTACGCGCTTCTGCTCGGTTTGGATTTTCCGTTTCTTACTGCACGGCCGGCAGGAACACTTCCGACGGCGCGAGGAACTGCACGTTGGCGACCTCGGTGGTCACTTTCACGCGCTCGAACTTCCCTTTTTGGCCGCCATTGCCGGCAAAGGCGAGCAGGTATTGGTTGTTCAAATTTCGTTCGATTTCGTCGAAGTAGGGCTTCAGGTTCACGGGCATGCCCAGACCGAGAAAATAGGCCTGGCCCCCCGTCTCGAGCGAGATGCGGCTCAGGTTCGATTGCCAGTTGAATCCGGCAAACGAGCTGCGGCCGCGACGTCCGCCATCGGGAACATAGATCGACCAGATATTGATGTTCTTCTTCTGCGCGTGCTCGATCGTGGCATCAAGATCGGGGTCGACAGAAGCAGGTCCACCGCGGAAATAATCTATGCCCGAAGAAAACAGAAGAATGGAGCTGCGTTCGCCGGCATCCGGCCAACGCTTGATCCAATCCTGAAGCGCTAGATAGGGACTCGTGGCAACGCTGAGGTTACCGAGTGGCATGCGCACGGCTTTGGCAGCCAGGGCGTGGTCTGTGGTGAAATCCTGCGCCACGATGACGGTGCCATTCCTCGAGTAGGCCACTGCGATATAGGTTGTGCTGGGCTGGGCCATGAGAAACGCTCGCAAATCGTTCCACTGGCTCGCAACGCTGCTTCGGAGCGAATCATCGATCAGTACGGCAAGGCGGAGCGTGTCTCCGCGTTTCATATCGGCCACCTGCACGCGCTCTTTTCCTTGAAAGAGCGTGAGGTCGTTCCTGGTAAGCGCCGGCGGCTGGGCATCTTTCTTGGCGGTCGCTGTGATGGTCATGACGACTGCACTCGGTCCCGCTGCGTCGTTCTTGGCCTTTGCGGCGAGCGTTAAAGACGCAAACCCGACCGTTGCCCCGAGAAGCAAGGCCCCACTTCGAAAAAGGTTCCTGTTCATATGGCTAACTTCCTTTCTGTCATCCCACAGTATTAGATGCAGTCCGGGGCCAAAGCGCGTACATCTTTCGGTTGCCCCGAAGAACACCTGGAAAACGCCAGAATCCGTCGTAGAATGCGTCGCGGCTGGAAGGGGCCGGATCCCGTGAAAAGCTATATAGGGGCAATCGATCAGGGCACAACTAGTACGCGCTTTATGGTGTTTGATAAGGCGGCGCGCGTGGTTGCCGTAGCACAGAAGGAACACGAGCAGATATTTCCCCGGCCGGGATGGGTGGAGCACGACGCTCTGGAAATCATGCGCCGTACCGAGGAAGTCATTGGCGAGGCGCTCGATCAAAGAGGATTGCGTGCTTCGGACTTGGCGGCGATTGGGATAACCAATCAGCGTGAAACTACGGTTGTGTGGGAACGCAGCACGGGGCGTCCCATCGCCAACGCGATCGTTTGGCAGGACACGCGCGTCGCAGAAGACGTTGGACATTTCGCGAAAGGCGGCGGGCAGGACCGCTTTCGCGCGCAGACTGGATTGCCGCTCAGCACCTATTTCAGCAGCTTGAAGCTGCGCTGGCTGCTGAACAATATTCCAGGCGCAAACGAAAAAGCAGCCGCAGGGGAGCTGCTCTTTGGAAATATCGACACGTTTCTCGTGTGGAATCTCACCGGTGGTCCAGAGGGCGGCGCGCACGTCACCGACGTGACCAACGCGAGCCGCACACAGCTGCTCAATCTGAAAACACTGGATTGGGACAGAGAGTTGCTCGCGGCATTCGAAATTCCCCGCGCCATGTTGCCGCAAGTGCGCTCGAGCAGCGAGATTTACGGTCGGGCGACGCTCGCTTCGGTCGCCGGCGTGGAAGTCGCGGGCATTCTCGGCGATCAACAGGCTGCGCTCGTCGGCCAAGCCTGTTTCCGTCCCGGCGAAGTGAAGAATACCTACGGAACCGGCTGTTTCCTGCTGATGAACACGGGAGAACGCGCGGTTCCGTCGAACTTCGGCTTGCTGACCACCGTGGCGTACAAAATGGGAAGCGCTCCGGCCTGTTATGCCCTGGAAGGCGGCGTCGCCATTTCGGGAGCGCTCGTGCAGTGGCTTCGCGATAATCTCGGCATGATCGAAAAAAGTGCGGACATCGAAACACTGGCACGCACGGTGAAGGACAACGGCGGCATTTACTTTGTTCCCGCATTCTCCGGGTTGTATGCGCCTTACTGGAAAGAGAACGCGCGCGGCGTCATTGCCGGGTTGACGCGATATGTCAACAAAGGCCATCTGGCGAGAGCGGTTCTGGAAGCGACGGCGTTTCAGACGCGCGAAGTCGTGGAAGCCATGGAAAAAGACTCGCACATCGCGCTGTCGTCGCTGCGCGTCGACGGCGGGATGGTGGTGAACGAACTCCTGATGCAGTTTCAGGCGGACATCTTGAATCGCGAAGTCGTGCGGCCTGTCATTCGGGAGACGACGGCGCTCGGCGCAGCGTACACCGCTGGCCTTGCAGTGGGATTTTTTTCTGGCTTGGACGAACTGCGCGCCAATTGGGCCGTAGACCAGACGTGGACGCCGCATATCGCGGAAGCGGAGCGCGAAGCGATGTACAAACAGTGGAAGAAAGCGGTCACGCGCTCGTTCGATTGGGTCGATTCCTGAAGCGCATGCCAAACATTCGCAGTACGACTACACCATCCGAAGGAGACCGCTGAATGACTTCCCCCTTTGTGGGTGAATTTCTGGGCACCATGATTCTCGTGCTGCTTGGCAATGGAGTTGTCGCCGGAGTGCTGCTGAAGCGCTCAAAAGCGGAAGGCGGCGGATGGATGGTCATCACCACGGGATGGGCATTTGCGGTGATGGCCGGCGTTTTCGTGTCGATTGCCTGCGGCAGCAGCGACGCGCACCTGAATCCGGCGGTAACGATGGGCTTCGCGGTGCGCGACGCAAGTTTCGTGAAGCTCGCTCCCTACCTCACGGCGCAAATCCTCGGTGCCGTCGCGGGGGCGGCCCTTGTCTGGCTGCACTATCTTCCGCACTGGAAGGAAACGGAAGATACCGGCAACAAGCTGGCCTGTTTTTGTACGGCCCCGGCCATTCGAAACACTCTCGCAAATCTATTCAGCGAAATTGTCGGGACGTTTGTTCTCGTTTTCGTGGTTGGCGCGATTTTTTCAAAGAGAGTCTCCGCCGCGGGTCCAGCCGGTGGACTGGGCCCCTATCTTGTGGGCAGCCTGGTGTGGGGCATCGGACTTTCTCTCGGCGGCACGACCGGCTATGCCATCAACCCGGCGCGCGACTTTGGTCCGCGCCTGGCCCACGCCATTCTGCCGATCGCCGGGAAGGGCGGCTCCGGTTGGAGCTACGCGCCGATACCGGTGATCGGCCCGTTGCTCGGGGGAGCGCTGGCGGGACTCCTCCTTCGCCTTCTTGCTGTTTCCTGAAGCCCGTTCCGAAGTACAAGTAACCGATTCCACATGCGGCGCGGCTGCCCGGCGCTCGCGTGCGCCACGCCTGGGTTACTCTCGAATGGAATGGGCACAATCACCATAGCGCCTCCCGAGCCGAGCGCCGCGCAGCCGGCTCCGCCTTCGGGCCCGCAGAGTCCGTGGATTTATCGTCCGTGGATCGATCTGACGGTTGGCTGCGGCGCGTGGTCCGCTCCGCTCTTGCTCGCCGGATTTTATTTTGCAAATTCCTACGGGCGCGGCTGGAGCGTGACGTTTTATTTTCTTGCGTTGCTCTCTAATTACCCGCACTTCATGGCCACGGTTTACCGCGCATACCACACGCGCAACGAGTTTGAGAAATATCGCATTTACACCGTGCACGTAGCTTTGCTGCTCGCCCTCGCCGGGGTCGTCACACACCTGTGGTATGCACTGCTTCCATGGATTTTCACGCTCTACATTTGCTGGAGCCCGTGGCACTACACGGGGCAGAACTTCGGCTTGCTGATGATGTTCGCGCGGCGCGCTGGCGTTTCGCCCACGGAAACGGAACGCCGCGCGCTTCGCCTTTCCTTTGTGGCCTCTTACATTTTGTTAATGCTGAGTTTTCACACCGGCGCTTCCGGCGACGCGCTGATTCTGTCACTCGGGCTCGCGGCTAAATTCACATTGCCTGCGCGGGCGGTTCTGGCGCTGTTTTTTGTCGGCGCCAGCGGGTGGGCGCTCGTGTCACTGGCGCGCAGGAGCAGTTTCCGGGCGATACTTCCAGCGCTTACACTGACGGTCACGCAATTTCTCTGGTTTTTGTTGCCGGCGATTATCGAGCTCGTCAGCGGCCACGAAATTCCGCAGACTCGTTACAGCAGTGGCCTGCTCGCCGTCCTGCACTCCACGCAATATCTTTGGATCACGAGCTATTATCAGAAAAAAGAGGCTCGCGCGGCGGGCGATTCCCATTGGTCGTTTTCCCGCTATCTCGTGACGTTGATCGCAGGCGGGATCGCCCTTTTCATTCCCGGGCCTTGGATCGTTAGCCGCATCTTTCATGCCGATTTTGCCGCGAGTTTTCTCACGTTTACAGCGCTTGTAAATATTCATCACTTTATTCTTGACGGCGCCATTTGGAAATTGCGCGATTCCCGGATCGCGTCCCTGCTTTTGGACGGCCAGCAAAGATCTCTGAATGCGGTATCGGAAAAACAAGGCGGTTTTCTTGCGGTCACCGGCTGGCTAACGGGCCATTCGCCGGCGGCTCGGGCGTTGCGGATCGCGGTTGTGGCGTTGCTATTGGTCTGGGCCGGAGTGGATCAGCTGCACTTTTGGTGGTCCAGCGAAGCGAGCGCCCTCCCCGCGCTCCAGCGCGCCGCGCAGATGAATCCGGACGACAGTTCCCTTCAAGTGCGCCTCGCGCGCGCCGAGCAACTTGCCGGACAGCGCGACGCCGCGCTCGCTTCCATGCAGCGCGCCGCTATGCTCAATCCCGCAAGTCTTGCCCTGCAAGAAACCTATGGCCGGAGCCTAATTGAAGCAGGGCGCAACGCCGACGCCTATGCGCAGTTTGAAAAGATTATTACGCGCTGGCCGCGCAATGCCGACGCGCTGGTGGATTACGGGATGCTGGCCCATCGGCTCGGACACGACGAAGAGGCGGTCGACAACTGGCAACGCGCCGTGGACGTCGACCCCGGACAGGCCAACGCACAGCTCTATCTCGCGCAAGTGCTCGATCAACAGGGCGCGCTGCAGGCCGCGGCGCGGCACTATCGCATGTATCTGGAAATCGTCGCCGCGCGCCACGCAAGAAATCCCGCCGATACCGGACCGGTGCTCGCGGCGCTCATAAAGGTTGCCGATGCGGATGCCGCCATCCATCACACGGACGACGCATCCAAAGGATACAACGCGGCCGCAGGCTTTGCAGAAAAGGCTGGCGAGAAGACGCTCGAAAGCCTGGCTCTCGTTCATCTCGCCGACCTAGAGGAGAAAGAAAGCGATATTCGCGGCGCAGCGCAGTCCTACCGGCAGGCACTCGAGCTCGATCGAGCGCTCTCCGATCCCCGCAGCGCTGCCTCGGACTGGTTCAACTACGCGCAATTCCTGCACAAACAGCAGCAGCCCGAGCGCTACGTATTCGCCTGCCTGCTGCACGCCGAAAATACATTAGAGAACGCTCCCGGCGACGAACTGACCGTGATAATCCAGGCCCGCAAGGAAAGCGAAGCTCGTCTCGGACAGGAAGCCGGCGCCGTCCGGCGCAAGCTGGATCAGATTGTCGAGGAATCCCTGACCCTGCAGGCTTCCGGTCAGCCGTCCAAAAAATAGAGTCGTTGGACTTTTAATCGGGAACGAAATCTCTTTAGCGGGCATTTTCTCTAATGACTGCCCGCAATCAACGCGATAGCAGGATCGCATCTTGACGACGACACCGAACTTGAACCCGACTTTGGTTCCTCTTCCCAAGGGGCTGAGAGATTCCCGGTAACTCTCTGGCCCGTGGCGCGTGCAGCCTGAGCCACAACTAACGCGTTGAGTTCCAGCACCAGCGCAGCACTCGCAGAGCGCGCAGTGTGTTCCATCGGCTGGCGCCGCCGACATCGGTCTCCATCTGCAGCGGAATTCGTTCGGGATGAAGAACGTTTAGCGGCCAGCGCCCGTTCTGGTGGCGGCGCTCCACCACGATTTTGATGGCCTCCCTAACGCGGTTGTCGGGTCTGATTCCTGCGTTCCGCAAATAGTCAAGCCCGCGCAAGACATCGTAGTGCCAATAGGTCGGGAACGAGAAGCGCAGCCACCGCTTGTCGATGATTTTGCCGGTTTGCAGCGAGCGAAACAGGCGGCGCTCGAGCAAATAGTCTTCGCCTCGCTTGCGGGCCCTGGTGACGGCCTTCGATTTGCCCCTTCGCTGCTCGTATTCGAGCAGTCCTTCGAGCACGCAGATGGTGGTATGGAAAGAAGAGCGCCTGCTGGGGGGGCGTTTTGGCGACACGAAGGGCCACGCTTCGCAGTTCCAGCCACCATCTTGAAGCTGCTCGCCAAGGAGCTGACGAGCAAGCGCGTCATTTGGCTTCTTGAAGTACGCGCCGATACCGAGGATTCTGCCGTTGATGCAGGGCTCCGTTTCGCCATGAAGGTAAGGGCGGTTGTTGAGCGGCTTGAACACGAGCCTCTTCTCGATGCGGTCGATCATCTTGCGAGCCTGCCTGGTGGCGGGGTCCAGGCCGAGGTCCTTCAAGACAACGAGACTGTTCAGGGTAACAAGGTCCCACTTCCGCGGGTCGCCCCAGTAGCCGTCGGGAGACTGGGCGGCAAGCAGTTGCGCTCCCCAGCCTTCGGTTGCAACGCGTGACCGTTCCGCGGCAATCGCGTCCGGGGCTTGATCGGTAAGGTCTCTCATGACCTGCCAACGGATGCCCGGGTCGGAATCGAGGAGCCACTTAAAGTGCGCGGGCCGGGGTGCGTAATCGTGTCGGCGCATCCGTCTCTTATAGCATGTTGCGTCCTGGTTTCGACCCGCGCGCCGAGCCGCGTCGACCCTAGCCACCACTGCAGAAGAGGGGCGCAAGATGGATGTCCTCGAACAGAAGTTCCGGCTCGGAATGACTTTCGGTTTTTCCGTCACTCGAGAGCAGGCCTTCGACCGACCTATCTGTTGAGTTTATATGCGACAGCATCGTTATCTGATCGCTTAAATACGCTTTCGACTAAATAGTTCTATATGCCAGGCATTTCAGAAACCGCCGTGTGAAACGAACCGTCCGCTCGAGCCACCATTTACCGTGATGTTCCTGTCCACCACGGACAGGAGGAGGGAATTCCGGATGACTATCCCGAAGAACTACCAGCGCCTCGCGAACGCCACGCGCACCCCAGTGCCCAAGGCAAAGAAGATCGGAGCGGCCGACCCGAATGAGGTGATCAATGTCACCTTTACCGTGCGGCGTCGGCCTGATGCTCCCGAACTACCCAGCCAGGAGCACTGGGCGAATACGCCCCCCGGTGAGCGGAAGTACATCACTCCGGAGGAGTTCACCGCGCGGTACGGCGCCACGCCGGCTGACCTCGACCTCATCGCGCAATTTGCCGAAGGTCAAGGGCTCAAAATCGTCGAGAAAAGCGAGTCCCGGCGGACGGTGATTGTGTCCGGCAAAGTCTCAAACATGAACAAGGCCTTCGCGGTGGAACTGGCACGGTACGAGGTCGAGCGACGGCCCAAGGAGGAACGCAAGCGCGGCGAAGGCCGCGAAAAGGGCCGCAGGCCAGAACGTGAGGTCTACCGCGGATACGAGGGCGATGTACACCTGCCGGCGGATATCTTGCCGGCTGTCGAAGGCGTATTTGGCTTGGACACTCGCCGTATGGCCCATCGCGCCATCGTTCCCTTTCCCACGATTACGCCGCTTACGCCGCCCCAAGTCGCGCAACTCTATGACTTCCCCACACCGCCGCATCACATGGGCAAGGAGACCATCGGCCTGCTCGAATTCAGTGATCCGGTAATCGGTACATGCGGCTACTTGCCCAGCGACATCAATGCCTACTTCACCACCGCTCTGGGCATCGGCCCAGGCTTTGTCACTCCCACCCTCACGGACATCGGCGTCAATGGGGCCTCCAACACCCCCGGCGGTTTCGACGACGCCGAAGTAGCCCTGGACATCGAAGTTTCCGGTGCGGTCGCGCAGGGCGCGCACATCGCCGTTTACTTCACCACCTGGGATGAGAACGGGTGGATCCTTGCTCTCAAACGCGCTGTCCACCCCAATCCGGGCGAGCCTCGTCCATCGGTGCTCTCGATCAGTTGGGCCTGGACCGAGTTCTTTGCCGCTGGAAACATCACCTGGAATCCGGCGACAATGGCGGCGGTCAGCACCGCCTTCCAGGAAGCCGCAATGTTCGGCATGACTGTTTTGGCGGCTTCCGGTGATGACGGCTCGAATTGTCAGATTGGGGACGGTAACGCGCATGTTTATTATCCAGAATCGGATCCCTGGGTTACTTCCTGCGGCGGCACTACCATCGGCAACGTCGCCGGTTCGTCCTTTACCGAAATCACCTGGAACGATAACGGCATCACGGGCGGCGGGATCAGCGACTTCTTTGACCTGCCCCATTGGCAGCGTCATCATCACATCCCACTTTCCATCAATCCGGGTAATCGAAAGGGACGCGGTGTCCCTGACATCGGGGGTTACGCCAACGGATATCAGATCGTCCTCGGTGGCGTAAGCTCAGGACCGTGGTGGGGCACCAGCGAAACCGCACCACTTTATGCGGGGCTTATCGCCATCATCAACGCTCACCTTGGCGAACGCGTTGGCTACATCAATCCGATCCTCTACTCTCACGACGCGTCGCATGTCTTCCGCGACATCGCCGACGGACGCACAAACGCTTCCGGGCCGGCCCCCGGCTACACCTGTGGGCTCGGCTGGGATGCTTGCACGGGCCTCGGCAGCCTCAAAGGCAAGGCCTTGCTCAAACTGCTCCGCCGCGAAGAAGAGCGCGAAGAACACGAACATGGCCTGACCGGCAAGGTGTCCGCGCTCGTTTTCGATCACTTTGGCGATTTCGAGGGCTTTTTGCTCGAGGATCTCCGTGGCGGCGAGCATCGCTTCGAGAGTCGCGAGCCGGAAGTTCGTCACCTTGCCGACCGCGCGTTGGCCGATCGCATCGTGACAACGGTGCTCACCAGCGATCATAATCCACATCATCCGGTATCGATCATCCTGCGCGGCCACCCCGTGCATCCCTGAGGCGTGCGGCCGCGATGCACGAAATTCCCGGGAGAAAGTGTTCCAGCGGACCGCAAATTCGTCTTCTTCTAGAGACAGTTTTTGTCACTGTGCGAAGTGTCGTCCCGCGGAGCAAAGCGCCGCCGTCAGTTGGACCTAGGCGGCCAATTCCTACTTCGGCCTCAATACTGAGTTAGCTTCTGCAATCTGGCGCAGAGGGAGACTCGCCCCAGGCTCCGACTGTAGCTCACCTAAAAGGTGATGTAATATGCGATATCATCTCTTTTGCGCCTCGTGCTCGATACCGACGTCCTAGTCGCTGCAGTGTGCAGCCGTGGAGGCGCCTCATGGCAACTAATGGATCGAGCGTTGGCTAGAAAGTTTACACTTCTGTTGTCGGTGCTCTAGTTCTTGAGTACGAGGCAGTTTTGACGCGCGAACCGTGGGAGTAAGGTACATATTTCGCGAGGAATTATTTTGGTTCAATGACACTCAGTCCCCGTATTTGACCGAAGTGCCGTTTGTTGAAAGTGGCTACCTGGCTCCCGCGCTCCAAAGCCGTTGCCCCGACGATCAGGTCATAGAACCCAATTATTTTTCCGGAGGCCTCCAATTCGGCCCAGATACGTGCATGCTCGTACGCGGTCTGCTCGGTGTAGGGAATGATCGGCAGAGACTCCAGAACGGCGTCCAGGTAACGCTGCCGCGCGACCTTATGTGTCCCGGTCGCCCTTTCCACTCCATGCCATAGCTCTGCAACGGTGATTGCAGCAATCTCAAATCGATCATTCGGACGGGACGCCACCCAACTCTTCAGGTCAAAAGTGCCCCTCTCTCCCCGAATGACGACGTCCGCGTCCAAGACTATCGCCATTTGTCGGCCGGCGCCTTGAGGCTCTTGCGGGCAGCTTCCAGATTACGATGCCACGATCTGGCTTCGTTCTCCGGCAAGTCATTTTTGGCCAGAACCTCGGCCAATTCGCGGCCAATACAAACTTTTTCGTTGTCCGGTACAAGGCGCGCGACCGGCTCACCGTTCTTGAGGAGCACAAACGTAACATTTTGATAATGCGCGCGGTTAACGCAGTCGGCAAAATTGCGCGAAGCTTCCGTGACGGTTATGCTCGTTTTCTTCATGAATCTGATTTTCAGAATATCCAATTTTACGGACTTCGTCAACAACTTTCAGTCCATGCTGCTTCGTACTGTACTTCGAGAGAGCCGTAGAGTAGACGCAACGCGCCTATTATTTCTGTGACCAGAGGATGGGGTCCCAGCAACATCATCAAGTTTTCTGGAGGGCCAGTACGTCAGAAAGGGAGGAGACCAAATCCCCTCTCCATCCTTTCCGCGCCGACATCTAATCAGCCCTAATTGCGGACCTCTGACAGCAATCGCGCGCAGACGCAGCCAGTGCAAACCATGAGCACGAGCGCCGTCCAGAACCAAGGATTCTGGACGGTGAGATACCGCAGCGTAGATAAGCTGATTGCTGAGTTGGTCCTGATCGGGTATTTCGTAAAGAAAAAGAAAAGCGCAAAGACCACGAACGCCAGTACGCCGAAGACCGCGCCTTTTAATATCCACATGTAAGACTCCTTGTCTGTAGTGTATAGGGAGGAACCATTTGCGCCATGCAAAGTTTGCTGGATACGGGGCATCGGTCGTATTTTGACCGCATATGGGATGACTTCACAGGAGATCCCAGCAAGCCCGATGAAGTCACCCGAAATTTTTTCGCGGCGACCTACGCGCAGCCGGGAGGAATGCGAGCTGGCTTTGCGCAGTTCACTGCGTTTTCTCAAGACGCGAAGGACAATAAACTTTTCGAGCAGACGAAGCTGCTCATGCCTGTGCTTGCCGTTGGCGGCGAGAAGTCCTTCGGCGCATTGCAGGCAGCAATCATGCGCCACGTAGCTACCAACGTTCAGGAGGCGGTCGTTTCGGGTTCGGGACATTGGTTGATGGAAGAACGTTCAGTTGAAACCGTGGCGTCAATCCGAAGTTTTCTGGAAGCCACTGACAAAAAGCATTGAGGAGGATTAGCGTCTCCACCGACTTCAACGCTGCGAAACCATTGGAGCCAATGCCTTATTGACGCGTGTTTACCAGGAACTGTCTTCGTCCGCTTCAGCGCCGATGTGGAAAGAGATCATGATTTGGACTGTTACTCGTGCCGCAATGCGACCATCGGATCAACTCGCGTGGCGCGGCGGGCGGGGATGTGGCACGCGACCAGAGCGACAACGGCCAGAAGCAGCCCGACTGAGGCAAACGTAATAGCATCGGTCTCACTGACGCCAAAGAGTTGCGCCTTAAGCAACCGCGTGAATGCCACAGCGAGCGCCGTGCCCACGACGAGGCCCGCCAGTGTGAGTCGGAGTCCCTGGTCGAGAACAAGACGGTAGATGCCTCCCTTCTCCGCGCCGAGCGCCATGCGGATGCCGATTTCCCGCGCGCGTTGGCGAGTGCTGTAAGCCACGACGCCATAGATGCCGACGGCGGCGAGCAGCATGGCAAGAAGACCGAACGAGCCGGCAAATGTAGCCGCGACGCGTCCAAAAAGTGTGCCGAGCTGCATGGTGACGGAAAGCGGATTCACATTGAACAGCGGCAACTCCCGATTGAGCTGATGGATGGTCTCTTCCACAGAAGGAGCGATGGTACGCGGATCGCCAGTTGTGCGGAGGTGAATGGTGGTGTCCTGTGTCGGGCGAAATGCCTGGTACATCGGCAAATAGATGACCGGCTCTGTCGGGGAGGTGAGTAAGCGGTATTTGGCGTTGTGTGCCACCCCAACAATCGTGAAGCGATCACCGCCGTCCGTCACCTGCTTGCCGATCGCGTTTCCACCCGGCCAATAGCGGTCGACAAAGGCTTGGTTGACGACGGCAACGAGTTGCGATTCCGGACTATCCGCTTCGGTGAATTCACGGCCCGAAATCACGGAGGTGCGGAGAGTGCGAAAGTAATTCGGTCCGACAATCGCTCGGCTGATCTCCATCCATTCGTGCGGTTGTGGCACGTAGCCTTCGATCTGCAGATAGTCGGAGTGGATGCTAAAGCTCAGTGGTGAGAAATCAGCCAAGGTCACGGATTCGACCCCGGGAAGCGCCGAGAGCCTGTCAAGCACCTGCCGGTTGAACACCACAGCCGTCGCGCGCGTGTAACCAGCGGGCGAGAGCTCATAAGAGGCAAGCAGCAGATGATTTGCTTCGAATCCCGGATCCGATTGCTGTGCTTTCTGAAGACTGCGGGTAAAGAGTCCCGCGCAGACCAAGAGAACGAGCGAGAGTGAAATCTGCGCCACCACCAGGCCACTCAAGAGACGAGACTTGTGCAAAGTGAGCGAGACGCTGGTCGCTTCCTCCTTGAGAACAGATTGCACCGGCGTGCTCGAAGACCGCAGAGCCGGAAGAATACCGAAGATGATCGCACCGAGGACGGAAACCGCAATCGTCACGAAAAGCACGCGTTGATCAATGTGCGCGTCGTTTGTCAGCGGAAGAGAGCTGGGCGGAAAGAAAGCGATGAGGCTGCGAGAAGTCCACACCGTAATCGCAATGGCGGCAGTACCACCGAGCAGACCAAGCAGCAGGCTCTCGATCAGAAACTGGCGGATGATCTGTTTGCGCGAAGCGCCCATTCCCAGCCGGATGGCAATCTCGCGGCGACGGCCGACCGAACGCACCAACAGGAGACTCGCAACGTTGGCGCAGGCCAGCAGGAGTAGCACCCCGGCGAGCCCCAGCAACATCGGAAGAATCTTGTAAAGATAGCCGTTAATGCCAAAGGGAGAGCGCCAAAGGGGGTCGAGAGAAATCTCGTTCGAACGATCCCGGTGATCTTCCGGGAACCGCTCGACGATTCCCTGCATGAGCAGGTTCAGCTCTGCCTCTGCCTGATTCTTCGTGACACCCGCGCGAAGCTTTCCAAGCGCGTTAAGCCAGACAGCCCCGCGATAATCAGGACGGTTCGAACCCCAAACGTCGCGATCCATCGAGAGAGGAATCCACAAGTCGGTGCGGAGCCCCGTTTTGCAGCCGGTGAAATCCCGCGGGGCTACCCCAATAACGGTGTAGGGATGGCGATTAATCTGAATTGTTTTGCCAACGATTTGCGGATCTCCAGCGAAATGGTTTTGCCAGACGGCGTAACCGATAACGATCACTGCAGTCCCCCCGCGCGGCGTTCCTTCCTCCGGAAGAAAAGTGCGGCCGAGAATCGGGCGGACGCCGAGAAGGTCAAAATAATTCGCGGTGGTCAGGGCTCCGTAAATGCGCTCGGGCCTCGCGACGCCGGTGAGAGACATGTGGTCGTCGTGATAGCCGAGAAGCCCGGCAAAGGTTTGAGTGCGCTCGCTGAGGTCGCGAAGGTCGGGATAAGAAAATGGCGGGGTGGCATAACCGCTGCGATCGCCACGGTCGACGGTGACAAGGTCCCTCGTGTGAGCGACTCCCGGAATCGGGTTCAGCAAGGTAGCGCTGATCCAGCTGAGCACAGTGGTATTGGCGGCGATGCCGAGCGCCAGGGTAAGAACGACGATGGCAGTAAAGCCTGAATTCTTCCGCGACATACGGAGCGCAAAGCGACAGTCCCGTGCGAGTGTGTCGAGCCATT
>Ga0210391_10000096_pt1 | contig 104464 bp, 87 predicted proteins | sample IncBWC12OmetaG_FD_160573 | JGI IMG/M metagenome (GOLD analysis project Ga0210391, IMG submission 160573) | Forest soil microbial communities from Barre Woods Harvard Forest LTER site, Petersham, Massachusetts, United States - Inc-BW-C-12-O ...
GTGCTTGGCGTTCAGCGGCCCGAAGACCACCATCTGCGCTTCGGGAATTTCAGCCAGCATCTTCAGGCGCAGGTCGCGGCGCCGGTTCTCGGTGAGATCCTTGTTGCTGCCCGTCTCGTAGAGATCGCCAATGATGGCGTACTTGCCATCGGTGGAGACATAGGCGGCATCCCCGCCACGCAGCAGTTCGTAGATGCCTGGAATCGGAGTGGCGTGCAGATCCTCGGCCTTCACGCCCTGCATCTTTGCCGCTATGGCAACTCTGGGATCCGCGGCGGTCATGGCCGGCGCACTGGTCGTGGGACTGGCGGCTGGCGTGGGCGTCGGCGTGGTGGTGGGAGTGGCCACGGACATTAGCGGCGCTGCAAGGAGCGTCGCCATCAGCATCAGGGCCCGGCTGCGCAATGACATGGATTTCGGCCTCTACGGGGGAGTGCCCCGGTTACACCGATATTAGCAGAGGCGGGGGTCAGCCTAGGGAATCAGCCGCGCGGATGGTGCTGCTGATGCAATTCCTTCATGCGCTCGCGCGCCACGTGCGTGTAGATCTGCGTAGTTGACAGATCACTGTGACCCAGCAGCATCTGCACGACGCGCAGGTCCGCGCCATGATTCAACAGATGCGTGGCAAAGGCATGACGCAAGGTGTGAGGCGAAAGATCCCGGTCGACGCCGGCCTTGCGGGCATAACGCTTGATGATGTGCCAGAAGGCCTGCCGGGTCATGCGATCCCCGCGACGGGTCGGAAACAGGTAATCGGTCTGGCGCTCCAGCAGGATTTCCCCGCGGGCCGCGCGTGCAAATTCGTTGAGCCAGCGCACGGCCTCTTCGCCCAGCGGAATCAGCCGCTCGCGGTTGCCCTTGCCCATGATGCGGATGACGCCCTGATTCAGATTCACCTGGGAATAGCGCAGGTTCACCAGCTCCGAAACGCGCAGGCCGGTGGCGTACAGAACCTCGAGCATGGTGCGATCACGGTTGCCCAGCGGATCGCCCACCGCCGGGGCACCCAGCAGCGATTCGACCTCTTCCTCCGTCAGCGACTTCGGCAGGGAGCGGCCAATCTTCGGCATGGCGATCTGGGCGGTGGGGTCATCACGGATGACGCCTTCACGCACCAGGTAGCGGAAAAAGCGGCGAAAGCTCGACAACTGCCGCGCCGTGGAGCGCGGCCGGGCGCCGTGCTCGACGCGGGCGGCAATGAAATCCTGAAGATCGGACTTGGTGGTCCGGGACATCTGGATGCTGCGCTCGCCCAGCCACCGCGACAGGGCGGTGAGGTCGGCGCGATAGGCGGCCAGGGTGTTGGATGACAGACCGCGTTCCATCCAGACGGCATCGAGGAAGCGTGCCACGGCCGGATCTGCCGGTTCTGGCGCGTTCGCCGCAAGAGCTGTAGCGTGCTTGGACAAGATCGGCCTCACTTGGAACGTCGATGCTGGCCGGCAGCGACCCCTGGCGGCTTCCGTAGCCCGGGCGCTTTTCGGCGTCTGGGTGGAGTATGCGGACGCGCGACGCCGATCCGGAGTGACCATTATCACAACTATTCATGCCGCATTACATAAAGAGAACCAGTTCACACAATCTGGCGGCGGCTGATTCAGACTAGACCGGCAGCGAGACCGCCCAAAAAACCCTCTGAACTCCTACGCTTACGACTTAGATGCGACTGATTGCCAAATCTCTGTATGCGCTGTACGTGGCGGTGCTGTTCACCACCCTGGGGCTGCTCGCCCTGGTCGTCATGATTCTGCTGCCTGGTCTCAGGCGCCGCCGCGCCCTGGCGCGGGTCACCTCCCGGTCCTTTCTGCACCTGGCCGGCATGCCCCTTACCGTCGAAGGGCTGGAGCGCCTGCCGGAGGGCCCCTGCGTGCTGGTGTCCAATCACGCCAGCTACCTGGATGGCGTCGCGTTCACGGCGGCATTGCCGCCGCGCTTCGGGTTCGTCATCAAGCGCGAAATGGCGACCGTGCCACTGGCGGGCTTCCTGCTAAGCCGGATCGGATCGCAGTTCATGGCGCGCGATGGCGCCGCGCAGACCACCAGGGACGCCCGCCGCGTCATGCGCAGTGCCGCGAGTGGTCATTCCATCGTGTTTTTTCCCGAAGGTACGTTCAGCGAAGAACCGGGCTTGCTGAAGTTCCACTTCGGCGCCTTCGCCACCGCACAGCGAGCCGGTTGCCCCGTGGTGCCGGCGATCATTCATGGTTCGCGTGTGGCACTGTCCCCGCGCGGCGGACTGCCGCAACCCACGCGCCTGCGGATCGAGATTCTGGACCCGGTCATGACAGTCGCTGGCAGTGAAGATGTGGCGACGCTGTGCCGTCAGGCGCGCAATGCCATACTGGGAAGATTGCAGGAACCGGACCGGGAGGCCGCCTGAATGGAACTGAATGAGGTGCGTGCAGTCATCACCGGGGGCGCTTCCGGCTTAGGCTTTGCGACCGCCGCGCTTTTGAGCGCCCAGGGCGGCAAGGTCACGCTCCTGGACATCCAGGACGCGCAGGGCCAGAAGGCCGCGCAGTCCCTGGGCGGCGCCGCCACCTTCCAGCACTGCGACGTGAGCTCGGAGGCCAGCATCGACGCCGCCATGCGCAGCGCAGCGGCCGCGATGGGTGGACTGAATGTCGTGGTGAACTGCGCCGGCATCGGCACCGCCGGACGCATCCTTGGCCGCAATGGCCCCCTGCCGGTGGAGCAGTTCACGCGCACCATCCAGATCAATCTCGTCGGCACCTTCATGTGCGATCGCGCCGCCGCGGTCATCATGCAGAACAACCTGCCCGGGCCCGATGGCGAGCGCGGAGTTCTGATCCATACCTCCTCCGTGGCCGCGTTTGAAGGCCAGATCGGCCAGTCGGCCTACACGGCCACCAAGGCGGCCGTGGCCGCGATGACGCTGCCGATTGCGCGCGAGCTCGCCATGTTCGGCATCCGCTGTGTCGCCATCGCGCCCGGTATCTTCCTGACGCCCATGGTCGGCGGCCTGCCCCCTGAAGTGCAGGACTCCCTGGGAAAGCAGATCCCGTTTCCATCCCGCCTCGGGAAACCGGCAGAATTCGCGGCCCTGGCCGCCAGCATCATCACCAACCCGATGCTCAACGGCACCACCATCCGCCTGGATGGCGCCATTCGCATGCAACCCAAATAAGACCGCTACAATTGCGGCATGAGCAGAGACGTTCTCGAATATGAGGCGGTGATTGTCGGCGCGGGTCCGGCGGGGCTGGCCTGCGCCATCCGCCTCAAGCAACTCAAGCCCGACATCAGTCTTTGCGTGCTGGAGAAAGGCGCCAGCATTGGCGCGCACTCCCTGTCCGGCGCGGTCATCGAGCCGGGGCCGCTGGATGCCCTTCTGCCCGAATGGCGCAAGAGCCCGCCCGGAATCTGCATAGCAGCCAAACGCGATGAGTTCCGGCTGCTGACCCGCACCGGCAGCATCAGCCTGCCCACGCGCCCGCATCTGAACAATCATGGCAATTTCATTGTCTCGCTGGGACTGCTGACGGCGTGGCTGGGCCAGCAGGCGGAAAATCTGGGCGTGGATGTATTTGCAGGCTTTGCCGCCGCCGCACCGCTGTTTGACGAACACGGCGCGGTCGCCGGCGTGCAGATCGGTGACATGGGACTTACCAGATCCGGCGAACCGGGCCCCAACTACTCAGCCGGCCCGGAAATTCGCGCGCCGCTCACCTTCATCGCCGAAGGCTGCCGCGGCAGCCTGGCGAAGGTGCTCACCAAACAATTCGGGCTGGATGCCAGGTCCGGGCCGCAGACCTACGGTCTGGGAATGAAGGAGCTATGGCAGGTCCCTAAGGGACGTGTCGAGACCGGATTGATCCAGCACAGCGTCGGCTGGCCGCTGGATTCGGCCACCTATGGCGGCAGCTTCATCTATCACCTGGACCAGGACCGTGTGTATGTAGGCTTCGTTGCGGGACTGGACTACCCGGATCCGAACTTCATGCCCTTCGAGGCCTTCCAGCAATTCAAGAACCATCCCAGCATCAGGCCGTTGCTCGAAGGCGGGGAGATTCTCGCCGCCGGCGCGCGCAGCATCGCGGCAGGGGGCTGGCAGTCGATTCCGCAACTGGCGATGCCGGGTGCGGTGCTCATCGGTGATACCGCCGGTGGCGTCAACGTGCCGAAGATCAAGGGCGTGCATCAGGCCATCCGTTCGGGCGTGCTGGCTGCCGAAGAGTACGTGCAGACCGGGTCACTGCAGGGCTTCGAGGCGCGCTGGCGTCAATCACCCGGTGGCCAGGAGCTCAAGAAGGTCCGCAATATCAAGCCGGGTTTCAAGGCCGGTCTGTGGATGGGCCTGGCCAATGCAGCCCTGGAGACGGTGACCGGCGGCCACTTACCCTGGACTCTGAAACACCGTCCGGACTACGAACAGCTGCATACGCTGCAGGAACAGCAGCCCGTGGAACGCCACTGGGGCGATCGTACGCTGCCGCCGCGCGACCGGCTGGCGTCGGTGTTCTTCGCCGCGACCACCCATGAGGAGTCGCAGCCCGTGCACCTGAAGGTTCGCGACCCTTCGCTGTGCGCGGATCGCTGCGCCAAGGAGTTCGGCAATCCCTGCCAGCGCTTCTGCCCCGCCAATGTCTATGAGATGGTCGATGATGGCCAGGGCGGCCGCCGGCTGCAGATCAACGCCGCCAACTGTGTCCATTGCAAGGCCTGCGACATCAAGGACCCGTACGGCGTAATCGACTGGACCACCCCGGAAGGCGGTTCGGGGCCCAACTACCAGGCTCTGTAACGCGTCGATGTCACGCATGAGGCTGGAACAATGGGAGAGCCTGCCGGAGCTCTACCGACGGGAGCTGCGTGACAACGGCTACCAATCCGACCCGGCGCAGCTGGCGGCCGTTGCGGCGCTGTCGCAACTGCGCCAACGCCTGATCCGTCAGCACCGCGCCGCCAGCAAGGGTCTGCAGCTGCTGCGCGCGCTGTTGCGACGCGCGCCGCAAGCGCCGGAACCCGGACTGTACCTGTGGGGCGCCGTAGGCAGCGGCAAGACCTGGCTGATGGATATGTTCTATGCCAGCCTGCCCTTCGCCCAGAAACGCCGCCGGCATTTCCATCGCTTCATGCAGGATGTGCATCAGGGGCTGAAGCAGAACGCGGGCCACCAGGCACCCCTCGAGCGCGTCGCTGACAGCATTGCCGCCGGTGTCGAGGTGCTGTGCTTCGATGAGTTCTACGTCAGCGACATCGCCGATGCCATGATACTGGGCACCCTGCTGGCCGCGCTGTTCGCGCGCGGCGTCACGTTGGTGACCACCTCGAATTCGCCGCCGGATGATCTGTACCGCGACGGCCTGCAGCGCCAGCGGTTCCTGGCGGCCATAGAACTGCTTAAGCGCCATACCCGGGTGCTGCACATGGACAACGGTACCGACTACCGCTTGCGCCGCCTCACCCGTGCGGGCACCTACCTGCTGAGCGCCAACCCGGACACCGAGGCACGGCTCGCGGGACTGTTTCGCGGCCTGACCCATGGCGGCAGCGCAAAACCCGGCGCGATCGAGATCGCCGGCCGGCCGATCGCGACCATGGCACAGGCTGCACTGGCCATCTGGTTCGAATTCGCGGCCATCTGCGAGGGTCCGCGCAGCACCGAGGACTACATCGAAGTGGCGCGCACCTGGCCCACGGTGCTGGTTGCGCATGTGCCGGTGCTGACGGCGCAGGATGAAGACGCCGCCCGTCGCTTCATCGCGCTCGTGGACGAACTCTATGACCGGCGTGTGAACCTGGTGGTGACCGCCGCCGCACCGCTGTTGCAGCTGTACCAGGGTGAACGGCTGCAATTTGAGTTTCAGCGCACGCTCAGTCGCCTGACAGAAATGCAGACTCCTGAATATCTTTCGCAGCCGCATCGGCCCTGATCCAATGCGATCCGCCCGGCGTATACTGCGCGCCATGTCAGCCGAGATACCCGCGGCCCGGGTTCGCCTCATCAAGCGCATCATCATCGCCGCGCGCACCGCCGGCGACGCTGATACCACCTCGTTCCTCACGCGTTATTTCAGCGGGGTCGCCCAGGAGGACCTGCTGGCGCGCGATCCTGATTATCTGGCGCGCGTTGCCATGGCGCATCGTGAGGTCGGTGCGCAGCGGGCGGCCGGTCGCCCCACGGTCGCCATTCTGGCCGTCGATAACCCCCACACGCTGGTTGCGGTGGTCACCGATGACATGCCCTTCCTGGTGGACTCCCTGCTGCTGGCATTCGGCAGTCTCGGCGTCGGCGTGCATCTGATCATCCATCCAGTCATCGACACGCGGCGCGATCGCAGCGGCCGGATGGTGTCCGCCGAAATTGCCGCAAGTGGGCGCCGCGAGTCGTGGCAGTTGTTCGAAGTGGACCGGCAGATCAGTGCCGAACGGCTGCAGCAGATCATCAGCACCCTGACGGCGACCCTCGCCGATGTGCGGGTGGCCGTGGCTGACTGGCAGCCCATGCTGCAGCAGGCGCGGGCCGCCTCACTCGACCTGCAGGCCAGCGGCGTGCCCCGCGATGCGGATGCCACCGAGGCCCAGGCGCTCATCGAGTGGATGGTGGAGGGTCATTTTACCTTCCTGGGCTATCGTCGCTATCGTCTGCGCCGCGGCGCGCGGCGTGATCTGCTGGTACCGCAGACCCAATCCGGCCTGGGCATCTTGCGAGCCGCGCGTTCGGGTAGCGGTCCGGCCGCGCCGACGGTCCTCGGCGGGGCCCTGCGGCGCGAGGCGCGCAGCGCCCGTGCGGTGCTGGTGACCAAGGCGAATTCGCGTGCCACCGTGCACCGTGGCAGTTATCTGGACTATGTCGGGGTGCGCACCTTCGATGCGCGCGGCCGGGTCACGGGGGAACACCGGTTCCTGGGACTGTGGACCTCCTCGGCCTATGAGAGCAGTCCACGTACCGTCCCACTGCTGAAGGACAAGATCAACGCGGTCATGGGCGCCTTCAGTGCGCCGCCCGGCAGCCACGATGCCAAGGCCCTGGCGCACGTGCTGGAGACCTACCCGCGCGATGATCTGTTCCAGGCCACCGTCCCCGAACTGATTCGCAGCGTCCGCGGCATCGTCAACCTGTACGAGCGCGCGCAGGTGCGGCTGTTTGCGCGTCGTGATCCCTTCGGACGCTTCTATTCCTGCCTGGTCTACGTGCCCCGCGACCGCTATGACAGCCGGGTACGCGCGCGCATCGAAGCGGTGCTGCGCGGCGCGCTCGGCGGGACCACCGTGGAAACGCAGGTTCAGCTTTCCGAATCCACGCTTGCCCGGCTGCATGTCGTGGTGCGCCTGGGGTCCGACCCGCCGCCGCGGGTGGATGTGGCGAAGATCGAACGCGCCCTGGCCCGCGCCGCCTCGACCTGGCAGGCCGGATTGCGCGATGCCTTGACCGGCGCCATGGACGAGGCCGCCGCCCTGGATCTTTGGACGCGCTTTGCCCAGGTGTTTCCGGCCGCCTACACCGAACAGGTGACCCCAGCCGCAGCGCTGGAGGATATCGCGGAGCTCGTGGCCCTGGGAGCCGAGGCTGACGCCATGCGTCTGCGGCTGCACCGCGCCGCCGGCGAAGCCGACACGCAATTGCACCTGACGCTGTATCGCCGCGGCGCCGCGGTCTCGATATCCGACGTGGTGCCGGTGATGGAGAACTTCGGTCTGCGCGTCATCGCCGAGCAGCCCTATGAGATTCGCTGGCCAGAAGGCACCCATGCACGCATCCAGGATTTTGAACTGGCGCACGCAACGCCCTTCGACATCGGCAGACTCGGCTCGAAGCTTACCGACGCCATCGCCAGTGTCTGGTTCGGCACCACGGAGAATGACGGCTTCAATCGCCTGCTGCCGCTGACGGGTCTGGCGGTGCGCGAAATCATGCTGCTGCGGGCCTGCGGGCGTTATCTGCTGCAGACCGGCCTGCCCTTCAGCCAGGCCTACATGGAGCGCGTGCTGCAGGCCAATCCGGGCATCACCCTCAAACTGTTCCAGCTGTTTGAGCGGCGGATGAATCCGGCGCGCTCCGCCACTGCGCGCGCGAAGTCCGAGACGCTGGAGGAGTCCATTGCCCACGCTCTTGAGGCCGTGACGAGCCTGGATGCGGACCGGATCCTGCGTGCTTTCCTGCACGTGGTCCGAGCCATGCTGCGCACCAACTTCTGGCAGCAGCGCGATGGCATGAACCGGCCCTGCCTGTCGTTCAAGCTGGACTCCCAGGCGATCCCTGAGCTGCCGCTGCCCCGTCCGCTGTACGAGGTTTTCATCTACAGCCCCGAGGTCGAAGCCATTCATCTGCGCATGGCGCCGGTGGCCCGTGGGGGCATCCGCTGGTCGGACCGGCGCGAGGACTTCCGCACCGAAATACTGGGGCTGATGAAGGCGCAGAACGTCAAGAACACCGTGATCGTACCGATGGGCGCCAAGGGCGGCTTCGTGATCAAGCGCCCGCAGGGGAGCAGCGCCGAGGAACGCCAGCGCGAGGCCATCCACTGCTACCAGACCTTCATGCGCGGTCTGCTCGACCTCACCGACAACATCGTCAATGACGGCATCGTGCCCCCGCCGCTGGTGGTACGGCGCGATCCGGATGATCCCTATCTGGTGGTCGCCGCCGACAAGGGCACGGCCAGTTTCTCCGACATCGCCAACGCGGTGTCCGCCGAATATTCCTTCTGGCTGGGGGATGCCTTTGCCTCCGGAGGTTCGGCCGGTTACGACCACAAGCAGATGGGCATCACGGCCCGTGGCGCCTGGGAGTCGGTGAAGCGCCACTTCCGCGAGCTCGGCCGCGACATCCAGGCCGAGGACTTCTCGGTGTGCGGCATCGGTGACATGTCCGGAGATGTCTTCGGCAACGGCATGCTGCTGTCACGGCACATCCGCCTGCTCGCGGCGTTCGATCACCGGCATATATTTGTGGATCCCACACCGGATGTCGCCGCAAGCTTCGCCGAACGTGCGCGGCTGTTTGCGCTGCCCCGCTCCTCCTGGGACGACTACTCGAAGAAACTCATATCGCGCGGCGGCGGGGTCTTCGCGCGCAGCGCGAAATCCATCACGCTCTCGGCGCAGATGCGCGAACTGCTGGGTCTGGATGTGGCCAGTGCCACGCCCCTGGAGATCATCCGCGCCATTCTCACCATGCCCGTGGACCTGCTGTGGAATGGCGGCATCGGCACCTATGTGAAGGCCACCACCGAAACCCACGCCCAGATCGGTGACCGCGCCAACGATGCGTTGCGGGTCAACGGCGCGGAGCTGCACGCGAAGGTCGTAGGCGAAGGCGGGAATCTGGGGATGTCGCAGCTGGGCCGGGTCGAATATGCCCTCAAGGGCGGCCGGCTGAATACCGACTTCATCGACAACTCTGCGGGCGTGAATACCTCCGATGTCGAAGTGAATCTCAAGATCCTGCTCAACCCTCTGGTGCTGGCCGGCAGACTGCAACTGCAGGAGCGCAACCGGCTGCTGATGAGCATGACCGGGGATGTGGCCGTGCTCGTGCTGCGCAACAACTACCTGCAAAGCCAGGCACTGAGCACCCTGGAAGTACAGGCGGTGTCACGACTTCCGGAGCATCAGCATCTGATTCGGCAGTTGGAGCGCAGTGGCGATCTGAACCGCGCATCGAATTCCTGCCGGATGAGGAGACACTCGCCGAGCGCCACAAGCACTCCCAGGGACTGACACGGCCGGAACTGGCGGTACTGCTGTCCTACAGCAAGATCTGGCTCAGTCATCATCTGGTGCAGTCCGATGTGCCCGAGGACCCGTATCTGTCGCGCGAATTGGAACGTTATTTTCCCGAAGCCGTGCGCAAACGCTTCGCACGCGCGATCAGCCGGCATCGGCTGCGTCGCGAGATCATCGCCACCGCGACCACCAACAGCCTCGTGAACCGCATGGGCCCGACCTTCGTGATCCGTGCACAGGAGGAAACCGGTGCGGCGCCGGCGCGCGTGGCGCGCGCCTACACGGCGGCGCGCGAGGTGTTTGAGATGCGCGACCTGTGGTCGCAGATCGAGGCGCTCGACAACCGGGTACCGGCGCAGATGCAGTACACCATGCTGTATGAGACCGGGCGGCTGCTGCGCCATCTCACCTATTGGCTGCTGATGCGCCGGCCGACGCTGTCCATCGAGGCCGCCGTGAGCGAGCTTCGCGGGCCAGTTCGCAATCTAACCGCCCATCTGGCCGAGGCGCTCGCCGGCCAATGGCGCACAGGATTCGATGCCGTGGTCGCACGCTACGCCAGCGCCGGAGTTCCCGCGGTACTGGCCAAACGCATGGGACTGCTGGACGCGCAGAACAGCGCCCTGGACCTGGTCGAATTGGCGGCCGCCGGCAATGTCGCGGTCACCGATGCGGCGCAGGTGTACTTCGGCCTGGGCGCACGACTGGGCCTGGACTGGATCCACGCGCAGGTCGAAGCGCTGCAGATCGACGGCAACTGGCAGGCCGTGGCCCGCTCCGGACTGCGTGACAGCGTCTTCCAGTCGCAGCGGCTTCTGACCGGCAAGGCTTTGGGCCAGCCGGGCCGCAACGGCGCGGCCGGTCGCATCGAATCCTGGGTCGGCGCCAATGCCGGCAATCTTTCGCAATGGGAGCGCATGCAGGCGGACATGCGCACCGCGGGCAAAGCGGACTTCGCCACGCTCTCGGTTGGTGCGGAGGCGCTGCGCCGTCTCACCGCCTAATCTGCTGACGAGCGCGGCGGGCCTGCGGTACAGTAGCGGCATGCCTGGGAAACTCATCCTTGTCCGCCACGGACAGAGCATCTGGAACGTCGAAAACCTGTTCACCGGGTGGCACGACGTGGATCTGTCCGCGCAGGGACAGGTCGAGGCGCGCAGCGCCGGGCAGCAGATACTGAGCGAAAAGCTCAACATCGATCTGGCATTCACCTCGGTACTGAAGCGCGCCATCCGCACCCTTTGGTTCATTCTGGATGAGACCGATCGGATGTGGGTTCCGGTGGAGCGCAGCTGGCGACTGAACGAACGCCACTACGGGGCGCTGCAGGGACTGAACAAATCCCAGACGGTGGAGAAGCACGGCGAGGCGCAGGTCAAGATCTGGCGCCGCAGCTACGACATTCCGCCCCCACCGCTGGCGGTGACTGATCCGCGCCATCCCAGTCACGATCCGCGCTATCGCGACGTTGATCCGGCCCTGCTGCCATCAACAGAGTCCTTGAAGGACACCCTGGCGCGCGTCTTACCGTTCTGGACTCAGCGCATCGCACCGCAACTGCTGGCCGGCCGCAATGTCCTGGTCGTGGCCCATGGCAACAGCCTGCGGGCCATGGTCAAGATGCTCGACCAGCGTTCGGAAGCCGACATCGTCGAGCTGAATATTCCCACCGGTGTGCCGCTGCTGTACCAACTGGACGCGAAGCTGGCACCGGTTTCCAGCCGCTACCTCGGCGACCCCGAAGCCATCGCGGCGGCCGCCGAGGCCGTGCGCCGCCAGACCGAGAAGCGTTAGAGGCGCGGCCGGTCGTGAGGGACGACGGCTGCGGACCAGCCGTCGTAGTGGCCGCCATGAGCCTTGGCCAGTTCCTTGAAATGCGCCGACAGCTCCTTCATCCCCGGCACCGACAATCGCAGCGCCTTGGTTGCATGCAGGCTGAAGGGATGATCGGATGGATTATCCGGCGCCGCATGCAGATCCACCCGATAACCGTCGGCCTGCAGAATCGCCGCCACGGCTTCACCTGCGGCCTGCGAGGGCATGGCCATGAAGAAATCCACTTCGTGAGGCTGGAAGGGATCAGAGCCGGACTTGCGCAGGCGCTCGATCAGGGTTTCGTCCCAGTCCTTGACCTTCTTTTCCTTGCCCTTGCGGACGTCGGAATAGATGCGCCACAAAAGCCCGGCGCCCACCAGAAACAGCAGTGCCAGAATCCAGTTCATTCGTCAGGCGCGACCGTGACCCGCAGGCCGGCCAGTGCGTTGGTGAACTCGATCTGACAGGAAAGCCGCGAGTTGGCTTCGCGATGCGACAGATCGGCCAGCAGTTCTCGCTCATCAGACATCGCCGCCGGCAGCTTCGAGGTCCACTCCGGATCCACATAGACGTGACAGGTCGCGCATGAGCACATGCCGCCGCAGATCGCCGCAACGCCGTATTCCAGGTCGCGTAGTGTCTCCATGACTTTCAGGCCGGTCTTGGCCTCCACCTGATGCTCAACTCCATTCCGATCGATCACTCTCAGCAAAGGCATGAATCCGCTCCGGGAAAATCACTGAACCCAAAGCGGCTAGTTTGCCGGTCGCAGGTGGCGGCGGGCAAGCGCCAGGCGGCGATACCACAGATTGGACAACAGGCGGTAGATTCCGGCCAGCTCCTCCAGTTCCGGCAGGCTGGCCGAGTCGGCCAGCCCGCACCGGCGCAGCAGTTCCGCGCCGTGCCCCATGACCTGCGGGTAATAGGCCACCAGGCAAGCCAGATCCGTCAGCGGGTCGGTCACCGCCGCGTATTCCCAGTCAACCAGCAGCGGCTGACCGGCGCCGATGACATTCGAGTGGGTCAGATCACCGTGGATGATGCAGGCCGGTCGACCCGCCTGCCCCTGCCGCAGGAGCAGGTCCCGGGCGCGCGCCACCTGCGGCAGCAGATCCTGGACCGCACCCGGATCCTGCGCCGCGATCTGCGTGACATGACGTTCCAGGAGCATGGCCAGATCCAGCGGCGGCACCTGCGGCGCCGGCAGGGCGTGAAGCGCCCGCAAGGTGCGCGCCAGAGCCCACAGCCTTGCCTCATCATCGAAATCACCCGCCGCCCAGGGCCCACCCTCAAGAAACTGGGTCACCAGGTAGCGCCCCTGGGGGTCTGCCGCCAGGATGCGGCTGGCGAGGCCGGCAGCCGCCGCCGCCCCATGCAGCACCGCCTCACGCCTGCGATCCACCCCAAGGTCCAGGACGTAGGGCTGATGCAGGCGCACGACGAAGGCGCCCTGCCCGGTCTTGAGGCGATAGGTGGCGTTGGCCGTGCCACCGGCCAGCAGCTGCACATCCAGCGGCGCACCTGAAGCGGCGCCGGGCACCTGTGCCAGGGCCTGCCGCCACGCCTCGCTGTCGGGCAGCTTCATGCGCCAACCGGCACCGCGGCGCCCGTCTGGGCCCGCCAGGTGCGCCACCAGGACCGGTGACCGAAGACGATGACGATCAGCGTCACGGCGGTCATCAGGCCCAGCAGGTAGAGCTTCTGCTCGAAGAACAGGAATGCCTCCACGGCATCGATGACAAACCAGTAGGCCCAGTTCTCAAGCTTCACACGCGCCACCAGCCAGGTCGTGTAGAGACTGCCCCACGTCGTCAGCGAGTCCAGATAGGGCCACGCGGCCTGAGTCTCGCGGACCAGATACTGCGCGGTAAGGACGCTGACCAGAACCACCGCGAAGCTGTCGATCACATGCCAGCGCAGCGGCAGCAGTGATACCGCCGGGCGCGCAATGTCCGCATCCGTCCAGTGCCAGTAGCCATAGACCGACACGATCACATAGTAGACATTCAGGGCCGCCTGCATAGGCAGTCCGCGGTGCGCCGACAGCCAGATGACGATGGCGGAGCTGATACCCCCTGCCACCCAGCACCAGCGGCTGCGCTTCACGGCGAGCACCAGGTACACCACGCCCAGCACTACCGCGATCACCTCGGCCAGGGTCATCGCCTTGAAGGCGGCGATGAGCGCATTCATCACTTGATGAGTCCGGAATCGCTCAGCGGTCCGATGACCTTCATGACCACCACCGACTTGTCGACCTGACCAAAGGTCATCTTCAGCTCGCGGGCCAGGGTGGCGAACACCAGATCAAACGGGCCCACAAGCTGGGTGCTCAAACTGTTGGTGATGACCCGCACACCCGCGGCCGTGTTCAGCCGATCGATGAGGTCCTTGATTTTGGGAACCCGGTCCTGCTGCAGCGGATACAGGCTCAATTCCACGGCGATATCCATATTGTGCCCTTCACTTATTTGAACGAGTAGGAAAGCGTCGCCCCGAACTGGCGCGGCGCCCCCAGCTGTGTGAACTGCTGGTAGGGGAAGTTCGGCGGCACATCCCCGAAATAGAAGCCGCGCACGGCGTAGTTGCGGTCGGTGACATTGCGCACCCAGACATCAGCGGACCAGCGATCGCGCTTCACGCCGGCCTTCAGATTCAACAGCACGTAGGCATGGCTCGAATAAGGATCAAGCGCCGGCAGATCGTAGTAGAAGCTGCCACGCCCGGTCAGGTCGGCCCTCAGGTACAGACCATCCCGACCATGCAGCGTTCCTGACAGCGAGCCCTGCCAGCTTGGCGCATGCGGTAGGGCGCGATCCGGCAGCGGCTCACCGTCCAGCGTGAGGCCGTGGAAGCTGGAGTTGAGCGCTCCCATGGAGGCACCCATCTCGAGCAGATCCAGCGGAATCCAGTCCAGATCCGTTTCGAGCCCATAGTTGCGCCCGCTGGGTGCATTCACGTTGTACAGAACGAAGGTGGTGGGGTCATTGGCCACCAGTTGTTCCCCGGTCTGCAGCTGCAGGCCGGTGCGATGGGTGTAGAAGACATCCGCGTCCACGCGCAGACTGTGTCCCAGCAGATCAGCCTTGTACCCTGTTTCGACATTCACGTCGGATTCGGGCTGGAACAGAATCTGGTTTGCCGGCAATCCCGGCCCGAGGTTGAAACCCCCGGCCTTGTATCCACGGCCAACGCTGGCGTACAGGTTCTGATCGGGCGCAACCTGGTACTGCAAGGATGCGTTGCCGCCCCAGAGATCATTGACGGGCGCGAAGGCATGCGTCAACGGGTCAGGATTGTCCAGGTCGTTGCTCATGTCGTGATAGTCGGCCGAATAGCGTTCGCCCCGCGCGCCCAGGTTCCAGTGCCAGTGCTCACCCAGCGGGCCATCCAGCGCACCGAAGATGGCGGTGTTGGCAGAATGGAAATGACTGTCCGTGACGGCGAAGGATTCGGAATCGCTGGCCGGATCGGCAGGATCCGCGTACAGACCCGGTTCGGTGTCCGCCAGGCTCTCCCACAGGTCCAGCTGGTATACCCCCACCAGCCAGTTCACAGCCTGGGGAGTGGTGTTCGCCAGGCGTAATTCCAGACTGTGCGTGCGTCGTTCGCGCACCTGCGAGTCCGAGTACTCATAGGTATACGGCGCCCACAGAATGGGATTGCCGAAGTCAGAATCAAATGAATAGCGAATGTGGGAATTGGCGAAAGTGCCGATGAACGTCAGAGTCGTCGGACCCAGTCCCGAGTAGGCGATCTTCAAGGAGCCCGCCGCCGAATCCTGGGTGTCCTGTCCGGGCTGGTCGCTTTGCGTGACCCGGTCATTGTCGAGGTCCCAGGCGTCATAGCCGTCATTGATCCGGATATCGAACAGCGTCAGGTCCAGGCGCAGATCTTCCGCCGGTTGAAAGCGCCAGCGGGCCCGGACGGTGAGCTCATCATCGCCGTCGGTGCTGTCACGCCCAAGGTAATCGTTGCGATAGAAGCCATTGCTGTTGTACTGCTGAATGGCGATCCTGAAGGCCGAGTCCAACGCCGTGACCGGGCCGGTGATCATTGCGCCATAGGAACGAGTGTCGTAATCGCCACCACTGAGTTCCAGCCGCGCCGCGAATTCGTCAGCCGGGGCCGCACTTTGCAGCGCAATCAGGCCGCCCAGCGCATTGGCGCCGTAGCGCGTGCCCTGCGGACCGCGCAGTACTTCAATGTGGTCCATATCAAACAGCGTGCCAACCGTGCCGATGCCACTGAAGTCGATGTCATCGATCAGAAATCCAACTGAAGGATTCGGAGCGCCCTGGTACTCATCGAGCTCGCCGATGCCCCGGATCTGGAAATAGCGGGGTCGGTTGGTGTCGCCCGACCAGTTCAGGTTCGGCACCATGCCGATGACATCCTCGAAATGCTGCTGCCCGACCGCCTGGAGGGTTGCGGAGTCAAGCACCGTGATGCTGGCCGGAACGGCCTGGACCGGCTGATCGCGCAGCAGCGTCGCGGTCACGACCACTTCCTGCAAACTGTTACCGGAGGGTTCGACGGCATCATCGGCATGTGCCGCCGGGGCCAGCCATGGCGCCGACAGGCAACACCACAGGACTGCGCTAATCGCGTGTATTTTCACACCTGCTCCCTACGCCGGCATTATCCGGATCAGGTTCAACGGGTTCGCAGGACCATCCTGCGTCTCAGGCTTTCGGCAGAAAGCCACCCCAAGGTTCTAGGCTGCGTATGTTAGTGGCTGCGCCACTGTTTGCAAGCCCGATGCGTCCACTGGGCATACAATGCACGGCAATCCGCCAAAACCGTGCCCTGCTCGCACAGGAGCCGCATCAGCATGCCGCGCACCATTTTCGTCCACCAGGTCGATGCCTTTACCCGTGTCAAGTTCACCGGCAATCCGGCCGGTGTGGTACTGGACGCCGACTCGCTCAGCGATGCAGAAATGCTCGCGATCGCCCGCGAACTCAACAATGCCGACACCGCGTTCATCCTCAAGGCCGACGGGCCCGACCATGATCTGCGGGTCAGATTCTTCACGCCGCGCACCGAGGCCGCCTTCGTGGGCCATGCCAGTGTTGCCGCGCATTACGTCCTCTCCGGCGCTGCCAATGACTCAGGGCGCGTGCGGCAGAAGTCCCGCGCCGGCATCGTCGCAGTTGAAATCCGCGGCAACGACGTCCAGCGCCGTATCGCGATTCGTCAGAGCGCGCCGCCGCTGGGCCGCGAAATCAATGATCGTGAACGCCTCGCGGTGATGGATGCCCTGGCGCTGGCTTCCCCGGACCTTGATCCGCAATGCCCGGTAAAGGTGGTGGGCGGGGGCAGCACCCGGCTGATGGTCGGGGTGCGCGGCGCGGAGCAGCTGCGGCAGTTGAAGCCGGACTTCTCGCGCCTTACGACCCTGTCGGCGCAATTGGGCGCGCAGGGCTTCTTTGTCTTCACGCTGGCGCCCGCCGTGGCGGACGTACTGACCGAGTCGCGCATGTTCTGTCCGGCACTGGGCATTCCTGAGGATCCGGTCAGCGGCAATGCGCACGGCATGCTCGGGGTCTACCTGGCCCGTCATGGACTGCTGGGAGCCGCCGCGGCACAGGCGCATTTCGCCGGCGCTCAGGGTCATCACCTGAACCGGCCCGGTCGTGTCGAGGTCGAGCTGGAATATCAGGAAGGCGGGGTATCGGGCGTGTGGATCGTGGGTCAGGCGACGGCGATCTTTGAGACCCAGATCCAGCTGTAGTCTCACCCTTCCGAGCCTTCCGCATCGGCCGTGCCGGGACTGTGGGAGCGCCAGATCAGCAGTGCCGCGGGTGCCGTGATGCACGCCGCGGCGAGGAACGGTGAGTTGCCACCCCACAGCTGGTACACCGGGCCCGCCACGAACGGTCCGATCACGCGTGCCAGGCTGGTCGCTGACTGGTAGGTGCCCATGACCGCGCCCCGATCACCGCCATGGGATTGGCGTGAAGCCAGCGCCGAGGCGCTGGGACTGAAGGCGCCCATGCCGGCGCCGCAGAACAGCAAGCCCACGGCGGCCATCATCAGGCTGTGGCTGGCCAGAACCACCCATAGTAGCCCCACTACGTAGCAGCCAATGCCGACCTGTGCCAGGCGCCGCTCACCCAGACGCGGCGCCAGTACGCGCACCAATCCGCCCTGCATGACCACCGCCACCAGGGCCGCACCGAACAGGGCGTAGGCCACGGTGCGTGGACCAGCGCCGAAGCGATCCAGTGCCCACAGCGCGAAGATGGCCTCAAGAATGCCCTGGGCGGTGGTGACCAGCAGCGCGGCCGAGGCGATGAACAGCAGCCGCGGCCGCTGCCGCAGCAGGCGCAGCGGACCACTGCGGCGCGCCTGCGGCGCGCGCGGCGCTGCCGGCTGCCGCATGTGGCTCTCGGGCAGCAGGAATTTCACCAGCGCCAAGGCGAGCAGGCTCAGGGTGGCCGAGGCCACCGCCGGCCTCAGGAAGTTCGCACTCTGCGCGTGAGAGCCGGCCAGGATGCCACCGATCGGGATACCCAGCATGAATCCGACGCCGATGGCGGCACCGACCATTCCCATGGACTTGGCGCGCAGCTGCGGCGTGCTGACATCCGACGCATAGGCAAAAGCCGCCGCCAGATTACCGGCCATGAATCCGGCCAGCATGCGTGCCGCCACCAGCATCCACAGGCTGTCGGCGAACCCCAGCATCACGTACGAGAGGCATGCACCCGTCAGGCTGCTCATCAGAATCGGGCGCCGACCATAGCGATCGCTCAACCGGCCCCACAGCGGCGCGGCCAGCAGCTGGCACAGCGAGTAGCTGCCGACGATGGCGGTGATCAGGGTAGGTCCTGCGCCGAAGCGATGGGCCATGTACGGCATCAGCGGAATCAATACGCCAAACCCCAGCACATCGATCATCGACACCAGGAACAGCACCCGCAATGAGGGCGCGCGGGCGGGTGCTGAGGTTTGCGGCATGGAAGTCATCGTATGGGGCCACACCATACCGGGCGGCCGTTGGACAATGCCAGCTCATGTGAGGCCGCGGTGGGCCATTCCTCGCGATTATGGGTGGCGAGGACCACCGTGGTTCCGGCCGCAACCAGCTCGTCCAGATGCCGCATCAGGGCGTGCCGGGTACGTGCATCGAGCCCGGAGTACGGCTCATCCAGCAACAGCAGCTCAGGCTTGCCCGCCCAGGCGCGGGCGAACAACACCCGACGCAGCTGGCCATATGAGAGTTCCGCCAGGGGGCGCCTCGCAAACCCTTGCATGCCAAAGAAGGCCAGCGCCGCGCGCGCAGCCGCGCGGTCGGCAGCGCTCGGGGCACTCGCCAGCCCAATGCTCGCATGCCGCCCGGACTGCACGACTTCTGCAACGCTCAGAGCGCGCGGATGATCGGCCTGCAGGTGCGGTGCCACCAGTCCCACGCGGCGCTTGAAGTTCTCCAGCGGCACTCCGGGGAGGATGCCGGCGCGCTCGATGCGCCCCCCCGCGGCCACGCCGTGATCACCATAGATGGTGCGGATCAGGGAAGATTTGCCCGACCCGTTGGGCCCATGAATCACCCAGCACTCGCCGCGACGCACCGTGAGCGTGATGCCGCTCAAGGCGCGGTGCTCATCCAGAAAGACCTCCGCCCCGGTCAAGCGCACCAGCAGCGGAGCACGACCGCGGTTGCGCGGCCGCACGCGCAGCCCGCGGGGCGGCGCCGCAGCTGCGCCGGCCGCACGCGCCGCGCGCGCAAACCATCTGGCCAAGGGTGCGCGCGACAGCAGCCCGCGGTAGGCAATGCGGCCCGACTCCAGAATCAGGGCATGGGTGGCGGCGGCGGGAACATCCTGCGGGCGGTGAACCGACAGAACCCACGGCAATGGTGATCGGCGGGTCGCGGCCAGGAAGCGCAGCGCCTTCGCATGCCGTGCCGCGTCGAGTCCGTTGAGCAGTTCATCCATCAGCAGCAGCCGCGGCCGGCTGGCGATGGCGCGCGCCAGCAGCACCAGTCGCCGCTCGCCATAGGAAAGAGTCAGAAAACGGCGCGACAGCAGCTGGGTGATGTCGAGCTGCCGCGCCAGCGCGCCGATGGTGCGCAGGTCCGTGGCGGATAGTTCCAGCAGCGGAATGTCGCTGCGATGGATGCCGGTACCGATGACCTGCTCGACGCTGTGATTCCAGCCATAGCGCTCGTAACGGTCCTGGCGTTCCGGGCCCACATACGCGATTTCATCCTGGGCCTCATAGGGCGTGGTGCGCACCTGTTTACCCCAACGATAGCGCCGCAGGGGATGGCGTTCCGGCACCGGCCACACCGCACCGGCAATGAGTTTGAGCAGCTGAGTCTTGCCCGCGCCATTGGCCCCGACCAGCACCCAATGCTGACCGGGACGAATGTGCCAGTTGATGGCGCGCAGTACCGAACGCTCACCGCGGGTGACGTGTATGCGTTGCAGCCGCACTTCGAGATAGGCTTTCACGGCGCGCACATTGGACCGAACGGGCGCACGTGGCAAGATGCTGCATATGCCGATCGATTCCGGTATGGAGAAGTCCTGTGACCTGCTCGTGGTGGGCGGCGGCATCAATGGCTGCGGCATCGCGCGTGACGCCGCGGGCCGCGGACTTGCGGTGATTCTGTGCGAGCAGGACGATCTGGCGGCGCACACTTCCTCGGCCAGCACCAAGCTCATTCATGGTGGCCTGCGCTACCTTGAACAGTGGCACTTCAAGCTGGTTCGCAAATCGCTGCTGGAGCGCGAAGTGCTGCTGGCCAGCGCACCGCATCTGATCCGGCCACTGCGTTTCGTCATGCCCCATGACTCGCATCTGCGGCCGATGTATGAGATCCGCGCCGGACTTTTTCTCTACGACCACCTGGCGCCCCGCAAACGCCTGGCAGCCTCCAAGGCCGTGGATCTGCACCACCATCCGGCCGGGTCCGGGCTCGACCCGCGCTTCCGCAAGGGTTTCATTTACTCTGACGCCTGGACCGATGATTCACGGCTGGTGGTATTGAACGCCCGCGACGCCGCCGAACACGGGGCCACGGTGCTCACCCAGGTGCGCTGCGAACATGCCGAGCGCCGCACCGATGAATGGCGGGTACGGCTGACGCCCACCAGCGGCGGGGCCGCTCCGACAATCGTCTATGCACGGGCGCTGGTCAACGCGGCCGGCCCCTGGGTCGCGAACTTTCTGCACGAGCGCACGACGCTGAGCACCCATCGCACTGTGCGGCTGATCAAGGGCAGCCACATCATCGTGCCGCAGCTGTTCCGCCACCGCTTCGCTTACATCTTCCAGAACCCCGACCGGCGGATCGTATTCGCCATTCCGTATGAGCGCGAGTTCACGCTCATCGGTACCACCGACGTGGAGCATCACGGGCAGCCACAGGATCTTGAAATCAGCGCCGCCGAAGTGGACTACCTGTGCACCACGGTGAACCGCTATTTCACGACGCAGACCGCCGCGGCTGATGTGGTCCACAGCTATGCCGGGGTACGCCCATTGCTGGAGGACGAGTCGGCAGACGCCGCGAAAGTCACCCGCGACTATGCCCTGGAGCTGGATGCCCAGGGCGCGCCCATCCTCAGCGTGTTTGGCGGCAAGATCACCACCTTCCGCCGCCTGGCAGAAGAGGCGGTCGACCAGCTGTGCAAGACCTTGAAGGTCGATGCGGCGCCGTGGACGCGGCTTGCCGTGCTGCCGGGCGGGGACCTGCCCGGCGCGAGTCTGGCGGTGTTTCTGCGGGCCATGGCGCGGCGCTTCCCGTGGTTGCCGGTAGCCGTGCGCGAACGCTATGCGCGCGCCTACGGGACGCGCATCGTCAAGCTCGTCGGCGCGGCCCGCACCCTGGCGATGATGGGCGAAGAAGTGTTGCCGGGGCTTTATGAACGCGAAATCGACTACCTGTGCGGCTTCGAATGGGCGCACAGCGCGCGCGACATTCTGTGGCGGCGGACCAAGCTCGGCCTGCATCTGCCGCCCGAGAGTGAAGCGCGGCTGGATGCCTGGCTCGCCGACCGCGGCCTGGGAGTGTCCGGCCAGTTTGTTGCCCGGCGTGGCAGCCCCGGGACATGAGCGCGCAGGTCCATGTTCTGGCCATTGACCAGGGCACCACCAGCTCACGTGCCGTGGTGTTTGATCAGGAATGGCACATCGCAGGTCTCGGACAACGCGAACACCCCCAGTCCTATCCGCAGCCCGGCTGGGTGGAGCATGACGCCAAGCAGATCTGGGCCACCCAGGCGGCAACCATACGCGAGGCCCTGGCGCAGGCGGGCATTGCACCCGGTGCGCTCGCGGCGATCGGCATCACCAACCAGCGTGAGACCACCCTGCTCTGGGACCGCCGTAGCGGTGAGCCGGTCGGCCCAACCATCGTCTGGCAGGATCGGCGCACGGCCGAGCGTTGTGCGGCGCTGCTGGCGCAAGGTCATGGTCCGCTGATCCGTTCGCGCACCGGACTGTTGCCCGACAGTTATTTTTCGGCGACCAAGCTCGAATGGCTGCTGGCGCAGGTACCTGGGGCACAGGCACGCGCCAACCGCGGCGAGCTGGCCTTTGGCACCATCGACAGCTGGCTGATATGGAATTTGACCGGTGGCCGGGCCCATGTCACCGATATCAGCAACGCCAGCCGCACCATGCTCTTCAATATCCACACGGGTGAGTGGGATGATGAGCTGCTGCAGCTCTTCGCCATTCCGCGCAGCTGCCTGCCGCGGGTGCTGCCGTGCTGCTTTGCCCCCGGCGATGAGCCCTTGCGCGCCGATCTTGATGGCAGCGCGGTGCCCATTACCGGCATCGCCGGCGATCAGCAGGCGGCGCTGTTCGGCCAGGGGTGCCTGAGCGCGGGGATGGCCAAGAACACCTACGGCACCGGCTGCTTCCTGCTGATGAACACCGGATCGCAGGCGCAGCAGTCGCAACAGCACCTGCTCACCACCATCGCATGGCGCCTCGGCGCGGGCGCGCTGCAGTACGCGCTGGAGGGCAGCGTCTTTGTCGGCGGAGCCGCCGTGCAGTGGCTGCGCGATGGGCTGGGCCTGATCAACAATTCGGACGCGGTCGAGGGCCTCGCGCTGCGCGTAGCGGACAGCGGGGGTGTGCACTTCGTGCCGGCCTTCACCGGCCTCGGCGCTCCTTACTGGGACCCTCAGGCGCGCGGGGCGCTGGTCGGCCTGACGCGTGGCACTTCGGGCGCGCATATCGCGCGCGCGACCCTGGAGGCCATCGCCTTTCAGAGCACCGATGTGCTCAATGCCATGCAGGCCGAATCGGGTCGCTGCTTACGCGAACTGCGGGTGGACGGTGGCGGTAGCCGCAACGCTCTGCTCATGCAGTTTCAGGCGGATCTGCTGGGCGCACCCGTAGTGTGCGCACGACACAGCGAGAGCACCGCGCTGGGGGCCGCCTGCCTGGCGGGCGTCGGGCTGGGAATCTGGACGCCGGCGCAGATTGCCGCCGGTTGGCAGGCTGGACCTTCGTACCTGCCGCGCATGAGCCGCGATGAGGCCGCGGCGCGTCTGCAGCGCTGGGCGCTGGCGGTGGCCAGCACCCACAGCTTTCAGTGACCCGGGCCGCGCTTCGCGGGACTTTCCAGCACCACAGTCTCTTCGAGTATCCCCGGCCCGGGAGCGTCCAACGGCAGCTCATCCTCCGGCGCCGGCTCCACGCGCACACAATTGCGGCCTGACCGCTTCGCCGCGTACAGCGCCAGATCGGCTCGCGCCAGCATGCTGCCCGGGTCATCGTTACCGGCAATCGAGACGGTCAAACCGACGCTGGTGGTCACGCCCACATGTCCGGCAATCACGGCCCGGGTGTCTATGTCGGCGATCCTCAGCCGCAGCGCCTCGGCCCAGCGGCGCGCTTCGGCCAGGCCCGTTTCCGGCAGCACCACCAGGAACTCCTCGCCACCCAGGCGGCCGAAGAACGCCGGCGCCACGGCCAGGGTGCGCACCGCCTCGGCCACCAGCTTCAGCACTTCATCGCCAGCGGCGTGACCGTGCTGATCGTTGATGCGCTTGAAGAAGTCGATATCCATGATGAGGATGGCGCAGGGGGCTGCTTCGGGTCGCTTCAGCAGTTCGTTCAGCAGCGCCAGTACGGCACGCCGATTGGGTGCCTGAGTGAGCTCGTCAGTCATGGCCAGACTCCCCATGCGCTGCGCTCGGCCGCGGTTGAGAATGACCAGCCAGATGAGCACCGCCGCCAGTGCAAGCCCCAGGGCGATCACCACGCCCTGCAGCTGGCGGACGCGGCGCGACTGGTCCAAGGCGCCACTGGTGGCAGCGTTCTCACGCAGCAGCACGCGATTCTCCTGTTGCTGCGCGGCCGTGTCGTATTCCACTTTCAGAGCGGCGAAACGCTGATCAAGCTGGTGCCGAAGCAGCAATTCCTGCTGCTGCGCGGCTTCGGCCTTGGACAGATAAGCCGCGTGCCACTGACCCAGGGCCGCCTCGACCACGGCCAGTTCATCATCGGTGCTGACCAGCTCCGCCGCGGTATCGGCGGACTTGAACACGCCGCGGGCCTGCTGCAGTGCCGCCAGGCTTTCGCTCAGGCGACCGGCCAGGTGCAGCGCGCGCCCCTTGTCTAGGTCGATCTGTGCCGCGAGGCGCGCATCGGGCGTGCCACTTTGCAGGACGCTGGCACGCTCCAGGTCAGCCAGCGCCCCCACCGAGTCGTTGGCTGCGATCTTCACGGCCGCCAGGCCACGCAGCGCATAGGCCTCGGCGCGCGGGTACTTCAGGCCACGGGCCAGCTCCAAGGCCTGGTTGAAGGCCGACTGCGCCAGGTCCCATTGCCCCGAGCGCTCGTAGGTGCGGGCCAGGTTGTGCAGTGTGACCGCCTGCTCACGCACCATGCCAGACTGGCGCTGCAACCGCAGCACCTCGTCGTACAGATGCGCGGCTTCGGCGTTGTCACCCATGCGGCTATAGAGCGTGGCAATGCTGTCGCGGCACGACACGGCGTCATAGTGGCGTCCCACGCGATCAAACAGCTCCTGCGCCCGACGCAGATCGACCAGACCGGCCGCGTACGCCCCCTGGATCCCCAGCAGGTAGCCGCGCGAGCTCAGCGCGTCAGCCAGTTTCTCATCATTGTTTGCGGCAGTGGCGACGCCGATCGCGGTGCTGAACAACTGCAGCGCCTGGGCATTGTCACCGGCAGTCTCGCGGGTCTCCCCTTGACAGGTCAGGACACCGGCGCGCAGACCCGGGTCATGCGCCTGCGGCAACAGAGCGAGCGCCTGCTGGGCCTGCTGCGCCGCCGCCGCAAGGTCGCGTTCCGACTCATATACACACAGCAGCAGCCGGGTGCGGATTTCAAGATCCGGGTTCGGGCTGCTCTTCAGTGCCGCCAGGGCCGCCAGGGCATCCCGATTCAGGGCCTCAGGATTGCTCAGGGCGTCTTTTTCGGCCTGGGCAACCAGTCCCTGGATCTGTGGCAGGGACGCAGCATTGCCGGGCGCGGGCCACAGCGCCACGCCGATCCATAGCAACGCCGTATAACCCGCCGCTTTCACGCCAGGACCCGCCACCTGAGAATTCGAGGGGGCGCATTATCCCGTAATCGCCGAGCCCGGGTGCTGATGAATTTGGCAGTCCGACCGATTATTGTCCAACCGCCGGGATCCCGGCGGTCTGATGCCGGGCGAATATGACATCGACAACCGGCCGCACCCCGCACCGTGCTGGTGCGGGCCGCAGGTCCGTTGCCCCGGTGTTGGTGCGAGGCCTGGCCCTCGCAAGGCCATAGGGACATTGTTCTTTTCCTACAGCGCAACCCGAAGTAACTTTCCCCTGTGAACACGGTATTGCGGCACCAGCGGGCCGATGGCGCCGCCATCCTGACCATCGATTGCGACGCGAGCGGCGCGAGCCGGCTGTGTGACCTTTACCAGCGTGCGCCCTGCCGCCTGTTGTTTCCTGAGGTTGCGCCCGGTGAGCCGCTGCAGGCCGTGCTGTTGACGACCACCGGCGGCCTGACGGGCGGTGACTGCGCCCAAGTCGAATTCAACGTCCGCGCCAATGCCCGTGCCACCCTCACCACGCAGGCAGCCGAGAAGCTGTATCGCGCGCTGCCGGATGCCGCAGCCGTGCAAAGTTCGCTGTCGTTGCAGGCCGGCCCGGGTTCCTGGGCCGAATGGCTGGCCCAGGAATGCATCCTCTTCAACGGCGCGCGGCTGCGGCGCTCGTTCTGCGCTGAGCTCGCCCCCGGCGCACGCATGCTCGCCATGGAGAGCATCGTGTTCGGACGGCAGGCCATGGGCGAGGAGCTGCGCGTGGGCATGCTGCATGATTCGTGGCGCATCCGGCTTGCGGGGCGGCTGGTGTGGGCGGACGCGATGCGCCTGGAGGGTGACATCGCCGCACTGCGCCATGCGCCGTTCGGTCACGGCGATGCCAGGGCCTGCTCCACCTTGCTGTACGCCGGGCCGGACAGCGCCGATTTGCTCGATCCGGTGCGCTGCGTGCTGGGGGACGCCGCGGGCGATTGCGGCGCGACATTGCTGGACGGGCTGTTGATCGTCAGGCTGCTCGATAGTGACCCGCCGCGGCTGCGGTCACGCGCGCAGCGCATCGCCGGCCTGATACGCCACCGCGCCGCGGGGATCTCAAGCACTCTGCCCAGAGTCTGGCACTGTTGAATTTCCAGGGAGGTACCAATGCTGCTGACACCACGTGAAAAGGACAAACTGCTGGTCGCGATGGCCGCGATGGTGGCACGCCGGCGCCTGGAGCGCGGCGTGAAGCTGAATCATCCGGAAGCCGTGGCATTGATCGCCGACACGGTGGTGGAAGGCGCGCGCGACGGTCACAGCGTCGCGCACCTGATGCAGTCGGGCGCGCAGGTTCTGCGGCGCGACCAGGTCATGGAAGGAGTACCGGAAATGATCCAGGAGATCCAGGTCGAAGCGACATTTCCGGACGGCACCAAGCTCGTCACGGTTCACCAACCCATCAGGTGATTCATGATTCCAGGCGAAATCCTCACTGCACCCGGCGACATCATGCTCAATGCCGGCCGACGCAGCATCACTATCGTGGTCGCCAACAGCGGGGACCGGCCGGTGCAGGTGGGCAGCCACTACCATTTCGCCGAGGTCAATCCGGCCCTGCTCTTCGATCGGGCCGCCGCGCGTGGCATGCGGCTGGACATTCCCTCCGGTACGGCCATGCGCTTTGAGCCGGGCCAGCAGCGAGAGGTGCAACTGGTGGATTACGCCGGCAGCCGCACGGTCATAGGCTTTCGCGGCGCCATCATGGGGCCGCTGGGCCCATCCGGGACGGAGTGATCCATGCCTTACACCATCAGCCGCCGCGCCTACGCCACCATGTACGGGCCCACCGTCGGGGATCGCATCCGCCTGGCCGACACCGAGCTCTTCATCACGGTCGAGGAGGACCGCACGCAGTACGGCGAGGAGGTGAAGTTCGGCGGTGGCAAGGTCATTCGCGATGGCATGGGCCAGTCACAGGTCAGCCGCGCCGCGGGCGCCGTGGACACGGTACTGACCAATGCCGTGATCCTGGATCACTGGGGGGTCATCAAGGCGGACATCGGCATCCGTGCTGGCCGCATTGTCGGCATCGGCAAGGCCGGCAATCCGGACGTACAGCCGGGTGTCGACATCGTGATCGGTCCGGGCACCGAGGTGATCGCGGCCGAAGGCAAGATCCTCACCGCCGGAGGCATCGATGCACATATTCACTTCATCTGCCCGCAGCAGGTGGAACACGCGCTGTATGCCGGCATCACCACCATGCTGGGTGGCGGAACGGGTCCGGCCCATGGCACGCTGGCGACCACCTGCACGCCGGGCCCCTGGCATCTCGCGCAGATGCTGCAGGCCACCGATCATCTGCCCATGAACATCGGACTGTATGGCAAGGGCAATGCCAGCCAGCCGGAGGCACTGGTGGAAATGGTGCGCGCCGGCGCCTGCGGCCTGAAACTGCACGAGGACTGGGGCACGACGCCGGCAGCCATTGACTGCTGCCTGTCGGTGGCCGATCAGCTTGACGTTCAGGTCACCTTGCACACGGACACGCTCAATGAGTCCGGGTTCGTGGAAAGCACCATCGCGGCCTTCAAGGGTCGGACCATCCATGCCTTTCACACCGAGGGTGCCGGTGGCGGACACGCCCCCGACATCATCAAGGTCTGTGGGCTCGAGCATGTGCTGCCCTCGAGCACCAATCCCACCCGCCCCTATACGGTCAATACCCTGGACGAGCATCTGGACATGCTCATGGTGTGCCATCACCTGGATGCGCGTATCGCCGAAGACGTGGCGTTCGCCGAGAGCCGCATCCGCAAGGAGACCATCGCCGCCGAGGATATCCTGCAGGACCTCGGTGCCTTCTCGATGATGAGTTCGGACAGCCAGGCCATGGGCCGAATCGGGGAGACCATCATCCGCTGCTGGCAGACGGCCGACAAAATGAAGCGCCAGCGCGGCGCGTTGCCCGGCGACAGCCCTACCAGTGACAATGCGCGGGCGCGCCGCTACATCGCCAAGTACACCATCAATCCGGCCATCGCCCACGGCATCAGCGCGCACGTGGGGTCGATCGAAGTGGGCAAGCTCGCCGATCTGGTGCTGTGGGCGCCGGCGTTCTTTGCCGCCAAACCCGAGCTGGTCCTCAAGGGCGGCATGATCGCCGCCGCGCCCATGGGCGATCCCAACGCCAGCATTCCAACGCCGCAGCCCGTGCACTATCGACCGATGTTCGGCGGCATCGGCCGCGGTGCCACCAACAGTGCGCTCACCTTCGTCAGTGGCGCCTTCATGGATGCGGCCGGACCGCAACGGCTGGGTCTGGCGCGAACCGCGGTCGCCGTCCGTGAGACCCGCAGCATCGGCAAACGCAACATGCTGCTCAACAGCGCCACGCCGCACATCGAGGTCGATGCGGAGACCTACGAAGTGCGCGCCGATGGGGTACTGCTGACCTGTGAACCGGCCCAGGTGCTGCCCCTGGCGCAGCGTTATTTTCTGTACTGATGGGCGGCGCGATGATACGGGCCACACAAGTACTGAAGGCGGGTCGCTGGCAGGGGCCGCCCGCCGATCGCATTACGCTCAGCTACGATGAGCGTCATCGCCGGCGGCTGCGTTTTCTCGCCGAGGCCGGCACCGAGTTCCTGCTGGATCTGCCGCGTACCACGGTGCTGTGCGATGGCGATGGCCTCGAACTCGAGGATGGCCGTGTCATCCTGGTGAGGGCCGCGGCCGAGCCTTTGCTGGAAGTCACGACCAGCGACGCGCAGCATCTGCTGCGCGTGGCCTGGCATATCGGCAATCGTCACTTGGCGGCGCAGATCGTCGGCACACGCATGCTGATCCGCGAAGACACCGTCATCGAGAGCATGTTGCTGGGGCTCGGGGCGAGCGTGCGGCATGTGGCCGAACCCTTTACGCCCGAGCCGGGCGCCTACGGAAGCAGTCATGTCCTGCTGCACCATGGATGAGATGCTACCCGAAGCGTTCATCAGGCAGTTCCAGCTGCTCGCCTGGTGCTCACCGGCCTATCCCACCGGCGCGTTCAGCTACAGCCACGGCATGGAGTGGGCGGTCGAGGCCGGAACTGTCACAGCGCTCGAGGGCCTGGTGGAATTCGTCACCGCCGTGCTGGTGCGCGGCGGCGGCCGCGTCGATGCCGTGCTGTTCGCGCACGCCTGGCGTGCCGCCGATCAGCCCCCGGCGATCTGGCAGCGCAGCGCGCGGGGGCAATTGCGCGAGCTCGCCGAGCTTGCCGCGGCATTTCGGGCAACGGCTGAGACGGCGCTGGAAAGCCGGCAGCAGGGGGCGGCGTTCCTCGACGTGACCCTCAAGGCCTGGCCGCATCCGCGCCTAAGTGAGTTCGCCGCCGACCTTCACGGCCAGCCGATCGCACAAGCCGTAGCCGTCGCCGTGACCTGCGCGGTCCATGGCATCGCCTTGCCGGTCGCACTGCATGCATTCGTCCAGGTGCTTGCCGCCAACCTGGTGTCCGCGGGTGCGCGGTTGATTCCTCTGGGTCAGACCGATGCGCAGATCGCCATGGCGCGGCTCGCCCCGGTCGTCGCCACGACCGCCTCGGCCGCCCTGACCATTGCCCTGGATGATCTGGGCAGCTGTGCCCCGGGGCTGGACCTGTGCTCCATGCGCCATGAAACTCAATACACAAGGTTGTTTCGCTCATGAACGCCAATGCCGCCACGACGACTTGCCCCTCTACCGGTCCGCTGCGTGTGGGCATCGGGGGTCCGGTGGGTTCGGGTAAGACCGCGCTCACCGAGCGCCTGTGCCGCCACCTGTGCCCCCTCTACGACACCGCGGCCATCACCAATGACATCTACACCAAGGAGGATGCCCAGTTCCTGACGCGCTCCGGCGCACTACCGCCGGAGCGCATCATGGGAGTGGAAACCGGTGGCTGTCCCCACACGGCCATTCGCGAGGACGCCAGCATCAACCTCGCGGCGGTGGCCCAGATGCATGCCCGCTTCCCGGGACTGGAGCTCATTTTCATTGAGAGCGGCGGCGACAACCTCGCGGCCACCTTCAGTCCTGAGCTGGCGGATCTGACGATCTACGTCATCGACGTTTCGGCCGGCGACAAGATTCCGCGCAAGGGTGGACCGGGCATCACGCGCTCGGACATTCTGGTCATCAACAAGATCGATCTCGCGCCACTGGTGGAAGCCTCGCTGGAAGTCATGGATCGGGATGCGCGCCGGATGCGCGGCACCCGGCCCTTCATCTTCACCAACCTGAAGAAGGACCTGGGAGTTGCCGAAATCGCCAGCTTCATTATCCGCGCAGGCGGCCTGCCTGAGCGCGGTGCCAGCGGCGCGGTATCCTCCGACACCCAATGACCACCGATACACGACTGCCCACCTGCCACATCCCTCATGGCGGTGGCCGCCGCGTCTTGATGGGCCGGCTAGCGCTGCCGCAGTGCCTGTGCGGCCAGTGACCTAGCGGCGCCGGCAAAACTGGTGAGGAAGCCGCTGGTCAGCAGCGGACTGGGATTCTCGTGCAGGTACCGCCATTCCTTGAAGGCATCCTGAATGTGATTGAGCTGCGCTGCGACGCTCGTTTCATCAGTGCCGGCGTGGGAGCCCAGGGACACCTGGTGCTGCGGGGGCAGAAGTCCAACCAGCTTGGCGAGGTCGTGGGTCTGGAGCTGGTCTGGTGTGCGGCACCTGAGCGCAACCAGAGCCGACTTCAGGAATAGCTCCGCGGCGAGCGCCGTGCAAACTACGCCAGGGATTGTCATTCCGCCGGGTACCCGCCGACCATTGCCGGCCTCCAAAGCCTGTGCGGCCAGCTCAGCGGTCTGCAAGAATTCCTTGGCCGTCGCGAACAGGATGTGGGAGGCCACCGCTGTGGGCACTACGACACAGACCGCTGGGGAGGAAATCTCGACGTGTATCACGGGTGTTTGCCTTTAGGAATGATGCTCCTGGCCAAACAATAGACCAGAGCTTCCGGTGACACCACAGCGTAGAATTGTGCGGTGACCACTTCCGCACGCCTCCCGACCTTCTACATCCCGCACGGTGGCGGGCCATGCTTCTTCATGGACTGGCCCGGCCCTTCTGCCAACCCCTGGACCGGCCTGGCGAGCTGGTTGCGGGCATTGCCTGCAACCCTGGCCCATCCTCCCCGCGCCCTGTTGGTGATCTCCGGGCACTGGGAGGCCGAGCCGGTGGCCGTCAACGTGCAGACGCAGCCACCGCTGCTGTTTGACTACTATGGGTTTCCGGAGCACACCTACCGTCTGAAATATCCCGCACCCGGTGATCCGATGTTGGCGAGCACGGTCCGCACACTGCTGGCGAGTGCCGGCTTTGCCAGCAGCGAAGAACACCAGCGGGGCCTGGATCACGGGGTGTTCGTGCCGTTCCTGCTGGTCTACCCCAGGGCCGACCTGCCGCTGGTGCAATTGTCACTGAAGCAGGGTTTGTCGGCCGCCGAGCACCTCAAACTCGGCGCGGCACTCGCGCCGCTGCGTGATCAGGGTGTGCTGATCGTCGGCAGTGGCATGAGCTTCCACAATCTGCGGGTGCGCTCCATGGACAATGCCCTCATACCCGGTTCACAGCAGTTCGATGACTGGCTGGGCAAAACCGTGTGTGACAGCGATGTCCAGGCGCGCAATGCAGGCCTCACCAACTGGTCACAGGCGCCGGCCGCCCGCTACGCCCATCCCCGTGAGGAGCATTTACTGCCGCTGATGGTGGCCGCGGGCGCCGCCGGTGCTGATGTCGCGTCCCGCACCTTCAATGACGTCATGATGGGCTGGCGGATCTCGGGATTCCGCTTCGGCTAGCACCGCTAAGGCCGCTGGCGCCGCAGGTGCAGGACCACGAACAGCTCGCGCACCCGTTCGCCCACGAGCTCATAGATGGCGCGGTTGGAGCGTTGCATGCCTTCCACGGACGGCAGATAGCGCCACGGTGGCTCTTCGTGCGCAGTTTCCAGCTGCACCGGTGCCGCGGTGACCGCCAGGCCGGTCGCCGCGAATTCCCGCAGCGCGCGCACCATGTGAGTGCTGCTGGTCACCAGCAGGATCGAAGTCACATGATCCGCGCGCAGCAGCGCCGCGGAATTGCGTGCATTTTCAAAAGTGTCGTGGGAATTGCTATCCACCCAGCGCGGCGGCATCTGGAAATCGCGTGCCAGCGCAACCGCCATGGCGCGGACATTCGGCGGGTCGCTCGTCACCAGGATGGGCAGATGGGTCAGCCGTGACAGCCGGGCACCGTAGTTGATGCGATCCAGCAAATCCAGTTCCACCGCCGGCTGTCCGGCGTATTCGGGCGCGTGATCACGCGCGCCGGCCCCCCCTAGGATCACGATCGCCTGCGCATGGGTGACAGTGGCCGCATCGAATGCCGGATAGCCTTCGACGAGCCGATCCAACCCGTCGGCGACGATCGGCACCGACAGTATCCACCAAAGACTCAGACTGAGGATCAGGCAACTCCAGCCACTGCGCTGGTGACGCAGCGCGAGCAGCACGGCCCCGAGTATCCCCAGAATCATCAACCCGTCCGGTGGCAGCAGCACCGTGTGGGCCACTGCCTTGAACCAGTAAAAATGCATCAGCAGTTCATTCAGTGCGCGTGCGGTTGATGATGAGCCATTGGCCGTTGACCTTCTTCAAAGTATCCGCATACCGGCCGATGGCGGAGATGTGGATATTCACATTGGTATGCATCACCACCATCCACGTGGAGGTGTGCCGCGCCGTGCTGCCATCCATGATGACGATCCGATCGTCACTGTTGCGGTTGAACCGCCGCAACGAGGCCGGATCATAGCTCAGTGTCTTAGGATCCGTATTGCGCGCCTTCTCGAGGCGACTGGTGATGATGGTACGGATCTCGTCGCGGCCCTTGTAGATCATCTTGTCGTAACCGAACACCGGACCTTTCTCATCCAGCTGGTAGATGGCATCCACCGCGAAGGCGCCGGCAAACAGGTCCGGGTCGCTGAGTTCAAAACCCATGTTGGCCCGTGACAGCGTGTCCTCGATGGCTTCGCGTTCCGTCAGCCGCGGCTCCTCTGCCTGCATCGACAAAGATCCGGTGACGCACCCGCCCAGGAACAGGAATATCGCGCACGCGATCAGCCTGATTGCCCGCATTTGGCCCCCTTGTTACTGGCGCTTGTTGTTACTGGCCCTTGCTGAGCCGGCGGTAATACTCGGCCACCGCATCCTGGTACCCCTCCGGCACCGGCAGCGATTCGGCATTGCGCACGACACTGCGATTGTCTTCGGCGGGATCGTGGCCCAACTGCAGTTCCAGCCGATCCACGCCGCTGCGCACTTCGGCGAACAGCTGATCGACCACTTCCGGGTTGCCTGGAAAGCGGCGCGGATCCAGCTGCTGCATGGAGCGAATCAGATCATCGACCTGACGCTTGGCGAGGGGATCATCGGCCACCGCGCGCCGTACGTTCTGCAGGTCTGCCAGACCCTGGTCGAAATTCTTCTCCCGATCCGCGGGTGTGGGACCGGTATCAGGGGCGGCAGCACCGCGCGCAGCGTGGCCATTGTTGCCGGTATTCCAGCCCCCATCAATGTAGCCCCCGGCACCACCACCGGCATCTCTCACGCCCCCGGCTCGCAGCCCGCCATTGGCGGTGCCGGCGGGCTGGCCCTGGTCTTGACCCTGACCCTGGCCCGCAGCGCCGCCACGCGCCAGAGCTTTAGGATCGAGGCGATTGCCGCGCTGCGCGCCGGCATCCATTTGTGCTTGTTCCAGGCGGGAGCGGAAACGTTGTACCGCACTCAAGGCCTCATCAGAACCGGAGCCCTGACCCGAAGCGCGGCTTGCCTGGCGTACCGATTCGCCCAGTTTGGCCAGTGCGTCCGGGATATCGCCTTCTGAAGAATCCGCTGCGGGGTTGTAATTACGGCGCATCAGATCGGCGCTGCGCTGCAGCCGCGTCTGAACATCCGACTCGTCCAGGTCGTTCAATGCATCACGCAGCTTCGAGGCCGCATCGCGGTTGCCCTTCAACGCCTCGCGTTCCGCGTCCCGCAAGGACTGCTCCAGGCGCCCCACATCATCGGCCAGCTGCTGGCGAGCATCGATCATGCTGTCCGGACTGGGTGTGGCGCGGCCGGCACGGCCCGAACCAATGGGATGATCCAGCAGGTCCTTCAGCTGTTGTTGCTGCTGCCGTGCCCGATCGGCCAGCTGCTGCGCCGTGCGGCCCAGCTCATCCAGGTGCCCCGAAGATTCATTGCGCTGCAGCCCGCCCAGCGCGGCCATGGCGTCACGCAGTCCTTCTGCCGCGCGGCGCGCACCGGCCGAATCACGCTGGTCCACGGCACGACGCATCGACTCCTGCGCCTCGCGCAGCCGATTCAAGGCCTGGCGTATGGTGGCCTGCGCCTCGGCACCGGACGCGCCGGACGGGCCGCGCTGACCGGTGTTGCCGGACTGGCCGGACTGGCCCGCCTGGCCTGACTGACGCGACTGGCCTGTCTGAGATGATGGGCCTGATGGCGACCCGGACTGCCCGTTCTGGGCCATCTGTTGCAGCTGCCGTTGCAACTCCTCGGCCTGCCGCCGCAGCATCTCCTGCTGCCAGCGCTCGCTGGCGGCATCGGCGGCGTTTGGCCGCTCCTGCGCCAGTTCCTCCTGCTTGCGGGCCAGCTCATCGAGCTTGCGCAATGCTGCATCGATCTGCTGATCGCGCTGCTGCTCGGGCGATGCCGACTGCGCGGTTTCGTACGAATTCTTCTGCGTGTCCAGCTCCAGATCCGAAAGACTGGCCAGCTCGCTGCCCATGCTGCCGCCGCCTGCGCCGCCGCCGGCACTGCCGAAGGCGACCTGGATCTGGCGGAAAGTGGCCTCGGCGCGCAGCAGATGCTGCAGCGCCTTCTGCTCATCCGGCAGCGCCTCCTTCCATTGCAACTGCCCAAGCTTGGTGGCGGCCGGCGTCATGGCATCGGCAGCCGCGCTCATTTCCTTCTGAAAGCCGCTGAACTGTTCGTTGGCGTCGGTGAGCTCGCGCATCTGCAGCCGCCCGGTCAGCGACATTGCCTGGCCACGCAGGGTGGTTTGCACATCAGAGAGAAACTTCGCCTGCTCGGCCTGGCGCGCGGCAGCCGCACGACCATCCACCTGGGCGAAGGTACCGGCGATGATTTCCTTTTCGCGCCTTGAGATGTCCATCTGCTCGTTGGCGCCCCCGCCGCCACCGCCGCCGCCACCGGCCTGTTGGGACTGGGAGAATTCGCGCTCATAGGGATCGGCCTGCAGGATGACCATCTGTGAGCGCGACTGCGCGCGCGCATCGGCGGCCTGGGCATACACGGTCACTACGTCTCCGGGCACCAGCTTCATGGTTTCCAGACTGAGGACCGCAGCGCCATGCGCCTGCTGCATGCCTGCGTGCGGCAGCAGATTGACCTGCTGATCCGGCCCGCCGTTGACTGAATAGTGCAACGCAAACTCGTGCAGGCCGAAGTCATCGGCCGCCTGCGCATTGATGGTGACTTCTTCGATCGGACTGGCGCGGTAGTCGCCGCCCGGTTTGACGATCGCCACCTGCGGGGCGGCGGCCTCGGCGGCCTCGATGAAATAATCCTCGGTGATGCGCGTGGGCCGCTGGCGGTCCAGGGTGGTCAGGTGATACTCGCCATCCTTGTCCAAGGGCACGGTAACGCTGTAGGTATTGGCACCGACGGCGGCCAGCGGCAACTGATGACCGTCGTCGAGCACCAGGGCACCGTTGAGCAGCGGTTGATCCGTCAGAATCGACAGCTCGGCACGGGTGCCCTGCACCGCCCGCAGATCACCGCCATGCTCCTCGGTGCGCTCCGGCATCTGGGTCCAGGTCGGGAAATGATAGGTGACGCGGATCTGCCGCACCTGGGCGACATCGGCCACCTGCGCCTGGAAATGCGCCGACTGCAGCGGCCCGGCCTCCACGTAGTATTCGGCGTGGTCCGGCAAAGCCGAGAGCAGATAGCGAAAGCCGCCCGATTGCGGCTGCGGCTGCATGGTTACCTGCTGCCAGGCGGCATTGCCGATGCGCACATGCAGGCGCACGAGCCGCGTGTCCAGACCGACAACTCCCGCGGTGACCAGCAGATCGGCATGACGCCGCACCGTGGTGTCACCCGGCGCGACGTGCAGTTCATACAGTGGTCCGCTGCGCGGCACCGTCCACAGGAGCGCCGCGCCATAGCCCATGTAGCCGGGACCGGAGCGGATCAGCCATGCCAGCACGCCCACACACACCACGCCGCAGGTCAGAAGCCCTGCGAGCAGCGTCGTGGACACCAGGGATGCCGGCCGTGCGCCGCGCGCGACGCGCAGCGTATCGGCTGCCAGCAGTTCGCCGAAGGCGCCGTGAGCCGGACCATTCGTGGCGTCCTGCTGCGAAAAAGTCCGCAGGCGCTCTTCGAACTGCGGGAAGCGGGCCTCGGCGCGCCGGATCACGCGCCGCCGGTTCAGCCGCCACAGCGGAATCGCAAGGCCGAGCACCGCGCCGGCCGCCAGGGCCAGTAACAGCACCAGGCGCGAGCCGCGGATGCTCGCGGCGGAAAACGCGTACTGGTTGGCGAAGATCACCAGCAGCGGGGTGACCCCCAGGGCAATGCCACACAGGATTGCCGCACCACGGGCGATCGCACCCAGCCGCAACCGCATCTGCAGTCGCGCCAGGTAGTCACGCAGTTCCGCGCTGGCATTCATGACGATTCCCGCTGCGTATTGAGGTATCGGCTGGCCACCAGGGACTCGGTAACCACGGCCACGAGCAGCAGCCACATAGCGTACCACCACAGATTGTGGATCGATTCGTCGCGGACCATCGGCGCGCCGGTCACAGCAGCCGTGCTGCCGGCCGGCGCCGAGCGATCGCTGGAGGCCTGCCAAAGCTTGAGCGTGTCAGGACTCGCCGCCGTAAGATCGGACTCCAGGCGCGACAGGTTCGCAGCCACCAGATCGTGACGCGAATCCGCCAGCGTCAGGGCATAGAACCCGGCTGCCGGCAGCGGCCAGGTCCGAACCTGTGCTGCCTGGCGCAGATCCAGGGGATGAGTTCCATCGGGCGCCAGTACGTCGGCACTGCCCCGCAGCCGCGGGTCCGGCCGCAGATCAACCGAATCCCCGACGCTTAAGGCACTGACGCGAGTGCCGCGACCGCTCAAGTAACTGGCGAGCCGATCGACGAAGGCGACGAACTGCGGCTGCAGCGGCAGATCAGTGGTCAGGCGATCAAAGCCAGTGCTCAGGAGCACCACCCGACCGGTGCCCAGGGTTTTTTCCAACAGCAGCGGCGTCTGGTCGGCGAGCCGCAGCCCAACCTCGGCCTGCGGTGCGTCCACGCGGGTGACGTAGAACACCTTGATGCCCTGCCAGCCGGCCAATGCACCGGCCGGGGCATAGGCCTCATCGACAGTGGCAATCGAGGCGAAGCGGATGTCATCACGCGTGTAGTCGTGAGCGCCCAGGATGGGGGCGTCGAACACCGGCACCCGGCGCTGCTGGGCGGCGGCGGTGCCGGCGCTGAGCAATGCGCGCCCGCCGGCCCTCACCCAGTTCGTCAGGCGCGTTTCCACGGCGGGCGACAACGCGGCGATGTCGGAGAGGATGATGAAGGCGTATCCCGACAGATCACGGTTGTGCAGCTGGTCCACCGTCACTTCATCCAGGACCACGGCCGCATCGGCGGCGGACTGCAGCGCCGAGCGGAAGTACAGTCCGGTTGCGGCATCGGAACTCTGGTGCACAAACAATCCGTGTACCCGTTCGCTGCGCTGGATCACGAAGTCGTAGCGGTCATCGGCAGCCAGCGCATCGGCCGCATCGATCTGCACGCTGGCACGCACCAGGCCGTAGGGGATGTCCGGTGCGGCAAACACCACCGAGGCGCGGCCCGAGGCCGGAACCTTGATGCTCTGCTGGCTTGCGAGCCGGTCATTGATCAACAAGGAGACGGTGCGGGTGGCCGCAGGGGTCGCAAATCCGGCCACGGTGGCCACGATCCGCGTTTTGGTCGGGTCCCACACCTGCGACGGCGCCGCCACGCTCTCCACGGTCCAGTTCGGCAGGTGCGCTTCCCCGACCGGATGCAGCACCAAGGTCACCGCAGGCGGCAGCCGCAACTCATTGAAGTCCGGCGGCAGCCCGGTGGCCTGCATGTCGCTGAACAGATGCATCTCGATGGGCATGTGGGTGCCCGCTGCCAGGGTGCGCGCCAGACTGGCGAGCAAGGCGAAACTGCCGCGGGCATCCGTCGCATTGATGCCACGGATGGCCGCGGCCAGCACATCGGCGTCCTGAACCTGCTCGGTCAGGCTGTCGGCCCGTGATCCCAGCGACACGACCTGCCCCTGGGTGTCGCGCGGCTTGGCTGCCACCACCGCCAGCGCATCACGCCGCGCATCCGCCATGCGCGTGCCGGCGCGCATGCTCGCGGAGGTATCCACCGCCAGCACCAGCAGCTTCGCCGGTGCGGCGCCGGGCAGATGGCCGCGCACATAGGGCTCGGCGAACACGGCGGCCAGCAGCAGCAGCACTGCGACCCGCAACAGCAGCAGCAGCCAGTGATCGATGCGGCGACGGCGCGTGGTGCTGCGTCGCTGCGGCTCAAACAGCATCAGCGAGCTGAATTTCCTCGGCTGGCTGGCACTGCGTTTCAGCAAATGCAGCCACACCGGCAGGGCAATCGCCAGCGTGCCCAATAAAAAACCCGGTGCCAGCCAGCCCATCAGTCCCGCCCCGTGCGCAGTCGCAGGTATTGCATGAGCGCCTGATCCAGCGGCTGATCGGTCTGCAGCAGGTGATAGCCGATGCCGGCGCGACGCGCTTCACGACTCAGATCCGCGACATGCGCTTCGATGCGTTCGCGATAGCGGCCCTGAACATAGTCCTCGGACACCTCCAGCTGCGCGCCGGTCTCAAGATCGATCAGCATCGAGGAGCCAGCCACATTCGGCCGCAGTTCCTCAGGATCGAGCACCTGGAACAGCACCACCTCATTGCCATGGATGCGCAGCGGTGTCACAGAGCGCACGATGTCCGGCGGAGGGGCATAGAAATCCGACATCACCACCACCATGCCGCGGCGGCGCAAAAAGGACTGCAGATGCGTCAAGGGTGCGGCGTAGGAGGTCTTGGCCTGCGGTTCGGCCCGCATCAAGGAGGCCAGTAACCGCTGCAGGTGACCCTGGCGCGAGGACGGGGGCACGAAATCCCGCACCGTATCGCCGAACACCACCAGCCCCGTGGCATCGCGCTGGCGACGCGTCGCAAGATACGCCAGGGCCGCGGCGATGAAGCGCACGTACGCCAGTTTGCTCACCGCATGGGAGGCGAAGCCCATGGAACTGCTGGCATCGACCAGCAGCATCAACTGACTGTTGGTCTCGCCATGAAAACGCTTGATGTAGGCGCGGTCCGAGCGTGCGTAGACATTCCAGTCGACGTGGCGCAGATCATCCCCCGGCGCGTAGGCACGGTATTCGGCGAACTCCTGGCTGAATCCGAAATCCGCGGAACGATGCAGGCCCGCGACGAAGCCATCGACCACGGTCGCCGCCACCAGGTCCAGCCCGGATATGGCATTGAGCACCGCAGGGTCGAGCAGGTTCTGCACCGTTTGCCCCTAGCAGGCCGTTGGAAAAAGCTGATTGATCAACGCCCTTATGAGCAAGGCATTCATTTTTCGCACTCCGCAGGGCAGCTCGGGCCTTCTTGGGTGGCTTGTGCCAGGTGCGGGGAGCTCATCGGGGCGGATTTGCCGGATTGCATCGACACGTCTCCTATATCGGCACTGGCTCAGGCAAGAGCTTCGCCACTCTCAGCAGGCTGTGACAGCGGATCGTCAGCAGCGCCATGAAGCCGGCGTTGCCAAAGCCGCGCACCCGCATCTTGCGCAGCGGCCGGCCGTCCTTGCTCCCCCCGAAGCTCTCCTCGATGCGTTTTCGTATGCGCTGACTACTCAGATACCCGGCATGGCGTGTCGTGCGGACATCGATCGCCGAGCCACCGTCGCGATTGATATTTTGCGCAACGTGCGGTGTCACGCCGAGCTTGCGGCACTCGGCGACGAACTCGCGCGTGTCATAGCCCTTGTCACCCGCCAAGGTGCACCCGGTGCGCCGGGGCTGGCGCCTCATCAAGCGGATCGCGGTGGCCCGCTCGGCATACCCGTCCGCCTCGGTGAACTCCGCATCAATGGGCAGTCCGAGCCGATGTTCCGTCAGCACGTGCCCCATGTGGTAGAGCTTGGCGGCCTGACCTTTGCCCTTGCGAAACAGCTTCGCCTGCGGCTCGTGCGGGGCCATGTGCGTCTCGTTGCTGCGCCGCTCCCCATGGAAATCAATGTGCGGGTTGCGTCCCGGGGGCGGCGGATCATCCTTGCCGTCCCGCCGGCGCATGCTCTTGACTGCCGACCAGGCCTCAATGAGGGTGCCATCGACGCTGAAGTGCTCCGAGGACAACAGGCCTTCGCGCCGGGCGCGCCGACCTATGCGCCGCAGCAGCTTGCGGGCCACTCCCGCCTCGATCAGCCGATCACGGTTCTTGGTGAAGGTGGAGTGATCCCAGATCCGATCATCCATCGACAGGCCCACGAACCAGCGAAACAGCAGGTTATAGTCCAGCTGCTCGCACAAGAGCCGTTCGGAGCGAATCGAGTACAGCACTTGCAGCACCAGCGCACGAACCAGCCGTTCAGGGGCAACCGATCCACGTCCGCCTTCGGCGTAGACCCGATCAAAGTCCCCGCTCATAGCCTCCAGCGCCTCATCCAGCAGTGCTCGAATCCTGCGCAGCGGGTGCGTCGGCGGAATCCGCTGCTCCATCGACACGTAACTGAAGAGGCCGCCTTGATCCACATCCGTTCCGCGCATGCTGTCCATCCACCGATCAACTGCGTTGAACGTACTGTGCCGCAAATGTGGCATTTTTCAACAGCCTGCTAGGACTGTTCGACGACGATATTCGGAAAGCTGATGCTGCGGTCGCGCGCGCGTCGCGCCAGTACCGCACCGGTGCGCCGCGCCATCTGCAGATACAGCTGCGCGCGCGGTGAGTCCGGCTCGGCGACGACCGTGGGGCGCCCGCCATCGGCATCCTCGCGGATGCGCGCATCGAGCGGCAGCTCGCCGAGCAGTCGCACGCCGGCCTGTTCGGCCATGCGCGCGCCGCCGCCCGAACCGAAAATATGCTCGGCGTGACCGCACTGACTGCACACGTGGATGCTCATGTTCTCGACGATGCCCAGCACCGGCACGGCGACCTTCTCGAACATCGCCAGGCCCTTGCGGGCATCCGCCAGGGCGATGTCCTGGGGCGTCGTCACGATGATGGCCCCCGCAACGGGCACGCGCTGCGCGAGGGTGAGCTGGATATCCCCGGTCCCCGGCGGCATGTCCACCACCAGATAGTCGAGTTCGCCCCACTGGGTGTCGCTCAAGAGCTGCGTGAGCGCCTGAGTCACCATCGGGCCGCGCCACACCATGGGCTGCTGCGGATCGATCAGGAAGCCGATGGACATCGCCACCACGCCATGCGCCGCGAGCGGCTTGATGTGCTTGCCGTCCGGCGCGCTCGGACGCTGTCCGGTCAGGCCCAGCATCAGCGGCTGACTGGGACCGTAGATATCCGCATCCAACACCCCGACGCGTGCGCCCTGGGCGGCCCAGGCAAGCGCCAGATTCGCGGCAACCGTTGATTTGCCGACGCCGCCTTTGCCGGAGGCCACCGCCACAATGTTCTTGACCCCTGGCAACGGCTTCAACGGCCGCTGCACCGCGTGCGCATGGATCAGCGAGGTGACGTCCAAGTCCACCGGCAGCCCATCCGCCAGCCGTTCGAGCTGGGGGCGCAGCGCCTGCGTGAGGATATCCGCGTAGCCCCCTACGGGAAATCCGAAGCGCAATCGGACGCTTACGCGGCCTTCGCGCAGCTGCACCTCATCAACGGCCTGTGCCGCTCCCAAGGTCTCGCCCAAAAAAGGATCGACGTGATTTTCGATGGCGGTGCGTATCTGGTGCAGGAGTGGATCGTTCATGACGCCATCATGGCATGGCTTTGCCGCAGCCCGCAGGTGGGGTGTGGCATAATTAATTGGTTACAGGAGATGGTTAGTCGTCGGCTGAATGAGCTTTTTCACGAACTTACGCGCCGACCGACTGGTATCTGAAATCCGGTCCGGCGCCGGCCCCAACGACCCGGCAGTACTGAAGGCCGCAGCCAAGCTGAAGGACCTCGGACCCGGCGTGATTGATGCTGTGCTCGCGGCCGTGCCCGAAGCGGACAAGAACCTGACCGTCGTGCTGGTCGATGTGCTCTCCGCACTGATCAGCGCCAAGACGTTTCCACGCTATGTTCTGGGCCTCGTCGAGGGCAGTCCGCGGGTGGTTGCCGCCATCTCCTGGGCCCTGACCACTTCGCGGAATTTCCCGCCCAATCTGCTGCTGGACGCGCTCGCCCAGCCCGGTGTATCGAAATCGGCAGTGCTGGAGATTGTTGCGGCGCAGAAATCGCGCTTCACCGTCCGCGATCTGCTGGGCATCGCCTATCAGCAGGAGCCTAACGAGAAGGCTGCACTGTTTCGGATCATCGGTGATATTGCCGATGCCAACGCAGTGCCGGAGTTGATCGGTCGCCTGCACGGCAAGGATGCCATTGCGCGGGTGCACATCATCAACATCCTCTCGCGCTTCAACCTGCCGGAGGTGCAGACCGCGCTCATGGCGCAGTTGAAGGATCCGCACAAGCTGATTCGCGGGGCTTCGCTGGGCGCGCTGCAGAAGATGGACAACCTCGTGGATGTCCAGCGGCTGTGCGCGCTGTTGCGCGACCCCGAGATCGATGTGCAGAACAAGGCGGTGGATGTGGTCATCAAGGCCAACCACCCCGACACGGTGCGCTACCTGATCGAAGTACTGAAGGATGAAAACGAATATGCGCGCCGTTCGGCGGTGGAAGTCCTCAATGAAGTCGGCAATGCCAGCAGCATCAAATACCTGGTGCAGGCGCTGAAGGACAGTGATTGGTGGGTGCAGAGCCGTGCTGCCGATGCGCTCGGCAAGATTGGCGGGCCCAAGGTCATCGATGCGGTGCTGCAGCTGGTGCAGGATAAGGACGAGGGCGTGCGCCGCGCCGCCATCGAGATCCTCAATCAAACCAAGGATGAGCGGGCCGTGGATCACCTGATTCAGGCCAGCCGCGACAATGACTGGTGGGTCAGCGAGCGCGCCATCGATGCGCTGGCGGAAATCGGCAGCAAGCGCGCCGTGCCGCGGTTGCTCGAAATGCTGCAGACCGGCAATGCCAAGGCGCTGCCGGTCGTGGTACGCGCGCTGGGCAAGCTCGGTGAGCCGCAGCACATCGATGCCATCCTGCCGATGCTCGAGCGCCCGGAGCGGGAGATCCGCATCGAGGCCATTCAGTCGCTCGCGAAACTCGCCGACGATCGCCAGGCCGACCAGGTGCGCGCCGGCCTGCAGTCCCAGTTGAGTTCCACGGATCAGACCGTGGCGCGGCTCGCGACCGCGGCGCTGGCCGAAATGGACGTGCGCACCGGCTCCAGCCCCGTCGCCATGCCCGGAACCCTCACCTCGGTGGCCGCCCAGGTGGCACGGGCTTCGACAACCAGCCCACCACCGCGGACCGCTACCACACCGTCGGGAACCACCGTCATGCCCGAAGCGGCGCTCGCGCAGGCCCGCAAGGCCGCCGAGTCGCGCCTGGACATCAACGCGCTCAAGACCGGCGACATCATCGAGGGACGTTACAAGTACATTGACCGCATCGGCCGCGGTGCCTTCGGCACCGTGCTCCTGATGGAGGACACGGTGGTCGATGAGCGCCTGATCCTGAAGTTCCTGAATCCGAATGTCGCCGAGGACGAAGAGGTGATGAAGCGCTTCGTGCATGAATTGCGCTACTCGCGCAAGATCACGCACAAGAACGTCATCCGCATCTATGACTTCCTCTACATCCAGGGTCTGTACGCGATCTCCATGGAGTATTTCCCGTCACACACGCTGGGCGGGGAGATCGTCAATGAGAAGCCCATGGAGCTGCGGCGGGCGCTGCAGTTCGGCTGCGACATCGCCACCGGCATGACCGTCGCCCACCAGGTCGGCATCGTGCATCGGGATCTGAAGCCCGCCAACGTGCTCATCAATCAGGACGGGCTCTTGAAAATCGTCGACTTCGGCGTGGCGGCGGCGCACCGCGAAGGTGATACGCAGCTGACCAAGACTGGCTATGTCATCGGCTCACCCAAGTACATGGCACCCGAACAGATTCTGGGCAAGAAGGTCGACGAGCGAGCCGACATCTATGCCGAGGGCGTCATCCTGTACGAGATGCTCACCGGGGTGCCGCCGTATGCGCGCGGCGATCATATGTCGGTGATGTACCAGCACGTCCAGGGCCGGGCCCGTCCACCCGCGGAGATCAACAGCGCCCTGCCCCAGGGCCTGAGCGATGCGGTCATGAAGGCCATGGCGGTGGACAAGAACAAGCGCTTCCAGTCCATGGACGAACTGCGCAGCATGCTGGAATCCTATATGTAGGGCCCGCAGGCCCCGTCCGGCCCGCAACTGGCTTTCTTTCGTGCGTTACGTCAAATTTCCTGGCGCAAGCCATTGATTATGTGGCCCAGAGTTGGCAAAACCTTACGGGTCCAATCCGCTTTGGGCGTTTTTTGCGAGGGGTAGGCTTTGGCGCGCATCGACGCGTTCCTGAAACTCGGCATGCAGCAGGGCTGTTCGGACGTGCACCTGGCGGTGGGCGTCCCGCCGATGCTGCGCATGCATGGCGATCTGCTGCCCATCAAATTCCGCGACCTTCGGGCCGTGGAGCTCGAGGGGTACGTCACCGAGATCCTGACCCGTTCGCAGGCCGAGCACTTCGCCACCGGCAGTGACCTGGATTTCTCCTATGTGTCCGCCGATGGCGGACGCTTCCGCGTCAACATCTATCGCAAGGACACCGGGGTGGGTGCGACCTTCCGGACGATTCCGACCGAAGTGCCCTCACTCGAGAAGCTGGCGCTGCCGCCGATCGTGACCAAGCTGTGTGACTACCACCAGGGCATGATCCTGGTGACCGGTTCCACCGGCACCGGCAAGTCAACGACGCTGGCCGCGATGATCGATCATCTCAATCACACCCGGAAGCTGAACATCATCAGCCTCGAAGACCCGATCGAGTTCGTCCATCGCAGCAAGAACAGCCAGGTCATCCAGCGCGAACTGCACACGCATATCCCCAGTTTCGCGGAGGGCGTGCGCGCGGCAATGCGCGAAGACCCCGATGTCATTCTGGTGGGTGAAATGCGCGATGCGGAAACCATCCGCATGGCGATGACGGCGGCGGAGACCGGGCACCTGGTGCTGGGCACCCTGCACACCACCGGCGCGGTGAAAACCATCGACCGGGTGATCGATGCGCTGCCGGTGGAAGAACGCGAACAGACCAAGAGCTTCCTGGCGCAGAGTCTGCTGGCGGTCGTCACGCAGGTGCTGATCAAGACCACCGACGGGCGCGGGCGCCGGGCCGTGTGCGAAATCATGGTCATGACCAAGGCCATCGCGAAGCTGATCCAGACGGACCAGAGTCACCAGATCCTCTCCCAGCTGCAGATGGGCCGCGACTCCGGCATGCAGGTGCTCGATCAGGCGCTGCTGGCCGCCATCACCGCGCGCGAAATCGACCCCGATGATGCCTACGCCTACGCCTCCAACAAGGGCCTGTTCCAGAAGTTCGTGACCGATACCACGGTGCTGCCGAAGGTCGAGATCACCGGCACACTGCAGCTGCCCTCAGGTTGAGCGACCATGCCGGCCATTGACGCCTACCTGACCGAAATCCTGGAGAAGCGCGGGTCCGACCTGCACTTCATCGCCGGTGATCCGCCGCGTGTGCGCCAGTACGGCGATCTCATGCCGCTGCGGCCCGACAAGCTCGATCCGACCATGGTGCGCGAGGCACTGTACGAGATCATGCCCAAGACAGCCGTGGATCGTTTTGAAACCCAGGAGGGCGCCGATTTCGCCTACACCATGGGCGAGCAGGGCCGCTTTCGCGTCAATGTGCTGCGCCATCTGAACGGCATGGGCGCGGTGTTCCGCGCCATCCCCTCCAAGGCGCTGACCATGGATGAGCTGAAATTGCCGGAGGCCGTGCGGCAGATGTGCCGCCACACCCAGGGACTGATCCTGGTGACCGGCAAGACCGGTTCGGGCAAATCGACCACGCTCGCCTCGATGATCGATGACATCAACACCCGGGTTCAGGGACATATCCTGACCATCGAGGATCCGATCGAGTTCGTGCACCAGCGCCGTCGCTGTCTGATCAGCCAGCGCGAAGTGGGCAATCATGCCCCGACGTTCTCCGCCGCCCTGCACTCGGCCCTGCGGGAGGATCCCGATGTCATCCTGGTGGGCGAATTGCGCGATCTTGAGACCATGAGCATCGCCGTGACCGCGGCCGAGATGGGCATCCTGGTCATGGGCACGCTGCACACCAACGGCGCCGCGCAGACTGTGGACCGCATGGTGAACGTGTTCCCCTCCGACAAGCAGTCGCACGTGCGCACCATGCTGTCGACCTCGCTGCGGGGCGTGGTCTCCCAGCAGCTGCTGCAGCGGTCCGACAAGCAAGGTCGGGTCGCGGCACTGGAAATCCTGGTCAATACCCCCGCGACCTCGAACCTCATTCGCCAGGGCAAGCTCGATCAGCTGGAGAACAGCATGCAGTCCGGGGCGCAGTTCGGCATGCGCACCATGGACACCGCCATCCAGGCGCTGCTGGATCAGCGCACGATCACGGGCAAGGAAGCCTTCAAGAAGGCCATCAACAAGGCGAAGTTCGAGGCCGTGCGCGATCAGGGCTGAAGTCGCGCACGAACCGGCACAAGGTTTCAAAGCCGCTCTGTGCATCCTCGACGCTGATGCTCTCCGCAGGATGGTGGCTGATGCCGCCGGCGCAGCGCACGAAGATCATGCCGATGTCCGCAATCGCCGCCATGGCCATTGCATCGTGACCGGCGCCGCTGGGCAGGCGCTGCGGCGAAGCGCCCTGGGCCGCAATCGCCCGATCGATCTGCTGCATCAGCCACGGCGAACACGGCGACGCCGCCGAGTCATGCATGACGGTGATGTCTGAGCGCACCGTGCGGCGCGCGCCGATCTCGGTCACCGCGGCGCGAATATCGGCAACCGCGGCGCCGCGCCGGGCATCCTCCGGAGCGCGCACATCAATCGTGAACCGGCATTCCCCGGGAATGACATTGACGGCGCCGGGGAGCGCCTCGATGCGTCCGACGGTTGCCACCAGGTGCTCATCCTGCGAAGCGCGCCGCTCGACGGCCAGGATCACTTCCGCCGCGGCGGCCAGCGCGTCCTGGCGCGCGGCCATCGGCACCGTGCCCGCGTGGCCCGCCATACCCTGCAGGATCACCTGCAGGCGCGTCGCGCCGTTGATGGAGGTGACGCAACCCACCGCGGCGCCGGCGCGCTCCAGCACCGGCCCCTGTTCGATATGCAGCTCCACATAGGCCAGCAGCTCCTCGCGTCGACGGCTCGCCGCCGCGACGCCGCTCGGATCCAGGCCAAAGGCGCGCAGCGCATCGGCCATCGAGACACCGTCGTGATCCGTGGTATCCAGAACCCTCAGGTCCAGCGTTCCCGCGATCGCGCGACTGCCGAGCAGGGTTGAACCAAAGCGCACCCCCTCCTCATCGCCGAAGCCGACGATTTCCAGGGCAAACGGCAACACGCCGGCGCCAATCTGGTGCGCGCACTCGATGGCACTCACCACGCCCAGCATGCCGTCGAACCGGCCGGCATCGCGCACGGTGTCCAGGTGCGAGCCGAGCATCAGGGCCGGCAGCCCGCGAGCGTTGCCCTCCAGGCGAGCGGTGATGTTGCCGATGGCATCGACATGGGCCCGCATGCCGGCCTCGGTCATCCAGGCCGCCACCCACTCATTGGCCTGACGATGTTCTTTCGACAGAAAAACCCGTGTCAGGCGCGGTGGGTCCGAGGTAAGGGTGGCCAGCGCATCCAGGCGCTGCATGATCCGGGCCGCGGCGGGTGATGGGCTCATGCCGGGGGGTGATGCTCAATCCAGTGGCGGGCGATGTCGATGCGGCGACAGAACCAGACATCCCGGTGGGCTCGCATGTGCTCGAACAGTCGCCGCAGCGCCCCGATGCGCCCCGGCCGACCCATCAGCCGCGTGTGCAGCCCAATGGACATCATCTTCGGCGCAACCGCCCCTTCGGCATACAGCGCATCAAAGGCATCGCGGGCATACACGTAGAAGTCATCACCCTGATTGAATCCCTGTGCCGTGCCGAACTTCATGTCGTTCACGTCCAGCGTATAGGGCACGACCAGGTGATCGCGCCCCGACTCCTTGACCCAGTACGGCAGATCGTCGTTGTAGGCATCCGCGTCATACAGAAAGCCGCCCTCTTCGACCACGAGCTTGCGGGTATTGGGACTGAGACGTCCGGTGTACCAGCCCAGGGGGCGCGAACCGGTGACGCGCGTCAGCACTTCAATGGCCCGACGCATGTCGGCGCGCTCGTCCTGCTCGGGAACCTCGTGGTAGTCGATCCAGCGCCAGCCGTGGCTGGCGATCTCATGCCCCAGCCCGACCAGCTCGCGGGCCAGCGCGGGATGGCGCTCCAGGGCCATGGCCACCGCGAAAATAGTCAGCGGTATGCCGAATTCCTGTGCCAGTCGCAGGATCCGCCACACCCCCGCACGGCTGCCGTACTCGTACACGGACTCCACCTGCAGATTGCGCGCATGCGCAAGCGCCGCGGAACCGACCACTTCGTGCAGGTAGCTCTCGGCGTGCGTGTCACCGTGCAGGATATTGGCCTCGCCACCCTCCTCGTAGTTGAGGACGAACTGCACGGCGATGCGCGCATCCTGCGGCCACCGCGGGTTCGGGGGCGCCGCACCGTAGCCGATCAGATCACGAGGATATTGGCTGGACACGCTGTCGAGTGTACCCAAAGCCGCGGGGCCACCGATACCGACGCTTGTGGCGCGCGCCCCGGGCGACGACAATCCTCATCATCATGATTGCAACTTCCAAGCTTACCGCTCTCATCGATGCGGCTTTCCCCGACCAGGTGAAATTCCTGGCCGAACTGGTGCGGGTGCCGTCCGATAATCCGCCCGGCGATTGCGCGCCGCATGGAAGCCGTACCGCCGAGCTGCTCGAAGGCCTGGGGTTCAGCGTCGAACGGCATGCGGTGCCGTCGGCCGATGCCCAGGCCAATGGCATGGTGAGCGCCACCAATCTGCTGGTGCGGCGCCGCTTCGGCGCCGGGCCCACCATTGCCTTGAACGCCCACGGGGATGTGGTGCCGCCCGGTGAGGGGTGGACCACCGACCCGTACGGCGCCGAGATCCGCGACGGCGTCATGTATGGCCGCGGTGTCGCGGTCTCCAAGTCCGACATTGCGACCTATGCCTACGCGCTGCGCGCCCTCGAGGCAAGTGGCGCCGCATTGCGCGGCACGGTGGAACTGCATATCACCTATGACGAGGAAGCCGGCGGCCTGATCGGACCCGGCAGGCTCCTGGCGACGGGCGTGAGCCGGCCGGATTACGCCATCAGTGCGGGCTTTAGCTACAGTGTGGTCATCGCCCACAACGGCTGCCTGCACCTGGAAGTGCGCATCGAGGGTCGCTCCGCGCATGCCGCGCGGCCCGACACCGGCGTGGACGCGCTCGAGGCGGCTACCGGCATCCTGGCCGCCCTGTACGCGCTGCGCAAGACTTACACCGCGGTGCATTCGAAGATTCCCGGTATCGATCACCCGACCCTGGTCGTGGGCCTGATCAAAGGCGGAATCAATACCAATGTCGTGCCGGATGTGGTGATGCTGCGCATCGATCGCCGCATCATTCCGGAGGAATCCCCGGAAGTGGTGGAGCGTGAATTGACCCAATGGCTCAAGCAACAGGGCGCCGCCCTGCCCGGCATCCACTTGAGCGTCCGGCGCGTGCTGCTCGCCCGTCCCTTTGTCCCCGTTGCGGGCCAGGAAAAACTGGTGGCGAGCCTGCAGCGCCACGCCCGCGAGATCATGGGGGAGCAGGTACCGACCGCAGGCGTGCCCATCTATACCGATGCCCGCCTGTACAGCGAACAAGGCATCCCGACCGTTCTGTACGGCGCCGGCCCGCACAATCTTCTCGAGGCCAACGGCCACCGCGCCGATGAGAAACTGGTGCTCGAAGACCTGCGCAAGGCCACGCAGGTCATCGCGTTGACCCTGGCGGAGCTGCTGTCAGGACAGGTAGATGAAGCGCACCACGCATAGCGCGGCGAGCAGGAACACCAGCCAATCAGACAGCCGCGCCTGGCCGCGAATCAGTTTCAGCACCGCATAACTGATGATGCCGAAGGCTAAGCCGTTGGTGATGGAGTAACTGAGCGGCGTCACGACCACAGTCAGGAACGCCGGTATCGCCTGCCCCGGATCCGACCATTCGATCTCCGCCAGCGCCCCCATCATCAATGCGCCGACCAGGATCAGGGCCGGCGCCGTCGCCGCGGCGGGAATCGCCTGCACCACGGGCGCGAACAGCAGGGTCGCCAGAAACAACACTCCGACGACGACGCTGGTGAGGCCGGTACGCCCGCCCGCCGCAACGCCGGCCGCACTTTCGATGTAGCTGGTCACGGGACTGGTGCCCGCGAGCGCGCCGACCAGCATGGCGGCGGAGTCCGCCGCGAGGATGCGGTTCAGGCGCGGAATACTGCCGTCAGGCGCCACCAGGCCGGCGCGGCGGGTGACGGCCACCAAAGTCCCGACGTTGTCGAACATGTCCACGAACAGGAACACGAAGATGATCTCGACCACGGACAGGCCGATACCTCCCTTGAGACTCAGCGCCGCCGGAATGTCGAGTTTGAATGCGGTTCCTCCCAGATCGTGGAGGCTGAAGTGTCCAGGAGTGAAATGCGCCAGACCCACACTCCAGGCCACCGCGGCGGTGATCAGGATGCCGATCAGCATGTAGCCGCGAACGCCGCGCGCTTGCAGTGCGGCGATGATCAAAAGTCCGAGCAGCGATACCGCCGCCGTCGGAGTCGTCAGATGACCCAGGCCTACCGTCGTCCCGGGATCCGCAACAATGATGCCGGCGTCCTTGAGCCCGATGAAGGCGATGAAGAGTCCGATGCCACCGCCCACCGCGGCAAACAGCGAGCGGGGCAATGAGTTGATGATGACCTTGCGCACACCCACCAGTGTCAGCAACGCGAAAGCGCAACCGGACAGGAACACACAGCCCAACGCGGTCTGCCACGGCAGTCCCATGCCCTTGACCACGGTGTACGTGAAGTAGGCGTTCAGCCCCATGCCCGGCGCCAACGCGAGCGGATAATTGGACAACAGCCCCATGAGAATGCTGCCGAAGCCGGCCGCGATGCAGGTGGCCACGGCGACACCCGCGACCGGCATGCCCGCATCCCCCAGCACCAGGGGATTGACCACGACGATATAGGCCATGGTGATGAACGTGGTGAATCCCGCCAGGATCTCGGTACGCACGGTGGTTCCGTGGGCATCCAGACCGAACAGACGCTGCAGCATGGGGCCCATTACTGCGTCTCCTGTGCGGCGGAATTGGGCGCCGCCGCGATGCGGTCGCTCAACCTGAAGCCGGCGATACGATTGATCTGTTGCATTGCCGTGGCCCGTTCGGTTTCCCGATCATGGCGCAGCCGCTGATTGAGCGCGGCCAGTATCGACTCCGGGGTGTGCCCGCGAACGGCCAGGATGAAGGGAAAGCCGAAGCGCGCCAGGTACAGTTCATTGAGGCGCAGCAGCTCGCTGAACTGCGCATCCGTGCAGGCATCGAGGCCGGCGCGATGCTGTTCGCTTGCCGAGGACTGCGTCAGCTGGGCGCGCTGGCGCCCACGGGCACCGAGTCTGGGGTGCGCCTGGATGACGGCATCCTGCTCCGCCACACTGGCCTGCGCCAGCTGCTGGCACAGGGCCTGGTGCAGCAGTTCGACGCTCGCGAAGGGGCGCAAGCCTGCCGCGCGCGCCGCCACCCACGGCGAATGCTCGAATATCGAGCCCAGGATTTCCGTGAACTCCTGCACCGACATGGCATTGAGCGCCTCAATAGTGGGCATGCGCCGGACTCCCCGCGCTTTGGCTAATCCACTGCAAGAGACGCGCCCGCTCCGGCTCCGTCATGCCGGTGATGTTCCCCAGCGGCATGGTGCGCAACGTGAGCTGTTTCTGGACATCGGCCAGGTGCGCGCGAATCTGCTCCGGCGAATTGAGCACAATGCCATTGGGTGGCGCATTGAAACCGGGTTGGGTGGGCGCGCGCGAATGACACGGTACACAGCGCTGACCCAGAATCACCGCCGCCTGGGCGGCAGTCACCGGGGTTGAGCCCGCCAGTCCCAGCGCCGGATCGGGATACAGGCCGATGATGGCACTGAGCAAGGCCAGCAGGCCCATGATGAGCAGCAGCAGGGAGTCTATCCCCTGCCGTCCCTGAGGCTTGTGCCGCGCCACGAACCAGGCGCGGATACAGACGCCTGAGAAGCTGATGGCGATGAGTGCCAGCCAGTTGCTGTGACCCCCGTAGGTCATGGCGTAGTGGTTGCTGATCATCGTGAACAGCACCGGCAGTGTGAAGTAGGTGTTGTGCACCGAGCGCTGCTTGCCACGCAGTCCGGGCGCCGGATCGGCGTCGCGCCCCTGTTGCCGCGCCTTTACCAGCTCGCGCTGGCCCGGGATGATCACGAAGAAAACATTCGCCACCATGATGGTGCCAAGCGCCGCGCCGAACACGATGAAGGCACCGCGGCCGCTGAAGAGGGCGCACACGCCCCAGGCCAACACGCACAGCAACAGCGCGATGGCGAACCCGAGCTTTAGCGGACTGCGCCCCAGTTTCGAGCGGCACAGCCCGTCATAGATCAGCCAGGCGCCGATCAGGATGCCGATGACGATGGCGATGGCCGCCCGCGGCGACAGCATCCGTACCGCAGGATCGATGAGATAGGCGTCGGCCTGCAGGAAGTACAAGAGGCTCAGCAGCCCGATGCCCGACAGCCAGGTGCTGTAAGCCTCCCAGTAGAACCAGTGCAGGGTGCGCGGCAGGACCTCGGGTGCGGATCTATATTTGCGCGCCCGGTAAAAACCACCGCCGTGGACCGCCCACAGCTCCCCGGCGACGCCCGGATCGCCATCGGCACGCTCTGGCGGCAGCAGATGGTTGTCCAGCCACACAAAATAGAATGAGGAGCCGATCCACGCGATGCCCGTTATGACATGCAGCCAGCGCAGCAGCAGGCCACCCCAGTCCAGCAGATAGCCGCTCACGTCCCAATCACCATGGTCGCTACCCGCCCCGGTACACGGAGTAGCTCCATGGCGCAATCAGCAGCGGCACATGATAGTGCTGATCCGCCGCCGCGATGCCGATCTGGATGCTCGCCTGCTCGATGAATGCCGGCTCCGGCAGCGCAACGCCACGCGCGCGGAAGTACTCGGCGGTATGAAAAATCAGCAGATAACTGCCGGCCTTGAATTGCGCACCCGACAGCAGCGGCTCGGACAGCCGCCCATCCGTCCCGGTGGTCATGGTCATCAGCAGCCTCGAACCTGCGGCCAGCCGCTCGTGCAGTTCAATGCGCACGCCCGCCGCGGGCAGGCCCGCGCTGATATCGAGCACGTGTGTGGTGAGTTGCCCCATCGATTCATGCTAACGATATTGGCAACCCGTATGCAATGATTAAGCCCATGCCGCTCTCCACCCCGGACTTCATCAGGGCGTTGCCCAAAGCAGAACTGCATGTGCACATAGAGGGCACGCTGGAGCCTGAGCTGGTATTCGCACTGGCCGCCAGGCACGGCATCGAGCTACCGTACCGCACCATCGACGAATTGCGCGCGGCGTACGATTTTTCTGACCTGCAGTCCTTCCTCGATCTGTACTATGCCGGCGCCAATGTGCTGCGCGACGCGGCGGATTTTTGCGCCATGGCCGGCGCCTACCTGCGCCGCGCCCAGGCGGATGGCATCGTTCACGCCGAGATCTTTTTCGATCCCCAGGCGCACACGGCCCGCGGCGTGCCGATGGCCGTGGTGATGGAAGGGCTGACTCAGGCATTGGATGCCGCGCACATTCAGAGCGGCATCACTCATCGCCTGATCCTGTGCTTCCTGCGAGACCTGTCGGCCGAGGAGGCGATGCAGACCCTGGAGCAGGCATTGCCGTGGCGTGGGAAGCTTGCGGCAGTGGGCCTTGATTCCTCGGAGATTGGCCATCCGCCGGCAAAATTCGCCGCGGTATTCGCACGTGCCCGCGAGCTCGGACTGCCGGGCGTCGCACATGCCGGGGAGGAAGGTCCGCCCGCCTACATCTGGGAGGCGCTGGATGTGTTGGGGGTGCGCCGAATCGACCATGGCGTGCGCTGTGTCGAGGACCCGTTGCTGGTGGCCCGCCTGGCGCATGAACGCATGCCGCTCACGGTGTGCCCGCTGTCAAATGTCCGGCTGCACGTGTTTGACAAGATTTCTGACCACAACCTCAAGTATCTGCTGGAGCGGGGTTTGTGCGTCACCGTCAATTCCGATGACCCGGCCTACTTCGGCGGCTATCTGCAGGATAATTTCCTGGCGGTCACCGAGGGCCTGGCGCTCTCGCACACGCAGCTGGCGCAGCTCGCGCGCAATTCCATCGAGGCGTCATTCCTGGAGCCCGCGCTCAAACAAACCTGGTATGCGAAAATCACCCAGCTGCTCGCCGAGAATCCATGATCATGAGCAATCCTGTGAACGACTCACCCCCGGTCGAATCGGTGCTCTGGGACGACTGGCATCCGGTTGCTGAGCTTGCGCCATTGCAGCGGACCGGAATCCTGCACACCATGCTGTTCGGAGTCCCCCTGACCGTCACGCTGGCTGCGGATGGCGCCGTGGCGGTGTCCCGGCATGGCGCGGGCCTTCCGGATCGCCGCCTCGAGCATGTGGACTGCCGCTACGGTCTGATCTGGGCGAGCCTCGGCACACCCACGCGCGACATCATTGATTTTCCCGAAACCCGGGAGAGCGATCGCATCGTCTGCACCGGCGGATCGGTGGGCGTGGCCGTGTCGGGGTTGCGCGCGGTGGAGAACTTCCTGGACCTGGGCCACCTGGCCTTCGTCCACGCCGGCTACCTGGGCGAGGAGCCGTACACCGAGATCTGTACCTACAAGGTGGAGCCCTTGCCGGAAGGGGGCATCCTGGCCACCGGGTGCCGCGTCTACCAGCCCCGACCCTCGCCCATGGATTCGCAGGGCTTCGATGTCGACTATGTCTACGCCGTGCGTCGGCCGTATATCGTCGCGCTGTTGAAAGCCAATCCGGTGGAAAAGGAGCGCATGGACATGATCGCGCTCCTGGCGCAGCCGGTCACGGAAGAGCGCTGCGTTGCGCACGTCCTGATGGCCTACCCCCCGCACAACGTGGACAGCGCCTCGCTGCGCTGGTTCCAGCAGCTGATCTTCGGGCAGGATCGTCCGATCCTGGAAAATCAGATTCCCAAGCGCCTGCCGCTGGATCCGCGCGCCGAGATCTCCATTCGCGCGGATAACTCCTCCGCGCATTACCGCCGCTGGCTGGCATCGATCGGTGTGCGCTATGGCGCGGTTCCGATCGGCGCATCATGAATCGATGGTTCCCCGTCAGCGCCTGCGGCGAGGTGGCGCCCAACTCGGTGGCACACACCCAGCTCCTGGGCCAGGAGCTGGTGCTCTGGCGCGCGGCCTCCGGCATGCTCAACGCGTGGGAAAACCGCTGCCCGCACCGGGGTGTCCGCCTGTCGCTCGGCAACTGCATCGGCGAGGAGCTGCGCTGCCAGTACCACGCCTGGCGCTTCGCCACGGGTTCCGGACAGTGCACCCATATCCCTTCCCACCCCGGGCAGAAGCCTGCGAGCACCATGCGCCCGATGGTGTTCCCGGTGTTCGAGGATGGCGCCTTCGCCTGGGTCAATCTCACGCCTGACGCCGCTATGCCGGTTTCAGCTGCCGAAGGACCGGGCTTGAATCTGCGCAGCATCTTCACTGTCGCGGCTGTCGCGACCGTGAGGCAACTGTTGCTGCAGGGCTATGCGGAGCGCGCCGTCAATCTCGTGGATGAGTTCACGCTCGAGGGTGCCGCCGGCCCACCGCTCGGCATACGCTTCATGCTGCAGCCCGTCACCCAAGGGCAGACCATCGTGCACGCGCGGCTGCGCGGCGCGATCGATGCGGCGCAGCGACTGCCGCTGCTGCGGACTCACAACGCACGGATGACTGCCGTGCGCGATCGCGCCGAGGCGCTCAGCGCATGCTGACGCTGTACGACTACGAGCTGTCCGGCAACTGCTACAAGGTGCGCTTGCTGCTGAACATGCTGCAGGTGCCATTTACGGCGCGCGCCATCGACTTTCATCCCGTACGTGAGCACAAGAGCGACTGGTTCCTTAAGTTGAACCCGCTCGGGCAGCTGCCGGTCATCGATGATGACGGACTGGTGCTGCGCGACGCCCAGGCCATTCTCGTGTACCTGGCCAGCCGCTACGATGAGTCGGGCCGCTGGTACCCGCGCGACGATGCGGCGGCGCTCGGCAAGGTATCGCAGTGGTTGGGTTTCGCTGAAGGCCTCACGACCACGGCCGGCGCCGCGCGCCTGCACGACACCCAGTTCCTGGACGTGGACATCGGCAAATGCCGCGCCGGCGCGCACGCGCTGTTGCGTATCCTGGATGAACATCTGTGGTTCGCGGAACAGGAAGGCCAGCAGTGGTTGTGCAGCGTGGATCACCCGACCATCGCGGACCTGGCGTGCTTCCCCTATGTGATGCTGTCGGAGGAAGGCGGTGTATTCCGCATGCCCTACCCCGCCATCCGCCGCTGGGGCGAACGGGTCAAACACCTCGCGGGGTTCAAGCCAATGTCGGGAATATTCCCGGCCGCAACGCTCACACCACCTGGCGGTTCGCCACCCATACCTGGCTGATGTTGGCCCGTGTGGCCGCATGGATGATCTTCTGCAGTAGCGTCTGCGCCGAATCATCGCCGGCAACCTGCAGATTGCCTTGCGGCGCCGTCGCATCAATCACGCAGGCGTCGAACTGGTAGCCGGGCGCAAACACCCCGATCGGCAGATCCAGCGCAATGCCGCCGCCGGCCGTGGCGAGCCAGAAGGCGGTCACGGCATCGATGCGTGAGTGCGGGCGGCGCCGCTGCGCGCGCGGCTGCTGCGCATCGACACCCGATTCCAGGAGGCGTGAGGAGTTGATGGCCTGCCGGGCGTTCTCCAGGAGCGAGGCGCTGGCGCCGCCGGCGATGTCCGTCCCCAGGCCGACATGCACCCCCGCATCCAGCAGGCGTCGCAACGGGAACACCGCATCGGAAAAATACACATTGGACAAGGGACAATGCGCAATGCCGGCACCACGCTCGACGATGAGGCTTGCATCACCGTCACTGACGAAGTTTCCATGCGCGAGCACGGTGCGGCGTGACAGCAGGCCAAAAGAATCCAGTGCGGCGGTATCGGTGCGTCCGCAGCGCTCGAGCACGAACTGGTGTTCCCAGTCGCTTTCCGAGCAATGCGTCTGCACATGGCAGCCGCTTTCACGGGCCAGCCTGCCAAGCCGCTGCAGCAGATCATCGGTGCAGGCCGGTATGAACCGCGGCGTGATCACCGGGTAGATGAGTCCGCGGCCGCCGGGCAGCGCGTTGACATAGTCGATGAACTCGCGCGTCTCCCGCTCGGCCACTGCCGCGTCGCTGTCGCGATAGAAATCCGGACACTGCTGCGCATCATCCATTGCGACCCGGCCGATGAGCGCGCGCTGCGAGCGGCGCAGGCAGATATCGGCAAGCACCTGGGTTGCCGCCAGGTGAATGGTGCCGAAGTACAGCGCCGTGGTGGTTCCGTTGGCGAGCAGATTGGCCACCAACGACTCGTACACCTGGGCCGCGAAGGCGGTATCCGCATAGCGCGACTCCAGCGGAAAGGTGTATTTCTGCAGCCATTCCTCGAGCGGCAGGTCGAGCGCCTGGCCCAACTGCGGCCACTGCGGCGCATGGACGTGCAGGTCCACCATCCCCGGCAGCACATAGTGTTTTGCGGCGAGCCTCACGAGGCCGCCGGCCGCCTCGAGTCGCACGGCCTCGGTGCGGGCCAGCGTCGAGTCCTGGCGATGGACCGCCGTGATGACACCATCCGGCGCCACCACCACCAGCGCATCCGCCAGGCACTCAAGTTCGCCGCGCCGGGGGGCGTGCAGGAAGGTAGCGTGAAAGGCGCGTTCGATGGCCGGCGTGAATGGCTGCATGATTAGCGATCCGGTCGGAAGGGCTGCGCCAGGGACAGCGGCGTATTCAGCCGCAGCGTCTGCGGGTTACGGGAGATGGCCACCAGCACCAGGATGGTTGCCACATACGGTAACGCGCTCATGAATTGAGTGGGCACATGCAGGCCAAAAGTCTGCGCGAAAAGCTGGGCCACCGTCACCCCCCCGAACAGCCACGCGCCGAGCACCACGCGGCCGGGCCGCCAGGTGGCGAACACCACCAGCGCCTGGGCAATCCACCCGCGCCCCGCGCTCATGTCATCCACCCACAGCGGCGTATACACCAGCGACAGGTAGGCGCCCGCGAGGCCCGCCATGGCACCCCCGAAAACGATGGCCAGATAACGGATGCGGATGACGGGATAGCCGATCGCGCGCGCCGAATGCGGCGCCTCACCGACGGCGCGCAGCACCAGGCCCGCGCGGGTCCGGTTCAGAAACCACCACACCAGCGCCGCCAGGGCGAGCGCCATATAGACCAGGGGATCCAGGCCGAACAATACCTTCGGGATCGAGGTGACCGAGCTTGCCCCGAATCGCCGCCCGATGACGGCGGATATCCCGGAACCCAGAATGGTCAGGGCCAATCCAGCCGCGTACTGATTGACGGCGAATCCCAGCGCGAGGATGGCGAACAGGCTCGCCGCAAGCGTCGCCGCGAGCATCGCGACGATGACCGCGACAAAGGCCGGGTGTCCCCCCAGGGCGACGCCAAAGGCGGTGGCCGCCCCGATCAGCATCATGCCTTCGATCCCGAGATTCATGACCCCGGAGCGCTCGACGATGAGTTCGCCGATGGCCGCGAAAATCAGCGGCGTGGCGGCGACCAGGGTGCCATTGAGCAGCGGTAGCAGCAGGCTCATGGCATGACGCGAACGCGGTAGTCGACCAGCACGTCCGCCGCCAGCAGACAGAACAGCAGCAGCCCCTGGAAACATCGCGACAGTGCCGCCGGCACATTGAGGGTCATTTGCGCCGCCTCGCCCCCCAGATACAACAGCGATAACAGCAGGCCCCCGAACACCACGCCCACGGGCCGCAGGCGGCCGATGAAGGCGACGATAATGGCGGCAAAGCCATAACCGGGGGAGATCACCGGTGAAAGCTGTCCCAACGGGCCCGCGGCCTCAAACATGCCGGCGAGCCCCGCCGTCGCCCCGCTGATCAGCAGGCTGATCCAGATCAGTCGCGCCTGGGCAAAGCCTGCGTAGCGGGCCGCGGCCGGCGCCTGTCCGCTCACCTTTAGCTGAAAGCCCAGGAAACTTCGATCCAGCAGCAGCCAGGTGAGCACGACGACGCCCAGGGTTATGAAGATGCTGGCATTCAGGCGCATGCCGGCGACCAGGGGACTGAACGTGGCCGACTCGCTGAACAACGCCGTCTGCGGATAGTTGAGACCGCCGGGATCCTGCATCGGTCCATTGACCAGCCACGCGAGCAGCAGCTGGGCGACGTAGGTCAGCATCAGGCTGACGAGAATCTCGCTGGTATTGAGCCGGGTTTTGAGAAACGCCGGAATTGCCGCCCACGCCATGCCGCCGAGCACGCCCGCGAGCATCATCGCCGGCAGCAACCAGTGGTGGGTACCGTCGGCGAAGCGCAGCGCGACCCACCCGGCACAGATTGCGCCGACCGTGTACATGCCTTCGGCACCGATATTCCAGACATTGGCGCGATAGCCGACGGCGAGCCCCAGCCCGATCAGAATCAGCGGATTGGCCTTGAGCAGCCATTCGGAGATGCCATTGCCGGTGGACAAAGGTTGCAGGAAAAACACCCGCAGGGTCGCCAACGGTTCCAGACCCTCAAGCCGCAGCATCGGAATGGCGCACAGAATCATCGCCGCGAGCGCAAGCACGGGGGCGCCCACACCCATGAGGCGCGACGGCACGGCGCGGCGTTCCAGGTAGAGCCGGTTCATGCCGCACTCGGCTGAAGGTCCCGGCCGGTCATCAGCACACCCAGCTGGTCGATGCTGATGGCCTCGCGCGGCAGCGCCTGCGACAACCGGCCGCGGAACAGCACGGCGATGCGGTCGCAGATCTCGAGCAACTCTTCAAGCTCTTCGGAAATCACCAGCACCGCGGCGCCCTGCCGACTCAGATCAATGAGGCTCTGACGCAGGAAGGCCGCCGCGGCCACGTCCACTCCCCAGGTGGGCTGGGACACGATCAGCACGCTGGGAGCCAGGCTGTATTCACGGCCCACAATGAACTTCTGCAGATTGCCGCCGGAGAGGCTCGCGGCGACGGCGTTGGTGCCCGAGCACTTGACGCCGAAGCGCTGGATGATGCGATGCGCGAAGGCCTCGATCGGACCTGTGCCGATAAAGCCGCGTCGCACCAGGCCGCCCCGGTGACCCGTGAGCAGCGCGTTTTCCGCCAACGACATGCCGGGTACGGCGCCGCGGCCCAGGCGCTCCTCCGGGACATAGGCGAGCCCCCGCTGCCGCCGCACACCGGCACCCAGGTGCCCGACGGACACACCGTCCAGCCTGATGCGATCGGCGGCCGTGATCCGCTCACCGCTCAAAGCATTGAGCAGTTCCGCCTGGCCGTTTCCGGACACGCCAGCGATGCCCACGACTTCGCCGGCATGCACCGCCAGCGCGACATCCTGCAACGCGGTGCCAAAGGGGTCGGCCGGTTGCACGCTCAGGTTACTGACCGACAGGCGCGGCGCGCCCTGCACGGCGCGTGGCCGGGTCACGGGCGCGATGGCCGAGCCCACCATCAAACCGGCCAGCTCCGCGATGCTGACCTGGGCGGGCCGCACCGAGCCCACGACTTTACCGCCGCGCAGGATGGTCGCGGTGTCGCACAGCTGGCGGATCTCCTCGAGCTTGTGGCTGATATAAAGAATGCTGCAGCCCTCGGCGGCCAGCGCCCGCAGCACCTCGAACAGTCGCGCGACCGCCGGCGGGGTGAGCACGGAAGTCGGTTCATCCAGGATCAAAAGCTTCGGACTTTGCAGCAGGCAGCGCAGGATCTCGACCCGTTGCCGTTCGCCCACGGAGAGGTGATGCACCAGCCGGTGCGGATCCACCGGCAGACCATAGCGCTCGCTCAGCTGCGTAATGCGCGCCGCGAGCCGGACGCGATCAAAACGGTCCTTGTTGACCAGCGCAATGTTGTCGACCACCGAGACGGTCTCGAACAGCGAAAAATGCTGGTAGACCATGCCGATGCCCAGGTCACGCGCGGCGCTGGGACTGGCAATGGAAACCTCACGTCCCTCCCAGAAGATCTCCCCGGCATCGGCGCGGATGGCGCCATAGATGATCTTCATGAGCGTGCTTTTGCCGGCGCCGTTCTCCCCCAGCACCGCGTGGATCTCCCCGGGAGCCACTGTCAGCGACACCGAATCGTTGGCCGCGAAGCTGCCATAGCGCTTCGTGACGGCCTCGAGGGCGAGACGTGGCCTCATCAGTCCTTCAGGCTGCCCTGCATGCCTGCGACCAGCCAGTTGATGCTGCGCGCATCCTTTTCATTCATCACCATGCCGCGCGGCACCCGCACGGCCCCCGCCTGATCGCGGATTTCGCCACCGAAGGGCTGCAGCCGGCCGGCCGTGATGGCCGCGCGCCGATCATCCACCAGGGTGCGAACCGGCTGCGGCACCGCGGCCGCGTACGGTGACATCTGCACCACCCCTTCCTTCAACCCCCACCAGCGGCTCTGTGGCTTCCAGGTCCCTGCGAGCACGTCGCGTGCGTCCTGCACGTAAATGCCGCTCCAGTCCAGGATCATGGACGTGAGCAGACGGGTGGGCGCGTACTTGCGCACATCGCTGGCATAGCCAATGGACCATACCCCCTTCTGTTCCGCGGTCTGCGCGGCGACCGGACTGTCGGTCATGGCCGCCAGGACGTCGCAGCCCTTGGCGATCAAGGCGAGCGTCGCGTCCTTCTCCTTGCCGGGATCCTCCCAGGAGTTCATGAAGATGATCGAGCAGCTGGCCGCCGGATTGACGCTCTGGGCCCCCAGCAGGAACGCATTCGCGGGCCCGACGATATCCGGTACGGGGTAGCCGCCGATGAAACCGAGCTTGCCGGTGCTCGACATCTTCGCCGCGGCGACGCCGCCCAGATAGGTGCCCTCGTGATAGCGCGCTTCGAAGTTGCCCAGATTGCTCGCCATGGTGACGCCGGCGCAGCAGTCAAAGGCCACCTGCGGAAAACTGCGCGCCACGCGGGTGATCGCGACACTGTGCGAGAAACTCGTGCCCAGCACCAGCTGGTGCCCGGAAGTCGCAAAGCCGCGGAATATCCGCTCGGCATCCTGCGGCTCGAAGACGTTTTCAACCACATCCACGACGGCCCTGGTGCCGAAGGCGGCGCGCACCGCCTCGCAGGCCAGCACGGTCTGGCGGGTCCAGCCCACCTCGGCGGCCGGGGCCACCAACGCCACACCCATCTTGATCTGGCCAAGGGGAGCCGCGCCCGCGAGCACGCCGCCGGTGCCCAATCCGGCCACGACCGCTGCGGCACCGCCCTGCTTGAGGAATATCCTGCGCGAAACCGCCAATGCAACCCCCTGCGGTCTAGAACCGGTAATGGACTGTGCCGACGAACTCCAGGGGCGGGGCCCACACCTGCGTGGTCTCACCACCGAACTGGTTTGTGAACCGCGACGCCACTTCAAAGCGATTGAAGACGTTGTTGACGGCCAAGGAAACGTCCAGCCCGGAGTCCTTGTAGGCGTAGTCAAAGTACAGGTTGGCCATCGTATACGAGGGCGCCGTGTAAATGGGCGTCTTGCCGAAGATCGTGTCGGCGTAGTCGCTTCGGTACTGCAGCTGGAAGCGCGACAGTACCGTCGAGCCGTCTTTGAGGTTCAAGGTATGGGACACCGCGCCGGTGATGGTCCACGTCGGCAGACTCGGCGGTGCATTGCCATAGACATCCCGATACGCGGCCTCCCGCAAGGCGTTCAGCGCGGGAGTTCCCTCGAAAATATCGCCATAGCAGGTGTAGTCGCACGCCTGGAGGTAGGTCTGGTTGGCCTCATTGCCGGCGACATTGTCCAGCGCCAGGAAGTGCGAGGTGATCTTGCCCTTCTCATAGGCGAAGTTGCCGTCGAAGCGGAAGCCTGCCGGCATCAGCGCCGCGATTTCACCCTCGAGTCCATACACCTGCACCTTCGGAATGTTGTCCACACCGCCCTGGAAGCTGATCAGGTCCTCGGCCTGGAACTGCATGTTCTTGTCATTGTAGAGGTAGGCCGACAGGTTCGCCGTCAGGTGTTTGTCGAAGAAGCTGTTCTTGGACCCGATTTCGTAGGCCGTGATGGTCTCGGGAGCGAACTGCAGCGGGACCACCGCCGGGAACGAGGAGATGTTGCCGCCGCCGGGCTTGAAGCCGGTGGACACGCTGCCATAGACCAGATTGTTGGGGGTCAGATCGTAGTCGACACCCGCGCGCCAGGTGAACTTGGTCTCGGTCTGCTGCACGAACGTCGCCGGTGCGAAGGCATTGTAGTAGTCGCTGAAGAACGTGGTGTTGTGGTCGCGCGTGTAACGGCCACCCAGCGTGAAGCGCAACGAATCGGTGGCATGCCAGATGCCCTGTCCATATCCCGAAGAGGAATTGCGGGTCTCCTCGCCGCTGTTCTGGAAGTACAGCTGATCCCCGAGCACCGAGGTGTCATTGACATCATTGGTGAAGAGGAATGTCGTGAGCGGATCCGCCATATTGTTCAGGTCGGGATGCGAATTGATGAGGTTGGGTGCCGGATCACCGTTATAGGTGGGATCGCCCGGATACAGGTTGTACTGGGAGTAGCCCACCGTCGTCTTGCCCTTCAAGAGGAACGCGCCGACGATCCAGTCCACGGGACCGCCCGGCTTCGAGCTGAAATCCAGCTCCTCGGTCAGGTCCTTGGTATTGTGCTCGAACCACTCCACATCGTGCGGCTCGAAATTCGCGCTGGTGATGTCGATATCCATGCCGTCTTCGTTGACGGCGCCGTGATGGTTCACTTCCTGATAGCTGCTGATCGCCTTCAGGGTGGCAAACGACATGTCATAGGTGATCGTCGCGCCCGCCAACTGCTGGTTGTAGATGAGGCGGCCGGGCCAGTCCGAGCTTTGCTGGTAGAAATCCGGATCCGGATCATCGATGTTCTTGCTCTCCGATTCATGCTGACGGGCCTGTGCATATTCGGCGCGCAGCAGAATCGTCAGGCTGTCGGTGGTCTGCCACAGCGCCTGCAGCCGTCCATGGACGTTGTTGGTATCGCCCAGATCATACCCATTTGAGTAGCCGGGAACGTCCGTGGCGGTGACGAAACCGTGCTGGTAGTTCTGGTCATACGCGGCGCGAATCGCAAAATCGTTGCCGAACGGAATGTTGATGGCGGCGCTGGTATGCAGTAAATCATACGAGCCACCGGCTGCCTCGAGGTAGCCCTTCACCGCATCGAAGGTCGGCTGGATGCTGATGACGTTGATGGTGCCGCCGATGGAATTCTGTCCGAACACCGTACCCTGGGGTCCGCGCAGCACTTCGACGTGGTCCACGTCCAGGAAGTTGGAATTCAAGGCCACCGGAAAGGCGATGTAGATTCCATCCTCGTGGTACGACACCGACGTCTGCGCCGAATCGTCCTGCGGCACGTTGAAGCCGATGCCGCGGATCGAGACGCTGCGGTTGTAGCCTTCGCTGGAGGTGATCACCAGCCCCGGTACCTGACCGTTCAGGTCCGACGGGTTCATGATGGCGGCCTGCTTCAGCGCATCACCCGTTATCGCGGTGAGCGCGACCGGCGCGTGCTGCAATCCGACGTTCTGCTTCTGCGCAACGACGGTGACCTCCTGCAGGCCTTCAGTGGGTGCGGCGGCGGCATCCGTTGCGGTATCGGTGGTGACTGCGGTGTCGGTATTGGCATCGGCCAATGCGATTCGGGCGGCGGCCTCACCTGCAATAATCAGCAAAGTGACGGCGGTGCGTGCCTTGCGGCTGTTCTTCATCGCGCTCTCCCAAGCGTTGGGTGGGTCGCCAAATGGTCGCAACCCCACGGTAGAACGCACGCCCCCTCTTCGTCGCCGCCATGTTTTGCCCGCTGTTTCGTATTCTTGGTGCGGTCAATGGCAGCGCCGTCGCCATATCAATGCTCGTTAAAAGATGTCACGCGGACTTGAGCGTGTCAACGCACTTCACCCATCGTCGCGCAAACATTTGTCGTCGCCGAAACGCGAACATGCCGCGCGGAAAAATGCCGCAGTGGTTATGACACAGTGCGTTCATTGCACGGTACCCGCCGCTGGATGCGGCAGCCGATCGCGATACACGGCCCAGTTCTTGACCAGCGCTTCAACCACCGGGGAGCCGACACGGTAGGCCGCCTCGATTGCAGGTCCCAGCGCCGCATAGGTGTTCTCGCTCTCTTTGGCCAGTGCCTGGGCGGGCGTCTCGCCCGGCGGCGGCACGGTGAAATCGCTGCCGGTGCGCAGCACCAGCACGCGCCGGCTGTCGACGCGCGCCGATTTACCCAGATAGGTGAGCGCCACCAGCGTGCCGCTGTCCTCCATGGCTGAGGTGACCAGCTCGCCCTTGTCGTGGGTCCAGAACCGCACCCAGTGCTCGGCCCAGTCGTTCATCAAGCGCCCGTCCCAGAAGCGCATCGCTGCGAGGTTGTCGCCGATGAGTACAAACGGCGGCTGGCGCGCGTTGCGTTCGCGGTACTGCCCGCGCACCCGCCGCATCTGCGCGTCATCCGGCAGCTGCACCCCGCGCGTCAATCCGTAGGCCCACTGTACGAGCGCGGGATCGAGCGCAAACACCTGCCCCTCGGCGGGAGTTGCTTTCGGGTCGAAGGGGCGCGTCGATTGCAGCGGATAAAGGCCCGTGTCCCAGTCGGCCGGAATCTCGCGCGAGTCGATCTGGTAGGCGAGGTCGCCATCCACGATGTAGCGGGCCCACGCCGCCGAGCCCAGCGAGGCCGCATCGGGATTTATGCCGGCGATGCCGGCGACGATCCAATAGGCGTGCGTCAGGTCAAAACGCGGATCCATGCCCAGCTCCATGACGGCGGTCGTGGAATTCGCGGTGCCCTCCCCCGTCACCATGCCGAGCACGCCCGTCGCGGGATTCACGAACAGGTCATGGTGATGCGCGAAGGCAAAGCGCTGCGTAAGGCGCTGCCGGTCATGCCACAGCTGGAACTCGCCGGGCGCATCGCCGGTATCGGCGCCAATCTCGAACATCGAGATCACCACCACCTTGATCTCGATGGGTTTGGTTACTGCACTCGGGACGACCGGCACGGCCACCGCGGCGGATCCCGCGCCGGGCAGCCGATCGCGGTAGACATTCCATCCCTTGCTCAAGGCGCCCACGACCGTGGCGCCGACCTTGTAGGCGGCTTCGAGCGCGGGCACGAGCGCGGTGTAGCTGGCCTCGGATTCCATCGCGAGATTGGCGGCCGCCATGCGGCCCGGAGGCGGGAGCGTGAAGTTGCTGCCGGTGCGCAGAATCAGCACCCGGTTCGCATCCACCCTGCCGGTGCCACGCAGATAGGTCAGCGCCACCAGGATGCCGCTGTCCTCCATGTCGCTGGTCACCATATTGCCGGTCCCTTGAGTCCAAAGGCTCACCCAGCGGTTGGCCCAGTCATTCATCTGCCCGCCATGCCAGAAGCGCATGCCGGCGATGTCATCGCCCTCGAGCACAAAGGGCGGCCGGCGCGCGTTCGGGTAGGGGGTGTAGTGCGAGCGGGCGCTGCGCAGCTGTTCAGCATCGCCCAGCGCGGCGTTGCGCGTGAGCGCGAAGGCCCAGTCCACGAGCTGCGGATTCAGGGTGAACACCTGCCCCGGCGCAGGTTCCGCCTTGGGGTCGTACGGACCGTGGGAGTCCAGCGGGAATATACCGGTCGACCAGCCCTGGGGAATCTCGCGAGCATCGATCTCGTATGCCAGGTCACCATCAACGACGTGGCGCGCCCACACTGCCGAACCGATCGAGGCATCCGCGGGATCAATGCCCGCGATGCCGGCCACGACCCAGTAGGCATGCGAGAGGTCAAAACGCGGATCCATGGCGAGCTCCATCACGGCGGAGCCCGCATTCGCGGTACCTTCGCCGGTCACCATGCCGAGCACGCCGCTGTGCAGGTTCATGAACAGGTCATGATGATGCGGGAAGGCAAACCGGGTATCGAGCTTCTGGCGTTCACGCCAGAACTGGAATTCTCCGGGTGCATCGCCGGTGTCCGCGCCGATCTCAAAGGCGGTGACCACCACCACCTTGACGACAATGGGCGCGCGGGGTGGTGCCCCCTGCGCCAGCGCGTTCGCACCCGCACCGAGACCTCCCAGTACTGCCGCGAAATACAACGCCTTCAGCAATGCAAAAGCCGTGCTTAGCGCGACGCGGGCCATTTCCAATGAAAATACCCGCCTCAAAGCCGTGGACGAGCCGCGATCGCGCCCGATCGATGCCCTCGGCAAGCGCACGGCGCACCAGTTTGGCGCGAACAGGCTATCGCTCCTTTTCCAGTTCGCTCAGCTGCTCGCGCATCAGGCTCACGAAAGCATCCAAAGGTGCCGGAAAGGTTCGGCCGCGACGCACATAGATGCCCAGATCGGTCGTCACCGGCCCCGAACCTTGCAGGGGTACGTGGACCAGTCGGCGCGACTTGAGCTCCGCCTCGATGCCCAGTTGCGACTGGAAGGAAATCGCGGCCAGCTTCAGCGTGAGATTCTTCATCAGCTCCAGTGAGCCCACCTCTGCGACCACCTGCATCTTGCCGGCAAAGCGGGTCAGGTGCGTCAGCAGCACCGTATAAATCGACAGCTCCGCCGTGGGCAGGATGACCGGGTAGACCGCGCATTCGGAGAAGGTCACATGCTTTTCACGCGCAAGCGGATGATCGGGGCGCATGATCGCGCCCAGGCGGAAGCGCCCGGTGCCCAGCTGCTGCAGCTCCGGGTGGTGACCCAGCGAGAAGGCGAGTCCCACATCGGCCGCACCGGAGGCGACGATGGCAGGAATCTGGTTCGAGCCCGCCGACTTCACGTTGAGTTTCACGCCCGGGTAGCGGGTCACCATGGCGGCCAGCAGCGTCGGCAACACGGCCGCACCCAGTGACTCCACCGCCACGATGCTCAACTCGCCGCGACGCAGTCCGCGCAACGAGTCCAGCTCCTCCTCGACGCGGCGCGCGTCCTGCAGCACGGTGAGGACGTGGCGCGCGAAGACTTCCCCCGCCGCCGTCAGCTTCATGCCGTTGGGGAAACGCTCGAACAGCGGCATTCCCATGTCCGTTTCAAACTGGATGAGCTGGCGGTTGATGGCCGAGGCGGCGACGCCCAGCTTGCGGGCGGCCTCGCGGATCGAGCCATAGCGCCGGACCGCGTCAAAGTAGGAAATCGATCGATAGCGGATGGGTTTGCGGTCGGCGGTGGTCATCCTGCCGCATCTTGGCATCGCCGCAGCGGTGCGGGCAACCGGGATACGGCGCAGGTGCTGTAAACTCACCCGGATGTCACGAAAACTCTTCGTTACCAGCGCGCTGCCCTACGCCAATGGCCCCCTGCATATCGGCCACATCATGGAGTACATCCAGGTGGATATCTGGGTGCGTTTCCAGCGCATGCTGGGTTCCCGGGTGCACTTTGTCTGCGCCGATGACGCCCATGGCGCGCCCATCATGCTCAAGGCGCAGGCCGACGGGGTGACGCCGGAGGAGCTGGTGCGCGGCATCGCCGCGGGCCGCCGCCAGTACCTGGACGGCTTTTCCCTGAGTTTCGATCACTGGTACACCACCGACTCGCCGGAAAACACCGCGCTCGCCCAGGACGTCTATCGGCGCCTCAAAGGCGCCGGCCTGATCGATATCAAGCCGGTCGAGCAGTTCTACGACCCGGTCAAGGGCATGTTCCTGGCGGACCGCTACATCAAGGGCGAGTGCCCGCACTGTCACGCCAAGGACCAGTACGCGGATGCCTGCGAGGTATGCAGTACGGTCAATACGCCGGCAGACCTCATCAATCCCTATTCGACCCTGTCCGGATCGGTACCGGAGCTGCGGACCTCGGATCACCTGTTCTTCCGGCTCTCCGACCCCCGCTGCCGCGCGTTTCTCGAAGCGTGGATCGCGGCGCCCGGACACCTGCAGCCACAGGTCGCCAACAAGGCCCGCGAATGGCTCGATGGCACGGGCGAGGATGCACTGGCTGACTGGGACATCTCACGCGATGCCCCCTATTTCGGCATTCCCATCCCCGATCAACCCGGCAAGTATTTCTACGTGTGGCTGGATGCGCCGCTCGGGTACCTGGCCTCGCTGCGGAATTATTTTTCCACCGGCAATGCCGCGCGCCATGGCGAGCAGGGCAGTTTTGAGCAGTTCCTCGCCGATCCGGCCACCGAGCAGATCCACTTCATCGGCAAGGACATCATTTACTTCCACACCCTGTTCTGGCCGGCGATGCTGAAATTCGCGGGCACCCCGTACAAGGTCCCGGACAACATCCATGTGCACGGCTTCCTGACCGTGCTCGGCGCCAAGATGTCCAAATCGCGCGGCACCGGCATCGATCCGCTGCGCTACCTGCAGCTGGGTATGGATCCGGATTGGCTGCGCTACTACATCGGCGCCAAGCTCAACGCCAACGTCGAGGATGTTGATTTCAACCCGCAGGATTTCCTCGCGCGCGTCAACAGCGACCTGGTGGGCAAGTACGTCAATATCGCCAGCCGCTGCGCGAACTTCCTCACGCAGCGCTTCGACGGACAGGTGTGCGCCCTGACCGATCCCAACGCCGCCGCGGTCCTCGACGAATTCCGCCGCGATGTCGATGCCATCCGTGAGGGCTACGAGCAGCGCGACTTCGGGCAGGCGCTGCGCCTGACGATGCGCCTCGCCGATCTCGCCAACCGTTATGTCGCGGATTGCGCGCCGTGGGAAATCGCCCGCGACGCCACGCGGCGCGCTGAACTACAGGCAGTGTGCAGCGCCGCCATCGACCTCTTCCGACTGCTGACCCTGCTGCTGAAGCCGGTGGTTCCGCAGCTGGCGGCGCGCGCCGAGAAATTCCTCGGCATTGCGCCGCTACAGTGGCTGGACAGCACGACACTGCTGCCGGATGGGCACCGGATCAACCCCTACGAACATCTGCTCACGCGCGTGGACCCGAAGATGCTCGACAACCTGTTCGCCTCTGCCAAGGAGTCACCCCCAGTGACTGACGCTGCCGCCCCCGCGACCACTGCCATCCCCGCGACCATCACCATCGATGACTTCGCGAAAGTGGAACTGCGCGTGGCGCGCATCGTGGCCGCCGAAGCGGTGACCGGGTCTGACAAGCTGCTGAAGCTTTCCCTGGACCTGGGCGAGCCCGGCCCGCGCACCGTGTTTTCGGGTATTCGCTCGGCCTACGATCCGACTACCCTGGTGGGGCGTCTCACCGTCGTGGTCGCCAATCTCGCGCCGCGCAAGATGCGCTTCGGGGTTTCGCAGGGCATGGTGCTGTGTGCCAGCGGCGAGGGCGCGGGACTGTTCCTGCTGTCGCCGGATTCCGGCGCCACGCCCGGCATGCGCATCACCTGAAGGCCTCCGACATGGACGTCCAGGCCATCGATGCCCTGTTGCCGCAGACCCAATGCACGCGTTGCGGCTACCAGGGATGCCTGCCCTACGCGAACGCCATCGCGCAGGGGACGCCCATCAACCAGTGCCCGCCGGGTGGGACGGCCACCATCCAGGCACTCGCCGAGCTCTTGGGCCGCGTGCCGTTGCCGCTGAATCCTGACAACGGTGTGGAAGCCGCGCCGCGCGTGGCGGTCATCGATGAAACGCGTTGCATCGGTTGTGCGAAGTGCCTGCCGCCGTGCCCCGTGGACGCCATCATCGGCGCGCCGCGGTTCATGCACACGGTGATCGCCCAGCTGTGCACGGGATGTGAGCTGTGTATTGCGCCGTGTCCCGTGGATTGCATTTCCATGGTTGATCTGAGCACGCAGAGCGTCCCGGAAGGGCCGCCCTCGCCTTCGGCCAATCGTGCGCGCTTCCAGGCGCATGAAGAACGCATCGGACGCCGTGCCGCCGAACGTGCCGCATTGCTCTCGGCGCGCAAGCAACTCGCGTACGGCGCGCTCCCTGACGAACAATGAGCAGGACCCCCAAGGCCAAAGCCCGACGCACGCGCCACAAGCCCTTCAGCGCCGCCCGCCGCAGGGCCCTGTTTGAGCGCCTGCGGGCGGCCAATCCCGAGCCTGCCTCCGAGCTGCATTACCGCTCACCGTTTGAATTACTCGTCGCGGTAATGCTGTCCGCCCAGACCACCGACCGCAGCGTCAATGCCGCCACCGCGAAACTGTTCCCGGTGGCCAACACTCCGCAGGCGCTGCTCGCCCTGGGGATTGAGGGCGTCAAGCCGTACCTGAAGACGGTGGGCCTGTACAACACCAAGGCGGCCAATCTCATCGGCTTGTGCCAGCGGCTGATCGATCTGCATGGAGGCCAGGTCCCGCCGGACCGCGAATCCCTCGAAGCACTGCCGGGCGTGGGCCGCAAGACGGCCAACGTGGTGCTGAACATCGCCTTCGGCGAGCTCACCATCGCCGTCGATACCCACATTTTTCGCGTCGCCAATCGCACCGGCCTTGCGCCCGGGCCGACGCCCCTGGCCGTGGAGATCGAGCTGGTCAGGACCACACCGCCGGAGTTTGCGCGCGAGGCTCACCACTGGCTGCTGCTGCACGGCCGCTACGTGTGCATCGCCCGCAGACCCAAATGCCCAGGCTGCGTGATCCGCGACCTGTGCGACTTTCCGCACAAGACGCCGGCCGCGGCCTGACAGGAGCGCCATGCCGATATTCGCCAATCAGAGCCGCGAACAGCTGCGTCAGATGTATCTGGCCTCATGGCGCAAGTTTCGGGCCCAGGAGCCCTTGCAACCGCTGGAACGCCAGGTGGCGGCCGTGATCGCCGAACATCCCGAGTACGTCCCGTGGCTCGAGCAGGGCGAGGATGTGCTGGGCGCCGATTTCACCCCCGAAGGCGGCCGGCAGAACCCGTTCCTGCATATGGGCATGCACCTCGCCATCCGCGAACAGCTGGCGACCAACCGGCCCGCGGGCTTTGCGGATCTGCACCGCCAACTATGCGAGCACTACGGGGATGCCCATGAGGCCGAGCACGCGTTGCTGACACCGCTCGCGGAAACACTTTCGGAGGCCCAGCGCGCCGGTCGCGCACCGGATGAGATCGAGTACCTGCACAAGGTCGAAACGCTGGTCTCGCGTACGCTCACGCGCCGCTGAGAGCGCGGCTATTTTTTCTTGGGGATGTACAAGTCCGTGAGACTGCCGTCGACCGCCTCGGCGGCGAACGCCACGGTCTCGGACAACGTCGGGTGCGGGTGCACCGTCAGGCTGATATCGGTCGCATCCGCGCCCATCTCGATGGCGATGGCCACTTCGCTGATGAGATCGCCCGCATTGGGTCCGACGATGCCGCCGCCCAGCAGACGGTGCGTGACGGGGTCGAACAGCAGCTTGGTGAAGCCATCGTCCCTGCCCAACGACAGCGAACGGCCGCTCGCAGCCCACGGGAACAGCCCTTTTTCAAAGGCGATGCCCTTGGCCTTGGCTTCCGTTTCGGTAAGGCCCGCCCAGGCCACTTCCGGATCGGTATAGGCCACCGATGGAATCACGCGCGCATCGAAGGCCGCCTTGTGCCCGGCGATGACTTCGGCGGCCACTTTCGCTTCATGCGTCGCCTTGTGGGCGAGCATGGGCTGGCCGACGATGTCGCCGATGGCGAAGATGTGCGGCACGTTGGTGCGCATCTGCTTGTCCGCCGGAATGAAACCGCGATCACTGACCGTGATGCCAGCGGTATCGGCGCCGATCAGCTTGCCATTGGGCGAGCGGCCCACCGCGACAAGTACGAAGTCATACAGCTGCGGCTCCGGTGCCTTGTCGCCCGCGAAGGTGACCCGGATGCCTTCCTTGGTGGCCTCAACGCCGGTCACCTTGATGCCCAGCATGATCTGCGCGTAGCGGGCACGCAGCCTTTTCTCCAAGGGCCGCACCAGGTCTGGATCACATCCGGGCATCAACGTCGGGGTGAGTTCCACCACGCTGACCTTGGTGCCCAGGGCATCGTACACACAGGCCATTTCCAGGCCGATGATGCCGCCGCCCACCACCAGCATGCTGCCACCCGCGGCCGGCAGCTCAAGCGCACCCGTTGAATCAATGATGCGCGGATCAGTGGGCCAGCCCGGCAGCTTCACCGCTTCGGACCCGGCCGCGATGATGCAGTAATCGAAGCGGATCCGCTCAGTGCCTTTGGGACCGGTGACCTCGATGACGTGCGGGCTCACGAACATGCCCGTGCCCGTGACCACTTCAACCTTGCGTTGCTTGGCGAGCGCGGACAAACCGCTGGTCAGTTTCTTGACGACACCGCTCTTGAAGCCCCGCAGCTTCTCCAGATCCAGCGTGGGCTTGCCGAAACTGATGCCATGCGCCGCCATGGACGCGGCTTCATCGATGACCTTGGCCGCATGCAGCAGCGTCTTGGAAGGAATACACCCGACATTCAGGCACACCCCGCCCAAGGTGGCCCAACGCTCGATGAGCGTGACCTTCAGACCCAGATCCGCGGCACGGAAAGCCGCGGTGTAGCCGCCCGGACCCGAACCGAGCACCACCACCTGGGTACTGCGATCAGACTGAGCCTCGACGCGCTCGGACAATGAAATCGCGGGAACCGGCATGCGCACTGTATCGCCCGAGGCCTCGGGCACTTTGGCAGGCGCGGCCGCGGCAGGCGCCGCGGCCGGTGCAGTGCTCGCCGGCGGCGACGGCGCGGCCGGTGCCGGCGTTGCCGCGGCGGTCCCCTCGGCCGCAATGCGCGCGATCACGGTTCCCTTGCCGACCTTGTCGCCCTTCTTCACCAGCAACTCAGTGATGGTGCCGGCGGACGCCGACGGCACATCCATGGTGGCCTTGTCGGTTTCCAGTGTAATGAGCGGCGTTTCGAGCTCAACGCTGTCACCGACCTTGACCAGGACGTCAACAATCGGCACCGCATCGAAGTTGCCGATATCCGGAACGACGAGATCGATCGAGCTCATCAGGGCACCGCCTCGAGCAGGCCGCGCGGCTCCGCGAGAACCTTCGCCAGATAGGTCGTGAACTTCGCCGCCAGCGCGCCATCAATGACGCGATGATCGTAGGACAGCGACAGCGGCAGCATCAGGCGCGGCACGAAGGCACCGTCCTGGAACACCGGCTTCATCGCGGCGCGTGACACGCCGAGGATGGCGACTTCCGGTGCATTGATGATGGGCGTAAAGGCCGTACCCCCGATGCCGCCGAGGCTGGAAATCGTGAACGATCCGCCTTGCATCTGCGCGACATTGAGCGTGCCGGTGCGCGCTTTTTCGGACAATTCGCCCAGCGCACGTGCCACCTCATAGATGTCCATGCGGTCGGCATCCCGAACCACGGGGACCATCAGGCCATTGGGCGTATCCGCCGCGAAACCCAGGTGCACATACTTCTTGAGGACGAGATTCTCACCGCTCGCATCCAGGGACGAGTTGAAGGTCGGGAAGTGATGCAGCGCCCGCACGCAGGCGCGCATGATGAAGGCCAGCGGTGTGAGCTTGATGCCCTGCTCGGTCGCCTTGACCTTCAGTTTGTTGCGCAACTCTTCCAGGTCGGTGATGTCCGCCTCATCGAACTGCGTGACATGCGGCAGATTCACCCAGCTGGCATGCAGCCGTGCACCCGAAATCTTCTGAATGCGCGTCAGCGGCTTGGTCTCCACGGCGCCGAAGGCCGCGAAATCCACCACCTGAACGCTCGGCAGGCCACGGCCGCCCTGCACACCGGCCTTGCCAGCAGCTGCGCCGCCGCCGCTCAGTGCCTGCTTGACGAAGCCTTTGACGTCATCTTCGGTAATGCGGGACTTGAAGCCGGTGCCGTTGACCCGCGCCAGATCGACACCAAGCTCCCGGGCGAACCGACGCACCGAGGGACTCGCATGGGCCGTGGAGAAACCACTCTCATTGACGGCAGCGAGTTTCGCGCCGGCAGCCGGTGCCGGCGTCGCAGCTGGTGCAGCCGGCGCAGGAGCTGCAGGCGGTGCGGCGGCCTTGGGCGTCGCAGGTGCCGCAGTCGGTGCAGCCGCGGGCGCCGGCGCAGCGGGCGCCGTCGGCGCGCCCCCATCCTCCACCCGCACCGTGGCCACGACATCACCGGGTGAGACGGTGCCGCCCTTGGTGGCGAGAATCTTGTCGACGATGCCGGCAACGGTGGACGGCACGTCCATGGTCGCCTTCTCCGTTTCCAGAGTGACGAGCGGGCCCTCCACTTCGATGGCATCACCGGGCTTGACGAGCACGTCGATGACGGCGACGTCCTTGAAGTTGCCCATGTCGGGCACTCGCACTTCTACGACGCGCGTCACTGTATCTCTCGTTGCATGTTGATCACGAATTCAAAGGATCGGCTTTCGCCGGATCTATCCCCAGGGCCGTGATGGCTTTGGTCACGGTGTTGCGATCGATCTTGCCATCCTCGGCCAGCGCCTTGAGCGTCGCCATCACGATGAAGTTGCGATCCACTTCAAAATGCCGGCGCAACGCGGCGCGGCTGTCGGAACGACCGTAACCGTCCGTCCCGAGCGTGACATAGCGACCGTTCACCCACTGGCGGATCTGGTCCGGAACGGTACGCATATAGTCGGTGGCCGCGATCACGGGGCCCGCGACGTCCTTCAGGCAGCCGCTGACATAGGGCACTTTGGGCGGATTCTGCGGATTGAGCAGATTGTAGCGCTCGCAGTCCAGGGCCTCGCGGCGCAACTCCGAGAAGCTGGTCACCGAGTAGATATCCGCCGGCACGCCATAGTCCTTCTCCAGGATCTGGGCCGCCGCGATGCACTCACGCAGGATGGTGCCGGAGCCGAACAAGGTCGCGCGTACCTTACCCGCACCGCCCGTCTGCAGCCGATACATGCCTTTGAGAATGCCCTCTTCGACGCCCTTGGGCAGCGCCGGCTGAACGTAATTCTCGTTCATCACCGTGATGTAATAGAACACCCGCTGCTGCTCGACGAACATGCGGCGCATACCATCGTGGATGATGACGGCCAGCTCATAGGCATAGGCCGGGTCGTAGCTGACGCAGTTGGGAATGGTGCTGGCGTTGAGCAGGCTGTGCCCGTCCTGGTGCTGCAGGCCCTCGCCCGCCAGCGTCGTGCGGCCCGCGGTCGCGCCGACCAGGAAACCGCGCGCCTGAATGTCACCCGCCGCCCACAGGAAATCACCGACCCGCTGGAAGCCGAACATCGAGTAATAGATGTAGAACGGCACCATGTTGATGCCATGGTTGGCGTAGGCCGTGCCCGCGGCGATCCACGAGCAGGTTGCGCCAGCCTCGTTGATGCCCTCTTCGAGCATCTGGCCCTTCTTGTCCTCGCGATAGGACATCAGGGTCTCGGAATCCTGCGGCGTATAGAGCTGTCCAACCGAGGAGTAGATGCCGATCTGGCGAAACAGTCCTTCCATGCCGAACGTGCGGGCCTCATCCGGAACAATCGGCACAATGTTCTTGCCGATGTTCTTGTCCTTCAGCAGCACCGTGAGGATGCGCACGAAGGCCATGGTGGTGGAGATTTCCCGCTCACCGGTGCCTTCCAGCATGGCGCTGAATGCCTCGAGCGGCGGAATCACCAAGGGCGGCGCCGTGTTGGTACGCACCGGCAGATAACCGCCGAGGTTCTTGCGCCTGGCGTGCAGGTACTTGGATTCCTCGGAACCTTCCGGCAGCTTCAGGTACGGCAGTTTCGCCAGCTCCTCATCGGACACCGGCATGGCAAAACGATCGCGGAAGGCCCGCAGGCCCTCAACGTCCACCTTCTTCTGCTGGTGGGCCACCATCTGGCCCTCGCCCGCCTTGCCGAGCCCGAAGCCCTTGACAGTGTGCGCGAGAATGACCGTGGGCTGACCCTTGTGCTTCGACGCCGCGTAGTAGGCCGCAAAAACCTTCTGCGCATCATGGCCGCCGCGCTTGAGGGCATAGATGTCCTCATCGCTCATGTTCGCGACCAACTCCCGAGTCTCGGGATACTTGCCGAAGAAATGTTCGCGGGTGTAGGCGCCACCCTTGGCCTTGAAATTCTGGTACTCGCCGTCGACGGTCTCTTCCATGACCTTTTGCAGCATGCCCTTCTGATCACGCGCGAGCAGCGGATCCCAGCGCGAACCCCACAGCACCTTGATCACATTCCAGCCGGCGCCGAGGTAGGCGGCTTCGAGCTCCTGGATGATCTTGCCGTTGCCGCGCACCGGACCGTCCAGGCGCTGCAGATTGCAATTGATGACGAACACCAGGTTGTCGAGCTTCTCGCGCACCGGCATGGTGAGCGCGCCCATGGACTCCGGCTCATCGGTCTCACCGTCCCCGAGGAAGCACCAGATCTTGCGGTCCGAGGGCTGCACCAGGCCGCGGTTTTCCATGTAGCGCACGAAGCGCGCCTGGAAGATCGCCATCATCGGTCCCAAGCCCATCGACACGGTCGGGAACTGCCAGAAGTCCGGCATCAGCCATGGATGCGGATAGGAGGACAGGCCCTTGCCGGGACCTTCGGCCTCCTGGCGGAAGCGATTCAACTGATCTTCGGTCAGCCGCCCTTCCATGAAGGCACGCGCGTAGATGCCAGGCGAGGAATGCCCCTGCATGAACACCATGTCGCCGGGATGCTGCGCGGAGGCGGCACGCCAGAAATGATTGAAGCCCACCTCGTACAGCGTGGCCGATGAGGCGTAGCTCGCCAGGTGGCCACCGAATTCGGAGGAGACCTTGTTGGCCTTGAGCACCATCGCCACCGAGTTCCAGCGCAGGTAAGCCTCGATGCGCCGCTCCAAAGCGCGATCACCGGGGTACTCTTTTTCCTGGGTGACCGGGATGGTGTTCACATAGGCCGTATTGGGCCTGAACGGCAGATAGGCCCCGGAGCGGCGGGTATGGTCGATCAGTCGCTCCAGCAGAAAGTGCGCCCGGTCCGCGCCGTGCGTCTTGAGGACGGAGTCAATCGACTCCAGCCACTCCTGGGTTTCTGTGGGATCAAGGTCTTGCAATTTGGGAAGTTCCGTCATGGGCGGCTCTCAATACGCCGCGGTCCCGCAGGCACGGGCGCGAACGGATGCTGTGCTAGGATGCGCAACTGGACTGCGCGTGAATTCGCGTTGAATCAAGCTGGGTAATGATCCGGATTTCACTGGCGACGGTCAAGCAAGCATGGCGGATCGGGGCTCTTTCCGGGACGCTGCCCTCAATCTGCACAATCCGGTCATGACATCTCGCTCAACATCGCTGTTGCCGGTCCAGGCGTCGCCTCGGATCGAGCGCATTGCCCGGCTGTCGGCGCGCATCGCCGACACCTTGGATGCCATACTAGTCATCATTCCCATGGATGCCTCTCCGGCGGTGTTTTCAGCGCTGCCGCACGCCCAGATCTGGGGCCAACTGTTCGCCGGACGGGGCCGCGCCGGGCGCCCGACAGCCGTGCGTAAAGCCCCTCTGGGCGCCGCTCCGAAGGCCGGTTCCGGCCCTGGCAGCGTCCGCAGTGTCAATCTCACCAACTCGCGCCAGACCCGACTCATATTGGGATCGTTACCGCGCAATGCAAGTGCCTTCGAAACGCTGTCGCTGGCCGGACGCATGGCACGGGAACTGGCCGTCTGCACCCCGGGATCCGTCGCCCTGGCGGCACCCGCAGATCCGGGCAGCGTTCGGGATCGCGCCCTTGAGGCCGTGCTGAGCGCCACCCTTGCCTGCGCATTTGAGATGCCCAGTTTCCGCAGTCAGCGCAAACGCGCACAGGACCTGCAACGGGTCACGGTGGTCGGCGGATCGCTGGATCTGCGCGGCATCCAGATCGCGGCGGATGCCAACGGGCTCGCCAGGTGGCTCACCGCGCTGCCGCCGAACAAGCTCGATGCCACCGCCTATCAGCGTGTGTTGCGCGAACTGGCTCGCCGCTACCGGCTGAAATACCGCTGGCTATCGGAAGCCGCCTTGAAGCGCGCGGGCGCCGGCGCATTCCTGGCCGTTTCGCAGGGCAATGCACGCCGCACCGCGGGTATTGCCCACTTGAGCTATCGGCCGCCGCGGCATCGCGGCCGGGTCGATGTATCGCTGGTGGGCAAGGGCGTGCTGTTCGACACCGGCGGCACCAATCTCAAGTCGCATCGCGGCATGCTCGACATGCACACCGACATGAACGGCAGTGCGGTGGCGCTCGCCACGTTGTGCGCGCTCGCCGCGCAGCGCTCGGCGCTGGCGGTGGACGCCTGGCTTGCCATCACGGAGAACCGCACCGGACCTGATGCCTACGTACCGCAGGATGTGGTCACGGCGATCAATGGCACCAGCATCCAGGTCATTCACACCGATGCGGAGGGACGCATGGTGCTGGCCGACACACTGACCTTGGCGGGTCGCACCCGGCCCGCGCTCATCATCGACTACGCGACGCTGACCGGCGCCTGTGTGACGGCACTCGGCGAGCGCATGAGCGGCATTTTCGTGCAACCGCCGACGCTGGCGGCGAGCGCCCTCGCCGCGGGCGAAACCAGCGGCGAGCGGGTCTGGAATTTCCCGCTGGATGCCGATTACGATGCGGAGCTCGAAAGCAAGATTGCCGATGTCATGCAATGCACCGCGGACGGCAAGGCGGACCACATCCTCGCGGCGCGCTTTCTGTCGCGCTTCGTACCGGATGCCACGGCGTGGATCCACATGGACCTGTCGGCCGCGGTGCGCAGCGGCGGCCTTGCGCATATCAACACCGACATCACGGGCTTCGGCGTGCGTTACACCCTGGAACTGCTGCGCGATGGCAAGGTGCCGCGATGACCAGCCTCACCCTGCGCCGCCCCGATGACTGGCATCTGCATCTGCGCGATGGTGCGGCGATGGCGGCTGTGCTGCCGTTTACCGCGGCGCGTTTCGGTCGCGCGATCGTCATGCCCAATCTCAAGCCACCGGTCACGACCACGAAGCTGGCACTGGCCTACCGCGACCGGATCCTCGCCGCGCTGCCGGCCGGATCGGCATTTCAACCGTTGATGACGCTGTATCTGACGGATCGCACGGCGCCCGAGGAAGTGGCGCTGGCGCGCGCCAGCGGCTGTATCGCCGGCTTCAAGCTCTATCCGGCCGGCGCCACCACCAACTCCGAGGCCGGTGTCACCGATCTGCGCAACATCCGTGCGGTGCTCGAGAAGATGAGTGAACACGGGATGGTGCTGCAGGTCCACGGCGAGGTCACGGGTGCCGAGGTCGATGTGTTTGATCGCGAGGCGCGATTCATCGATGAGGTGCTGCGGCCCTTGTGCGTGAGGCATCCCGGCCTGCGGGTCGTCTTCGAGCACGTGACCACCCGGCAAGCCGTCGAATTCGTGCGCACGGCGCGCGAGGGCGTGGCCGCCACCATCACGCCACAGCACCTGATGATGAACCGCAACGCGTTGTTCGCCGGCGGCATCCGCCCGCATCTGTATTGCCTGCCGATATTGAAAACCGAAGACGATCGCGAGGCGCTGCTCGACGCCGCCACCAGCGGCGATCCGCGATTCTTCCTCGGCACGGACAGTGCGCCGCACGCGCGCCATACCAAGGAGACGACCTGTGGTTGCGCCGGCATCTTCAGCGCGCACGCCGGCATTGAACTGTACGCGGAGGTCTTCGCGGAGCTCGGGCGCCTGCCGCTGCTGCCCGGCTTCGCTTCCGAATTTGGCGCGGACTTCTATGGTTTGCCGCGCAATCCGGACTTCATCACCCTGGTCGATGAGCCGTGGCAGGTACCCGACACGTATGATTTTGGCGGCGACAGCCTGGTGCCCCTGCGGGCGGGCGAGATGATAGGCTGGCGAATGATCGCAGGACCCGGTTCGTGAGCGAAGCAGAGGAGGTCTCCAAGACGGCGATCGCGGTCCTCATGAGCCGTCGCTTCCGCGGTTTTCTTCCCGTCGTGATCGATGTGGAGACCGGCGGCTTCAACTCACGCACTGACGCCCTGCTCGAGATTGCCGCGGTGTTCATCGATATCGACGCGAGCGGCACGCTGTACCGCGGCGCCACGCACAGCTTCCATGTGCAGCCCTTCCCCGGAGCGCGACTGGATCCGGCGTCACTGAGCGTCACCGGTATCGATCCCTATCATCCGTTGCGTCCCGCGCTGCCCGAGCGCGAAGCCATCCAGCGCATCTTTCGCGAAGTGCGCCATCAGCTGCGCGCCTACGACTGCCGGCGCGCCATCCTGGTCGGCCACAACGCGGCCTTTGATCTCGCCTTCGTCAATGCGGCGCTGGAACGCACCGACGTGAAACGCAGCCCCTTTCATCCCTTCTCGTGTTTCGACACGGCCACGCTGGCGGGCGCGGCGCTGGGCCAGACCGTGCTGGCCAAGGCGGTCGCGGTCTCCGGCATTCAATGGGATGCGAGTTCAGCGCACTCGGCGTCGTACGATGCGGAGCGGACGGCCGATGTATTCTGTTTCGTCTGCAATCGCATGCAGACCACCTATGCGGCGGCACAGGAGCGCGCAGGTCAGCTCGGGTGGTTCGACGCCCCGGTTGAACCGGGTGTCACGGAAGCCTAGGCAGCCACCGCGCCGCTGTCCTCCAGGAGCTTCTTCAGTTCACCGCTGTGGAACATCTCCAGGGCGATGTCACAGCCGCCCACCAGCTCCCCTTTCACGTACAGCTGCGGGTAGGTGGGCCAGTTTGAATAACGCTTCAGGGCCTCGCGCAGCTCCGGCTCCTCGAAGATGTTCACGTGCTTGAACTGCGCGCCCACGGCCTTCAGCGCGGCCGCGGTCTGTGCCGAAAAGCCACACTGCGGAAAATCCGGCGTGCCTTTCATGAACAGCACCACCGGCGCCGAGTTGAGCTCGGCCTTGATCTTTTCCACGACGTCCATATTCCAGTCCTCATGATGGCGGCAAACGACCGCCGCGGGCGATATGGAGAGATTATGGGGGCTGGGGGCGCATTCTTCAAACCGCGTCATTTACCACTTCGCAGGCGAACTGCCGAGCACCGCCGCGGGCCGCTCCCAGCGCATCGTGGCGCCGCCGATGATCACGGGCGCTTTCAGGCGCTGCGCCGGCCCAAAGGCTGTTTGCTCCAATTCCTGCGAAAAGTCATCGTCGCCTGAGGCCGCAAAGCTCGCCTGCACACGGCCGGGCGGCCCCTCCAGCAACAGCTGCGCGGTGCGTGCGAGTGAGGCTTTGGCCTCAAAGCCGTGCCCGGTGGCAAGCCCGCGTGTCAGACCGCGAAGTACGGCCGCGGCCATCAGGTAGCCGGTGGCATGATCCAGCGCCTGAACCGGCAGGGGCGTCGGCCGATCCTTGTCGAAAGCGCGCATGCCGGCTGCAGCGATGCCGGAACTCATTTGGACGAGACTGTCGAAGCCTCTGCGATTCCGCCACGGTCCGCTCCAACCGTAGGCGTTGAGCGAAACATCGATAAGCCCGGGGCGAATTCGCCGTCGCTTGTCCGCACCGAGCCCAAGCGACTCCAACGCATCGGCGCGGTAACCATGGACGAGCACATGCGCCTCACTCAGGAGCTGCTCAAATTGCGCTCGCGAGGCGCGATCACGCAGATCAAGTCGTGCGCAGCGCTTACCCACCGTGACGTCCGGTATCACTCCCGGTTCATCCCAATCGGGCGGATCGATCCGCAAAACTTCGGCGCCGAAGCCCGCGAGGAATCGGGTCGCCACGGGCCCGGCCAGCACCCGCGTCAGATCGAGCACGCGCAAGTTACGCAGCGGCTGTTCAGGCGTCGGTCGCCAACCCTCAGCACTGCTGTCATTGGTTTCGCGAATGAAGACCAGCGGCTCCTCACGGACGCTGCGTCCCTGTTCATGCTGGACCCACGCGCTGGCCGAGCGCATTACCGCGGCACAGCCGCCGCGCTGCACGACGGCCTCCTCCAGCGCCTCGGCGCGGTAGCCGAGCACCGCACGCTCCACTTCGCTCCTGTCTGCGGCATCGCCTAATACCGCCAACGCGGCATCGCGGTGATGCGGCGCATTTGTGTGCAGCCGGATCCAGCCGTCAGCGGTTCGGTAATCTCCGGCGATGGGGTCCCAGGGTGCGGGCAATTTCCACCCCATGGGTCGAATCGAGAAGCCGAACCAAAGCGATGCGAGGCGATGATCAACCGCGACTGCTGGCCGCTTCCCGGATGCGGCGCTCAGTAACTCTGCGAGCGCGGCGCCGGCCGCCCCGACTGCCGCGGTAGCGAGATCCGAGACTGAAAAAACCGACGGCAATTCACCCGACCCCAGAATCTCTACCCTGGCGCATTCGGCGACACCGAGGCTGCGTCCGATCGTATTCAGATAATGGGAAACTCGTGAATCAAGCGTCATGGATGTTCAAAATGAGCTTCGCCGCGGGGCATTCAAACATGAATATCAGACGGGCAACGGCGTCGGGCGCGAGTCGATTGCGCGAGGCATGCCGCGGCTTCGATTCCGAGTACCTCTGAATTAAATAACGATGTTATAATATAGGCATATTATTTTTAAGGGCGACGCCCATAGCCAGCACTAAACGCGCCCGCACCCGCGCCCGGCTTGTCAAGGTTACGGCAGAGCTCGTTCGCGAGCGCGGCTATGAGGGCACCACACTGGCGGCGGTGGCCGAACTCGCCGGCGTGACCACCGGTGCGATCTACGGCAACTTCAAGAATAAAGAAGATCTTTTCCTGGCGGCCGCGGCCGTTGGGGCGGCCCTCATCGTTCCCGTCGTGAAGCCCGGAATGACGCTCGAGGCAGTGATGCATGCCATGGCCCAGGCCGTCATCGCGGCCATTCCGCGACGCCGCTCCGCCATCCTCGGGACGCTGCGGTTTCATGCCTATGCGCTGACTCACGAGGAACTTCGCGCGCGCATCCTCGCCTCCACCGCCAAAGCCTATCGGGCGATGGCAGCGGGCTTGCGCGCGACGACCTCTGAGAGCGCCCTACCGATGCCGCCCGAAACGCTCATCGCGATCACCCACGCCATGACCGATGGACTGCTGCTGCATCGCTTTCTGACACCGGAGCTGATCCCGGATACGGTCATTCATGCCGCTTTCGCGGCGCTATGCGGAAACGTCCACAAAGGGGTGCGGTCGTTGTCTGATTTTCTGCAGCAGGAGAAGTGACATGCCGATAATGAAAATCAGGATCATCAGGACACCCGCGATGCCTCCCCAGCGCAGCTGCGGTAGCGCGGCGAACGCTTGCCACGACCCATTCCAGATCATCGAATTGACGCTGTAGACCGGGCTGAGCATGAGAATCAATAACCACAACCTGCCACCGCGCGCCCGCGGCTGCGCAATCTCGCCAAGGAATAGCGGCAGCGTACCCAGCGGAACAAGAGAGAATTCCACCGCCAACTTCACATAGGTGGCACTTGGTGGGCGCTCGAGCCACGCGGCGCCTATCGCGATGACAAACAACAAGACGAGCGCGACCGCGGGCGGCCACACGGCAATCAGGAACAGCCGCCCCAGCCCGGGGCGGTCATTCCCCAGTCCCGGCAGCAGTGCCAACTCCGTCGACGCGCCGCGCAGCGGGTTGAACAGCGCCACGGTGCGGGAAAGCGGCCAGATCCAGCACAAGGCGATCGCCACGGCGACACCCAGGAACTCCGCAGCGTGCATCCAGGCGGCGAAGCTGCCCGAGCTCAACGAGCGTCCAAAGGCAATGACCAGGAGCGCGGGACCGAACAGCACTGCAAACAGCAGTGCGAACTGCAGGAGTCGCGCCCGCCAGGTCGTGGGCGCATAAGGAGGTCCCAACGCCACCCGTAACTCGCGCGAGCGATTCGGCACCCACCCGGAATCCGCAGCACGCCCTCTCGCCCGCACCGTCCATAACGCTGCCCCGGTCATCCCTGCGACCGTGCCCAGCACCACCACCACAACGTCCCGCAGTACGAGGTGCCATGACAACGCGAGCGCAGCGGGGGCCACCACCATTAACGCCAGGAAAAATCCCAGCGCTCCGATCAGCAGCTGTCGCCGCTGCGGAGTGCGCAATTCGCGCAGGTCGGCCCCGAGGTTCAAAAAATTCGCGAACATCCACGCCGCGAATGGCGCATTGAAGCCGGCGAGCATGAGCGCTGGGACCTCGCCGTGATAACTCACGGCATCAATCGCCGCGATGATCTCGGCCGTTCCGGCCCAGATGCTGAACATCAGCAACAGCATGACCAGCACTTGCGGCGATGCGCAGATCGCGACAGCACCCGCCCAGCCCCAGCGCGTCATTTGGTAAACCACGCGGCGCCGGGCTGATCAGTCAGCTCGATGAACAGATCCTCGAGATTCGGGGTGTCGAGGACGCCACCGGCAGCGATGGGCGCTTGCGGCCAGTCCGCATCGGCGTTGCGGGCCAGAACCAGTGTCAGGCCACCATCGGGTCGGCGCCGGCGCGCGATTTCCCCGGGAATGCGCTCTCTGAAGGTGGCCGCTGCCTCGCGCGGCAGGGTCAGGCGGACGTGAGTTTCCTTAAGATCGTCCAGCGTCGTATCGAGCAGCAGCCTGCCTTCGTGCAAGAAGCACACATGCGAGGCCACGCGCTCCAGGTCCGATACGATATGCGTCGAGAACAGCACGGTCATGCCGGATTCGCCGGCGCGCAGCGCAATCTCGCGCAACAGATCGCGTCGCGCCACCGGGTCCAGGGCGGACGCAGGCTCATCCAGAATCAGCACTTCAGGCCTGATCGCCAAGGCTCGAATCAACGCCACACGCTGGCGTTCGCCCGGCGAGAGCTTCTCGAGCCGATGCGACGGCGCGATGTTCCAACGCATCAGGGCATTCCCCATGTATTCGCGGTCCCAACTCGGATAGAACTTGCCGACGAACTCCAGCATGTTCCCGACGCTCATCCAGTTGAGCGCCTGCGGCTGCTGCGGCACATAGCCCAATCGCATCTTTACGGCATCCGTCAGCTGCAACGCCGGCTCGCCCAGTACCGTCGCCATTCCGAAGTCGGGCATCAGCAGTCCCACCAGGATCCGAATGAGCGTGCTCTTGCCGGCGCCATTGCTTCCGACCAAACCGAGTACGGCGCCGCTGGGTATCGACAGGCTCACATCACTCAGGACTTTGCGGATCCCAAAGTGCTTGTGAAGATTCCGGCAGCTCACCGGAAAAGCGCTTGAATCGTCGGGCTCGGCGACACTGACTGCGTTCACGGATCTGTCTCCCATAGCGCGCGCAAGTTCTCGATGACCGAGTCGGCGGGCAATTCAAGTTCGCGAGCCTGGCGCGCCAGTTCTTCGAGCAACGGCTGCAGTTGTTGCAGGCGCCGCTGCGTCGTCTGCGCACGCCCGCGCGCCATCGCCACGACCATGCCCTTGCCGCGGCGGCGCTCCAGCAGTCCCTCGAGTTCCAGCTGACCGTACGCCCGCGACACCGTCATGGGATTGATGGCGTGCCGGCCGGCGACGTCGCGGACCGAGGGAAGCTCATCCCCGCAAGACAAGCGGCCGCTCGCGATCAGGCGGCGCAATTGTTGGGCGATCTGCCGGTAGATGGGCTCCGCCGAACCGGGCTGCACGACTAGCTCATCTGACTCCATGTGTATTGAGACACTAATACACTAGGGGCGCAATTGCAACCGACGCGGATGCCGTCAGAACAGGCTGGGGAGCCCGACGTACAGCTGGTCCTCGAGGGAATCAATGCCGTGCAACAGGTCATCGGGCTGGTGGCCCGCCATCAGGCGACCCAGATCCCAGACCTGCCAGGCCGCGAACGGCTGCCAGCCGGCAGCGTAGAAGTCGCCGGTATCCTTGGTGAAGTCTGCAATCGGCGCGGTGCTCAACGCCGCCAGCAGATCATGCTCGATCATGTCGCGACTCACGTCCTTGCCGGCCGGCCGCGTGGCCCACAGCAGGCGCAACAGATAGGCATTGGCGAGAGTATCGAACTGCGGCCGATCCGACAGCGCCGGAGACTGCTGAGCGAATGCCACGGCGTAGCGGGCGTCGCTCCTGACCAACGGACCCGCCTTGACGGCAAGTGCACAGAATTCGCGCGGGTCGCCGGTTGCGCAGGCAGCTGTCGGATGTCCTTCCGCAAGATTCATCTCCGTCAGTGTGAGGAGCGCTTCAATACCTGCACCACGGTCAATGGCGGCTTGAGCCCGGGCGACATACGCCTCGTGGGCGGGCGGAGTCGCGCGGTTCGCGACTTCCTTGGACAGCAAGGCAAAGATTTCCGGGAACACACCCGCGACTTGGGTGGGTGCTGCGACCAGATGCGGCGGCAGCGGATAATGTGCCTGCGGCTGCCAATGACGCGCGATGAGCTTCCAGTGCGTGAGGGTCGCGCCCGCACCGGTGGGCTTTGAGGTGACCCAAAGCTCCTGCGGTATCTTGCCGCTGGCCGCCAGGTCATCGGCAATCGACGGATGGATCTGCACAAAGGTGCTCCAGAACCTGCGCAATCCACCTTTCACTGCCTCGGGCACGGGTTCCGGGTCATAACGCACGGCGACGACTTCCGCGCCGTCGGCGACCCAGCTGTTGCGTCCATCAAGCTCGCTGTGCTGCACGGCGGGCACGGGCAGATCCGGGGAGAGCAGCCCCAGATCGCTCTCCATCCAGAACGGATCCTGCGCAGTCGGAACCTTGTCCATGGGCAGGCCGGCGGCTTGCATCGCCTTGCGCAGCCGCACCCGGCTCTCCAATTCGGTCGCACGGAACCACACTTGCGCATAGAGCGAGTCATTGGTGAAGCGACCGCTTGCATCGACGGAGTAGATACGGCGCAGACGATAGTCATACAACCGCAGTCCGCCCGGATCCCGGGTGTAGTGGTAGTCGCCCCCCAACCCCACCGTGGTCGTTTGGACATTCTGTCCCGCCACATCACGGGAGTATTGCAGCTGCAGTTCGCCCTGTGCCTGCGAATGCAGCGACAGCACCATGTCACTGCCGGCGGCTGGGGAAACGGCCGACGCGCCGTGGCACAGCACCATCAAACAAACGGCCGCCGCCAACGTACTCTGGTTTTTCACGCGGCGCTCCCAGCGGTTTGCGTGGAGAGGCCAGTCGGCGCGAGGAAGTGGCGGAAGAATACCGCGAAGATGAGCATCGCGACGGCGCCGCAGGCTATGAGCCCGGCGTGCATCAGCCAGAACGATGATGCCCGCATGCTCTCCAGCAACCCGCCCAGCCGTCCCACCAACATGTTGGCGACGAATAGATTCAGGTAGTACACCCCGATCATCAGGCCACCCACCACGTGCGGGGCGGCCCGCGAGAACAGCGCGAGGCCGACCGGAAAGACCATGGCAAAGCCGATGTCGTTGAGGGTATGGAAACCGAGCGCCCAGACCAGCGAGATCTTCCGGCCCGTCAGCTGCTCGTCGACACTCGCGAGCGCCAGCAGCAGCGGCGCCAGGGCTGCAATGAAGGCTCCGAGCGTCACTTTCACGATCTCATCCGGCTCCGGGTACCGGCGGCTCCACAGCCGCCAGAACGCGATGACGCCGATCATGGTGACGGTGGAGATGATGGCATCGAAGGAAATCAGCCAGGTCACCGGCAGCGTCTGACCGAAAAACGACAGACCATAATGGGCATCGCCCCAGACGAGGTAGGCGTTGAAGATCTCCTGATTGCCGACCGACGCCAACGCCAGGAAGGGAATCAGGCTCGTCAGCAAGGCGATGGTGATCCAGTTGGACCGGGTGAGCTTGGTGCGGGGTGCCGCGCCAGAAGCGGCGCGAGCGCGGAAATTGTCGGGCGGCAACCAGCGGCGGCCGGACAGATACACCGCGAGCCCCAGCAGCATTCCGATGCCGGCAGCGCCGAATCCCCAGTGCCAGGCCACCTTCTGCCCGAGCGTCCCGCACACGAGCGGTGAGACGATCACGGCAAGCTGAATGCCGAGCAGATAGATCTGGAAGGCGTCGGCGCGGCGCAGGTCCCCCGGGGCGTAAAGCTCGCCGACCTGGCTTGCGATGTTGCCCTTGAAGCAGCCGACGCCGGCCAGCAGACAAGCGAGCGCAATCAGAAAGGAGAATTCGAAGGCCATCAGGAAGTGACCGACGGCCATGAGACACGCACCGAGCGTCACGGTTGCGGTGCGACCCAGCAACCGGTCTGCGATGACCCCGCCGGCGAGGGGCGTCAGATACACACAGCCGGCGTACAGGCCAAAGATCACCGAGGCGAGCGCGCCCGGAGACAGGGGGCCATAGACATGTTCGATGGCAGCGCGGAACGCGGCAAAACCCGCTACATGCTCGATATGGCCGGGCAGAAACAGCTGCTGCCCCATGTAGAGCACGAGCAGTGCCTGCATGCCGTAGTAGGAGAAGCGCTCCCACGCCTCCGCAAAAACCAGATACGCGAGTCCGCGCGGATGGCCGAGGATTGAGTGCTCTTCGGGCCTGGTCGACGCCACCGCATTGCTCAACATCGAATCTCCCTTATTCACTGACTTCGGTGCAGACGAGTTTCGTCTCCAGGTACTCGGCCATCCCGAAGCTTGAGCCCTCGCGGCCCAGGCCGGACTCCTTCATGCCACCGAACGGCGCCACCGTGGTGGATATCAGCCCGGTATTCAAGCCCACCATGCCATATTGCAGGGCCTCGGAAACCCGCCAGGCACGGTTCAGATCGCGCGTGAAGAAGTAGGCGGCCAGTCCCGCGCTGGTGTGATTGGCGAGCTGTACGGCTTGAGCCTCGGTATCGAATTTGATGATGCCGGCCACCGGTCCAAAGGTCTCCTCGGAGAACAATGCGGCCTCGGAACTCACATCGGTAATCACCGTGGGCTGGAAGAAATTTCCGCCGAGTCGCGCGCCGCCCTTGAGCAGCTTGCCCCCGCGCGCCACCGCATCCTCGACATGCCGCTGTACCTTGTCGACCGCCGCGGCATTGATCAGCGGGCCCTGCTGCGTGACGCCCGCCAGGCCATCGCCCACCACCAGGGTAGCGACCCGCGCGCACAGCTTGGCGACGAAGACATCGTGAATCCCGCGCTGTACCAGGATGCGGTTCGCACACACGCAGGTTTGCCCCGAATTGCGGAACTTCGAGGCCATCGCACCTTCCACGGCCCGATTCACATCCGCGTCATCAAAGACGATGAAGGGCGCATTGCCGCCCAGCTCCAGCGACACGTGCTTCACGGTGCTCATGCAGCGGGCCGCGAGCAGCTTGCCGACGCGCGTCGACCCGGTGAAGGTGAATTTGCGCACGCGCGCATCGCTCGTCAGCACCTCGCCAATGGCGGTGGGCTCACCCGTCACCACGTTGAACACGCCCGCCGGCACGCCGGCCTGGCTCGCGAGCCACGCCAGCGCCAACGCGGAAAAAGGCGTGAGCTCCGAGGGTTTGAGGACGACCGTGCAGCCGGCCGCCAGCGCCGGACCCACCTTGCGCGTAATCATGGCGGCCGGGAAATTCCAGGGCGTGATGGCCGCAACGACGCCCACCGGTTCGCGCAGCACCACCAGGCGCTTGTCCGCCAGGTGTCCCGGAATGACCTGGCCGTAGGCGCGGCGGCTCTCCTGGGCAAACCACTCGATGAAGGATGCCGCGTAGGCGACCTCGCCGCGTGACTCGCTGAGCGGCTTGCCCTGTTCCGCGGTCATCAGCCGCGCGAGATCCTCCTGGTTCTCCATGATGAGTTCGAACCAGCGTTGCAGGATCGTGCCGCGCTCGCCGGCCGACACCCGCCGCCAGGATTCAAACGCCCGCAGCGCGCCGGCCACGGCGTGCTCGGTCTCGGCCGCGCCCAACGCGGGCACCCGCCCCAGCAGTTGCTGGGTCGCAGGATTGATGACGTCGAGGGTCTCGGCCGCCGTGATCCAGCGCCCGTTGATGAATGCCGCCTGTCGCAGCAGCTGGCCGGAATGCAGCGCGAGGCGCTGCTGCTCGGCGATATTCGTGGTCGCGGCCATACTCTCACCCCGCGGATCTGTCCGCCCGAATCCCAATCCCCCCCGTCACCCAAGGATATCGCGATTTCCGCTCAAGGCCGCGCCGGTGCTAGGCTTGTGCTTATGAATGCGCTTCCCGCCGATCTGCCCCAGCCGCTGCCGGCGGACCTCGGCGAGCAGGTGAAAAACGCCCTGCGCGAGGATGTCGCCGGCGGCGATGTCACGGCCAACCTGGTGCCGGCGCGACAGCGCGTGCGGGGCCGGGTGATCACCCGCGAACCCATGACCCTGTGTGGCATCGCCTGGGTGACCGAGACGTTTCGGCAGCTCGACCCTGGCATCGCCCTGCACTGGCAGCTCGAGGAAGGCGAGCAGGCCCAAACGGATGAGACCCTGCTGCTGCTGGAGGGGCTTGCGCGGCCCATCCTGACCGGCGAGCGTACGGCGCTGAACTTTCTGCAGCTGCTGTCCGCCACCGCCACGGAAGCACGGCGCTACGTGGACGCCGTCGCCGGCACGGGCTGCACGATACTCGACACCCGCAAGACCCTCCCCGGGCTGCGCACGGCGCAGAAGTACGCGGTGCGCTGCGGGGGTGCCCAGAACCACCGCATGGGGCTGTACGACATGGTGCTCATCAAGGAAAACCATATCGCGGCGGCCGGCTCGCTCACCAAGGCCATCGCCGCCGCGCGACGCTTGGCACCCCGCCTGCGGGTGGAAACCGAAGTGGAGACCCTGGAGCAGCTGGATGAGGCGCTGCTGGCGCGTCCGGAGATTGTGATGCTGGACAACTTCACGCTCGATGATCTGCGCGCCGCCGTCGCCCGCAATCGCCGCGCCGGATCGCCCGTGAAGCTCGAAGCATCGGGCAATGCCAACCTGGACACGATACGCGCCATCGCGGAGACGGGCGTCGAGTTCATCTCGGTGGGGGCGATCACCAAGCACGTGCGGGCGATCGATCTGTCGATGCGGCTGGAATTCACCGCGTAGCGAGCCGGACTTGCGATCAGGTCCCGACGGCCTTCAGCACGCGTTGCGGCTGGGCGATGCCATACCCTTGCGCGTAGTCAACGCCCAGGTTGCGCAGCATCTGGATTATCTCGGCATTCTCGGCGAACTCGGCGATGGTCAGCTTGCCGGTCAGATGTCCGATCTCGTTGATGGAGCGCACCATCTCGCGGTCGATGGGATCGCGCAGGATTTCCCGCACGAAGCTGCCGTCGATCTTCAGGTAATCGACCGGGAAGTGCTTGAGGTAGCCGAACGATGAGAGGCCGGTACCGAAGTCATCCAGCGCGAACTTGCAGCCCAGCTCCTTCAGCGACTGGATGAAGCGATTCGCCTGCGAGAAGCTCGCGACCGCCGCCGTCTCGGTGATCTCGAAGCAGATCTTCGAGGCATCCAGGCCACTGCGATGAAACTGATCGATCACGAACGGCAGGAACTTGTCATCCCCGAGGCTCTGGCCGGACAGGTTGATCGAGCACAGCTTGAGCGTCTCGCGCTCATCCGCCTCGGACACCAGCCAGCGAAACGCGTTTTCAATCACCCAGCGGTCGATGGCCGGTGCAATCCCGTAGCGCTCGGCCGCGGAGATGAAATTATCGGGCGAGACGATCCGGCCACCCTCATCGCGCATGCGTAGCAGCAACTCGTAGTGCTGACCGGGATCTGGCTTCTGCAACGGCTGGATGGCCATGCGGAAGAGTTCAAAGCGGCCCTCTTCCAGCGCGGCGTTGATACGCGCCGCCCACTGCATCTCGCGCCGGCGGCGCATGAGCTCGATGTCGTTCTCGGCAAAGCTGTGGACGCGATTGCGTCCGCCTTCCTTGGCCGCCTGGCAGGCGCTGTCCGCCGCCGACAGAATGGACGCCACATCCTCGTTCTCCGCGGTGATGGGCACCACGCCGACGCTCGCGCCCAGGCGAAACACCCGGTCTTCCCAGGTGAAGCGGAAGGTGCGCACCGCTTCGCGCAGCTGCTCGGCCGTGTGCATGGCCTCATCGAGAGAGCAGCTTTCCAAGAGGATGCCGAACTCATCGCCGCCCAGGCGTGACAGGGTGTCGCGCCAGCGGACCTTGGACTTCAAGAGCGCGCCCACCTGCCCCAGCAGGGCATCGCCGGCGCTGTGGCCGCAGCTGTCGTTGACGATCTTGAACTGGTCGATATCCAGGTAGCACAGCGCGTAGGAGGCCTCACGGGCCTTGGCGCTCTTGAGTGCACGCTCCACGCGCGATTCGAACTCGCGGCGATTGACGAGGCCCGTGAGCAAGTCGTGGCTTGCGTGATAGGACAGGCGGCGGTTCAGTTCCCGTGATTCGCTCACGTCATGGAACACCAGCACTCCCCCCGCCACGTGGCCGGCGCCGTCGCGGATGGGCGCGGCGGTGCTCTCCACATAGAGCTCGTTGCCGTCGCGGCGGATGAGCAGCACCGGGCGCACCGACTTGATGGGTCGCACCCGGCGGATCGCCACCGCGAGCGGATTCTCGAGCGGCTCGCAGGTCTCCTCGTGGAAGGCGCGGAACACCTCCTCCACGGGCCGTCCCATCGCATCCTCCAGGCGCCAGCCCGTCAGCTCCTCGGCGACCGGATTGATGTAGTCGATGGTGGAGTCGGCGTTGGTCGTGACCACGCCGTCACCGATGGACTGCAGGGTGATCTGGGCGCTTTCCTTTTCCCGGAACAGCGCCTCCTCGTACAACTTGCGCTCGGTGATGTCGAGCTCGACGCCGACCAGGCGCAGCAGGCGTCCGTGGACGTCGACCCGGGCCTGTGCGCGGCTGATGACCCAGCGCCATTCGCCATTGCGGTGGCGCATGCGATGCACGCTCTCGAAAATCGGCAGCTTGCCCGCGACGTGGTCGCGAATGGCGTTCTGCACGCGGGTCATGTCATCCGGGTGCACGAGATTGCGCCAGTCGGGCGACTCGCGCATGTCCTCATCGGCGTAGCCCAGCATCGCCTTCCAGCGGGGCGAGAAGTAGACCTCGTTGTTCTCGAGGTCAAAGTCCCAGACCCCGTCATTGGCCGCGGCCTGGGTGAGCTGCAGGCGCTCCTCGACCTTGGCCAGGCGCTGCCCCATGCGCAGGCGATCGAGACCCGAGGCCACGCTGGTTCCCACCAGCTTCAGCAGCAGCTGCAGGTTCACATCCCAGGGACCCTGGGGCATCGCGCGGGCAAGCGCCAGCAGGCCCGCGGGCTGGTTCTGGATGCGGAACACGACCATCAGCAGCGAACCCATCTGCAGGGCCGCAAACCGCCGCCCTTCGATGGCCTGAGCGGCGGTCGGTGCGCCGGTGTCGCGCAGTTCGCTCAAGCGCAGATGCTCGAGCCGCGAACTGAGCCACGGGTACTCGGACAGCGGGTCGCCGCTTAAGGCTTCGGGCTGACAGTGGGCCATGCCGCGGCGGGCGACCTGCACGTTGCCAAACTTCGCATCCTCGCCGATGAAGGCCAGGAAGGCGCAGTCGCTGATGGTCAGATCGACCAGATGCTGGAGATTGCGCTGGATGGTGGCATCGGCGGAGTCGCGGCAGAGGTTCTGCAGATCCACCGCGATCTTGGTACAGGCGACATCGATGCCGACCACGGCGGGGGACAACTTGCCGCTCCAAACGTCGGTCGACAACACATCGGAGGCGATGAACTCTGCGGTTGAGTCTGGCGGGACGCTCGGCATTGCGACCTGGTTGCCTGTGGAGTGTTGTTGCGGTGGTGAGGCTGAGTCGGTTAGCGGAACGTGCTGTTTACCAATAATGGCATACCGATACAGGAATTCAAGCTAAGGTACTGTCTTCGCTTGAAGTATTCGCCGATTATGCGATGCGGTCGGGGTCCGCCGCGCGCGTCCTGTTCACAGTCCGGCCGTTGCTTTTGCATAGAGTTGCTTGAGCTCCTGCTCCATCTCGCTCTGCAGCCGCTCAATGCCGGCGGCATCCAGCACCCGGGCGACATAACGCGGTTTGCCCACGGCGATGCTGATGCGTGCGAACGGCACCGGTATCACGAACTTGTCCCATTGGATGAGCCACGCATGCGAGGCGGCGTAGGCCATGGGCAGCATGGGGCGACCGGACATCTGCGCGAGCAGGATGGCCCCCGGTTTGAACTTGAAGCGCGGTCCCTTCGGGCCATCCGGCGTCACCACCGGGGACACATTCTCTTTGACCAGGGCCACGTAGTAGTCGCGCAGCGCACGCGCCCCGGTGTGCGATGAGGAACCGCGGATGGCCCGCGCACCCAGCCGGCTGACCATCATGGCACCCAGTTCCCCGTCCACCGACGGACTGATCAACCAGCCGGGCACGAGGCCCTGCGCCCGGCGGTCCAGCAGGTAGCGGGCGCAGAACAGCTGGTGCTGGTGCCAGTAACACGGCACCAGCGAGGGCGCCTTGGCGAGCGCGGCCGCGAGATTCTCGTCCCCGTCGATGTGCCGCACGCGGCAGGTGAGCCACCACAGCCGGATGATGGCGAGGCCCAGCGGCACCGCCACGGCATACAGCAGGCGTCGCGCCCGCGTCATGCGTCGGCCGGAACGGGTCACGGTCTTGTAGAGAGTGTTACGGAGCTCCCCGCCCGGGCCGGTATCGGTCATGCGACAATATTACTCTTTGCTCAGCCACCCATCAGGCATGACCGCCTCAGATCTACCCGCCAACCCGCCGCTCGCGCAACCACCGGACGCCGACATCCAGTTTGATGTGGGAGCCACGGAGGATTCGCTGGAACGGATGACGGAGCTGTTCGCACGCCACGGCGATGTCTACCGGGTGTACGCGCCGGGGCGTAAGTCGCACACCTGGATCATCAATCATCCCGATGATGTGAAGCGGGTGCTGGTGGGCAACCACCGCAACTACACCAAGGGCACGGGCCTGGACCGGGTGAAGATCCTGCTGGGTAACGGCATCATGACCAGCGAGGGGGACTTCTGGCGCCGTCAGCGCTACATGATGCAGCCCCTCTTCCATCGGCGCGTCGTCACCGAGTTCAACCAGCTCATCGATGCCGCCAACCGCCGCTTCATCGACAAATGGGCCGCGCAGGCTGCCCGGGGTGAACTGGTCAATCTGACCGACGACATGAGCGAACTTACGCTGGAGATCGTGCTCGGATCGATTTTCGGCAAGGATCTGATCACCCTCACGCAGCAGCCCGGCGGCAATCCCTTTGCCGTGGTCACCAAGGAGACCGCACGGGATCTCAAATTCGCCTACCAGTTCCGGCTCTTGGGCAAGCAGGTCGCCGCCCTGATGGCGAAGCGCCGCGCGGCGCCCGAGGAGCATTTCGACTATTTGAGCATGCTCATGAATGCGCGCGACAAGGAGTCAGGCGATGCGATGACGGAGCGCGCGCTCATTGATGAGGTGATGACCCTGGTGGTCGCGGGCCACGAGACCACGGCCAGCGGCCTTAACTGGGCGTGGTACCTGCTCGCCAAACATGCTGAAGTCGATGCGCGCCTGCACGCGGAGATCAAGGCGGCCCCGGAGCTCACGGCCCCGGGCCTGGGGCAGATGGAACAGCTGCCCTATACGCAGAATGTGGTCAATGAAGCGCTGCGGCTATACCCGCCCGGGTGGCTGCTGTCCCGGCGCAGCATCGAAGCCGATGTGCTTGGCGGCTACCAGATCCCGGCGGGCACCGATGTGCTCTTGAGCCCGTACCTGCTGCACCGGCACCCCCAATTCTGGAAGGAGCCGGACGCCTTCCGCCCCGAGCGCTTCGATGCCGAGCACGAAAGTGAGCGGCCGCGCTTTGCCTACATCCCGTTTGCGGCCGGCCCCCGGCACTGCATCGGCGAATCCCTGGCCCTTTACGAAATGCTCATGCATCTGTACAAGGTCGCCCGTCACTACCGGCTTACGCTGGCCTCCGATGAGCCCATTGAGCTGGAAGCGCAGATCAACCTGCGGACCCGTAAACCCCTGATCATGAGGCTCGAGCGCCGCTGATGCCGAATCCCGCCACACTCATCGAACTGATCGCCGCCAACCGCAACGTCGCCCGCAGCATCACCTACCTGGAAGGTGAGCAGAACGAGCGCAGCGTCTCCTTTGGCGAGCTCTACACCCGTGCGCTGGGCATCCTGTATCACCTGCAGAAACTGGGGGCCAAACGCGGCGATCACCTGATCCTGTTTCTGGGCGACAACGAGCCGTTCATCGACGCCTTCTGGGGCGCGGTACTCGGCGGCATCATCCCCGTGCCGGTGGCGTTGGGGATCAGCGATGAACACCGTCACAAGCTGCTGCGCATTGCGCGCAAGCTGGGCAATCCGTTCCTGTACACCGACCGACGCTCGCTGGAGCGCATCGGGACGTTTGCGACCCAGGTGAACGAAGTGCCGACCTTCGAGAAGCTGAAGTCCCGGGTTTTCCTGGTCGACCAGCTGGATGACATCTCCCGCCCCGGCAAGCCGCACGCGGCCGCTCCGGACGATGTGGCCTTCATCCAGTTCTCCTCCGGTTCCACCAGCGAGCCGAAGGGCGTGGTGCTGACCCATCGCAACATCCTGGCCAACTGCCGGGGTGTCAGTGAAGTCGCCCGCTTCACCCAAGATGACGTGAGCGTTTCGTGGATGCCACTGACCCACGACATGGGGCTGATCGGTTTCCACATCTTCATGTTCGCCAATCGCCTCCACCAGCAGCTGATGCCCACTGAACTGTTCGTGCGCCGGCCGCTGCTATGGCTGACCTTCGCGAGTCAAAAGCGGGCGACCATCCTGTGCTCACCGAATTTTGGCTATCGCCACTACCTGAAAGTGCTGGGCGATCGACCGGTTGACGGCCTGGATCTGTCCAGTGTCCGGCTGATCTTCAACGGCGCCGAGCCCATCTCAGTCGAGCTGTGCCAGGAATTCCTGACCCGCCTGCAGCCGGCACGACTGAAGCGTGAGTCCATGTTCCCGGTGTATGGCCTGGCGGAGGCGTCCCTCGCCGCCACATTTCCGACTCCCGGTGCCGCCTTGCGCACCGTGCAGCTCGATCGTCATCACCTCACGGTGGGGGAGCCGGCCCAGGAGGCGCCCGCCGGTTCCAAGGACTCCGTGGAGCTCGTGTCCGTTGGCCGAGCCATTCCCTACTGCAAGGTGCGCATCTGCGCCGATGACGATCGGGATCTGCCGCCCAATACGGTCGGGCACATCCTCATCACGGGCGAGAACGTCACCCAGGGATACCTGGATGACGCATCGAGCAATGCGGCGACCTTCAGCGCCGATGGCTGGTTGCGCACCGGCGATCTCGGCGTCATGCGCGAGGGGGAGCTCTTCATAACCGGGCGCGCCAAGGAAATCCTGTTTGTAAACGGCCAGAACTACTACCCCCATGACCTGGAAGGCATTGCCCAGACCGTCGAAGGCCTGGACCTGGGCAAAGTCGTGGTCGCCGGAGTACGCCCCGCGGGTGCGCAGACCGATCAGATCATCGCGTTCGTTCTGCACCGCGGCGACATCAAGGATTTCCTCCCGCTGGCAAACGCAGTCTCGAAGCTCATCAACGAGCATACGGGCCTGGAAGTCGCCGACGTCGTGCCGGTCAAACGCATCCCCAAGACCACCAGCGGCAAGATCCAGCGCCACCTGCTCGAGGAAGGCTATGTCAGCGGTGAGTTCGCCGCGGAGCTGGCCGAACTCGCCGCGCTGCGTGCCTCAATGCGCGGTCCTGTGTCCGCCTCGCGCACCGATATTGAAGAGAAGCTGCGCAACATCTGCGATGCGGCGCTCGAGGGCAAGAAGCTCGACCTGCACGACAACCTTTTTGAAGTGGGCGCGAGTTCCCTGAAGCTGATCGAAATTCACGAGCAGATCGACCGCGAGTTTCCGGGGCAGATTGATCTGACTGAGCTTTTCGACTATCCGACCATTGCGGAACTGTCGGCGCACCTGGAAGCGAAACTCAAGGGCTAGTGTCAAGACGAAAACGGGCTTCGAGCGGCACGCCGGTCAGGGCCGCATAGAAGTCCCTCAGGTATGACTCCGCGGCGTCCCCCACTGCATCCTGCCACGGACTCAGAACCTTCATGGCTCTGAGTTCATCCAGGGTTTTTCCTTTCTTTACCTGCAGCGCCACCGCATCCCGCATCTCATCCAGAATCCTGATGGCGCGCCGGATATCGCTCATCGAGGCGAGCGGCCCATGGCCGGGAATCACCTTGGCATCATCCGGCACCAGCTTCACGATCTGTCGCAGCGCGTCCGCGAGACCGAGCACATCGCCGCCGGCATATTTCGAACGAAACGGCAGACCGAGTGACACAAACACATCGCCGGTATGCACGACGTTGGCTTTCTTGAAATAGACGATGGCGTCGCCATCCGTGTGGCTGGTCGGCATCTTGATGGCGGTCACTTCCTCGCCATCAAAGCGCAGTGTCAGCGCCGTGTCGAAGGTAATGGTGGGCAGCCCGTGCGTGACCCCATCGCACTTGTGTTGTTCGAGTCTCTTGAGCACGTTGGTGTGTGCGATGACTGTGGCACCGGCGGCCTGGAACGCAGCGTTGCCCGCCCAGTGATCTCCATGGCAATGCGTATTGATGACATACCGCACGGGCTTGTCGGAGAGCTGCTGCAATGCGGCGTCAATCGCCTTGATTCCGGAAAAACTGCTGGTATCCACCAACAACACGCCCTCGCTACCGATCAGCGCCGCAACGTTGCCGCCTTCGAACTTGGTGGTGTCGGTATCCAGCATGTACACATCGCCGGCGACGCGATGGACGCCCGCAGTGACGGCAGCATGGGGCTGGTCCTGCGGGAAGCTTGCACCGCAATGCATGAAGACTAGAGTTGCGAGGCAGGAACGCCAGCTCATCCGCATTGCATTGCCGTCCGTGACTTCCGGCCTCACTCACACGTCAGCCTTGAACTGCCCGTAGTCGATGGGCTGATTGATGCGGATGTTCTGGTGCACTTCCTCCGAGAACGATTCGTCCTGCGCCCCAAGATAGGTCCTCAGCTTTCGGATCAGCAAGGTGTCCTTCTCAACCCAGAACTGCGACTCTCCCCCTCTGGGATACTGAGCCGAAATCACATGGCAGTCGACGCCATTGAAGGTCGCATCATCCAGCGATCGCGCCTCGACCAGGTCCAGAATCGACAAGCCCGAAATATCGCGCAGCAACAGCTGACTGATCGTGTGTGCGGCACCAGAGGAGATTCCGGTCGCTCGGGCGATTGCCTGGTCCAGGTTTTGTGTCGGCTCAGATGTCGGCCCCTGTTGGTATCTCGTGGTCACATAAAAAGCGGCCGTTCCATCAAACCCCAGATCGAACTTTGTAACGATGTGGCGCAGCGGCGCATAGGGATGCGGCCTGGAAAACCCGAAACGAAACAGCGACGGGCTCTTGTACGAGGTCGTGAATTCGATCTGGTAGGGCGTATCCCTGCCGTAACGCGTGACCGTGCCATTGTCCTGGTATGAATTCAGCGATGCGTACGCCTGGACCACGTTTCGCAGCAGCGTTGGTGCATCGGCGGGCGCGGCAGCCGCAGCGGTAGTGAGGTCGGCACGTGTCAGGCCTCCGGTTGCGAGAACCAGGGCGGAAGTCAATATTTCGCGGCGACGAACCATTTCATTCTTCCCTGAATTGCCGGCTCATGGGTGGGATGTCGAGTGTAGCTCCGCGATATAGCCGCCGGGAAATTCCACGAGCGCGGCCTGACGCGAATCGTCGCTGTACGGGTGGACCAGGATCTTCACACCCGCCGCCTCGGCCTTGCACAAGGTCTCGGCAAGGTTCGTGACCTCGTAGCCCATGATTTCGTGTCCATAGGGATACGGCAGATGACCGTCCGTTACCAGGACCGTCACCTTGCCGAAATTCGAATCGATGCGCACGCGCCGATACGTTTCGCCCGGCCGCCCGATCTCGATGCCGGGCGCGCGCGCCTCGTTCGATGCAATCTTGCCATGGGCAAACGCCACGAAATCCTTGATGAAGGCGTCGGCACGGTCGGCAGAGACATAGACGCGGTTTTCCGGAACGCTCATCAGAGCGGGCGATTTGGGTGCGGTGGTGTGCCAGTAGAGCTGCATGCGAACGCCACCGGGCCATTCGATGATGACATCGCGTCCGATCGGATCAGGGAATGCTGCCACCTGCACATCCGCGCCGTTCTGCCGGGCAGCCTCGACGGCAACGTCCATGTCAGTCACGAGATATCCGGTGCGCTCGAGCCCGAAGGGATACGGAATGGGTGTCTTGAACCCGAAGACCGAGAACAAGCCAACCGGTGTCGTCACGGCTTGCCAATTCGTCTGGCTCGCCGTGGGTGTGATCTTCAATAGAGCCTTTTGGGACTTCGAGCCACCGAACGTTGCCAACACGCTGGCGACAAAGCGGTCGAGTGCCGCCGGCGGGACATAGACGTGCGCACTGCTGTATTGCGGCGCGACCGTGATGTCCGCGCACACCGCTTGGGCGCCCGCCATAAGACCGGCGCCTGCCAGAAATATCAGGATCGCAGTACGCATAGGCATGTCTCGCCCCCCAATGCTAGCTCCCGGCGCCATTCTCCGTCCAGTTCGCCGGGGGATCCGCGACCAGGCCCAAAGCGACGAACAAGGCGTGATAGGTCGCCTGCTCCGTCGGGTAGCGGCTGATCAGCGGCGCAAGAATTCGCTGCGCCTGCGGGGAGTTGATCTTCTTTTCATTGCGGGTCATCAGCTCAACCCGATAGCGCAGCGCGCGACGCTCCTCGGCGATCTGCCGACTTTCGGCGCTCCCGTCCGGCCACAGATGAAGCGCGAGGCTCGAGCCGTAGGCTTCGAACAAACTCGTGTCGGCATTGCGAAAGGCCGCGGCAATCTGCCGGCACTGGCCAAGCACCTCGGGCTGCTGGATATCCTGTACCGAGCAGGCCCTGGAGATGGGGTCGAATGCGGGCGCAAACGAGGACTCGATGCCGAGCAGTTGTATCGCCGCTGATGTCGCATCAAATCCGGCCTTGCCCGCCATTGCCTTCGCGAGGCGCGACACGATGTGGTTCCAGTACAGGTCGACGCTCGTGGATTGGGCGAGACCGTCACGGGCGCGTTTCCAGTTGGGTCCATCGTTCGCCAGATCGGCGCGCACCAGCTGATAGGTCCAGGTGATGCCGTTGTGCGGGTCGAGCTGCTGCAGATACGTTTCTATCGGCAGTGCATCACAGCCCGGCGCACTCTCGCACAGCTGCAACTGCACGAACGCGAGATCCGCCCGAGCGGGCGCGCCGGCAACGGCACGTGCGGCGAGATCGACGGACGTCGTGCCCTCGAATCCGGACAGGAGCCCTGCGATCAAGGCGGCGGCCGCCAGGGAATCCGGATCGCCGCGCGCGATGAGTTCGCTTTGCGCCTGACGCAACCTGGCATCGTGCTGCGCCCGCTTCAGTTTCGCGGCGGCGTCGGCTTTTGAATCCTTGTTGAGATCGGCGGCCTCTTCGTTCTGGCGGCGCTGCAGCTGGGCGGCATGCCGTTCCTGGTTCCACTTGGAGAAGGACGCGCAGCCCGATACGCACGCCACCACCAAGATCACTACGGCCCGAAGCCTCATGGATGCCCCCATTCAAACCGCCTTGCCTGCGTACAGCGACTTCTTGAGCTTCCAGCGCTTGTGCGACCAGGGCCAGTCGGCCGGTGCCGCAAGGATCTGCTGTTCCACCAGTCGCGCGTAACGCTCGGTCAACGCGCCCGGAGCCAGCTTCTCCCCCGCGACGGCCAATGCCGTCAGCGAGACAGTGTAATGCCCGCGGCTGGTCCGTCGCAGTCCGACGAAGAACGCCGGAAACTTCGTGACCCGCGTGATTTCCTCAGCGCCCATGAAGAAGGCCGTGTCGCGGTTCATGAAGCGCGTCCAATGCCGCCGTTCGCTGTCCCGCGGTTCCTGGTCGGCCACCATGGCGATGACGCGCGGTGAACGCCCGCCGCGCAGGATATGCGCGAGCAACTCCTGGGCGGGTACCAGCCGGGCTCCGAAGCGGCTGCGCGCCTTGAGCATCTCGCGCTGCGCCCAACCGTCCACCAGCGGCTTGTACGCCGCCTCCAGGGGGTAGCCCACATCCAAGGACAGTGCCAGCAGCATCCATTCCCAGTTGCATTGGTGCGCCGCGACCAGCAGCACCGACGTGCCGGAGTCGAGCGCGGCCCGCACGGGCTCAAAGCCCTCCAGAACTACGCGGCGTCGCAGCTCCTCGGGCGACAGGGCGACCGAGCGGATGACTTCCACCAGTACCTGCGCAAAACCGCGGTAGTAGTCGCGCATCAGCTGCTGCAGCTGCGCCTCGCTCAGGTCCGGGAACGAGGCGGTGAGATTCGCCCGCAGCGGGCGCTGCTCTACGCGCACCACGCGCCACGCCAGCCACGCCAGCACATCGGCAAACGGATTCATCACCCACCACGGCAGTGCGGCCAGCAGCCGCACCCACCACGCGGGGCGCGCTTGCACAATGACGTCAGCCAATGGGTTCAGATCCTGAAGGCCGCCCGGATGGCAGCGTAGGCGTCAGGATACCGCGTGCGGCGGGAGCTTCGCAGCTGGAGGCGTGCGCGGCTCGTGCGACATCAGCGCCTTGGACACGCGCGGGCCCACCCAGCGCTCGACGTCATCCACCAGCGTGAATACCGCCGGTACGATTACCAGCGTCAGCGCGGTGGAGGTGATCAGGCCGCCGGTCACCGCAATGGCCATGGACGAGCGAAACATCTCCCCGCGCAGCAGCTGCAGCGCCACCGGCAACATACCCGCGATCATGGCGACGGTCGTCATGACAATGGGACGCGCCCGTTTGTGACCGGCTTCCAGCAACGCCGTCGTCCGATCCGTCCCGGTGCGCATCTCCTCGATGGCGAAGTCCACCAGCAGGATGGAGTTCTTGGCCACGATGCCCATCAGCATCAGAAAGCCGATGACCACCGACAGCGACAACGACAGATGCGTCAGCAGCAGTGCCACGGCCGCTCCGCCCACCGACAGCGGCAGTGCCGACAGAATGGTCAGCGGCTGGAAGACCCGGGCAAACAGCAGCACCAGCACCGCGAACACCATCATGACGCCGGTACCCATCGCAAGGCCGAAGCTGGTGTAGAGCTCGGTGGCCAGCTGCGCATCGACGGTCTCCACTTCGCGCACG
>Ga0210391_10000097_pt1 | contig 104020 bp, 98 predicted proteins | sample IncBWC12OmetaG_FD_160573 | JGI IMG/M metagenome (GOLD analysis project Ga0210391, IMG submission 160573) | Forest soil microbial communities from Barre Woods Harvard Forest LTER site, Petersham, Massachusetts, United States - Inc-BW-C-12-O ...
CGAGGCGGTGATCACCCGCGCGACCGACGGATGCAGGCATCGCCCGCAGCCTTGTCAAAAATGTCGTTGTAGGTGCCCAGATCATCGATATCGAGGAACGTCAGGCCGATCTCGTGACCGTCGCGCTGCGCGATATACCAGTCGCGCTGCATCAGCTCTTCAAAGTAGGCCCGGGAATGCAGACCCGTCAGGCGGTCCTCGCGCATCGCGGCGGGCAAGCCGGCGAGCGCCGCCTTCTCGGGCGTACGCAGCCGCTCGCGCGTATCGCGGTGATAGCCGATCCACTGCACGAGCTTGCCCTCGGCATCGCGCACCGGCTGGATCAGAATCTCATTCCAGTATTGCGCCCCATCGGGGCGGTAGTTGCGCATCAGCACGCGGCAGGGTTCGCCGCGCGCCAGCGCATCGCGCATGCGTTGCCGGCCTTCCTGGTCGTGGTCATTGCCCTGCAATAGCCGCAGGTTCCGACCCATCAGATCGCTCAAGGTAAAGCCCGACAGCTTCAGAAACGACGCATTGGCATAGACCACCGGATGATCCGGCGTGGTCGCATCACAGATCACGATGCCTTCGGGCGACTGCTCGACGATCTGCCGCCAGCCGCTGTCGATGAGCGTGCTCATGCGCGTTCGGCCGTCAGTGACAGGACCGGCGCGGCCGCGAGGCGCCCGAGCCATTGCTGGGCCTGGCTGAAGGCCGGCGCCGCGTGCAGATCCGCGGGCGACAAGCGCTCTTGTCCGCGCATGCGGATCAGCCGCAACTGCGACGCCGGATCCGGGGCCGCCACCAGACCCGACAGCGCCTGCGCGCGCGAAGCGGGGTCATTGCATACCAGCAACATGTCGCAGCCGGCACCGAGCGCACGCCGACAGCGCTCCACGATATCGCCACCGGCGGCCACCGCGCCCATGCTCAGGTCGTCGGTGAAAACCGCGCCTTGGAAATTCAGGTCAGTGCGCAAGACGCCACGGATCCAGCGCGCCGAGAGGCTGGCCGGGGCAGCATCCTCGGCAGGCAACAGGATGTGCGCGACCATGACGCCGGGCAGGCCATTGGCGATGAGGCGCCGGTATGGCGTGAGATCCGCATCCAGGTCGGCAAGTGGGCGCCGATCCACCGGCAGTGAAACATGCGAGTCGGCCACGACCGCGCCGTGGCCCGGGAAATGTTTGGCCGTGGCAGCCATGCCCGCATCGCGCATGCCGAGCATGTAGGCGACGGCAAGCTGCGCCGTGACATCGGCGGTCGGGTGCAGGGCCCGATCGCCGATCGCTTCATTCAACCCGTAGTCGAGATCCACCGTGGGCGCGAACGACAGATCCACGCCGTACGCGCGCAGTTCGGCCGCCATCAGCCAACCCATGCTGCGAGCCGCGCTCAAGCCCGCGGGCCGGTCCGTATCAAATAGCTGCCCGATGCGGCGTGCCGGCGGCAGGCGCGAGAAGCCGCTGCGGAAGCGCTGCACGCGGCCGCCTTCATGATCGACGCCGATGAGCAGCGGCGGACTGCGCACTGCGTGGATGCTGCGCGTCAGCTCCAGCAGCTGCTCGGGGCTTTCGAAATTGCGCGCGAACAGGATGACGCCACCGACGAGCGGGTGCGCAAGCATCTCGCGCTCCGGCGCCGAAACCGCAGGTCCCACCAGGTCGATCATCAGCGGGCCGAGCGTCATGTCAGCGTCTTTCCTCGAGTCCTTATGGCGGCGTCAGCAGCGCCAGCGACTCCACGTGTGCCGTATGCGGAAACATGTCCAATACCCCAGCCGCGCGCAGCGCAAACCCATATTCGTGAACCAGTACAGCGACGTCTCGCGCGAGACTTCCCGGGTGACATGAAATGTAAGCGACTTTGCGGGGCGCAAGATGTGCGATGGTTGGCATAACCTCCAATGCTCCGGCCCGCGGCGGATCCAGAATCACATGGCTGAAGCCCTTCGCGAGATAGGCAGCATTCAGCGGCAACGCCTGGGTCAGGTCAGCAGCCAGGAATTGCGCATTGGTGAGCCCATTCATGAGTGCATTATGTCTTGCCCGTGCCACGAGCGCCGCATCCCCTTCGATGCCGAGGACGGCGGCGGCGCGGCGCGCCAGCGGCAGGGTGAAATTGCCCAGTCCGCAATACAGATCGAGCACGTGGGAGTCGGGCGCAAGCTCCAGCAGGGCAATCACCTGCGACACCATCGCGGCGTTGATGGCGGCGTTGATCTGCACGAAATCCGTCGGCGCGAAATCATAGGCGACGCCGAACTCGGGCAATGAATAGCGCAGCGGCTCGAGGCCGGATCCGGCCTCCAGGGGCGCGACGCTGTCCAGGCCGCCGGACTGCAGGTAGAAGCGCACGCGGTGCTGCCGCGCAAACTCCCGCAGTGCAGCAATGTCGCCTTCGGCGAGCGGCCGCAGCACGCGCAGGATCAGGGCCGTGACGTTCTCGGCGACGGCAACCTCGATCTGCGGAATGTGTTCGCGGCATTCGAGGCCGGTCAACATCACGGAGAGGGGTCCGATCAGGGCCCCGACCGGATCGCTCAACACCTCGCATCGATCCAGGGCCGCGATATAAGGGGCGAGCCGCTCGCGAAAGCCCACCACCACCCGCCCCTTCTTGGGCACATAGCGCGCACCCAGGCGCGCGCGGCGCCGATAGCCCCACTGCGCACCCCGCAGCGGCGGCAGCCACACCTGCGCACTCACCTTGGCCACGCGCTCGAGGGCATCGCGCAGTTCCTGCTGTTTGACTTCAATCTGCCGGTCGGCGGACAGATGCTGCAGGGCACAGCCGCCGCATATCCCGAAGTGCGCACAGCGTGGCGTGACCCGATCCGCCGAAGCCGTGAGGACCTCCAGCAGCTGACCCTCATCGTGGCCGCGGTGGCGGCGAACGCGCCGGAAGCGGATCACCTCCCCGGGGAGCGCACCGCCCACGAATGCGGCCTTGCCCTCTTTGACAATGCCTTCCCCTTCATGGGTCAGGGCCGCAACCGTGCCCTGCTCCGGTTCTGCTACAACCTTGGCCCGCCGACTCATGGCCCTGGGCCTAAGCCCAGTGCCTCCCAGGCGCGCAGGAATTCGCCAAGGTGCGGTTCGGTGCCGGCGCCGAGCAACGCCTTCACCCGCGCCACTTCGTCCGCGTATTGCGGGGCCGAAAACCGGCCGCGCATCAGCTCGAAGCGCAGGTAGATCAGATAGGTATTGAGCACGTCCGTCTCGCAGTACTGGCGGATGCCGACAATGTCGCCGGCCAGCCACGCATCCCAGACCTGCGCGCCGGAAAATCCCAGTTTGCCGGGCAATCCCAGCAGCGCCGCAACTTCCGCCAGCGGCGCCCGGGCGCGGCCCTGGAAGCCTGCGAGGATGTCCATCAGATCCATGTGCCGCCAGTGAAAACGCGACAGGTAGTTGTTGTAGCGGAAGGCGGTATCCGACTCGCCGGTTTCCCAATAGCGCTCCGCCGCGATGCCCGCGCGCAGCGCCCGGTACTGCAGCACCGGCAGATCAAACCCGCCACCGTTCCAGGACACGAGGTCCGGGCTGTAACGCTCCAGACCATCAAAGAAACGCCGGATCAGCTCCTCCTCGGCGGAGTCAGGGTCACCCAAGCTCCAGACCTTGAGGCCCTCGCGACTGCGCAGCACGCAGGAGATGGCGACGATGCGATGCTGTGGATGCGCCAGGAACTCGGAGCCATGGGCCTGGCGTCGCAGCGTGAACATGGCGCGCGCGACCTCACCATCGGAGAGTCCTTCGAGTCCATGCAGACGGCGGCCCAGGGCAGTGTCCGGAATGGTCTCGATATCGAAGACGAGGACGTTCACACGCGCGCCGCCGACATCAGCGCCTTCATGTCCCGCACCGCCGCCGCAAGCCCACTGAAAATGGCGCGCGCCACGATCGCATGCCCGATGTTCAATTCAATGATCTCGCGGATGGCCGCCACCGGCTGCACGTTGTGATAGTGCAGACCGTGCCCGGCATGAACCGACAGCCCGAGGCGCGCGCCCAGTTGCGCGCTTGCCAGCAGCCGCGACAGTTCGGCGGCCTGTGCGGCGCCGGAACTGTCCGCATAGGCGCCGGTGTGCAGCTCAATGGCGGGCGCGCCGATGCGCGCCGCGGCTTCCACCTGGCGCGGGTCCGGATCGATGAACAGCGACAGCCGCACACCCGCGGCCGCCAGGCGCCGGGCGGCGTCCGTCAGGCGCGGCACCTGTGAGGCCACATCCAGGCCGCCCTCGGTGGTCACCTCCTCGCGCTTCTCCGGCACCAGGCAACAGTCCGCCGGACGCAGCTCGCAGGCCAGCGCCAGCATCTCTTCGGTGAGCGCCATTTCGAGGTTCATCCGGGTCTGCAACAGTGCGCGCAGGCTCCGTACGTCGCGGTCCTGGATATGGCGCCGGTCCTCGCGCAGGTGCACGGTGATGCTGTCGGCTCCGGCCTGCTCGGCCAGCAGCGCGGCGTGCACCGGATCGGGATACTGGGCGCGGCGCGCCTGCCTGATCGTGGCGACGTGATCGATGTTGATCCCCAGTCGAATGTTGGAATGCTTCATCATGTGACGTTAACCTTTCGATGTTCCCGCAGCCGATTCGGGCGCCAGCGCGCTGCCGACACAGGCTCTCGCGACGGCGCGCGTGGCGATCGGTCGACCCTCCAGGCAATGCTCAAGGGCGGCCGACAGCACCTTGCGGGCGTCAGACAGTTCCTGCGCATCCTTCAAGCGGCCGTGCGCCAGCTGCAACAGCGAGCTACCCCGCACGGCGCCGGAATGCTCCGCCGTCGTTGCAAACAGGCCATCGGCCGGCCGGAAATGATAGTACCCCTGCGCGCTGACCGTGCCGCCGGCCGCAGTGCGGGTCAGGTCCAGCCCATACCCCACCTCCTGGAGCAGCCGCAGTTCAAAGTGGCGCAATGCCGGCTCCAGGGCGTGGCCGGCCGTCAATGTCGCAAGCGCCTGCTCATAGCCATCAAATAATCCGGCGTTCGGGTCGTGCCGGGTAGTCAACTTCAGGAGCAGTTCGTTCAGATAGAACCCGGACAGCAGCGCCGCGGGGGGCAGTCCGCCCATCAGGCTGCCGGGATTGCTGTGCGGATGGCGCGCCGCCTCGCTCTCGGCGCTCACCAGCTGCCCGGCATCCCCGCGCAAGGTAAACGAGATCAGCAAGGGCTGGAATGGCTGCAGCACCGATGCCAGGCGCGCCTTGGGCCCGCGCACACCCCGGGCAAACACCGACAGCCGGCCTTGTTCGCGGGTGAACACCTCGAGGATGCGGCTGGTATCGCGGTACGGTAGCGTGTGCAGGATGTAAGCCTGCGCCAGCAGCGTGCGACGCGCTCTCACGGCCGCCTCACTCCAGGCCCAGTTCGCTCAACGCGCGGGCGCTGTCCGCCCAGCTCTCCCGCACCTTCACCCACAGCGTCAGATGCAGCCGCTCACCCAGGATATGGTTGAGCTCCAGGCGCGCCTTGCGGCCGACGCGCTTGAGGCGCTCGCCGCCCGCGCCAATGACGATGGGCTTCTGGCCGGCGCGGTCGACCCAGATGGCAGCGGAGACATTCAGCTGACCTTCATCGTGGCCCATGGCTTCGATCTCTACGGCGATGCCGTAGGGAAGCTCCTGGTCGAGCTCGAGCGTCAGTTTCTCGCGGATCAGCTCCGCGATGCGAAAGGCCAGGTCCCGATCGGTGACCTGCCCGGTCGGAAACAGCGGCGGGGAGACCGGCAGGAGCTTGGTGATCGCGCTGATCAGGGGCACGAGGTTCACGCGCTTGGTGGCGCTGATGGGAATGATTTCGGCGAAGGCATGGCGCAGCGCCAGTTCCGCCAGGAACGGCAGCAGGCGCTCGCGCGGATGCACCTTGTCTACCTTGTTGACCGCCGCGACGACCGGGCGGCCGCTGCGCACCAGTTGCTCGAGCACCAGGTCTTCCTCGCGCGTCCACTGCAGCGCCTCGAGCACGAATACACACACGTCGGCGTCCGCCAGCACGGTGGCGGCGGTGCGGTTCATGGCGCGGTTGAGGGCCCGCTTGGCGCCGGCATGAATGCCCGGGGTATCCACAAACGCAATCTGCGCCTGGGCGTCCTCGTGCAGACCCAGCACCCGATGCCGGGTGGTCTGCGGCCGTGGCGTCACAATGCTCAGCTTCTGGCCGATCAGCGCATTCAACAGCGTCGACTTGCCGACGTTCGGGCGACCGACCAGGGCGGCGAAGCCGCATCGAAAATCATCATTCATTTGCAAGAATTTCACTCAGTACCACCGCCGCAGCCTCCTGCTCGGCACGCCGCCGGCTCAAGCCCTGGCCGGTGGCACCCAAGCCCAATGTGTTCACTTCGCAGCGCACCCAGAAGGTCTGGGCATGGATCTCGCCTTCGGTGCGCACCACCTCGTACGCCGGCAGCGGCAAGCCGCGCGCCTGCAGCAGTTCCTGCAGCCGGGTCTTGGAATCCTTCAGCGCATCCGTTTGCGGCATATTCGCCATGCGCGCGGCGAACAGCGCAAAGATCACACGCTGCGCCTCGGCGAGACCCGCGTCCAGATAGATTGCGCCAAATAGCGCCTCCAGCGCATCCGCCAGGATGGACTCGCGGCGGAAGCCACCGGTCTTGAGCTCCCCGGAACCCAGCCGCAGGACCTCGCCCAAGCCGATCTGCGCGGCCGCTTCGGCCAGCGGCGGACTGCTGACCAGCCAGGCGCGCAGACGACTCAGATCACCCTCATCGGCCTGGGGATTGGCGCGGAACAGGTGCTCCGCCATGCTCAGATTGAGCACCGCATCGCCCAGAAATTCCAGCCTTTCATTGTGCGCCCGTGCCGCACTGCGGTGGGTCAGCGCGGCGCTGAACAGCGCCACATCGCGCACCTCGTAGCCGAGCCGCTCGCGCAGCCAGCGCACCGGCCAGTCGGTGTGCGTAACGTCGGTCATCCGCCGCCGATTTTGGTGACCTTATCGAAATCGACGACCATCGAAATGTTGCCGAACAGCGGGGCCGTGTCTTCGAACTTGGCCTCCAGGGTCCAGCCGGAGCCATCGCGCGTCACCGCAACATCCTTCGTGTCCGGAAACGTGATGCTGTCAATGTCGAAATGCTTGGCGATATTCGCGCGGATCATCACGGGCGTGAGGGCCGCACCCTCGTCAATTTTCATTTCGGTCGCCGTCTGGTCCAGCGAATGCGCAACGCGCATGTAGTTCAGATAGATCGGCACGAGCCGGATCGCGACATATCCCACGATGGCCAGCGGGATCAGCAGAAACAGCCATCCGATGAATGTGACGCCGCGTTGTCGCCTGAACATGAGACCCTCCCGCTGCCAAAGTCAGCAGATTATTCGATACGTGAGCCGATTCGGCTCCAGACCGGTCCGCCCTTGCGGTCCCAATCCCAATTGAACCAGATCCGCGTCGCTTTGCCGACCAGATTCGCCTCGGGCACGAATCCCCAGTACCGGCCGTCTTCGCTATTATCGCGGTTATCCCCGATCATCAGGTAGCTGGCCGGCGGCACGACAATGACCACCGGCGTGTCGCCGCGATCGGGCATGCCGGCAATTTGCTGCGCCACACAGACGTAGCTGCGTGGCGGGGTACGGTTGCAAGTGGGCAGCGGCTCCGAGCCGATGTCGCCGGGCGTCGGGCAGAACATGATCTGATGCGTGTGCTTGCCGAGGTGCTCCGCGGCCAGATGCATGCCCTCGTAGCAACCATCCTCGTACAGTCCCAGGTCCGTCGCCGGCACCGACTGGCCGTCGACGATGAGCTTGTCGTCCTTGACCAGCACCCGGTCCCCGGGCAGCCCGACCAGACGCTTGATGTAGTTGATGCTGGGATTGGGCGGGTAGCGGAACACCACCACATCGCCGCGCTGCGGTTCACCGATGGAGACGATCTTGCGATTGAGCACCGGCACGCGCAGGCCATAGGCGAACTTGTTGACGATGATGAAATCGCCGTCCAGCAGGGTCGGCATCATCGAATCGGAGGGAATCCGGAACGGCTCGAACACGAAGGCGCGCAACACCAGCACCGCGAGGGCCACCGGAAAGAAGCTGCGCGCGTAGTCCACGGTCCCTGGTTCCGGAATGTCGGCCAGACTCTTGCCGGCGGCCCGGGCGGCATTGGCGCGGAAACGGCGGAATAACACCACATCGGCGAGCCACACGACGCCCGTGACGACGGAAATCAGCAGCAGCACGGCGCTGAAATCCAGCTCCTCGGCGCTGAGCAGGCGCACGACGCCGGCGATGATGAGCAGCGGCAGCGCGTAGTACACCGCGGTGATGACCGGCGGATCGTGGGCGATCTGCGGCGCCAGCGCGAGCTGCCGTCGCGGCCGCAGGAACCAGTCATCCACCACGGCGATGATGGTCGCGGGAATGGAAATCCAGGCCAGAACAGTGATTATTTGCATCAACATCTAAAGTGCTTCCTACTCTTTGCGCCCGATCTGCAGTACCGCGAGGAACGCCTCCTGCGGAATCTCCACCGAACCGACCTGCTTCATGCGCTTCTTGCCCGCTTTCTGCTTTTCCAGGAGCTTGCGCTTGCGGCTCAAGTCACCGCCATAGCATTTGGCCAGCACGTTCTTGCGCAAGGCCTTGACGGTGGCCCGCGCGATGATCGCGCTGCCGATGGCGGCCTGGACCGCGACTTCGAACATCTGCCGCGGAATGAGTTCGTGCATCTTATCCACGAGTTCGCGGCCGCGCTGATAGGAATGATCCCGGTGCACGATGATGGACAGGGCGTCCACCTTTTCATTGTTGATGAGCACGTCCAGCTTGACCAGCGGGGCACTTTGAAAGTGGCTGAACTCATAGTCGAATGACGCGTAGCCGCGGCTGACCGACTTCAAGCGGTCGAAGAAGTCGAGAACCACCTCGGCCATGGGCAGCGCGTACTGCAACGACACCTGGGTGCCCAGGTACAGCATCTTCTTCTGCACGCCGCGCTTGTCCGAGCACAGTTTCAGCACCGCACCGACATAGTCCGGCGGTACCAGGATGTTGGCCAGGATGACGGGCTCGCGCAGATCCTCGATTTCATTGGCCGGCGGCAGTTTCGCGGGATTGTCGACGTAGATGAGCGTGCCGTCGGTGCGCGCGACTTCGTAAACGACGGTGGGCGCGCTGGTGATAAGTTCCAGCTGGTACTCGCGCTCGAGGCGTTCCTGCACGATGTCCATGTGCAGCAGGCCCAGAAAGCCGATGCGAAAGCCAAACCCCAGTGCGCCGGAGACTTCCGGCTCGTAGTGCAGCGCCGAATCGTTCAATTTGAGCTTCGAGAGCGCATCGCGGAAGGACTCGTAGTCATCGGAATTCACCGGGAAGAGTCCCGCGAACACCCGTGGCTGGATGCGCTTGAAACCCGGCAGCGGCTCGCTCGCCTGGCGGTGCTCCAGCGTGATCGTATCGCCCACTGGAGCGCCGTCGATCTCCTTGATGCCGGCAACGACGAACCCGACTTGGCCCGCGGCCAGTTCCCGCTGCGGCACCGACTTGGGCATGAAGCGGCCGAGCTTGTCGGCGGTATGGCTGCGGCCCGTCGACATGACGCGAAACTTGTCGCCGGTCTTGATGGTGCCGTTCATCACCCGCACCAGCGACACCACCCCCACATAGTTGTCGAACCAGGAGTCGACGATCAGCGCCTGCAGAGGGGCTTCCGGATCACCCTTGGGCGCCGGAATGCGTTCAATGATCGCTTCCAGCAGTTCCGGCACGCCCTCACCGGTCTTGGCGCTGACGCGCATCGCATCATCAGCGGTGATGCCGATGATGTCCTCGATTTCCTTAACCACGCGATCAGGATCGGCGGAGGGCAGATCAATCTTGTTGATGACCGGGAGGACCTCCAGTCCCTGCTCCAAGGCGGTATAACAGTTGGCAACGCTTTGCGCCTCCACCCCCTGTGCCGCATCGACGACCAGCAACGCCCCGTCGCAGGCGGCCAGGGACCGCGACACCTCGTACGAGAAGTCCACATGTCCCGGGGTGTCGATGAGGTTGAGTTCGTAGCGCTCCCCGTCCTTGGCGTCATACAGAAGGGTGACGCTCTGGGCCTTGATGGTGATGCCGCGCTCGCGCTCCAGATCCATCGAGTCCAGCACCTGTTCCTGCATCTCACGGGCCTCCAGGCCTCCGCAGAGCTGGATCAGCCGGTCCGCCAGCGTGGATTTGCCGTGATCGACGTGCGCAATAATGGAAAAATTACGTATAAGCCGCATTAAAGATGACTGTCCGCCGCGCGGAGAGTCTTGCGGCCGGGGCGCATTATATAGAGGGTGAGGCCGCCGTGTCGGCTAAGCCAAAGGGGCTCGCAGAATCCGCAGCAGTTCCGGGATATCCAGCCGCTGGCGGCAGACCACCGTACCGTCCAGCAGCAGGACCGGCACATTCAATCCATGGCGACGCTGCAGCACCGGGTCGGCGTCCACATCGACGAGCTCCAGGGGCGGCAGCGCCTCGCGCCGGCCCAAAGCCGTCAGGTCGGCCACCATCAGGTCGCACAGTTCGCAGTCCTGGCGATGCACTATTGTGAGGCGCACCCTTATTTCGGGCCTTGCGGCAGCCCCAGCGCCTGACCTGCCCATTGACGCATCAGCCCTTCGCTGATCAGCCGCACGGTCGCCGGCGGCACTTCCCCCAAGGCGACGAACTTGTGCCCGGACTGCACCGACGTGAAGGCCGACGAGGTTCCCACCTGCGCCACTCCCGGCTGCTGCTGATTGGGCGTATTGCGGAAGACTTCGGTCTGGATGAACACCGACACGGTCGCGACCCCGTCGCTGAATACGAGGTGCGTCACGGGCTCGGCAACGCCGGGCATCATCTGGGCCGTCTGGGCCGTCAGCTGAAAACCGGGAGGCAACTGGGCTTTGGTCCAGTCGCCGGTGCCCTCAGCCGTTACGGCCGGGCCGCCGTCATCGCGCAGCCAGCGAAAACCAGTGGTCACCAGCTGCGGCTTGAATTCAGCGTCGGCGATATGGTGACGCATGGAAAGGCTGGAGAACACCACCTGTTCGATCGCATTGCCCTCGGTGTCGAGCAGCTCCGTCTTCAGGGGCATGCCGGTGGAGTGCTCGATCCACAGCCGATAGCCGTAGCGATAACCATCGCGCGGCGTGACCGTTATCACCTCCGCTTTCTGGCCCATCTGCCGCGTCGTGCCCAGACTTGCCAGCTGGTAGTACGCGGCCACGGCGCCCTCGAACTTCGGCAGCGCCGTCGACAGCAGGCTGGCCGGGGCCTTCTCGACCAGCACGGTGCGTTGATCGGGCAGATAGCAGGTGAGTTCGGCGCCGTCGCGCACGAATTGCCGCCCTGAGCCATCCAGTGACTCCAGCCGCTCAGTCACCTCGCCGTCCATCACCCGATGGACGATGCGCAGGGTCTCGACCTGACCCCCTTGCCAGTGCGAAAACACGCCGTCGTAACTGCGGGTGTTGAGCGCGTCGTTCATGCGGTCCAGCCACGACTGCGGCGTATCCGCGGCCACCGCCGCGACGCTCGCCAGGGTCATGACGAGCCAGAGCACGGACTCGCGCGCCGCACGCACCGGAATCATTTGTCTGTCACGACCTTCACGGCGGCCGGTTGTACGTTGACCTGCGGTACCGCGGCATCGCCGCCCACCAGTGCCGACAACGCATTGCGCCGCGTCAACGGTCCCGAATAGACGCTGTGGGCGACAATGTAATTAGCGAGCTCCGTCGGCGGCACCAGCATCGGCGCCTCGGACGCGGCCGCCGGGGTCACGTAGCTGTCGGGCTCACGGGACTGGCGCCGCGGCTGCGAGCCTAAGCGCGCCGGGTCCGGCTGGGCGGCGGCGAGCAGCTGCTGTGCCGGAGCCGGCGCGACGGTGACGGGCGTGGACGCCGCCACGGGCTGCGGCGGCGGCGGGTTCTGCGCCAGGCGCGCGGGGCCCTCGTTACGCATCCACAGAATCGCCAAGGCCGCGACGGCGGCCGCGGAGGCGAATCCCGCAATCGATGTCACCCAGGGATTGAAAAAGCGGCGCTGCTGACGCCCGACGGCCGGGACCCCGGTCGCGGTCGCCTCCTGCTTGACGGCCGCACTGACTTTGCTCGCCAGGGCGGTCTCGAGTTGCACACCCGGCTGCCCGCGAATACACGCGCCGATCGCCGCATAGTGTCCCCAGCGCGTCCGCAGCTGCTCATCACGCGCCAGGCGTCGTGCCAGAAGCTCGCATTCGGTGGCCGGCAACTCGTCATCGAACATCGCCGACAGTTGACTCTCCAGCTCCTCGTTGCTCATCCCAGCTCCTCCGCCCGTCCCAAGCCACCTTCGAAGACTTCGCGCAGACGGCCATCGATGGCCTCGCGCGCCCGGAAGATCCGCGACCGCACGGTGCCCACCGGGCAGTCCATGGTGGCGGCAATCTCCTCATAGGAAAGCCCCTCGAGCTCGCGCAGCACAATCGCCGTGCGCAGGTCATCCGGCAGATTGGCGATGGCGGCGTTCACGGTGGTACGGATCTCGTCCGTCAGCACCAGCGCTTCGGGGGTCTCGGAATCCTTCAGTCTGCCTTGCATCTCGTATGACTCTTCGTTGTCGGACAGATCGAGGTCAAAATTGACCGGATTGCGGTCGCGCGCGACCACGGCGTTCTTGGCGGTGTTGATGGCAATGCGATACAGCCAGGTATAGAAGGCGCTATCACCCCGGAACTGCGGCAGCGCACGGTAGGCCTTGATGAAGGCGTCCTGGGCGATGTCTTCGGCTTCTGCGGGGTTGCGTACATAACGCATAACCAGCTTGACGACCTTGTGCTGGTACTTGAGGACCAGCACGTCAAAAGCACCCTTGTCCCCGCGCTGCACACGTTGGACCAGGCTCAAGTCGCTTGCGTCGGCAGTCATTCCCTACACTTTACTCTGGTACCGGTTTCGGGACAGATTGCCTCGTGCGCCTGGATAGACCCGCAAGCGTCCTGAAAGTTCAGGTCCGGTCGAGGATTGCGGCAACGACTTGGGCCACTTCCGGGTCGCTCGCGGCCCCGTAGCCCAGCAGGTAGTCGGCGATCTGCGGGTCCGGCAGCGCCAGCAGCCGCTCAAAGGCGGCCTGCCGGATGGGGGGCGCCACGGGGTACCGTTCCCGGGCGTAACGGCTCAACAACTCATCGAGTTCCTTCATGCCCCGGCGGCACTGCCAGATGAGGGCGCTCAGTGTTGCCGCTCCAGCAGTTTCTTCTTGATCTCGGCGATGGCCCGGGCCGGATTCAGGTCCTTCGGGCACACATCGGTGCAATTCATGATGGTGTGGCAGCGATACAGCTTGAAGGGATCATTCAGCTGGTCGAGCCGCTCACCGGTGGCCTCATCCCGGCTGTCGACGATCCAGCGGTAGGCGGCCAGCAGCGCCGCGGGCCCCAAGTAGCGGTCGCTGTTCCACCAGTAGCTGGGACAGGCAGTGGAACAGCAGGCGCACAGGATGCACGCGGCCGGCCGATCGATCTGCTCCTGGTCCTGCTTGGACTGCAGGCGCTCCCGATCCGGGGGCGCGGGCGAGCGGGTTTTCAGCCACGGCTCAACCGACGCGTACTGCGCGTAAAAGTTGCTCAGGTCCGGCACCAGATCCTTGACCACCGGCATATGCGGCAGCGGGTAGATCTTGACCTCGGCGCCCAGATCGCCGATCGCGGTGGTGCAGGCCAGGCAGTTGAGGCCATTAATGTTCATGGCGCACGAGCCGCAGATGCCCTCCCGGCAAGAACGCCGGAAGGTCACGGAGGAGTCGATCTTGGCTTTGATATGAATCAACGCATCGAGCACCATCGGACCAAAGGCGTTGGTATCCACCTCGAAGGTGTCGATGCGCGGGCTCTCACCCGAATCCGGATCGAAGCGATAGATGCGAAACGTGCGCACCGCGCCGCCGCCGCTGGCCTTGTGGACGCGCCCGTGCGGATTGATCTTGGAGCCCGCGGGTAACCTCAATTCAACCATTGACCTTCTGACCTCAACTTAGTAAGTGCGCGCCTTGGGCGGAATGACCTCGACCTCATTCGTCATGGTGCGCAGGTGCACCGGCCGGTAATCAAACTTCACCTTGCCGCCGCTATCCACCCACACCAGCGAATGCTTCATCCAGTTGACGTCATCGCGATTGGGATAGTCCTCGCGCGCATGCGCACCGCGGCTCTCGGTGCGATTCGCCGCGGAATTGATCGTGGCCGTCGCCTGCAGCAGCAGGTTGTCGAGCTCCAGCGTCTCCACCAGATCCGTGTTCCACACGAGGCTGCGATCCATGATCTTCACGTCCGCCATCGAGGCGAAGGTGCGATCGAGCTTGCGCACCCCTTCCTGCAAGGTCTCCCCGGTGCGAAATACCGCCGCATCGGCCTGCATGATCCGCTGCATTTCCAGGCGCAGCTCGGCGGTGGGTCTAGAGCCATTCGCCTGGCGCAGCTTGTCGAGACGGGTGAGCGCAGGGTCGGCGGCATCGGCCGCGAGCGGGCGCTGCCGGGCACTGGGCGTGAGCACCTCGGCGCAGCGTCGCGCCGCTTCACGGCCGAATACCACCAGGTCGAGCAGTGAATTCGACCCCAGCCGGTTGGCGCCGTGCACCGAGACGCAGGCGGCCTCGCCCACGGCCATCAGGCCGGGTACGACCGCCTCGACATCGCCGTCGCGCGGACACAGCACCTCGCCGTGATAGTTGCAGGGAATGCCACCCATGTTGTAGTGCACGGTGGGCAGCACCGGGATCGGCGCCTGCGTCACATCGACATCGGCAAAGATGCGGGCCGTCTCGGCAATACCGGGCAGGCGCTCATGAATGACATCGGGCCCGAGGTGTTCCAGGTGCAGATGGATGTGATCCTTGTGCTCACCGACCCCCCGACCCTCGCGGATCTCGATGGTCATCGCACGGCTCACCACATCCCGTGACGCCAGGTCCTTGGCATTCGGCGCATAACGCTCCATGAAGCGATCCCCGGCCGAATTGGTCAGATAGCCGCCCTCGCCGCGCGCGCCCTCGGTGATCAGGCAACCGGCCGTATAGATGCCGGTGGGATGAAACTGCACGAACTCCATGTCCGACAACGGCAACCCGGCGCGCAGCACCATCGCGTTGCCGTCACCCGTGCAGGAGTGCGCCGAGGTGCAGGAAAAGTACGCACGGCCATAGCCGCCGGTCGCGAGGATGGTGCGATGGGCACGGAAGCGATGGATCTTTCCCTCGTTCATGTCGAGCGCCACGACGCCGCGGCATTCGCCGTCTTGCATCATCAGGTCAATCGCGAAGTACTCGACGAAAAATGTCGCCGCGTGCCGGATCGACTGCTGATACAGCGTATGCAGCATGGCATGACCGGTGCGATCGGCCGCGGCGCAGGTACGCTGCGCCGTGCCCTTGCCGAAATGCGTCGTCATGCCACCGAAGGGTCGCTGGTAGATGAGCCCCTGCTCGGTGCGCGAGAACGGCAGGCCGTAATGCTCGAGCTCGATGACCGCGGCCGGCGCCTCCTTACACATGAGCTCAATGGCGTCCTGGTCGCCCAGCCAGTCCGAACCCTTGACGGTGTCGTACATGTGCCAGCGCCAGTCATCCGGACCCATATTGCCGAGCGCCGCGCTGATGCCGCCCTGCGCCGCCACCGTGTGGCTGCGGGTGGGGAATAATTTGCTGATGCAGGCGGTCGAGAGGCCCGCTTCGGCGAGTCCGAGCGTTGCGCGCAAGCCGGCTCCGCCCGCTCCCACGACCACCACATCGTAGCTGTGGTCAATGAATTCATAAGCACTCAAAGCGGGCTCCCGAAGGCGATGCGCAACACCGCAAAAATACCGAATGCGGCAAGCAGCACGTGCACGAAGCCCGACAGCACCAGGCTTAGCGTCTTCAATCCTTGGTCATGGACATAGTCCTCGAGGATCACCTGCAAGCCCAAGCTCGAATGCCAGCTCGCGATGATCACGAACAGTGTCAGCAGGGTCGCGGTCCAGGTACCGGCGATCCAGGACACCAGTGTCACGAAATCCAGCGACGGCAGGGTCGCGAGTGACACCAGCAACCACACGGCCAGAGGCACCAGCGCCACCGAGGTGAGGCGCTGCACCCACCAGTGATGCGCGGCGCTCATACGGCCCCCTCGCGGGCGCGAAACGCCCACCAGGCGCACAGCCCCGTCAGCACCAGGGCGCCGACGATCACCAGCCAGGCGCTGCGCTCGGATTGCGCTTTCTCCAGGCCGCGGCCGGTGTCCCAGATCAGGTGCCGGATACCCGCGACCAGGTGATACGCGAAGGCCGCAATGATTGCGACGTAGACCACTCGGGCCATATCGGATCCCAACAGCTGCTGCGCACGCGCGTATGCCCGTGCGCCGCGCGCCAGGGCCGCGAGCCAATAGATGAACACCAACAGCCCCGCGCTCAGTACCATGCCCGTGATGCGGTTGGTGAACGAGGTCAGCAGGCAGTACCGGCTCATCCGGTAAATGGTCAGGTGCGGGGACAGCGGTCGGGCGCTCATGGGTGCTCCGAAGTCAATCAGAAATCAATGCAGCGACCCTTGCGCTCCCAGTCACCGAAACGCGTCGGTTCAGGTCCTGCCGGGCCGCCGATTTCACGGGGCGGTTGCGGCGGCGACGCGGGCACAGGCGCGTCCCCCGGAATGAGCGCCGGCGGGGCATCAGCAGGGATGGCGGGGAATTTCGGGGTAGCCTGCATGGACGGGCAGAAGTCTGCCAGAATTCGCCCCAACTGGCCATGAAAGCCCCAAGGAAAACAGGATCATGCGGACCGGATGGCGTGTCATATCGGAACTCGGCCTCGGTGTGATGCGTGCCCGCGGTGCGGACGCGATTACTTTTCTGCAGGGCCAGCTGTCCAATGACACCACGCGGATCACGGCAGCGCTGCAACTGTCCGGATACCACACGCCACAGGGTCGGGCGATCGCGCTGCTGCGGCTCACCCGGCTCCCTCCCGAGGATCTGCTCGCGATCATGCCGCTGGAACTGGTGCCCGTCGTGATCGCCCGTCTGAAACGCTTCGTGCTGCGCGCGAAAGTACAGCTCACCGATGAGTCGCCGCACTGGGACATCCGCGGCTATCCGGACGCACCCCCTGCTTTGCCGGCCGGAGCCTTGTCGCTGCCCTATGGCAGCACCCGGCGGCTGGTGCTGGTGCCGCAATCCAGCGGCGCCCCAGCCGAAGTAACCGATGGGACGCGCGCCGATTGGGTCGCATGCGACATCGCGGAAGGGTTGCCGCAGGTGTATCTCGCGACCAGCGAAGCGTTCATCGCCCAGATGCTGAATCTGGATGTGACGGGCGGCATTGCCCTCGACAAGGGCTGCTACACCGGCCAGGAAATCATCGCGCGCGCGCATTACCGCGGCCAGGTCAAACGCCGCATGCAGCGCTTCGTCTCCGAGACCCCCTGCTCCCTCACGCCCGGCCAGACCGGCAGATTCACCGACGGCAGAAGTTTCAAAGTCGTGGACGCCGTGGCCGTCGAGCAAGGCCGCTGCGAATTCCTGGCGGTGACCAATCCGCCGGGATTCAGCGGCGCTGCGGCACCGACCGAAGAGGCAGAATCAACGAGCACGGCTGAGACGCAGATACTGCTCGCGGTGCGTGAACTGGCGTTGCCTTACGAGTTGCCCGCAGCGCGCCCCTGATACATGACAAGCCCTTTATCTCGCCTCGGTAAGCAAATCGCCGAAGTCACTGCGGCGCTACAACGCGTCGGCGCCCGCTACGCCCTGATCGGCGGTCTTGCCTTAGCCTCGCACCGTGTCATTCGTGCCACGCAGGATGTGGATCTGCTGACGGAAATCGAGAAGGCCGACGACATCGAAGCGGAGCTCATCAAACTGGGATACCGCCGCCTGCACCGTAGCGATGATGCCGGCAACTACGCTCGCAATGACGAACAGGTGGATTTGCTCTACGCCCATCGGCCGATTGCCCGCCGCCTGTTGGCACAAGCAGAGCAATGGACAACTTCCCTGGGCAACTTGTGCGTGATCCGCATTGAGGGACTGATCGGCTTCAAACTGCAGGACCTGGTGAATGATCCGCGTCGCACGCAGGATCTGGAGGATATCCGGGCACTCTTAAAAGCGAATCGCGGCGGGCTGGATCTGAGCGAGGTGAGGGAGTATTTTCATCTGTTCAACCGGGACTCGCTACTCGATGAACTCCTTGAAGAAATCAGTTGAACAGCCTTTCGCAGGCAGCGGAGGCATTCCCGAACCGCCACCATCACCCGCTGACCCATTCCAGGCGCTGGACGATCTGATGGCGGCGGTCGAAGCCCTCTGCCCCACTTGGCCGCAGCGCGACATCGTCGTGAATACGGCGGGCCTGCTCCTGTGATGCGTGGAGGCACGCAAGTTGTGGGTGTTGTCGCGCTGGCGCTGTTTGCAGCCAGCGCCCACGGCGGCACCTATCTCGAAACCAGCCGCATCAGCCTGCAAAATCCCAAGACACCCCCGCCGGTGGCCAAATTATGGGTGGAAGGCAAGCGCTTGCGCACGCAGGCAGATGCCGACGGCCGCTACGCGATCTTCAAGGAAGACGCCCTGTATGTGGTGGACCCCGCCAAGAAGTCCTATACGGTCATGGACCGCGCGGCCCTGGCACAACTCTCCGAGCGCATGGCGGGGTTGCGCGCGCAGCTTCAGTCCAGACTCGCGGCCCTGCCACCGGATCAACGCGCGCAGATTGAAAAGATGATGGGGCCGGCTGCCGGTGGCGCGGCGCCGGCGATCGCGCAAAGCGTCCAGCAGACCTCCAGAACCGATTCGGCCGCCGGAATTTCCTGCACGGTGTGGGAAGTCACTGAGGCGAACGTCAAGGTCCGCGAGCTGTGTGTCGCGCCCGCCGCATCCGTACCCGGTGGTGCGGATCTGATGGCCATGATGAAAACCTTCGTCGCCTCGATCAAACAAGTGATGGGCAGCTTCGGCAGCATGGCCGGCAATGATCTGCTTTCCCAGACCTGGTCGAACTTCACGGCCATCGACGGTCTGCCGCTCATCACACGCACTTTTGCGGGGGGTGTCGCCACCGAAGAGTCAAAGCTGACGAGCATTCGCACCGAAAGCATCCCGGCCAGTACCTTCGAGGTGCCGGCGGATTACACCAGCCGCGCGCTGTTCCCAATGCCCAACGGCGCCCCGTAATCTACCGCTGCCCTACATTAACGACAGACCGGTTTGCCATCCTTCAGGTCGCACCCGTCCGGAGGGCCGAACTGCTGCCAGTAACTGACCAACTTCAGGCGCCTCGCCAGGTCTTGGAACCGCCGATCCAGGCGGAACGGCCGCATTTCCGGCGACCACAGGGAATACCACGTTTCGATGATCCCAGAGTCTTCGCTTTGATCCAGCCAGCGATTGGCAAGTTCATAAGCCTGATCGAGTGCGTCCAATGCAGTGAACATGTATACGAAGAACATCCTGGTCAGACCGTCGACGTTGGCAGCAACAACTTTGGGCACAAAGCATCGCAGCGCCTCGCGCGCCGCCGGTTTTTCTGTCGGATCGGCAAGCGCCGCGTAGAAGGCCTTGATGATCCCAACACCGTCGGCATTGCTGAGCGACGACGGTAGTGTCTTCACGGCACGTTCACTTACCTCGTCGTATCGCCCGCTAAGAGCGGCTGCCCGAGTATCGGGTAGCAGCAAGTCCCAGGCCGGCGGGCCACCCCCACCCAACTGACGGCTCAGCTCACCGAATCGCGTTGCGTCCGCGTCATCCCCTACGAGCGCGCTTGCAAGTGCGACGTGGTGGATAACAAATACCTGGGCCGGTGCAATCCGATAAGACTCCCTGATCTCCGACTCAGCCCGATCTAATCGTCCAGCGGGAATCAAAACCATCGCGGCATATAACGTGCGCAGCCAAGGATCGGAAGGAGCGGCTGCCAGCCCATCGCGAAAGGTCCGATCGGCTTTGACCCAATCCCCACGAAGCTGTTCGATCGCCCCAAGCGCCGCAAATGCCTCCGCCAGGCTGGGGCTGAGGGCAAGAGCCCGGACGGCGTCGCGTTCTGCGCCGCCGACAGCGGCCGGCGGTGCCAAGCCGTATCGCAATAGTGTGACCTGTACGAATGCCCGGTACGCCAGGGCATTCGCGAAATTAGGATCACGCCTGACCGCCTGATCGGCCAGATCAAAAGCCGCTCGTTGAGTCGCTGCGGTGCCGCGGGCCACCGCTCGCGCCTGCAGGTAGAGCTGATAGGCCTGCAGATCGGGAGTGCCCGCCGAGCGCCCGGGCAGTTGCGGCAGGTCGGCGCTTAGATGACTGCGCAATGCCTGCACGATCTGCGCGGCAAGATCGTCCTGCAGCTTGAACAGATCCGCGAACTGGCGATCGTAGGTTTCAGACCAGATCTGGAAACCACTGCGGGCATCCACGAGTCGGGCGCTGATCCGAACGCGCTCACCGGCGCCGCGCACGCTTCCCTCTAGCACGGTCGTCACACCCAGATCGCGCCCGATTCGGCGCACGTCGGTTTCGCGGCCCTTGTAAGCAAATGACGAGGTGCGCGCAGGAACTTTCAGCCCGCGCACGCCGGACAGCACGTTGATGATCTCTTCGGCCATCCCATCACCCAGGTACTCGTTCCCCGACGAGCCCGTCAGATTGGCGAAGGGCATGATGGCGATGGAACTGGCCGACGGTCTGGACGGCTCGAGTACTAGCGGCTCAACCGTTGCCACCACGCGATACCCGTGTCCACGGCGGACCGCAATGTAACGCGGCTGGTCCGCGCTATCTCCCAATCCCTGGCGCAAGAGCTTGATCCGTTGGGTAACGGTCTCAGGACTCACGACCACGCCTGGCCAGACACCCTCCATCAGGGCATCGATAGATACCGGGTTGGGTGCGGCGCGCACCAGAGCGACCAGTAGATCGAACGATAGCCCAGCGATCCCGAGGTCAGCGCCATTGCGAGTGACACGGCCCGCTCGGGTATCGATCAGCAGATCCTCCACTCGATAGCCTATTGAATCAGCGCCCATGCCACGCCTTCATAAATCATCACTTTTCTTCGCTCGGGTTTCACACTTGGTGTCGGCTCTGAGGCCACGATAGCGTATCGAAACTCCCGGGGAGCCTGGAAAAGTGGTCGATTTTCAGTGGGGTGGCCAATGCCGCCTCCTTGCGGGAGTTGCAGCCCTACTCATCGTAACGCCCTGTGCGGCGCACCATTCGTTCTCGATGTTCGATCCGACCCAAGCTGTAACCCTGCACGGCACCGTGAAGACACTGGAGTGGACCAATCCTCACTGTTACATCCAGGTACTCGTCCCCTCGCAAAGCGCCGCAGCGGAATGGAGCGTGGAAATGAACTCGCCGCTGACCATGTATCGGTATGGATGGAGACCCGGATCGTTCAAATCCGGGGACAAGGTGACGGTGGTGATCAATCCGCTGCGCGATGGCACGAATGGAGGCCGCCTGATCGAGGCGACTGATGCGAATGGCAGAACGTTCGGGAACCTTAAGACGCCTGCTGGCGTCAAGACACAGCCATGACGCGCCGAATACCGATGGCCATTGCGGTGTTCACGGTGGCTCTGCGCCTGTCCGCTGCCGACACACCTCAGGCACAGGGCCGTGCGGGAGTGACCGGGTTTTGGGAAACGGAGACGTCGGTGGCGCTCATCACCGGGGAGATCGATAAGGCGGCGGCCGGTCTGTCCCAGACGCTCACGGCAGGGCCCAGCGGGGGTCCGTCGCCCCTCGAGCGCGAACTACCGAGGCACGTAAAGCTCTGGGGCAGGCCGCCCTACACGGCCCAATGGGAAGACACGTTGCGCAATGCCCCGCGGCCTCCGACGCCCCCGGATCCCAGCCACATCGCGAAGACCTGCTCACCTGAAGGATTTCCCTACGCGATGGAGAGCCCGTTTCCGGAGGGCATGTTCCAGGTGGTGGTCACACGCGCGGAGACGCTGCTGCTTTTTACTCATGGAGAGGTGCGCCAGATCTTCACCGACGGTCGCAGGCATCCCGGCAGCGCCGACTTGTGGCCGACACCATTGGGCGACTCCATCGGACACTGGTCCGGTGCAACGCTGGTCATCGACACCATCGCGCGCAAGGCCGGTCCCGTCACACCGTTGCCGATTCCTGGTGTCGCCGACTTGAGCGAGCAGGCGCACTTCACCGAGAGACTGCAATTGATCGACGCCGATACGCTGCAGAATGACCTGACAATCGACGACCCGCAGCGCTTCGCGCATCCGTGGCAGATCACCATCCGTTACGAGCGGGTCACGGATGTGGACCGGCTAATCCCCGTGGAATGCACCGAAAATGACCGCGATGAGATGGTCAATGGCAAATTGACGATTGTGATGCCATGAACCAGCGGCAGCCCTGATCTGCCCTACAGATCGATCAGTTCAACCCGCCGCGCTTCTATGGTGCGCCCAAGGAATCGGCTACCGGCGCGCGCGAAGCGTTCCGGCCCGTCGGTGGCAATGAACTGCACGGACTGGGAGCCCGCCGTGCGCGCGATCCCGGCGGCAAGCAACTGATCGCGCACGGCCGCGGCCGTGGTCAGCGCGGAATCCACGATGTTGATCTTCGGGCCCACCACTTCCCGGATGGTCGGCGCCAGCGCCGGAAAATGCGTGCATCCCAGCACCAGCGTGTCCGGCGGGTCCGCGGCGAACAATGGCCCCAGATAATGGTTCACGACCACCCGGGCCACCGGGCCGTCCACGAGCCCCTCTTCGGCCAGCGCCACCAGCATTTGAGTGGCCAGCTGCTGCACGCGTGCGTCGGCGCGCCGTTCGAGTATCGCCCGTTGATAGGCGCCGCCGCGCACGGTGGCTTCGGTGGCGATGACGGCGATGTGGCCACTGCTGGTGGCGGCGCAGGCGGCCTGCGCACCCGGTTCGATCACCCCGATGACCGGCAACGCGCCGGCGCGTGCCCGCACCGCATCGAGCCCCACGGATGCGGCGGTATTGCAGGCCACGACCAGGCACTTGACACCGTGCCGCACCAGCGCCTCGGCTGCCTGCTCGGCATAGCGAATCACGGTCTGGGCGGTCTTGGTCCCATAGGGCAGCCGCGCGGTGTCGCCCAGGTACATGAAGCGCTCATGCGGCAGCGCCTTCATCAAGGCGGCCAGCACCGTCAAGCCGCCGATTCCCGAATCGAACACGCCGATCGGCGCATCCGGCAACATCGCTAGCCTTCCGGGCGCAGCTGCGGGAAGGCGATCACATCGCGGATCGACGGCGAATCAGTGAAGAACATGACCAGGCGGTCAATGCCCACGCCCAGCCCCGCGGTGGGCGGCATGCCGTATTCCAGCGCCCGCACATAGTCCGCGTCGTAGAACATGGCCTCCTCATCACCCTTGTCCTTGCGCGCTACCTGCGCCTGGAAGCGCGCGGCCTGATCCTCCGGATCGTTGAGTTCGGAGAAGCCATTGGCGAGCTCGCGCCCCGCCAGGAAGAATTCGAAGCGATCGGTGATGAAGGGGTCCTGGTCATTTGCCCGCGACAACGGCGACACCTCCACGGGGTAGGCGTACACAAACGTCGGCTCCATCAGGGTCTGCTCGACGGTCTTCTCGAATATCTCGATCTGCAGCTTCCCCGGCCCGTCGCGATCGCTGAAGGGAATCGCCAGCCGGTCACAGGCGCGGCGCAGGGCGGGCAGATCCCGCAGCATGGTCGGATCCAGCTCCGGGTTGCGCTCGATAATCGACTGCTCGACCGTCACACGACGGAACGGCTTGCCCAGGTCGTAGCTGCGACCCTGGTACTCGACAGTGCCGCTGCCCTTGATCGCCTGCGCCATGCCGCGCAGCGCCTTCTCCGCCCAATCCATGAGATCCCGGTAGTCCCCGTACGCCAGGTACAACTCCAGCATGGTGAACTCGGGGTTGTGACGGGTGGACAGGCCCTCGTTGCGGAACACGCGGTTCAACTCATACACGCGCTCGAATCCGCCCACCACCAGACGCTTCAGGTACAGCTCCGGCGCGATGCGCAGATACATGTCGATGTCGAGCGCGTTGTAATGGGTGCTGAACGGCCGTGCCGCGGCGCCGCCGGGGATGGGCTGCATCATCGGCGTCTCGACTTCCAGGAAGTCGAGCGAATCAAGATAGTCACGCAGGTAGCGCACGATGCGTGAACGGGTGCGGAACACTTCGCGGCTGGCCTCGGTCATGATGAGATCGACATAGCGCTGCCGATAACGGGTGTCGACGTCCGCCAGGCCGTGCCATTTGTCGGGCAGAGGGCGCAGCGACTTCACCAACGTGCGTAGCGCGGTGACGCGCACCGACAGCTCCCCGGTCTTGGTGCGAAACAGCGTGCCTTCGGCACCGAGGATGTCGCCGACATCGGCGGACTTGAAGTCCTCGTATGCCGATCCGAGTGCTTCAGCCTGCAAGAACAGCTGGATCTGGCCGGTGCGATCGGCGATCTTGGCGAAGCTGGCCTTGCCCATCACGCGCTTGAACATCATGCGGCCGCCGACCTTCACCGGCGTGGGGTTGGCCAGCAGCCATTCATCGTCGCGCTCGCCGAAGGCCGCCTGCAGATGCCCCGCCAGGGCGTCGCGCCGGAAGTCATTCGGAAAGGCGCCGCCCGCAGCGCGCAGTTTCGCGAGCTTCGCGCGCCGTTCGGCGATCAGCGGATTCTCATCTTCCATCAGTTGACACCGGCCTTCAGGGCCGCCTCCAAAAACTGGTCCAGGTCACCGTCGAGCACGGCCGCGGTATTGCCGACTTCAACGCCGGTACGCAGATCCTTGATGCGCGACTGATCGAGCACGTAGGAGCGGATCTGATGGCCCCAGCTGACATCGGACTTGGAGTCCTCGAGCACCTGGGAGGCCGCGTTGCGCTTGTTGACTTCGAGTTCGTACAGTTTCGCCTTCAGCATCTTCATGGCCGTCGAGCGGTTCTTGTGCTGGCTGCGCTCGTTCTGGCAGGCCGCGACAATGCCGCTCGGGATGTGCGTGATGCGCACCGCCGACTCGGTCTTGTTCACATGCTGGCCGCCGGCGCCACTGGAGCGGTAGACGTCGGTACGCAGGTCCGCCGGATTGATGTCGATCTCGATGTCGTCGTCGATTTCCGGCGACACGAATACCGAGGCAAACGAGGTGTGGCGACGGTTGCCCGAATCGAACGGTGATTTGCGCACCAGGCGGTGCACACCGGTCTCGGTGCGCAGCCAGCCGTAGGCGTATTCGCCGGTGAAGTGCACGGTGGCGCTCTTCATGCCGGCGACCTCGCCCGGATTGGAGTCGATGACTTCGCAGCCAAACCCACGTGCGGCTCCCCATCGCAGATACATGCGCAGCAGCATCTGCGCCCAGTCCTGAGCCTCCGTGCCGCCCGCGCCGGCCTGGATATCCAGGAACGCCGAATGTGCATCCATCTCGCCGTTGAACATGCGCTTGAATTCAAGCTTGCGCACTTCGGCTTCCAGTCGCTGCGCCTCCGCGTCGATATCGCGGGCGGCGGATTCATCCGCTTCGGCTTCCGCCAGGTCCAAGAGCTCCCCCGCCTCGACAATGCCGACCGTAGTGCGGTCGATGACCGCAAGCTCGCTGGTGAGTCGCGCGCGCTCTTTGCCGAGTTCCTGCGCCTTGGTCGGATCCTGCCAGATCGCCGGGTCTTCGAGTTCGAGGCTTACCTCTTCTAACCGCTCCTTCTTGCGGTCGTACTCAAAGAAACCCCCGAAGAGAGCCGATTCGCTCCCCGAGGTCTTTGAGCTGGCGCCTGAGCAGGTTAAGTTCCATTGCGATCCGGACTGTGCGAAAAAAGGACGCGCATTCTAGCAGAGCTACGGCGCCAGCACCCGATCCACCAGCAGCTGCAGGCGGCGCTGGTTCTGGTATTCGTTCACATCCAGCCGGTAGACCAGCCGCACCTCACCGGCCGGCATCGGCGTGGCGCCGCCCGCCTCCGCATCCAGGAAATTGAAGGCGATGGCATCGAAGGCGCGGCCGGTGTGCGGCACCTCCACCCACATCTTCACGTGACGCTCACCGACCACGCGGGTGTTGCGCACCGTGAAGAGGCCATCGAAGCTGGGTTCGGGAAACAATTGGCCCCAAGGGCCCCCGGCGCGCAGTGCCGTCGCGGTGTCCAGTGCCAGCTCCGCCACGGTCAGCTCGCCATCGGTCTCGATGCAGGTGGAAAATCCGGCCACCTGTGACCAGCGGGTGACTTCCTCATCAAAGGCCGCGGCGAACTCATCCAGGTTGGCGAACTCGAGGGTCATGCCCGCCGCCATCGCATGGCCGCCGAAGCGCGCAATGAGGTCGGGCTTGCGGGTCGCGATCGCATCCAGTACATCGCGGATGTGCAGCCCCGGAACCGAGCGGGCGGAGCCGCGCAGCACGCCATCACCGGCGCGCGCGAAGGCGATGACGGGCCGGTTGGTGCGATCCTTGATGCGGCTGGCGACCAGTCCCACGACCCCCTGATGCCAGCTCTCATCAAACAGGCACAGGCCGTTGCGCTGCGCCGCGCGGCTCATTGGATCAGCAAGACTGCGCAGCGCCGCCAGCGCATCGCTTTGCATGCGTGCTTCGATCTGGCGCCGTTCGCGATTGATGCCATCCAGGCGCTGCGCGAGCGGCGTCGCCGTCGCGGCGTCATCGGCGAGCAGGCACTGGATACCGATGGTCATATCCTCGAGTCGTCCGGCGGCGTTGAGCCGCGGCGCGACCGCGAACCCCAGGTCGGTCGCCGTCAGGTCCGCGCGCCGCCGCTGCGCAACTTCCAGCAACGCCGTAATGCCCGGCACGCAGCGTCCGGCACGGATGCGCCGCAGCCCCTGCGCGACGAGCACGCGGTTGTTGGCATCGAGCGGCACCAGATCCGCCACCGTGCCGAGCGCCACCAGGTCCAGAAAGTCCGCGATGGCCGGGCCGTCCGGCGGGCTCAGCTGCGCCGCATCCAGCGCGCGCTTGAGCGCCGCCAGCACATAGAAGGCGACCCCGACCCCCGCCAGACAGCGGCTGGCGAACGCATCCCCGCCGGCATTGGGATTGACGATGACGTTGGCCTGCGGGAGCTCCGCTCCGGGCAGATGATGATCCGTCACCAGCACCTCAAGCCCGAGCGCGCGGGCGCGCGCGACGCCGGCGACACTGGAGATGCCGTTGTCTACGGTGACCAGCAGCGACGGTTCGCGGGTGGCGGCCACGGTCACGATTTCCGGTGTCAGGCCATAGCCGAACTCGAAGCGATTGGGCACCAGGAAATCCACGTGGGCGAAGCCCCAGCCGCGCAGGGCCCGCAGCATCAGCGCAGTGCTGGTCGCGCCATCCGCGTCGAAGTCGCCGATCACCAGGATGCGGCCGCGTTCGCGATGCCGCAGCAAGAGGTCGACGGCGGCGGCGACCCCGCCGAGCGTGCCCACCGGCAGCAGGCTCGACAGCTCGATGGAAAGTTGCGCGGCATCGCGAATGCCGCGAGCGTCATAGGCCCGCCGCAGCACCGGGTGCAGACCCTCCCCCAGGGCGCTGTTGTCCCCGCTCAGCGCACGGCGCCGGATCTGCGGGGTCATTGCAGCACGGCCCACGGGCCGCGCGAGCGGCGCCAGAAGCGCAACCCGTCCCGGGCGGTCAGCACACTGCAGCGGTCGTTGGCAATCAGCGTCAACTGGCGCAGCACCCCGTCCTTGAGTGCGTTGACCAGCGGGGCGAGCACGTTCTCATCCAGGTGCTGCAGCAGGTCCATCAGAGTCGCGGGCTGGGGTTGATCGGTGTGAAAAAGTTCAATGACGGCGGCCGTGCGCGCGGCACCGCTGCTGAGGATGTCGTGCGCGCTGCGTGCCGGCGGCCGCAGCCGCGCGCCGCTCAGGGCACACAGGCCGGCGGCCACGGCATCCTCGCCGAATACGGTCATGAAGGTCGCCTGCGGGTCGGCGCTCGGCGCGAGCGGCGCGAGCCGCCGTGGCCCCAGTGCGTCACCGCCGCCCCACAGCCACAGGGTGGTGAGCGGCGCCTCACCGCGCCGCGCGCGCGCCACATTCAGCGGATGCGCGTGCAGCCACATTTCAAGCTCGGCGCCCAACATCATGAGGGCGGCGGCGCCGGCTCCGTGCACGGTGCTGCCCGCTATGCCGCTGCCGAGCAAGCGTGCCGGATCGCGGGTCAGCGGCAACGGTGCAAACCGGGGTCCGCCGGCCAGCAGGCCGCCGCCGGGCAGCCGTCGCAGCGAGAATCCGCGCATGGCGAACTGGGTATTGAAGTCCGCGCACAGCGTATCCAGGGTCGCATCGTCCAGTTTCAGCAGACCGCGGTAATCCAGATGGACGCTGGTGAGCCCCGCCACCAGATGCAGCGGGGTCGCGAGCCAGACACTTTCAGCAGCGGGCGGCAACGCCTGCTCGGCAGCCAGTGCGGCCACGGCCACGACCGCGGGTGTGGCATCGCAGGCAGCAGCCAGGTCGGGGCGCCCCAGCCACCCGGCGAGCCAACCGCGCCAGTCCCCGGACAACGGACTGACGCCCGCGAAGCGCGCGACGCGGGCCAGCGCCGGCAGCACATCCTTGGGGAGGGCCGCATCCCGATTTTCCGTCAGATACAGGTCTGACAGTATGATTGCCACTTCGCTCATGCGCGCCAATATACACACATGAAATTCACGCTCGACTCACGCACCGACGTCAATCTCATTCGCGGCTATGGCCCGGGCGAAGTGCGCATCGGCGAGGTGGTGCAGCACGCCCCGTGCATCGTGACGGCCGATCAATTGATCCTCGACTGGCAGGCGCGCGATGTCGCAACGCTGAAGCCGGTGGATCTCGAAGCGCTGTTCGCGCTGAAGCCCGACGTCGTGCTGCTCGGCACGGGTGCCAGACAAATATTTCCGGCAAGCGCCATCCGACAGGCGTTCGCTGCGCGCAAGGTGGGATTGGAAGTGATGGATCTGGGCGCCGCGTGCCGCACCTTCAACATCCTGGTGCAGGAGGAGCGGCGCGTGGCCGCGGCGCTGTTCCCCGGCGGCTGAGCGATCAGAACGATAAGGACGCTGACAAAGAGGGCACCGGAGCAGAAATCCAATTCGACGAGACTTTTATCCGAAGCTGACAGACTCGAACAAAGGCCCCTTAATTATTGTTATTTAAGATATTTTTGTTGCTTTTTCCACGTCTCTACGCCCGGTGCCCTCTTGTCAGCGTCCTGGCGTCGCAGTGCGGCGACATGTTAAACACGTCGCGCTTCGGCACGCAAGCGCTTGATTGCAGCGGGATATCCGCCCGCACTGCGTGGCACGCCCGATGATTTGCGACATGCCGGCTAACAAGACTGTGAAACCATGAAGTTACGCGCTTAACATCGCGTAACACATTGTATTAGCCGACCACGCCCCCGAGCAGGGGTACGAACGCGACCGGCCCCAGTGACTGGCGCTCGATGCGGTTTTCCTTGCGCGTGAATCGGATCAACTCCTGATGACCATCGGCACCGACAGGCACGAGCAGGCGGCCGCCCACCTGCAGTTGTTGGAGCAATGCTTCGGGCACGGAGATCGGCGCGGCGGTGACCAGAATCCCATCGTAGGGTGCGAGGCTCTTCCAGCCCACGGTGCCATCACCGTGCCGCAGGCGCACGTTGCGCAACTCCAGTTCATCCAGTCGCAGCTTGGCGCGCAGGTACAACGGCTCGATGCGCTCGATGCTGTAGAGCTTGGTGACCAGCGGCGCGAGTACCGCGGTCTGATAGCCGCAACCCGTGCCCACTTCCAGCACCTTCGAGAGCGGACCCGCCGCCAGCAGCGCCTCGGTCATGCGCGCGACGATGTACGGCTGGGAGATCGTCTGCCCGAAGCCGATGGGCAGCGCGGTATCCTCGTACGCACGGCTGCCCAGCGCCTCATCCACAAAAATATGCCGCGGCACGGTGCGGATGCGATCCAGCACGACCGGATCGGTGATGCCCTGATCGCGCAGCCGCTGCACCAGCCGGTCACGGGTGCGCGCGGAGGTCATGCCGATCCCGGACATGCGACTGTCAATCATGGAGTTTCGCCAGCCATCCCTGGATGGTGTCGATGGCACTGTAGCGCGTCAGATCGATCTGCAACGGTGTCACCGAGACAAAACCCTGCGCCACCGCGTGAAAATCCGTGCCCTCCCCGGCATCGGCGCCGGCGCCGGCGGGCCCGATCCAGTAGACCACGCGATTGCGCGCGTCGCGCGCTTCGATGGCCTGTTCAGACGGATGCCGTGCACCCAGGCGCGTCGTGCGATAGCCGCGCAAGTCGGCGAACGGCAGGTCCGGGACGTTCACATTGAGGATCATGGCGCGCTCCAGCGGGTGCTCCTTAAGCTGACCCACCAGCAGGCGCGCGATGCGCGCGGCGGTCGCGAAATGACGGCCGCTGGTCTCACTGATGCATAACGAGACCGCCAGCGTCGGCAACCCCAGAAAGCGCCCTTCCATCGCTGCCGCCACGGTCCCCGAATACAGCACATCGTCACCCAGGTTGGCGCCTTCGTTGATGCCCGACACCACCAGGTCGTGCCGATAGCTGAACAGGCCCGAGACCGCCAGATGCACGCAGTCCGTGGGCGTGCCACCCAGGACGCAAAACACATCCGGGGACGTTTCCTGCACCCGCAATGGCACATCCAGGGTCAGCGAGTTGCTGGCGCCGCTGCGATTGCGATCCGGTGCGACCACGGTGACCGGGCCGAGATCCTTGAGGGCCTCGGCCAGGGCGCGGATGCCCTCGGCCTGGTAGCCATCATCATTGCTGACGAGAATTTTCACGCGGGTCAATATAGCCGTTGAGGAGACGGTTCGGGAGATCGAAGTGAAGCCCAAGCCAGATGAGGACGAGATCGCGCTGTTTCGCGAGGCCACCCGCGATGTGACGCCGCTGTCACAGACGCCGCGGTTCGTGGGCGATCCGCCCAAGCCGCGAGCCCGCGCCCGCTTCGCACGCGCCGAGCACCGCATGGTGCTCGAGGAGACCCTGCACGGCTCCGCCGATGAGCCGGAGCTGATGGCCGCGGATCCCTCGAGCTTCGCCCGCCCGGGCGTGCCCGAGACGACGCTGCGCAAACTGCGCCGCGGCCAGTACCGGGTCCAGGCGGAACTGGACCTGCATGGACTTACGCAGGCCGAGGCGAAAGTGCTGCTGCGGGAGTTCCTCAGCGCGGCCCTGCAGCGCGATGCGCGCTGCCTGCGCATCGTGCATGGCAAGGGGCTGCGTTCCGGGACGCGCGGCCCCGTCCTCCGACAGCTGGTCAACAGCACGCTGCGGCGGACGGCGCAGGTGCTCGCATTCACCTCGGCGCGCCAGGTGGATGGCGGTACCGGCGCGCTGTATGTGCTGCTGGCGGGTCGACTCTAGAGATCATCGGCATCCACCACCACGGCCTCCTGCGTAGCGGAGCGGTCGCCGAGGATTTCCCGCAGTACCGCCGTTGCGAAACTGCCGCTGCGCAGCCAGAAGCGCAGCATCACCCCATCGGCATCCTGCTCCCAGACAAGGTCGCGCACCGCGAGGCGCAGGCTGCGTCGCTCCTGGCGCAGGCCCGCATCCACGGCAAACCGGGCGGCAGCGTCGAGCTTGAGGGCAACGCACTGCTCGAGCGCGCGCACGTCCCCTGCCGACATCGGCTCCCCGGCCCCCCACATCGGGCCGGTGGGATGCACTTCGAGTGCGGCCAGCCGCTCGGACAGCTCGGGAGTCAGCGCATCCACGGGAAAGACACTGCCGCGGCCATCGAGATTCGCGACATCTCCGACGCTGAGCGCATCCCAGCTGCCCTGCCGGACGCGCTCCCCGAGCAGCGCATTGAAAATCAGACTGCGCGCGGCCGACAGCACGAAGGCGTCGGGTCTGCCGGCTCGGGCGTGCGACTCCCCTGAGGCGCTGGCCATTGCGAGCAGGCGCGCGAGGTTACCGGCGTCGCGCCCGAAACGCTGCGGCCCGAAGTAGTTCGGGACGCCGGCGCGCCGGATCGACTCGCAGCGTTCGCGCAGCTCGGCGGCGGAACCTGAGTAGTCGCGGATGCGGATGGCAAAGGCGTTACCGGCGAGCGCCCCGCGCGGCAGCTTCCTGCGGTGACGGTGCGCTTCGAGCACCGCAAATTCCGGATTGGCGAAGGTCGCTGCCGCGGCGAGCGCGCGCGGCGTTGCCGGCAGCGTGAACCACTGGATGGCGACCGCGCGCCGATCCTTTTGGCCCGCGAAGCCGATGTCGCGGACCTGGCACCCCAGACCCCGTGCCAGCTCCTGCGCCACCCAGCCGGTATTGGCGTTGCGCTTGCGGACCTTCAGCAGCAGATGCGAACCGTCGCCATCCGGCGCAAACCCCAGATCCTCCTCGACCACGAAATCCTCGGGAACCGCGCGCAGCCGCCCGGTCGCCTGCGGCTCACCGCCGGCGCGCGGCGCAGCCAGCGCGAGCTCCCGCCACGCCTGCAGGCTCAATCCTGTGCCTGGGGCGCGGCACGCAAGAGCACCATGGCCTGGGCGGCGAGGCCCTCGCCGCGGCCGATGAAGCCCATCTTCTCAGTGGTGGTCGCCTTCACGTTCACGCAGTCGGATTCGACCTCGAGGAGCGCGGCAATGCTGCCGCGGATCTCCTCACGGTGCTTCGACAGGCGCGGTGCCTCGGCGAGCACCGTGATGTCGGCGTTGACCACCGCGAGCTTGCGCTCGCGCAGCATGGCGAGCACGGCGCGCACGAAAACCTGGCTATCGGCGCCCCGCCACTGGGGATCATCGTCGCGAAAATGCTGGCCGATGTCCCCGAGCCCGGCCGCGCCGAGCAACGCGTCACACAGCGCGTGCAGGATCACATCGCCGTCGGAATGCGCGATGACACCGCGACCGTAGGGCACGCGTACGCCCCCGAGCATCACGAAGTCGCCCTCGCCAAAGGTATGGACGTCAAATCCGGATCCAATACGCATGGCTTGCTCCTTGCCGGAAGTCAGAATCGCCGCCGCCACCACCAGGTCCTGGGCGGTGGTCACCTTGATGTTCGCGGCGGATCCTTCCACCAGCAGCGGCCGTGCCCCCACCCATTCCAGAGCCTGGGACTCATCCGTGGGCGTGCGTCCCGCATCGTGAGCCGCCTCGAGCGCCTTGCGCAGCGCGCCCAGGCGGAACATCTGCGGTGTCAGGGCCCGCCACAGGCCGGTGCGATCCACCGTTCGCTCGACGGCAGTCGCTCCCCCCATGGGCGCGAACTTCAGCGTGTCGGCGCCACGCGTCGCGAGCAGCCCACCGGTCTCCTCCGCGCCGAGCTCGCGCAGCAACCGCGCCAGATCCGCAGCCGGCAGACACGGCCGCGCCGCATCGTGTACCAGCACCCAGTCGCGGTCGTCCGCTCTCGAGGCCAGCGCGCGCAGCCCGTTGAGTACCGACTCGCTGCGTTGCGCGCCGCCCGCGACAGTGGTGATGCCGGCGGGCAGCCGGGCTGCGAGCCGCGGCCACCAGGAATCCTCCGGCGCCAAGGCGATCGTGATGCCACGGCACTGCGGATCCGCCACAAAGGGCGCCAATGCCCACTCCATGACGGGGCGGCCGAGCAAGGGTGCGTACTGTTTTGGCAGCTGCGTGCCGAAGCGGCGACCGGAGCCTGCCGCGGGCATGATGAGCCAGTAGTGCAAGTCGAACCGACGCGTCAGCGCGCCGCCACTTGCGCGGCGGGCGGGTGGGAGGCATCGGGCTTGGCGGGAACGACCTGGTAGTAGGTTTCGTTCCTGGCGATCATTCCCAGCTCACTGCGCGCGCGCTCCTCGAGCGCGGCCATGCCGGTCTTCAGGTCGCGCACCTCGGCAGCCAGCTGCCGGTTGCGCTCCACCAGCACGCTGTTCTGCGCGCGCTGCTGGGTCACGGCATCCTGCATGCGCGCAAGCTCGCGCACGCCGCCGTCCGACAGCCACAGCCGGTACTGCAGGATGGCGACCACGACGCCCAGCGCTATTGCCAGCCATTTCACCGCGGCAAGTCTACAACTTCACGGGAAAGGCGTCGCGGCCGGCGTAGCGAACCTTGCGTAGTTCCTGCTCGATGCGCAGCAGCTGGTTGTACTTGGCGGTGCGGTCCGAACGCGACAGCGACCCGGTCTTGATCTGGGAGGCCGCCGTGGCCACCGCAAGGTCGGCGATGGTCGCATCTTCGGTCTCGCCCGAGCGATGCGACATGACCGAGGCGTAGCCGGCCTGCTCCGCCATGGCGATGGCCGCCAGGGTCTCCGTCAGGGTGCCGATCTGGTTGGGCTTGATGAGAATGGCGTTGGCCGTGTGCTTGGCGATGCCCTCGGCCAGGATCTTGGTATTGGTCACGAACAGATCATCCCCGACCAGCTGGATGTGATCGCCAATGGCGCGGGTGAGCTCACCCCAGCCCGCCCAGTCGGCCTCGCTCATGCCGTCCTCAATGGTGATGATCGGGTAGCGGGCCGCAAGATCCGCCAGGTACTTCGTGAACTCGGTGGCGGTGAAGCGGCGGTTCTCGCTCTCGAGATCGTAGCGGCCGTCCCTGTAGAACTCGGTGCTCGCCGCGTCCAGGCCCAGGTAGATCTCCTTGCCGGCCTTGTAGCCCGCCTTGTCGATGGCCTGGAGGATGACCTCGAGCGCCTCCTCATTCGAGCCGAGATTCGGCGCGAAGCCACCCTCATCCCCGACGGTGGTGGAGAGGCCCCGGTCGGCCAGGATCTTCTTCAGCGCATGAAAGATCTCAGCGCCGTAGCGCAGCGCCTCGCGAAAATTCGGGGCGCCGACGGGCAGGATCATGAACTCCTGGATATCAAGACTGTTGTTGGCGTGCGCCCCGCCATTGATGATGTTCATCATGGGCACCGGCATGACCGGTTCACGCCCGTCGCACAGGTGCTGACCGACATAGCGGAACAGCGGCAGCTTCGCGGCCGCCGCGGCGGCGTGCGCGTTGGCCAGGGAGATGGCGAGCAGCGCATTGGCACCCAGGCGCCCCTTGGTCTCGGTGCCGTCAAGATCGATCATGACCTTGTCCAGGCCTTGCTGGTCGCCTGCATCGCGGCCCAGCAGCGCCTGGCGCAGCACGGTATTCACATGCTCGACGGCCTTCAGTACGCCCTTGCCGCCGTAGCGCTTCGCGTCCCCGTCGCGCAGTTCAACGGCTTCGCGCGTGCCGGTCGAGGCCCCCGACGGCACGGCGGCCCGCCCCAAGCTGCCATCGTCCAGAATGACGTCTGCCTCCACCGTGGGATTGCCGCGTGAGTCCATGATTTCGCGGCCGCGAATTTCAACGATACGACTCATAAAAGGGCTTCCTCGAAGGGTTTTGTCTTGACGATCCGGTCCAGCTCGATGAGCGTTTCCAGCAACGACTGCATGCGCCCGAGCGGCCAGGCATTGGGACCATCGGAGAGCGCCTTCTCGGGCTGCGGATGCGTCTCCATGAATATGCCGGCGACTCCCGCCGCCACCGCGGCGCGCGCCAGCACCGGCACGAACTCGCGCTGGCCGCCCGATGCGGTGCCTTGGCCACCGGGAAGCTGTACGGAGTGGGTGGCATCGAACACCACCGGACATTGCGTCTCGCGCATGATGGCCAGCGAGCGCATGTCGGTAATCAGATTGTTGTAGCCGAAGGAAAAACCACGCTCACACACCATCAGGTCGTGGTTGCCGGTGCTGCGCGCCTTGTCGACCACGTTACGCATCTCCCAGGGCGAGAGAAACTGACCCTTCTTGATATTGACCGGTCTGCCCTGGGAGGCGACGCTGAGGATGAAATTGGTCTGACGGCACAGAAAGGCTGGTGTCTGCAGCACATCGACCACGGCCGCCACTTCCGACAGCGGTGTGTCCTCGTGCACATCCGTGAGTACCGCAACGTTGAACGTCTTGCGCACCGCTTCCAGCACCGCGAGGCCCGCTTCGAGCCCCGGCCCGCGGTAGCTTGTGCCCGATGAGCGGTTGGCCTTGTCGAAGGAAGCCTTGAAGATGAACGGCACGCCGAGCTTGCGCGTGAGTTCCACCAGCGTGCCCGCGATCTCTTGCGTCAGGGTCGCCCCCTCGATGACGCAGGGCCCGGCGATCAGGAACAGCGGCTGATCAGGACCTACGCTATGTCCGGCGAGCTTCATGCACCCGCAGCAGCGGGCAGCTGCGAGGCGCGGTGCACGCGCGCGGCGCGGATGAACCCGGCGAACAGCGGATGTCCGTCGCGCGGCGTCGAGGTGAACTCGGGATGGAACTGGGTCGCCACAAACCACGGATGACCGGGCAGCTCGATGATCTCGACCAGATTGTCGGGTGACAGCCCCGCGAATTTAAGCCCGCCCTGGCTGTAGCGGTCCATGTAGGTATTGTTGAACTCGAATCGGTGCCGGTGCCGCTCGAAAATGGTATCGCGGCCGTACAGGTCGCGCACCCGGGTGCCGGCCTTGAGCAGCACTTCCTGCGCGCCCAGGCGCATGGTGCCGCCCTTGCCGGACTTCTCGTCGCGTTGCTGCGCGCCCAGCGCCTTGTCCTGCCATTCGGAAATCAACGCGATGACCGGATGGGCCGTCGCGCGATTGAACTCGGTGCTATTGGCATCGTTGAGGCCCAGGACGTGGCGTCCGAATTCGACTATGGCGATCTGCATCCCCAGGCACAGCCCGAGGTACGGAATGCCGTTTTCGCGGGCGTAGCGCACCGCGGCGATCTTGCCTTCGATACCGCGCTCACCGAAGCCACCGGGCACGAGGATCGCATCCATGCCCGCGAGCGCGTGGGTGCCGTGCTGCTCGATGTCCGTGGATTCGATGTAATGCACGTTGACCCGCGTGCGGGTCTTTAAGCCGCCGTGCGTCAGCGCCTCATTGAGCGAAATGTAGGAATCGCGCGCCTGCACGTACTTGCCGACCATGGCGATGTCCACCTGCCCGTCCGGATTGGACTTGGCGGCAACGACCTGACGCCATTCGGCAAGTTCGGACTGGGGCACGGAGAGGCCGAGCTTCGCGACGACAATGTCATCGAGCGCCTGTTCGCGCAGCAGCAGCGGTATCTTGTAGATGTCATCCGAATCCACCGCCGAGATCACCGCGCGCTCCTCGACATTGGTGAACAGCGCAATCTTGCGGCGCTGCTCCTCGGGCAGCGGATGCTTGCAGCGGCACAGCAGGATATCCGGCTGGATGCCGATGCCGCGCAGCTCCTTGACGGAGTGCTGCGTGGGCTTGGTCTTGATCTCGCCGGAATCCGGGCCGCCGACGATCGGCACCAGCGTCAGATGCATGTATACGCAATTGCTGCGGCCGAGCTCGACGCCCATCTGGCGGATCGCCTCCAGAAACGGCAGCGACTCGATGTCACCGACCGTCCCGCCGATCTCCACCATGCACACATCCGCCTCATTGGCGCCGAGCATGATGCTGCGCTTGATCTCATCGGTGATGTGCGGAATGACCTGCACCGTCGCGCCCAGATAATCGCCGCGGCGCTCCTTGGCGATCACGCGCTCGTAGATGCGCCCGGTGGTGAAATTGCTGTGTCGCCCGGTGGTCGTGCGCACGAAGCGCTCGTAGTGGCCGAGGTCCAGGTCGGTCTCGGTCCCGTCCTGGGTGACGAACACCTCACCGTGCTGGAACGGGCTCATGGTGCCCGGATCGACATTGATATAGGGATCCAGCTTCACCATGGCGACAGTCAAGCCGCGGGCCTCCAGGATGGCGCCAAGGGAAGCAGCCGCGATGCCTTTCCCCAACGAGGAAACGACACCGCCAGTTACGAAAACGAAACGGCTCATGGGCTTGTAGGGGATTTCCGCCGGACAAAAACAACGCCTGCAGGTGTGCAGGTTCGACGGGCAAACAGACTAGCAAATCAGGCGGGTCTGTGCCAGATGAGTCGCAGACGATGGGCGGCTGGCGTGCCCGGCTGCCAGCGTGCGTCCACCCACAGGTCAGCGGCTGCCACCAGGTTATCCCCGGCGAATACCAGCGGCAGATGTTGCCGCTCGGCGAGCGGGACCGCTGCCTGCTGCAGCAGGCTCTTGAGGGACCGCGAGGGTCCACCGAGCCTGGGCCGCAGCCGCTCACCGCCGCGCCGCGTGCGCACCGTCACCTGCGCGGGCAGCGCCGCGGCATCGATCAGACCGTGCGCCGATCGCACCAGCTGCAGCTGCCCGAGGCCGTGCGGCAAGGCAAGCTTGCGGCTGCGGCGCGGCCTCCAGGTCAGTTCAAACGCCGGCGTCGCCGCTCGCACCTCCGCAAGCGTGAGCCGCCCCGCATGCCGCTGCACCCGGGTCTGTCCCCAACTGACCACCGGATTGGCGCCGGCGCGGGCCGCGAGCAGCGCCACCGCGATCTCCTCCAGGCGGCGCGCATCCGGCACCCGCCGGCCCGAGCGGGCGATCCACCAGCGCAGCGCATTGCGGCGGCGATCCAGCGGCAGCGTTCGCAGCGCCGGCACGGATAACTGGGCGCCATCGGCAGCCCGCGCCACATCGGCGCAAGCCAGGGCGTCCAGCAGCTCCTGCGCAGCCGCGACATGGCCGGCGCTGCGCGCCACGGTGCGCGCCGCGCCGCGCCAGCGACTGAGCAGGGCCGGCAGCACCTGCTGGCGCAGGTAGTTGCGATCAAAATCCGGATCGGCGTTGGCGGGATCCTCGAGGCACTTTAAGCCGCGGGTCTGCACCCAGGCACGCAACTGCGCGCGCGGCACGCCGAGCACCGGACGCAGTAGAAATCCCGCCCCGAGCGGCATGACGCCCGGCATCGCCGCCAGTCCCGGCAAGCCCGCACCGCGCAGCAGCTGCAGCAGTACCGTCTCCAGCTGGTCCTCCAGATGATGGGCGGTGAGCAGCAGTTCCCCGGGACGCAGGGCCGCGGCGAGCGCCGCATAACGGCCGGCGCGTGCCACCGCTTCCAGGGATTGCCCGCGCGCGCGCGCGAGCCTCAGACGCCGCGTCGCCATCGGCACCTTGAGGATGCGGCAGGTGCGGCGGCAGGCGCTTACCCACGTTCGCGACTGGGCATGCAGGCCATGGTCGATATGCAGCGCCCGCAAGCGGGGTCTGACCACGGGCAGTTCGGCCAGCAGACCCAAAAGCGCGGTGGAATCGGCGCCGCCGCTGAAGGCGACGCACAGCGGCGCGGTGGCGGCCTGCGCATGCAGGCGCAGCAGCTGCGAATAGACCCAGGCCGGGTCAGCCCGGGGGCGCAATTACTCGGCCTCGTCCTCGGAGAACTCGCCGAAACCGGCAATCTTCTCGGTGCGACGGGCGATCAGCTCCTCGGTGCTGTATTGCGCAAGGTCATCCAGATGGCGAATCACGGCTTCCTTGAGCGAGGCGGCGGTGGCGACCGGATCGCGATGGGCGCCGCCTAAGGGCTCCTCCAGCAACTCATCGATTAGACCCAGCTGCTTGAGACGCCCGCCCGTGATGCCGAGGGCCTCGGCGGCCGCCTCTTTCTTATCGGCGCTGCGCCACAGGATGGAGGCGCAGCCTTCCGGGGAAATCACCGAATAGGTGCTGTACTGGAGCATCATCAGCCGGTCGCACACGCCAATCGCGAGTGCCCCGCCGGAGCCGCCCTCGCCCGTCACGACGGTGACGATGGGGGTGGCCAACACGGACATTTCAAAAAGGTTGCGCGCGATGGCCTCGCTTTGGCCGCGCTCTTCGGCACCGACGCCGGGATACGCTCCCTGGGTGTCGATGAAGGTGATGATGGGCAGACCGAAACGCTCGGCCATCTTCATCAGGCGCAGCGCCTTGCGGTAGCCTTCGGGCTTGGGCATGCCGTAGTTGCGACGCACCCGCTCCTTGGTGTCGCGGCCCTTCTGGTGCCCGATCACCATGACGACCCGCTGTTCCAGCCGCCCCAAGCCCCCGACGATGGCCATGTCATCCCCGTACATGCGATCGCCGTGCAGCTCGGCGAACTCGGTCAGGATCATGCTGGTGTAGTCAAGCGGATAGGGACGCTGCGGATGGCGCGCCAGCTGCGTGATCTGCCAGGGGGTGAGATTCGCGAAAATGGTGCGCGTGAGCTGACGGCTCTTGGCCTGCAGGCGCGCGATCTCATCCTTGATGCTGACCTCGGACTCGGAGGTCACGTGCCGCAGCTCCTCGATTTTCGCTTCGAGCTCGGCGATGGGTTGTTCGAAATCCAAAAACGCTACAGCCATGAATAATGGTATCGCAAGTCAGGCCCCCCCGGGGGCCCCCACGGGCCCGTACAGTACCCGCATGCCCTCCCGGCCCACCAGCTCCTCGAGATGCTCCAGCAGTTCGCGCCCCGGACGCACGCTCCATTCCGGCCCCAGATCCAAGGCACCGCTGGCCTCGGGCGTGCGGTACTGGACTGTCACCTGGCACGGGCCGTTGCGCCAGGGGGTCAGCACCTCGGCGAGGCGCGTCAGCATGGCGTTGCGGTCGGACTTCTGGGGGAGCTTCAACACCAGGCGGCGCGCCTGCTGCTCGCGCACCGCGTTCAGATCGGTGATCTTGCGCACCGAGATGCGCCAGGCATCACCGAAGTCATCGAAGCGGAAGTGCCCCTCCACCAGCACGATGGCGTCCTTGACGATGAGTTCGCGATGCCGCTGGAACACCTCATCAAACAGCGTGGCCTCGATGCGACCGGTGCGATCATCGAGCACGATGCTGACGCGCTGTCCGCGCTTGCGGATCTCATCGACGAGGCCCGCCACCGTCACCAGTCGCCCGCGGGAAAAGCCGCGCTCGCCGTCCCCGGAACTGACGGGCTTCTCGCTGATGAGTTCGCCGATGCGCACGGCGGCAAACCGCGGCAGGTCCGCCTCGAAGCGTTCGATGGGATGGCCGGTCAGATACAACCCCAGCGTTTCGCGCTCGCCCTGCAGGCGCACCGCCTCACTGAAATCCGCGATCGCTTTGATGGTGTCGCCGGCCTGCGCCGCGGTGGGCGCCGGGACCGCACTCAAACCAAACATGTCGTTCTGGCCCGCCAGGTGGGCGCGCGCCGTCTGGTCCCCGAGCTGCATCGCCGCCGGCAGACTCTCCAGGAGCGTCGCGCGGTTGGGGCCGATGCCATCCATGCTGCCGCTGCGGATCAGTGCCTCAAGCGTGCGCCGATTGATGCGGGTCAGATCCGTGCGCCGGCACAGCTCCGCGAGACTGCGAAACGCTCCGTTGGCCTCACGCTCGGCGATCAGCGCGTCCACCGCGCCCTGCCCCACACCCTTCACGGCGCCCAGTCCATAGCGGATGGTCCTGGCGTCCGCCACCGCGAACTCGTGCCGGGACGCGTTCACATCGGGCGGCAGCACCGCCAGCTGCAACTGCTTGCACTCATCGATCAGCGTGACCACCTTGTCGGTGTTGTCCATGTCGGCCGACAGCACGGCGGCCATGAACGCGGCGGTGTGATGGGTCTTCAGATACGCCGTCTGGTACGACAGCACGGCATAGGCGGCCGAGTGCGACTTGTTGAAACCGTAGCCGGCAAATTTTTCCATCAGGTCGAAGATGTGGGCCGCCTGCTGCTCGGGCACGCCACGCGCCACGGCGCCCGACACGAAGATCGAGCGCTGCTGCGCCATCTCCTCGGCCTTCTTCTTGCCCATCGCGCGGCGCAGCAGATCCGCGCCGCCCAGGGTGTAACCGGCCAGCAGCTGCGCGATCTGCATCACCTGCTCCTGGTACAGGATGACGCCGTAGGTGGAGGCGAGCGCCGGCTTCAGATCCGGATGCAGGTAGTCGATCACCCCGCCTACGGGCTCGCGTTTGCGCGTGATGAAGTCATCCACCATGCCCGACTCGAGCGGGCCGGGGCGGAACAGCGCGACCAGCGCCACGATGTCCTCAAAGCAATCCGGTTTCAGGCGCCGGATGAGATCGCGCATGCCGCGCGACTCGAGCTGGAATATCGCGGTGGTGCGACCAGACCGTAACAGCGCGTAGGTGGCCGGATCCCCGACCGGCAGCGCCTGCATGGACACCGCCGGCTCCCCTGCGGCGGCGCGCGTGCGATTGATGATGGCGAGCGCGCGGTCGATGATGGTGAGCGTGCGCAGTCCCAGGAAGTCGAACTTGACGAGGCCCGCCGCCTCGACGTCATCCTTGTCGAACTGGGTGACGACGCTGGCGGAGCCGGCCTCGCAGTACAGCGGGGCAAAATCCGTGAGTACCGAGGGCGCGATGACCACGCCGCCGGCGTGCGTGCCGGCATTGCGCGTGAGGCCCTCCAGGGCACGCGCCAGGTCAATGAGATTGCGGATCTCATCTTCGGTGTCGTAGAGGCGCCGCAGTTCCGGCTCCTTGTTCAGCGCATCATCCAGCGTGATCCCGAGTTCAAACGGAATGAGCTTTGCGATCCGGTCGACGAAGCCGTATCCCAGGCCCAGCACCCGGCCGACATCGCGCACCACCGCCTTGGCGGCCATGGTGCCGTAGGTGATGATCTGCGAGACGCGGTCGCGACCGTATTTCTGCGCCACATAGTCGATGACGCGATCACGGCCGTCCATGCAGAAATCGACGTCGAAATCCGGCATCGAGACCCGCTCCGGATTCAAGAAGCGCTCGAACAAGAGATCGTGTTCGATGGGATCGAGGTCGGTGATCCGCAACGCATAGGCCACCAGCGACCCCGCGCCCGAACCGCGTCCGGGGCCCACCGGCACACCGTTCTCGCGCGCCCAGCGGATGAAGTCGGCCACGATCAGAAAGTAGCCGGCGAACCCCATCTGGCAGATGACCTGCAACTCAAGGTCGAGCCGCTCGCGGTAGGCGCCGGCCCGCTCTGCGGGCGAGGTGGCCGCGAGCCGCGCGGCAAGTCCCGCGATCGATTCGGTGGTGAGAAACTGCTCGGTCGTCATGCCGGCGGGCACCGGGTAGTCCGGCAGACGCGGCTGCCCGAGGCTCAGCACCAGATTGCAGCGCCGCGCAATCTGTACGGTGTTGGCAAGGGCCTCCGGAACATCGCTGAACAGTTCGGCCATCTGCGCGGGGGTGCGCAGGAACTGCTGCGGGGTGTACTGCCGCGGGCGCGCTGGATCGGTCAGCAGGTGTCCGCCCTGGATGCACACGCGCGCTTCGTGCGTCTCGAAATCGCCCGCCGCGAGGAAGCGCACGTCATTGGTGGCGACCAGCGGCACGCCGCGCGCGGCCGCCAGCTCCACCGCCGCGGCGATGTAGCGCTCCTCATCGCGCCGGCCCAGGCGCTGCAGCTCGATGTAGAAACGATCACCGAATATCGCGAGCCAAAAATCCAGCTGCGCCTGGGCATCCTGGCTGCGGCCATTGAGCAGTGCACAGCCGATGTCGCCTGCGGCACCGCAGGACAACCCGATCAGCCCGGTGAGCGACTCGGCGGTCAACCAGCGCCGCTCCACCATCGGCGGCCCGTTCTTCTGGCCCTCCAGGTACGCGCGGGTGACCAGCCGCGTGATGTTGCGGTAACCCTCCTGGTTCTGGCACAACAGGGTCAGGCGCGAGCTGCCGCGGCGCTCGGTGGTTTCCGCCAGCAGCAGATCGACGCCGATGATGGGTTTGACACCTTGGCTGAGCGCTTCGCGATAGAACTTCACCATGGCGAACAGATTGTTCTGGTCTGTGACCGCCACTGCCGGCATGCCGGCGCGAATCGTCGCCGCCAGCAGCTCCGGCACGCGCACGGTGCTGTCCACCAGCGAAAATTCGGTGTGCAGCCTCAAGTGAACGAACGGCGCTTCCATCAGTCGTCGAATTCTACCGGTACGGACTCGCGGGGTGCGGTTACTGGTCCAAAACTGCGCCGGTGGATGGCGCACGCCGCCAGGCGCACCAGCGCCGCCAGATGATCCGCCGTCCCATAACCCTTGTGCACCGCCATACCGTACCCGGGATAGACGACGTCCAGCCGCCGCATGATGGCATCGCGCTGAGTCTTGGCGAGGATGGAGGCGGCGCTGATCGCAGGCTCGCTGCAATCGCCCTTGATAATGGCGCGCGTGAGGCAGCCCGGGGCTAAGTCCATGAGGCGCGGCAGGCGGTTGCCGTCCACGAGCACGCTGCGCGGGCACACCGCCAGGCCCAGCAGCGCCCGGCGCATGGCCAGATGGGTGGCCTCGAGGATGTTCAGGGTGTCGATTTCATGGCATTCGGCCCAGCCCACCGCCCAGCACAGGGCGCGGCCGCGGATCAGCGCCGCAAGCGTCTCGCGACGCGCCGGTGTCAGCTGCTTGGAGTCCTTGAGGCCGGCAATGCGGCGGCGCGGATCCAAGATCACGGCCGCGGCCACCACCGGGCCCGCCAGCGGCCCCCGCCCGGCTTCATCCACTCCGGCAATCAGCCGCTCGAGGGCCGGCATCGGCGCTCCTCCAGCAGGCGCAGAATCGCCTGCGCAGCCTGGTCGGCGGCGCCGACCCGCAGCTGGCGGTGAACCCGCAGAAATTCGGCTTCGAGCCGCTCGCGACCGGCGGCATCGGTGAGCTGCTGCTGCAGTGCCCGCCCCAGAGCCTCGCCATTGACCGCTTCCTGCAGGAACTCGGGCACCAGCGATTGTCCGGTCAGCAGGTTGGGTTGCGAGAAATGCCGCACCTTCACCATCCCCAGGCCGCGCAACAGCCAGGCGGTGAGCGCGCTGAAGCGGTAGGCGGCCACCATCGGACGGCGCACCAGCAAAGTCTCCAGGGTGGCCGTCCCCGAGGCCACCAGCGCCGCATCCGCCGCGATCAATGCCGGCTGCGCCTGCCCCTCGAGCAGCCGCACGGCAAGACCCGGCGCCACACGCTCGCGCTGCGCGGCAAATACCTCCCGTACGCTGGCTGATGCCATCGGCGCGATGAATGAAACGTCCGGACGCTGCGCGGCAAGCCACAGGGCCGCTCGCAGGAAATCCTCACCCAGGCGCCGCACCTCCCCCAGACGACTGCCGGGCAGGAGCGCGATGACCGTCGCCGCAGCAGGAAGTCCCAGCGCCGCGCGCGCCGCCGCCCGGTCGGTCTCAAGCGGAATCTGGTCCGCCAGCGGATGCCCGACAAACTCGGCACGCACGCCGTGCTCGCGGTAGAACTCGGTCTCGAACGGGAACAGGCACAGGACCAGGTCGCAGGCCGCGGCGATGCTGCGCACCCGTCCCTGCCGCCAGGCCCACACCTGGGGACTCACATACTGGACGGTGGGAATACCCCGGCGTCGCAGCTGCGCCTCAAGTCCGATATTGAACGCTGGGGCGTCGATGCCCACGAACACCTGTGGGCGCAGGCGCGAGAACTCGCGCACCAGCCGCCGGCGCAGGGCAAAGAGGCGCGGCAGATGGGCGAGCGGCTCGATGAGGCCCATGACCGCGAGGGTGTGGGAGTCGGCCCACGCCTCGCACCCCGCGGCGCGCATCTTGGGGCCTGCGATACCCACGGCGCGCAGCTCCCCCACGCGGGCGCGCAGCGCATCGAGCACGGCGGCGCCCAGGGTGTCACCGGAGGATTCGCCGGCAACCAGGCCGATTACCAGCGGCTCATCCATGGCCTACCGATGGTCAGCGCACCAGGCTGCGCGTGGAGGCATCGATGAAATCGAGCAACGGCTGCACTTCGGCGCGCTCAGCGGCAAGCCGCGTGAGCTGGACGATGGCATCCGCCAGTTTCAGGTCCGAGCGATACAGGATGCGATACGCCGTGCGCAGCGTGCGGATCTGTTCGGGCGTGAAGCCGCGGCGTTTGAGGCCCTCGGAGTTGATGGAGTGCGGCGCGGCCGGGTTGCCGGCGATCATCACGTAGGGCGGCAGGTCCCGGGTCAGGATCGCCCCGCCGGCGACGAACGCATGCGCGCCGATCTTGCAGAACTGGTGAATGGCCGACAGGCCCCCCAGCTGCACCCAGTCGCCGACCTGCACATGGCCGCCCATGGTCGCGCAATTGGCCAGGATCACCTTATCGCCCACCGAGCAGTCATGCGCGACGTGGGAGTACGCCATGAACAGGCAGTCCGAACCGATGGTGGTGAGGCCGCGGCCGGAGGCCGTGCCGCGATTCATGGTACAGAACTCGCGGAACACGTTGCGATCCCCGATGTTAAGCCGGGTGGGTTCGCCCTTGTACTTGCGGTCCTGCGGCGCCCCGCCGATGGCGGCGAACGGGAAGATCTGATTGTCCTCACCGATGCGGGTGGGGCCCTCGATCACCGCATGCGCGCCCACCGTGGTGCGCGCCCCGATGACTACGTCGGGGCCGATCACCGCGAAGGGTCCCACGCTTACGCCCTCGCCGAGCTGTGCCCGGGGCGAAACCAGCGCGTGCGGATCTACCATGACGGGGACGGTGTCACTTGGACACCTCGGGGGCGACCATCATGTCGGCACTGGCCACTTCGGTAGTGCCCACGAACGCCGCGCTCGAGAACTTCCAGATGCCTTTGAAGCTGCGCATCAGCTGCGCGGTGAGGATCAGCTGATCCCCGGGCTCGACCGGCTTGCGGAAGCGCGCCTTGTCGATGCCGACAAAGTAGAACTTGGTGTCCGCGTCCGGCACCACACCGCCGGTGACGAAGGCCAGGATGCCCGCGGTCTGTGCCAGCGCCTCGATGATCATGACGCCGGGCATGACCGGCCGCTGCGGAAAGTGGCCGGTGAAAAACGGCTCATTGAAAGTGACGTTCTTAAGCGCGCGAATGCTCTCGCCGGCGTGGCATTCGAGCACCCGGTCCACCATCAGGAACGGATAGCGGTGCGGCAGCAGCTTGAGAATGCCGTGGATATCAAACTGTACGACTTCAGTCATCTTTGCTCTCGCGGCCCAGACGTTTGAACCGGGCGACCATCCGGCGCCAGGTCCGCGCATCTTCAAACGGAATTCCGCTGGAGTATACCCCGGCCTTCGGGATCGAATGACTGATCATCGAGAAGCCCGTGATGTGCACATCATCCGTGATCAGCAGGTGGCCGCCGATGGCGCAGGCACCGCCGATCTGGCAACGCTCACCGATCACCGTGCTGCCGGATATTCCGGTACAACCGGCGATGGCCGTATGGGCGCCCAGGCGCACGTTGTGACCGATCTGGATCAGGTTATCGAGCTTCACCCCATCCCCGATCACCGTGTCACCGATGGCACCGCGATCGATGGTGGTGTTGGCGCCGATCTCCACATCGTCACCGACGCGGACGCTACCGACCTGCGGGATCTTCAACCACGCGCCGCGCTCCAGCGCAACGCCGAAACCGTCACTGCCGACCACGCAGCCCGGATGCAGCAGCGACCTTGCGCCGAGCGTGACGCCATCACATAGCGTGACGCGTGCCACCAGCCGTGTGTGCGCCCCGATCGCCACATCGGCGCCGAGCACGCACTGCGGGCCGATGCTGGCGCCGGCACCGATCTGTGCGCGCGCGCCGATCACTGTCAGGGCACCGACACACGCCGTCGGATCGATGCGCGCGTCCGCCGCCACCACCGCGCTCGGGTGGATGCCGGCAATGACCGGGGGCGGCGGATACAGCCAGGCGGCGATGCGCGCATAGGTGGCGCGCGGGTTGGACGAGATCAGTGCGGCGACCGGGCAGTCGGCGGCAAAGCGCGCCTCCAGCACCACAACCGCGGCCTGAGTTTGTTGAAGCGCCGCCCGATGGCGGCTCTCCGCGAGGAAGCTGACGGCACGCGCCTGCGCATCGCTGAGAGTGCCGACGCTGTCCACTTCGCGCAGCGGATCACCGCGCAGCTCACACCCGAAGCGGACCGCAAGCTCGCCGAGGGTGACCACCATGCTCGGCGACTGGCCCCGCCGGATTACTTGCTGGCCGGCTTCGGCGCTGGCGCAGCAGCCTTCGGGGCGGAGGCGTTGAGACTCGCCAGCACCTGCTGGGTGATGTCCAGCGCCGGCGTCGCCCAAATCACACCGTCGGCGAGGATGAGATCAAAATTCTGCGTCTTCGCGAAGGCACGCACTTTTTCCACCAGCGATTTCTGCAGTGTCGACAGCTCCTCGTTGCGACGCGTATTGAGATCGTCCTGCGCCTCGCTTTGTTTGCGCTGCAGCTCACGCTCCTCGTCGCGGATTTCCTTGTCCTCACGGGCGCGCTGGTCGTCCGTCATCGTGGCGCCGTCCTTGGTCAACTTGTCCTCGCGCGTCTTGATCGACTGCTGCAGAGTCTGCAGCTCACGCTGGCGGGGCATGAATTCGTTGATCAGCGCGCTCTGGATGGTTTTCGCATCGGGGGAGTCCGCGAGCAGGGCATTGTAATTTACATAACCAATCTTCATGTCGGCCCAGGCCGGCGCCGCCGCCAGAACCAATGTCGCGGCCGAACCCAGAATCAAAGATCTTACGACGCACTTCACAATGTTCCTCTCGTGGGCTAAGCCCAATGCAAACCAATGGACGGGGATCATAGCGGAAATCGCAGGCTGCTAGAACGCCTGTCCGACCGAGAACTGGAAGCGCTCGGTCTGGTCACCCCAGGTCACGCCATCCAGCTCGCGCTGGGCGTTGAGCGGGACGGCCAGGCTGAACCGGAACAGGCCCAGCGGCGCCAGCCACTGCACCGAGATGCCCACCGACTCCTTCAGCCGGTTGAACGCGAAGTCGTAACTGATCGGTGTCAGGACCGCCGGATTGCTCAGATCCGCGATCGTCACGTTGCCGATGCTGTATTCGGGGTTGCTGGGGGTGCCGGGGGGCGCATAGAACGTGGGTGTTTTGCCGGTCGAGAATACGTTGCCCACATCCACGAACAGGCTGACCCGGGCGCTGGAGGCGATCTTGGGCGGCATCGGAACGATGAGCTCCGAGCGCGCCAGCACGTTCAGGTTGCCGCCATAGGGATTGCCGTATTGGTCCTTGGGTCCGAGCTCCGATTCCTTGAAGCCGCGCACCGAATCCGGGCCACCGCCGTAGAAGAGCTCGTACGGCGGCAAAGTCCCGGTACTGCCCAATCCCGCGCCGTAACCCAGATCGCCGGTGAAGGCGAAAACCCACTTGCCGAACAAGGGCTGGTACTTGACGAACTCGTAGTTCGCCTTGTAGTACGAGACCCCCGTGATCGGCGGGGTGTAGCTGAAGGTGAGGGTCTGGTGCATGCCGCGATCGGGGAAGATGCCGCGGTTGCGCGAATCGTAGCTCCAGCCCGCCACCAGCTGCGCGACCGCGAAGCGCGTGCCGTCCAGTTGGTAGGTGCCCTCGGCGTAGGTGGCCGTGGTCGAATCAAACGCCAGGCCCGTGGCCGTCGCCTTATAGGTATGGCCATTGTTCTGGACCCACTGCAGTGACTGCAGGGCGCTCGAGCCCTCGATCGCCACCAGCTGCACGCCTTGCAGATTGTAGCCGGCATTGATGAACTGATATTCGGACAGCGGATAACCGAAGGTCTCGCCCAGGGTGAGAATCTTGGTGGAGAAGTCCGAGGAGGACGAGGTGAACTGCGAGCTGTCCCGGTAGCTGAAGTTATAGGTTCTTGTCAGGTTGTCGACGTTGGTGTACGGATTGGTCTCGGAGATGCTGTACACCTTGTTGTATTCGCCGGCCGACAGGTTGACGGCCACGCGCTGCCCGGAGCCGAGGAAGTTCGAATCGGTGTAGTTGCCGTTCAACTCGAACTTATAGGTTTCCGAATAGCCGACGCCACCGGAGAGCGAGGCACCCGGGCCCTCTTCGATCTTGTAGTCGACATCCACCTGGTCCGAGGAGCCCGGCACCGGGGTCGTCTCCGAATCCACCTTGGTGATGTACGGCAGGCGCTGCAGGCGCTGCTTGGAGCGGTCGAGTCCGACGTTGGACAGCCAGCCGCCCTCCAGAATCCGCATCTCACGGCGCAGCACTTCGTCGTTGATGCGCTTGGCGCCCGAGAAGGTGATGTTGCGCACGTAGACGCGGTTGCCCGGATCCACGAAGAAGGTCAGGGCCACGATGCCGTTCGCCTTGTCGGTCGTCGGTACCGGGTCCACCTTGGCGAAGGCGTAGCCGTCCTGGCCGAGACGGTTCTGGATCAATTCCTGCGTGGCGGTCACGGCCTTGCGCGAATAGGTCTCGCCCTTCGCGATGAGGATCAGTTGCTCGAGCTCCGCCTTCGGCACCGGGAAGGTGCCGGCGAGCTTCACGTCGCCGACCTTGTACACGCCGCCCTCGTCGATGTTGAGGGTGATGAAGATATCGTCCTTTTCCGGCGCAATGGCCACCTGGGTGGAGTCGATCTGGAAATTCGCGTAGCCGCGATCCATGTAGAAGGAGCGCAGCTTCTCCTGGTCGCCGGTGAGGGATTCGCTCGAGTAGCGGTCGTCCTGCTTGTACCAGGACAGCCAGTTCGGGGTCTGCAGCTCGAAGGTCTTGCCGATTTCCTTGTCCGTGTAGACGTGGTTACCGACGATGTTGATGGTGCGGATCTTGGCGCGCGAGCCTTCCTTGATGGTGATCTTGATCTTCACCCGGTTGCCCGAATCCTCCTCGACCTTCTCATCGATGCTGACCGCGTACTTGCCGCGGTTGAAGTAGGTATCGGTGAGGTAGCCCTTCACTTCCTCGAGGACCGAGCGGTCGAAGGTCTTGCCGGCGGCGAGGCCCACGTTGCGCAACGACTTCTGCAGATCCTCGGTCTTGAGGTCTTTGTTGCCGGTGATCTCGAAACTCTCGATGGCCGGCCGCTCCACCACCAGTACCACGAGGGTGCCGCCGTCGCGGCGCATCTGCACGTCGCGGAAGAAGCCGGTGTTGTAGAGGGAGCGCACCGCTTCGCGGATACGCGCGGGGGTCACATGATCACCGATGTTCACCGGCAGATAGTTGTAGACCGTGCCCTCGGAGATGCGCTGCAGGCCCTCGAGCCTGATATTCGTAACGGAGAAGTCAGCCTGGGAGGGATCCTCCACCACCGCACTCGAAGGCGCAGCGGGCACCGGGCCTTCGCTGGCGTCGGCGGGCGCAGCCGGCGTCTGGGCTGAACATACTGTGGTACCCGCGCACAGCGCGAGGGTAGTGACCAATCCAAATCGCTTCATGAACAGAGTGCCGGCCCGAGTGTTGTTGGAAGAAAGTGCATGCCGTCTTGCGTAGCGCTCCTGGGTCCGCCTACGCATGAACGGTCCTCACAAGTCCACCACGGGTGCGGCAGAACTCCAGGGCCAGGTCACGCGCTTGCGCATCGGCCTTAAGGACATCATCGATGCTGCGGATTTCCCCCCCTGCAGCTCTGGCCCCATCGGCCTTGGAAAGAACACATTCAATGACCGCGGGAATGTCCGGAAAGTTCAATCGGCGCTCCAAAAAGGCAGTGACAGCGACTTCGTTCGCCGCATTGAGAATGGCCGGTGCCAGCCCGCCAGTGTCCGCTACCGCCCGAGCCAGAGCAAGACAAGGAAAGCGGGTCGGATCCGGCGCCAGAAAATCCAGCTGCCGGGTACGGATCAGATCCAGAAAGTCCGTGCCGGCCTCGATACGTTCCGGCCAGGCCATGCCGTAGGCGATGGGGGTGCGCATGTCCGGACAGGCAAGCTGCGCCAGCACCGAGCCATCGATGTATTCGACCATCGAATGCACGACGCTTTGCGGGTGCACGACGATCTGCACCTGGGAGGGCGGCAGGCCGAACATGAAACAGGCCTCGATGAGTTCCAGGCCCTTGTTCATGAGCGAGGCGGAATCCACGGAGATCTTGCGGCCCATCACCCAGTTCGGGTGCTTGCAGGCCTGATCGGGCGTGGCGCGGGCCATGGCCTCGGCGGTCCAATCGCGAAACGGTCCTCCGGAGGCGGTGAGCAAGATCCGACGCACACCTTTGGGGCTCGTCCCCGGCCGCGCGCCCAACGGCAGGCACTGGAAAATGGCGTTGTGCTCGCTGTCGATGGGCAGGATCTCGCAGCCCGACGCATGCACCGCCGCCATCAGCAACGGACCCGCCATCACCAGCGACTCCTTGTTGGCCAGCAGCAGCCGCTTGCCCGCGTGAGCGGCGGCAAGCGTCGAGCGCAGCCCGGCGGCGCCGACGATGGCGGCCATGACCTGGTCTACCTCGGGCAGCGTCGCCAGGGTCTCCAGTGACTCAGGGCCCGTGAGCACCCGGGTCGGCAATCTTAAGGCCTGCAGGCGCTGCTCAAGGTCCAAGGCGGCGACCGGATCGGTCAGTGCCGCAACCTGCGGCCGAAATTGCTGGATCTGCTGAAGCAGCAGATCGACATTGCGATGCGCGCCCAGTGCGACCGCCCGGTAGCGGTCCGGGTGGCGCGCGATCACATCCAGGGTGTTGACCCCGATGGACCCGGTCGCACCGAGAATCGCAATGCCCTTCACTGCCTGACTCACTGGGCCACTCCCAGCGCGGTAAGCCCCAGCAGCAGCACCGGCATGGCACTGGTCAGACTGTCGATGCGATCCATGACGCCACCATGTCCGGGAAACAATGTGCCGCTGTCCTTCAGGCCGGCAAAGCGCTTGAGCAGGCTCTCGGTGAGATCCCCGACGATCGAGAAGGCGATCACCCCGAGGCACAGCGACACAAACTCAAGCGCCGGCACCGCAAACCAGTGACTGCCCCACAGCGCCACGAGGGCCGCAAGCGCAAGGCCCCCCAGCACCCCCTCCCAGGTTTTACCGGGCGACACCTGCGGGGCAAGCTTCACGCGCCCGAAACTGCGCCCGGCGACATAGGCACCGATGTCGGCGGCCCACACCAGGCACAGGGCAAACAGCACCCACTGCGCACCGCGTGGCACATCGATCCGCAGACGCACCATCGCGACCCAGGCGGGCACCAGGGCGAGCAGCCCCGCCAGCGCCGCCGACCAGGGGGCCGCGCGCCGCGGCGCGCAGATCACCCACAGCAGGGCCACCACCCACCACGCCAGCGCGACCACCAGTACCAGCCGGCAAGCCGGCTGCGCCAGGGTCAGGTTCCACAGCATCAGCAGGCAGGCCGCCACCGCAACCACATACAGCAGCCGGGCGGGCACGGTGCGCAGCCGCACGAAGGCGGACCACTCCCAGGCGCCGGCCAGCACCGCCGCGGTCATCGCGATTTTGGTCGCCACGGGCGGCAGCCACAAGACGATGACCAGCAGCAGCGCGACCAGGATGGCGGCGGTAATGATCCGGGTCTTAAGCACTCGCCGGACTCCGCGCCTGGTCCGGCGTGCGCCCGAAGCGCCGTTCCCGGGCCTCAAAGAACGCGAGCGCCGCATCCAGTGCTGCGGCATCGAAGTCCGGCCACAGGCAATCGGTGAAGTACAACTCGGTATACGCAAGATTCCACAGCAGGAAATTACTGATGCGGCGCTCGCCCCCGGTGCGCACGAACAGATCCGGGTCGGGCAGATCGGCGAGCTGCAGGGCCTGCGCCACCTGCTCCTCGGTGATATCGGCCGCGCGCAGCGCGCCGGCCGCGCATTGTGCGGCCAGCTGCCGCACCGCGCCGGTGATGTCCCAGCGCCCGCCATAGCTCATGGCGATGTTCAAGGACAGCCGCTGGTTGGCCGCGGTGCGCGCCTCGGCCGCGGCGAGATATGACTGCAGGCGCACCGAGAGGCGTTGCCGATCGCCGATGAAGCGCAGACGCACGCCGTTGGCGTGCAGCTCATCGACTTCCTGATCCAGTGCGTCAACGAACAGTCCCATCAGCAGCGACACCTCTTCCGCCGGGCGACCCCAGTTTTCACTGGAGAATGCGAAGACCGTGAGCGCCCCGATACCGCGGGCCGTGCACGTTTGTACGCACGCGCGCAGCGCGCTGATGCCGGCTTTGTGGCCAGCATGCCGCGGCAGTTTCCGCGCAGCGGCCCAGCGGCCGTTGCCGTCCATGATGATCGCCACATGTCGAGGCAGGCTCACGTTCATGCAGGCGGTCAGACCTGCATGATCTCCTTTTCCTTGGCCGCCAGCAGCTGATCGATATCCGCCACATGCTTGTCGGTGAGCTTCTGCACGTCGGTTTCGGCGCGCCGCTCGTCATCCTGGGAGATGAGTTTGTCCTTGAGCGCCTCTTTGATATCCGACATCACATCGCGCCGCACGTTGCGTACCGCCACCCGCGCGCCTTCGGCATCCTGGCGGATGACCTTGGTGAATTCGCGGCGGCGCTCCTCGGTGAGCGGCGGCATCGGAATGCGGATGATGGTGCCGGCGGTCATCGGGTTTAACCCCAGGTCCGACTTGTGGATCGCCTTCTCGATGGGCTGCACCATGCCCTTCTCCCAGGGCGACACGACCAGCGTGCGGCCGTCCTCGACCGCGATGCTGGCGACCTGCTGCAGCGGCACATCGGAGCCGTAGTAGTCGACCTTCAGATGCTCGATCAGGCTCGGGTGGGCACGGCCGGTGCGCATCTTCTTCAGGTCGGCCTGAAACTGGATCACGCATTTGCCCATGCGGCTCACCGCGTCTTTCTTGATGTCATCGAGCATGGTTGCCCCTATTCGAATGTGACGGCCGTACCAATTTCCTCACCGCGCGCAATGCGGGTCAGATCACCCGGATTGTTCAGATTGAACACGCGCAGCGGCAGGCGGTTGTCACGGCACATGACGATGGCCGTGGCATCCATGACGTTCAGCCGGTCCTGCAGCACCTTGTCGAATGTCAGTTGCGTGTAGCGCTGGGCGGCGGGATTGCGCACCGGATCATCCGAATACACCCCGTTCACCTTGGTGGCCTTCAGCAGCACATCGGCGTTGATCTCGATGGCGCGCAGCGAGGCGGCGGTATCGGTGGTGAAGAATGGATTGCCGGTGCCGGCCGCAAAAATCACGACCCGCCCCTTCTCGAGGTGGCGGATGGCGCGGCGGCGGATGTAGTCCTCGCACACCTGGTTGATACGGATCGCCGACATGACGCGCGACTGCATGCCGGAACTTTCCAGCGCATCCTGCATGGCGACCGCGTTCATGACGGTCGCCAGCATGCCCATGTGATCGGCGGTGACCCGATCCATTCCCGCCCGGGCGAGCCCCGCACCGCGGAAGATGTTGCCCCCGCCGACGACCACCGCGACCTGGGTGCCCATCTGCACGATTTCCTGGATTTCCCCGGCGATGCGCTTGAGCATCGCGGGGTCAATCCCGTAGTCGCCGCCGCCCATCAGGGCTTCGCCGGACAGTTTCACCAGAAGGCGCGAGTATCGGGACCGCGTGCTGTCGCTCATGTGGTCTTCACCCTCCTGCATGAAGAAAACCCCGCCGGAGCGGGGTCTTCTTGCCAGCCTTATTTATCCGAGTCGGACGGATCGAAACTCTTGATCTGCGCCATTACGTCGGCGACGAAGTCATCCTGCTTCTTCTCGATGCCCGCGCCGACCTCGAAGCGCTCGAACGCCGTGACGTTCGCCTTGGCGCCCTTCAGCAGCTTCTCGATGCTCTGGTCGGGATCCTTCACGAAGGGCTGTCCGGCCAGCGTGATCTCGCCCAACGACTTGCGCAGGCGCCCTTCGACCATCTTGGCGACGATCTCTGGCGGCTTGCCTTCCGCCTGGGCCTGATCCGTCAGGAAGGCGCGCTCCTTGGCCACGACATCCGCAGGGACATCGGCCATGGTGACGTACTTCGGATTGCTCGCGGCGACGTGCATCGCGACATCGTGTGCGAGCACTGGGTCACCGCCTTCGACCGCCACCAGGGCGCCGATGCGGGTGCCGTGCACATAGGCACCGACGTGGCCGGTGGCGGTGAGCACGACAAAGCGGCGCACGCTGATCTTCTCGCCAATCTTGGCGACCAGCGCGCGGCACCGCTCATCGATGGTTTCGCCGCTGTCGAGGCGCTGCTGCAACAGGACATCGAGCGAGGCCGGCCGCACCTGCAGCGCCTTGCCGGCGACGGCCTGGGAAAACGCGCCGAAGTCGGCGCCTCGGCCCACGAAGTCGGTCTCGCAATTCACTTCGACCATGGCGGCCGCATGGCCGTCGGCGGAACGCTCGATGACGATGACGCCTTCGGCGGCGACCCGGGCGGCCTTCTTGTCGGCCTTGGCCAACCCCTGCTTGCGCATGAGCTCGGCGGCGGCGTCCATGTCGCCCTGGGTCTCCATCAGCGCCTTCTTGCACTCCATCATCCCGGCGCCGGTGCGCGCGCGGAGCTGCTTCACTGCATCTGCTGTGATGTTCATAGGAATTCCACGCAAAGGCCCCGGACCGGTTGGCGCCGGGGCGACCAATCGAACCTAAGCGGCAGAACCCGCACCAGCGTCGCCGGCAGCCGGGCTCTCCGGCTGTGCTTCCACGGCACCGGTGGCCTGGGGACGGCGGCGCACCACTCCACCACGACCGGCCGGCGCGGCCGTCTCGGCCTCCGCAGCGGCAGTGGCGGCAACCGGCAAGTCGCTGACCTCGTCCAGATCATCCAGGTCGGCCACCGCATCCTCGGCGCCCTCCGGAGTCTTGACCGGCAGACGACGACGCACCGGTGCCTTCTTGTTGCGCATCGGCGCCTGCGGCTTCGGACGCGGCTTGCCCGTCTTGCGGCGCGGCTGTCCGGCCTCATCCAGCTCCACGAATTCATCTTCGCCCACGGCGACCTGCGGCACCGAGGCCTTGCCGTCGATGACCGCATCCGCGATCCCCGAGGCGTACAGCAGGATGGCGCGCATGGCGTCATCGTTGCCCGGGATCACATAGTCGATGCCATCGGGGCTGCAGTTGGTGTCCACGACCGCCACCACCGGAATGCCCAGCTTCTTGGCTTCGTGAATCGCAATCTTTTCGTGACCGACATCGATCACGAACATCACATCGGGCAGTGACTCCATGGCCTTGATGCCACCCAGACTGCGCTCGAGCTTTTCCATTTCGCGACGCAGCTGCGTGGCTTCTTTCTTGCCGCGCTTGTCCAGCGCACCGCTCACCTGCAGTTCGGTGATTTCGGCGAGGCGTTTGATGGACTGCCGGATGGTCTTGAAATTGGTGAGCATGCCCCCCAGCCAACGCTGGTTGACATAGGGCATTCCGCTGCGGCTGGCCTCCTTCTGGACGGCATCACGCGCGGAACGTTTGGTGCCGACGAACAGCACCTTGCCGCCGTCGGCGACAATACCCTTGATGAAGGCCGACGCCTGAACGTACAGGGGCTGGGTCTTCTCGAGGTTGATGATATGGATCTTGTTACGTTCGCCAAAGATGTAAGGGGCCATCTTCGGGTTCCAGAAGCGGGTCTGATGTCCGAAATGGACGCCTGCTTCCAGCATCTGTCTCATGGACACGCCGGTCATGTGAACTCCTGACTGTAGGGTTGATCCTTGCGCGTATCCCTGGTGGCCACCTGGAGACATTTAAGCCCCAAGCACCCAGCCACCGGGTTAGCGATACGCGTATGGAATTTCTCGTCGTTGCCAACGAGGGCGGCGCTTTATACCATGAAGCTCCCGTCGGAACAATGTCTTACGGGCTACCAGCTACACTAGATAATGCATATCACCATCAAATCCCCTGAAGACCAGCTCAAGATGCGCGAAGCCGGCCGGCTGGCCGCCGAAGTGCTGGACATGATCGGCCCCCATGTGGTGCCCGGCGTCACCACCGAGGAGCTGGATCGGCTGTGCTATGAGCACATCGTCAATGTCCAGGGCACCATCCCCGCGAACCTCAATTACCGGGGTTTTCCCAAGACCATCTGCTCCTCGGTCAACCACGTGGTCTGCCACGGCATCCCCAATGACCGCAAGCTCAAGGCGGGGGACATCGTCAATATCGATGTCACCGTCATCAAGGATGGTTTTCACGGCGATACCAGCCGCATGTACTACGTCGGCAAGCCCCCGGTGGCCGCCCAGCGCCTGACCGAGGTGTGTTTCGAGGCCATGTGGCGCGGCATCCGCACCGTCAAACCTGGCAGCCGGCTCGGTGACATCGGTCATGCCATCCAGGAGTACGTGGAATCCTTGAGTTTTTCGGTGGTTCGCGAGTATTGCGGGCACGGCATCGGCCGCATTTACCACGAGGATCCGCAGATCCTGCACTATGGGGAGCCAGGGACCGGCCTGGAGCTGCAGCAGGGAATGACCTTTACAGTGGAACCCATGGTGAACGCGGGCAAACGTCATGTGCGCCTGCTGCCCGACGGCTGGACCGTGGTGACCAAGGACCACTCCCTGTCGGCCCAGTGGGAACATACCTGCCTGGTCACCGAAACCGGTGTGGATATCTTGACCTTGGGCGCGGCAGACCGGCATTGAGTGAGCCGCTTGAGGAACTGCTGCCCGAGGCGGCAACCGAGACCCCCTGGCCGCTGCTCATCCGGCTGCCGGCCCTGCTCGCCGCCAAACCCGGATCGCGCGAGGAATACCGCAGGCTCCTGGGTCAGGCCCACGAGGAGCTCAAGGCCCGGTTCCTGGCCGAGGAACCCGTGGAGATCCTGGTCCACGCCCGCGCCACCCTCATCGACACGGTGTTGCGCCAGGCCTGGTTCGAGCACCTGGGGAGCGGGGATAAGCACGGGGCGCTGGTAGCCGTCGGCGGCTACGGCCGCGGCGAACTGCATCCCTGCTCCGACATCGACATCCTGCTGCTGGTCTCCCAACCCCTGGGGGATGCCGAACGCTCGCAGGTCGAACGGCTCATCACCTTCCTGTGGGACATCGGCCTTGAGGTCGGCCACAGCGTGCGTACCGTGTCCGAATGCGTGCAGGAAAGCGCGGCCGATGTGAGCGTCATGACGACGCTGCTGGAAGCGCGGCTGCTGCACGGGGATGCGGCGCTGCTGGAGGCCATGAACAGCGCGTTGAGCCCTCCCGGCATCTGGCCCGAAAAGGAGTTCTTTGAAGCCAAACTCAAGGAGCAGGCCGGGCGGCATCTGAAGGCCAACGACACCGCCTACAATCTCGAACCGAACGTCAAGACCGGCCCCGGGGGTCTGCGCGACATCCAGACCATAGGCTGGGTGGCCAAGCGCCATTTCGGCGCCGAGTCCCTCGATGGCCTGGCGCGCCGCGGCTTTGTCACCGCCAGCGAACTGCGCCGTCTCAAACAGGCGCAGTCTTTCTTATGGAAGGTACGCTTCGGGCTGCACATCGTGACCGGGCGGCGCGAGGACCGGCTGCTGTTTGACCACCAGTTGAAGCTCGCGCAGCTGTTTGGCTACGAGGATGCCTCCTATACCCTCGCGGTCGAGCAGTTCATGCAGCGTTACTACCGCACCGTGATGGATGCGAGCCTGCTCAATGAACTCCTGCTGCAGCTGTTCAGCGAGGCCATCCTGAACAAGGAGGAGGACATCCTGCCGCTGAATGCGCGCTTCCAGGTGCGCAACGGCTCGCTCGAGGCGCGCCGCGATGATGTCTTCGCCCGCACGCCCTCGGCGCTGCTCGAGCTCTTCGTACTGCTGCAGCAAAACCCCGATATCAAAGGCGTGCGCGCCTCGACCATGCGCGCCGTTACACGCAGTCTGTGGCTGATCGATGAGGAGTTCCGGCAGAACCCGCGCCATCATCGCCTGTTCATGGAGATCCTGCGCGCGCCGGTCGGCGTGACCCATGAACTGCGCCGCATGAACACCTATGAGGTGCTGGGCCGCTACATCCCGGCCTTCGGTCGGATTGTCGGTCGCATGCAGTACGACCTGTTTCACGCCTATACCGTGGATGCGCACACCCTTTTTGTCCTGAGCAATCTGCGACGCTGGGCCATCCCGCGCTACGACCACGAACTGCCGGAGTTGTCGCGCCTGATGCAACAGCTGCCCAAGCCCGAGATTGCCTATCTTGCGGCGCTGTTTCATGACATCGCCAAGGGACGCGGCGGCGATCATTCGGAGCTGGGCTCGGTGGACGCCGAGGCGTTCTGCCTGGAGCAGGGACTGTCGCGGTATGATGCGCGCCTGGTGGCCTGGCTGGTCCGCAATCACCTGGAACTGTCGGTCACGGCGCAGAAGCAGGACATCACCGATCCGGAGGTGGTGAGCGCCTTCGCGCGCAAGGTCGGCGATGAGACCCATCTGGATCACCTGTATGTGCTGACCTGCGCCGATGTGCGCGGCACGAATCCGAAGCTGTGGAATTCCTGGAAGGCCTCGCTGTTTCACGAGTTCTACGAACGCGTGAAGCGCGCGCTGCGACGGGGCCTTGAAAGTCCCATCGACGAGGAGGAGCTGATCCGCGAAACCCAGGCGGCGGCACAGCAGCTGCTGAACAGCCACGGCATCGCGACCGAAGACATCGACCGGCTCTGGGCACGCTTCTCGACCCCGTACTTTCTGCAGTACACCCCCGAGGAGGTGGCCTGGCATACGCGCCTGCTCATCGAAAGGCAGCCCGGTCCCGGCGACACGCTGGTCGCCATCGAGCCGCGCAGCGTGCGCGGCACGACTGCCGTGCTCGCGTTCGTGCCCGAAGGCATCCAGGGCTTCGCCCGCACCACTGCGGTGCTGGACCAGCTGGGACTGAACATCGTCGATGCGCGCATTTCACCCACCGACGATGGCTTCACGCTGGGGCTGTACCACATCCTGGAAGATGACGGCGCGCCGATCACCGACCAGGATCGCCAGACGGAGATCGAATTTTCCGTGCTGCGGGCGCTGCAGCGCACCGATACCGTCCCCGTGGTCAGGCGCCGCACGCCCCGCCAGGCGCGCATGTTCAACACCGCGACCCAGGTCACCATCACCGTCGATGACCGCAATCAGCGCTCGGTACTGGAACTGGTCGCGGGGGATCGCCCCGGGCTCTTGTGCGATCTCGGCAACGTGCTCATGCAGCAGCACATCGAGCTGCGCAAGGCCAAGATCATGACCGTGGGGGAGCGCGCCGAGGACGTCTTCTACGTGACCGATCTGCAGCACCGGCCGCTGAACGAACAGGCGGCACAGCGCCTCAAGGAGCACCTGCTGCAGGCCCTGGACCAGCGGCCAACAGCATGAATCCGCGCCTCGGGGCCCTGCACACCTATCCCTTCGAGAAGCTCGCCAAACTGCTGGCGGGCGCGAGCGCCCCGGCGCACCTGCCGCACATTCCGCTGTCCATCGGCGAGCCCCAGCATGACCCCCCACCGTTCGTGCTCGAGGCGTTGCGCCAGGGCGTGACGCGCCTGGGTGCCTATCCGGCCACGGCGGGATCCCTGGAACTGCGCAGCAGCGCGGCGCGCTGGCTCGAACGACGTTTCAGTCTGCGGCCCGCGAGCGTGGATCCGGCGACCATGGTGCTGCCGGTCAACGGCACCCGCGAGGCGCTGTTCGCGCTGGTGCAGGCGGCGGTGGATACCAGCCAGGCGCCGCTCGTGATCACGCCCAATCCGTTCTATCAGATCTATGAGGGCGCGGCGCTGTTGGCCGGGGCGACGCCCTATTACCTGAACGCGACCGCCGCGACGAACTTCGTGCCGGATCTGGAGGCGATACCGAAGGCGGTGCTCGACCGCACCCAGGTGCTGTTCCTGTGCAGCCCCGGCAATCCCACCGGCGCGGTGCTGCACGAGAATTTCCTGGCGCGCGCACTCGATCTGGCCGAACGCCACGACTTCATTATCGCGGCCGACGAATGCTACGCGGAGATCTTCCCCGACGAGGCCGCGCCGCCCCCCAGCCTCCTCGAGGTGGCGCAGGAGACCGGCCGCGACCGCTTCCAGCGCTGCATCGTGTTCCACAGCCTCTCCAAACGCTCGAGCGTGCCGGGCCTGCGCTCCGGCTTCGTGGCCGGCGACCCGGACGTGATGCGCAAATTCCTGCTTTACCGCACCTATCAGGGCGGCGCCATGTCGCCGATGGTGCAGTTGGCGAGTTGCGCGGCCTGGGACGATGACGCCCACGTGCGGGTCAATCGCGGGCTGTATCGTGAAAAATTCGATCGCGTGCTGCCGATTCTGTCGCCGGTGCTGGATGTGCAAAGGCCGGAAGGGGCGTTTTACCTCTGGGTCGATATCGAAGGCGACGATGAGCGTTTCACCCGCGAGCTCTTTACCACCCAGAATGTGACCGTGCTGCCCGGCAGCTACCTGGGACGCACCACCGAACACGGCAACCCCGGCGCGGGACGCGTGCGCCTGTCGCTCACCGCCACGGTGGCAGACTGCGTGACGGCCGCGACGCGGATCCGGGATTTTCTGGCACCATGACGCCCCTATGAGCGATATACCCAAACTGCAGGAACTGATCGAGGCCGCGTTCGAGAAGCGCGCGCAGATCACCCCGAAAACCATTTCGCGCGAACTCTTTACCGCGGTCGAGGCCACCATCGACCTGCTCGATAGCGGCGCGCTGCGCGTCGCCGAAAAACAGGGCGACCATTGGATCGTGCATCAATGGCTGAAAAAGGCCGTGCTGCTGTATTTCCGCGCCCGTGAAAACGAAGTCATCGACGCGGGCTTCGCGAAGTTCTACGACAAAGTGCCGCTGAAATACGCGAACTACTCGGCCGCGCACTTCCGCGAAGACGGCGCCCGCATCGTGCCGCACGCGATGGTGCGCAAAGGCGCGTATGTGGCGCCCAATGCGGTACTGATGCCGAGCTTCGTCAATATCGGCGGCTTCGTCGACTCCGGCGCCATGATCGATACCTGGGTGACGGTGGGGTCGTGTGCGCAGATCGGCAAGAACGTGCATCTGTCGGGTGGCGTGGGCATCGGCGGAGTACTGGAACCGCTGCAGGCCAATCCCACCATTATTGAAGATGATTGCTTCGTGGGCGCCCGCTCGGAGATCGTCGAGGGCGTCATCGTGGAACGTGGCTCAGTGATTTCCATGGGCGTGTTCATCGGCCAGAGCACCAAGATCTATGACCGCACCACGGGCGAGGTCCTGCAGGGGCGCGTGCCGGCAGGGTCAGTGGTGGTCTCCGGCAGTCTGCCCGCAGCCGACGGCCGCTACTCGTTGTACTGCGCTGTCATCGTCAAGAGGGTCGATGCGCAGACGCGGGCCAAGACCTCGATCAACGAGCTGCTGCGCGGCGCCGAGTGATGCAGCCGCTTCAGAATTTGTAGCGGGCGCCGAGGGTCGGATTGATGTTGGTGGAGTAGACATAGCCGCTCGCCATGCCGTCATGCACGCCGCTGTACATGGCACCCAGATAGGCATCGAAGTGCACGTTGAAGCGGTAGTCCGCATCGAAGGACAGACCCTCGAGGCTGCCACTGCAGACGCTGTGTGCGGCCGAATCGCATCCGGCCAGCGTGCCGGTGCCGTAGGCGTTCTGATGAACGCCATAATAAGCCGCGGTCAAGGCAAGCCCGGGAATGACCGTGTAGCGGGCGCCGGTCCAATAGACCTGCACCATTTTCGAATCCAGGTAGGCGTTATCGCTGACAAATGCCAGAACGTAGCCGCCGATGTCGGTGTAGCCCGCGCTCAGCGGCGTGCCGGGATCGGCATACTTGATATGCATGTAGCCGGCAAAGAATTTCAACGGGTCGAACACGTAAGAGCCCATCAAGGCATACGTCGTATTGTCCGAGACGGTGGCGGCCAGGGAATTTGAGGCCGAATAACCCAACGCGGGAAGCGCGCTCGTCTGGGCGACGGTCAAGGCGCTGGCCGTGATGGCGTCATTGATCTTCGAGTAGTACGCATCGATCGATAGGGCGGCGAAGCTGGCGCCGATATCAGCCTGATAGGCAGCGCCCGCGGCCCCGCTGGACTCGTTGAATTTGTACAGCGTCCCAAAGTGCAGAGCGCCGATGTTCAGCAGATACTTCGCGCTCGAGTCGAGCCGGTTGGTTTCGCTGCTGCCGGCCCCCGAGTAGGTGTTCGAAGCACCGAGCACGCCGAACGCCGTCGCCAGGAAATTCGGGTCGTACTGAATGGTCCCTTCCGAGATCAGCGACACCTGACGACCGAAAGTGAGCGCGCCGAAGCGATCCGACTTCAGGCCCACAAAGGCGGTCTGAAAAGCCTGGCCGGCGGAACTGCCGTCGACCCCGATGTGCTGCTGATCCACGGCCTTGCCGTTGTTCACCGCCAAGGACTTGAGCGAATCGGCGATCTGTCCCGACTGGGGATTGAAAAAGCTCTCAACCTGGAATTCGGCCGACCAGTCGCCCATCACGGGCTCTTTGCCCTGCAGTCCAACTCGCGACTGACCCATGTTGCTGGGTGTGACGCCGACCGGCGATTCGTAGTCGTTCGAGCGTACGATGTTGCCGCTGGCCGACGGACGATAAGGCGTAAAGGGCGCACTGTGGGTATCGTATTGGATACCGGCATCGATGACGCCGTAGAGCGTGATGCCGTGCCAGGTCAGACTGTCATCCTCGGGCACGCCTGGCCCGGTCTTTTGTTGGGCGAAAGCAGCGTGCGCCATCATGAGGCCGCTTACGAGCAGCGCGCACCATCGGCCACTGCTGCGCCCGGTCAATCAGGGCTGCCGCTGTCTGACTTGAATATTGTTGCCGTACCGGTCCGACAGAAACCAGCTCGACAGTTCGCGATCCAGGTGCACCGTATCACCGGGGCGCAGGTTCACCTGGCTGGTGGCGGGCGCCGTTTGCTCCCATACCTTGCCGTTGTCCAGCGTCACGATCAGTGCATCGCCTGACTGGTGCACCGCGCTCACCTTTGCGGTCACATGGCGGGGCTGCGCCGCGTCAGCGGCGGCCGGCGACGCAGGCGGCGCGCGGTTCGGCGCCACGGCAGGGGCCGCCGCGAACGTGTCGGGGGGCGCAATCGCCCGCGCCACCTCGCGGTCATAGCAAGTCAGGCGCCGCGCCGCATCGGCCTCGCCGATGCAGGCCCGCACGCTCGCCGGCAAGGTGTCGGCGCGTGTGGGTACCGACAGCACAATCGCGATGGCCAGAACGGCGGAAAAGATGTTGCGTGGGCCCAGCATATGGTCCTCGACAGGTCTTCGGCGGAATGCCGGTGGTGGGCGTGCATTGTCGCAGCTTGCTCATGCCTTTTTTCACCACTCGCAGCCGCCATTTGCCGAAATAACCGATATAAAACCGCCCCGTTACCGACCTTGTAACTGTAACGCGGCAGTATTCACAACAGAATCAATGCGGATGAAGGCGGCCACCTTCAGTCGCGTTAGCACGGGGTCGCTGCAAGGCGAACCCACAAAATCTCTGGACCTCAGGGAATTCCTTTTTGCCGAACCACCCGTGTCGCCAGGCAGGCGCGCGCGTGCCAACAGGAGTACTGCTCGATGCGAAAGCACTTATTCACCGCGGCCATTATTGCGAGTGGCGCAGCTGCCACATCGGCCTTCGCCGTGGATGTCGGCGAAAACACTACCATCGGTGGCCAGGCGTTCTTCGATTTCACCAACATCAGTGATCACCAGGGACAAACCAACGGCACAGATCCGGCCGTCGCTCCCAGCGGCACCGGCTTTGACGTGAAGCGCTTCTACCTGATTGTCGATCATCAGTTCGATGAAGTCTGGTCCGCAGACCTGACGACCGATGCGCAATACGCCAGCAACACCACCGTGGTGACCGGCGCGACGGTCACCTGCAGCGGCGGTGCCCATCCCACCGGCACCACCTGCCCCACCGGCAGCTCAGTGACCAGCGTCACACCGACCACCACATCGGTCAACACGGGCGGCAGTGTGACGGAGCTGATGGTCAAGTACCTGTATGTGGCCGCCAAGCTCAACGATGCGCTGACGATCCACGTCGGTTCGTACGCCCTGCCGTGGGTTCAGTACGTCGACAACCTGACGGGTTATCGCTGGGTCGAGAAGTCGGTCGGGGATCGACTGAGCCTTGCCTCGACGGCCGATTGGGGTGTGAACGCCTCGGGTAGCTTCGTCAATAATCTGCTGGGCTATTCGGTGTCCGTGGTCGACGGCGGCGGCTACAAGAATCCGACGCGCACCAAGTATCCTGACTTTGAAGGTCGTGTCACATCGAAGCCCTTCAGCTGGCTGGATGTCGGGGTTGGTTACTACAACGGCCACCTGGGCCAGGTCACCGTCGCCAACGAAAATTTCGCTGAGAACAATGCCACCCGCTGGGATGGCGTCGTGTCGGTCAATTACGCGGGTGCCCGCCTCACCGCCGAGTACATCGACGCGAAGAACTACAAGACCGTCAACAGTCTGACTGCCGGCGTCTTTGGCACTCAGGACGTGGTGGCCGGTTCCTCCACGGCGGTGCTGAACAGTGACGCGGCGAAAGGTTACAGCCTGCTCGCCTCTTATGCGTTCAATGCGACGTGGAACGTTTTCGCCCGCTATGACAACGTCAATCTGAGCGAGAACGTACTACCGAACCTGAAGGACAAGTTCTATGACTTCGGCATCGATTACAAGGCGCTGAAGTCGCTGGATCTGGCCCTGGTGTACAAGAACGAACAGGTGGATAACGGCGCTGCCACCATCGCCAGTGCCGATGCGAACAGCTCATACGTCATCGGCGGCGCCACCTCGACCACGGACGGGACGTTCCGCGAAATCGGGCTCTACGCACAGTACAAGTTCTAACGACTTCCGACCCCTGCCGGAGCATCAAGCGGCCGTTCGACCCGAGTGTCGAACGGCCGTTTTGATTTGCGCGCGCTGCCTTAAAACACGCTTAAATCCCGGTAAATTTTGTTTCACTGGGTTGCGCACCGGGCCGCGCCTAGCATCTCCCCATCGGATCTAAGCGATCCACTGCGGAGAACCTCCATGACCCCCCGGAATATCCTGTCCCTTGCATCGCTGCTGACCGCCGCATCCCTGGCAGTGTCGGTTCTGAGCGTTGCCTCCTGCGCGGCTGCGACCCCGGCCTTCAATCCCGACGGGCTTGAAGCCGCACAACTCTCCCGCGTTACACAGATATGCGAGAACGTGTTGGGGCTGAGCCCTTCCGAACGTCTCATCGGCGGGGAGTGGCTGGGCGATTCGCGTCTGGACTACTGGACCAGCCGCTATCGCGGCTGCCTGACCAGTCTGTCGGACTCGCTGCACAGCAGCGGTGCGGCGCAGAACCAAACACAGGCCGACCGCGACTGCCGGGCAAAGGGCTATGCGGACGGCAGCGCGGACCTGGCGTTATGCGTATTGCAGTCGACGCGCCAGGATGAGAAGGCCAAGAACGCGCAGCTGACGAACACCAGCCAGGAGCACAGTACGCTGGCGCTTCCGGCCGCGAGCGGCTCGCTCTTCTATGCCTCGGCTCATGAACGGCGGCGCCGCGAAGAAACCGCCTGTGCGGCTCTGGGCATCGAGCCCGGAAGCGGCGCCTTCAGCGCCTGCGTCAACGACCTGCAGAACACCTTCCACGCCATCGACACGCCGATTAACTGAAGGCTCCAGGCACTGTTGTCCTATGATTGCCAGATCATTCGCAGGAACTACCGGTGATGCGAATCCTCATAATCGAAGATGACGTGGAGATCGCCGCGGAGATCGCCGAATGTCTGGCGGCGGGTGGGTTCGCGACAACCCGCTGCTATGACGGCAAGGAGGGCCTGGCACTGGCGCTGCGCGAGAACTTCGACGCCATCACGCTCGACCGGATGCTGCCGGGCTGCGACGGTCTGCAGATCGCCAAGTCACTGCGCGAGGCCGGCCGCGATGTTCCCATCCTCATGTTGAGCGCGATGGCGCAACTGGATGACCGGCTGGCCGGCTTGCGCAGCGGTGGCGATGACTATGTGCTCAAACCCTTCGAGCCCAGCGAACTGGTAGTGCGGCTGCAGGTGCTGCTGCGCAGATCAGCCCGCTCGCAGCCGAAGGCTCTTACGCTGACCGTCGGCGATCTGACCCTCGATCTGGTCGCCCGTGAGGCCCACCGGGGTGTGCACACCATTGAGCTTTTGCCCATGGAGTTCAAACTCCTCGAGTTCATGATGCGCAATGCGGGACAGCTGCTGTCGCGCCGGATGATTTTCGAGCACGTCTGGGAGTACCACTTCGATCCGGGCACGAATCTCATCGACGTGCACGTCGGCAAGCTGCGCCGCAAGATCGATGAGCCGGGCCGCCGCTCCTTCATCACCACCGAACGCGGTACCGGCTATGTTCTCGATGCAGTTTAATGCCCTGCGCCGCACGTCGACCTTTCGCCTGACCGGCCTCTTCGGCCTGCTGTTCGCGCTGGGTACCATCGCCCTGCTCGGCATGGTGTATGTGCGCTCGGCAGGTTTTCTCACCCGCCGCGTGGACAGCATCCTGGTGACCGAAGCGGATGGCCTGGAGCGCTCGCCGCGGGCTGAACTGGGCGCGCGCCTGGCCGAGGAGCTGAATCTCAACGGCAATCGTAACAATGTGTTCGGGCTGTTCACGAGCGCCGGCGAACGCCTCGCGGGCAATCTGCATGAGCTGCCGCCGGCGCTGCTGACGGGCACCGGGCCGGTGGAGATGCCCGCGAGCGCGGAGTTTCCCGCCAGCACGCGCCTGGTCGCACGCCATCTGCCGGACGGGGAAATTCTGATCGTGGGACGCGATGTCGAGCAGCTGCAGCAGATGCGCGCCATCATCACCCAGGCGCTGACGTGGAGCGGCATCCTCATCCTGCTGGCGGGGCTTGTACTGGGCCTGCTCCTGAGCCTGGCGCCGTTGCAGCGTGTGCGCCGCTTGCAGGCCGTCGCCCAGGACATCGCGCGCGGCGATCTGAAGCGCCGCATGCCCGTCAGCGGTCGCGGCGATGAACTGGATGTGTTCGCCACCGCCGTGAACTACATGATTGGCGAGGTCGAGCGCCTGATGTCCGAGGTCAAGGGCGCCACCGAAGTGATCGCGCACGATCTGCTCAGCCCGTTGGCCAACGCAGCGCTGCAGTTGCGCCGCATCCAACGCGCCGAAGTGCACGATCCGCGGGCCGTCGAGCCGGTCGCGGCGCGGATCGAAGCGGTGCTGGAGCGGTTCCGCGCCATCCTGCGGATCGCCGAACTGGATGTGCGGCAGCGTCGCGGCGGCTTTGCCACGATCGATCTGGCCGAGGTGCTCGGCCCGATCGGCGAGCTGTACCAGCCGCTCGCCGAGGAGGCCGGTATCAGGCTGCAGGTCCTGGCCGCACGCGGGACCGCCGTGGAGGGCGATGCGAAGCTGCTGTTCGAGGCAGTGAGCAACCTGCTCGACAATGCCATCAAGTTCGGCGGCCGCGGCAGCACGGTGCAGGTGCGACTCGGCACCGATCCGGCGCGGCCGCAGATCATCGTCCAGGATGACGGGCCGGGCATTCCCGCTGCGGAACGCAGCGCGGTGCTGCAGCGGTTCTATCGTGCGGAGCGCAATAGCACGATTGCCGGCTCCGGGCTCGGGCTGAGCGTCGTCGCCGCCATCGTTCGGCTGCATGAGTTCAGCCTGACCCTGGAGGACGCCAATCCGGGCCTGAGGGCCATCATCGATTGTCATCCGGTCGCCGCGCCGGGCGCCTGAAGGGACCATCTGATGTCCGTCGTCAGATATGTGCTCGGTAAACCCTACACCGTTGCCGCGGCGCTCGTGCTCGTAAGCCTGCTCGCCATCGGTGAGGCGTTCAGGATGCCGGTCGATATCTTCCCGAGCATCGACATTCCGGTCGTGAGCGTCGTGTGGCAGTACGCCGGCATGAGCGCCCCGGACATTCAGAACCGCATCCTGACCCTGCACGAACGCCAGCTGGCCTCGCTGGTCGATGACATCTCACGCATCGAGGCCACCAGCTACCAGGGGATCGGTGTCGAGAAGATCTATCTGCATGAGGGTGCCGATGTCACCCGCGCCATCTCGCAGCTGGCGAGCAGCGCCGCGTACGTGCTCAAGTACATGCCGCCGAACATCACCCCGCCGCTGGTGATCCGCTACGGGGCGACGGATGTGCCCATCATCCAGCTGAGCCTGTCCAGCAATACTCTCGCCGACAGCAAACTGAATGATCTGGGTCAGAACATCATCCGCCCGGCACTGGCGGTCGTGCACGGCGCCGACGTGCCCTACCCCTACGGCGGCAAACCCCGCGTCATCATGGCGGATCTGGATCCGAAGGCGCTCGAGGCTCGCGGGCTCACCGCCGCCGATGTCAGCAATGCGTTGCAGGCCCAGAACGTGATCCTGCCCGCGGGCGATGTGAAGATCGGCACGCAGGACTACACCTTGACGATGAACAACAGCCCGAACGTGCTGGATGAGATCAACAGCTTCCCGGTCAAGCAGGTCGATGGGCATACCGTGTTCGTGCATGACGTGGCGCATGTACACGATGGCTTCCAGGTGCAGACCAATTCGGTGTCCGTGAACGGCGTGCCCGGGGCCCTCATGTCGATCCGCAATACCGGCGGTGTGTCGACGCTCGCGGTCATCAGCGGTATTCGCGCGGCGCTGCCGGAGATCAAGCGGCTGTTGCCGAGCTCGGTCAAGATCACGCCGATCTTCGATCAGTCGGTATTCGTGAAAGCCGCGCTCAACAGCGTGGTCGTCGGCGGCTGCATGGCCGCGGGGCTGACGGCCCTCATGATCCTGCTGTTCCTCGGCAACTGGCGCCTGACCCTGATCATCCTCGCCTCGATTCCGCTGTCGATACTCACGGCCATCCTGTGCATGGGCGCCGCCGGGGAGACGCTGAACACGATGACCCTGGGCGGCTTCGCACTCGCCGTGGGCATCCTGGTCGACAACGGCACCGTGGTGATCGAGAACATCGAGCGGCACGCGGGCCTGCATCAGCAGCTGCGCGACGCCATCATTCATGGCGCCGGAGAGGTCGGTACCCCCACCGTCCTGTCAACGCTGTGCATCTGCATCGTGTTCGTCCCGGTCTTCCTGCTCGAGGGCACCGCCAAGTATCTGTTCTCGCCCCTTTCCGTGTCCGTGATTGCCTCGCTCCTGGCGAGCCTCGTGCTGTCGTTCACGCTGGTGCCCGTGCTGTTCCATTTCCTGATGCGCGACCCCGTCGCGGCCAGCGGGCATCCCACGGCGGGCACCGGCCGCTTCGCGCGCCTCCATCACCGCTTCGAGCAGGGCTTCCACTCGCTGCGGGAAAACTACCGCAACACCCTGTCGTGGTGTCTGGCGTTCCCGCGGTACGCGGCCGGCGCCTTCCTCGGTCTGATGATCGTGTCGCTGCTGCTGTTCCCCCTGCTCGGACGGGATTTTTTCCCGCAAGTGGACGCCGGCGAGATGCGCCTGCATGTGCGCGCCCCGCCGGGGACGCGCCTGGAGACCACCCAGCAGGACTTCTCGAAGGTGGAGAGCAGCATCCGCGAACTGGTGGGAACGCAGCAGATCGACGTGCTCCTTGACAACATCGGGCTGCCCTACAGCGGTATCAATCTCTCCCTGAGTGACACGGCCACCGTCGGTCCGATGGACGGTGAGATCCTGGTCTCGCTCACCAAAAAGCATCGCCCGACCGCTGATCTGACCGCGATGCTGCGCCGGGAACTGCCGCGACGCTTCCCGCAGCTGGTATTCTTTTTCCAGCCCGCCGATATCGTCGACCAGGTGCTCAATTTCGGTCAGCCGGCGCCCATCGATATACGTGTTGCCGGGTCCGATGCGCAGGCCACCTACGCCATCGCCTCACAGTTCGCGCGCAAGCTCGACAGCGTCCCCGGAGTCGTGGACTCGCATGTGTTCCAGGTGCCGGATGCGCCCTCACTGAGCGTCGACGTCAACCGTGCGCAGGCCTCGCAGCTGGGCACCTCACAGCGCGAAGCGGCGGAGGACATGCTGGTCACCACCAACTCCAGTGCGCAGTCGGCGCCGAACTTTTGGGTCGATCCACGCAGTGGCGTGAGCTATCCGCTGGTGGTGCAGCAACCGACTTACAGCTTCGATACCACGGACAGTCTGCAGACCACCCCGCTGTCCGGTTCCGCACCCGGCAGCAGTTCGCTGCTCATGAACGTCTCCTCCATGGGCCGCGGCACGATTCCGCTGGTGATGTCACAGCTGAACATCCGGCCCGTATTCGACGTGCATGCCAACGTCCAGGGCCGCGATCTCTACGGCGCGGCCCGCGGCATCGACCGGCTCATCGCGGCCAATCGGCCCTCGGTCGAATCCGGTATCACGATGACTCTGGGCGGTCAGGTGGAAACCATGCGCAGCAGCTACACGGGGCTGTTCTCCGGCATCGCGCTCGCCATCGTGCTGGTCTATCTGTTTCTGGTGATCAACTTCCAAAGCTGGATGGATCCGCTGATCGTACTGCTCGCGGTGCCGTTCGCACTGGGCGGGGTGATCTGGATGCTGCTGCTCACACAGACCCACCTGTCGGTGCCGGCCCTGATGGGGACGCTCATGTGCATCGGTCTGACCACCGCCAACAGCATCCTGGTTGTGAGCTTCGCGAATCAGCGGCTCGCCGCGGGCGATTCGCCGCTCATGGCCGCCGCCGCCGCCGGTTACACCCGGCTGCGACCGGTGCTCATGACGGCCGGCGCGATGATGCTGGGCATGGTACCCATGGCGCTGGGTGTCGGCGAAGGCGGTGAGCAAAATGCACCGCTCGCCCGTGCCGTGATTGGTGGCCTGCTGTTCGCGACCTTCGCAACCTTGATCTTTGTTCCGACCATGTATCGCCTGATGCGGCGAGTTCCAATGGAAAATGCGACCCCGGTCGCACGAGGCGCCCATGCAACCGCGTGATCCCGGTCGCGACAGCGGGGAGGTCCAGGAAACCGAATACGAAGACGCGGTCGCGGCGGAGGATCGGCGCGCACGCGCGCATGCCGTCTCCATCGCTTATGCCCCCGATACGGCGCGAACGCTGCGCAAGGCCGCCATCATCCTGGCCTGTGTCCTCATCGCGGCGCTGCTCATCGTACGCACCGTCGGGTTTTTCCACGAGCGCACACTGGCCGGGGACGCACGCCTGGCGATCGCTACGCCGCACACCGTCGAGGTGATCAAGGCCGCACCGGTGGGCGCCGCCCAGCACTTCGCGCTGCCGGGACAGACGGCCGCCTGGCATTCGAGCACCATTTACGCCCGGGTCAACGGCTATGTCGCCAGCTGGTCGGTCGATATCGGCGACCACGTGCGCGCCGGGCAGGTCATGGCCACCATCGATACCCCTGAACTGGACGCAGAGCTGTCCGCGACCCGCGCCCAGTTGCAAGCCGCACAGGCACAGGTGCAAGTGCGCAAGGCCGAGGCGGCCTTTAGCAAAACCACCTACGAGCGCTGGCGCGACTCGCCCAACGGCGTCGTTTCCGCCCAGGAACGTGACGAGAAAGAGGCGGCATACAACACCTCGAATGCCCAGGTGCAGCAGGCTGAGGCTCAGGCCGCTTTGGATCAGGCGCACATCGAGCAGTACTCGGCCCTGTCAGCGTATAAACAGGTGCGAGCCCCGTTTGATGGCACGATCACCCAGCGCAATATCGATATCGGCAATCTCGTCACCGCCGGCAGCACGACCGCCACGACACCTCTGTATGTCATGACGCAGAATGACCCGATGCGGGTGATGATCGAGGTCCCGCAAAGCGCGGCCACCGATCTGATGGCGGGGCGGTTGCCGGTCACCGTCACGGGCACGGGCGGCGGTCAGGCACTCAGTTATACGGGCAAGATCACGCGCACCGCGCAGGCGTTGAACGCGCAGGCCCGCACCCTGCAGGTCGAGGTGGACATTCCCAACGCCGCGGGGCTGTGGGTGCCCGGCATGTACATCACGGCAAGTTTCGATCTGCCGCCTCGCGGGCTGGTGCAGGTTCCGGCCGCGGCGCTGCTGTTCCGTGCCACCGGCGCCCAGGTCGCGAGCGTCAACGCTCAGGGGCGCGTCGTCATGCACGATGTCGCGATCGCGCGGGACGACGGCAATATCGTGGAACTCAGCTCCGGCGTGCTGCCCGGCGAGCGACTGATCCTCAATCTCAACAGCGAAATCCAGGCGGGCGATGCGGTCGACGTCGCCGGGCAACCATGAGCGCGCGGGCCGCGCGTCCATGGCCGCTTGGTGTCGCGCTCGCGACCACTGTCGCCACGCTCATCGCCGGCTGCGCCGTGGGTCCCAACTACCACACGCCACAGCTGCCCCTGCCGGAGCACTACGCGGTCGCAGCTGCCACGGGCAGCGGCGCGGTGGAACTCGCCTCATGGTGGAGTGCCTTGAAGGATCCGCAGCTCGACTCACTGATCGCGCGAGCCATCAGCGCCAATCCGGACATCGAAATCGCCCTGGACCGTCTGCAAGCGGCCCGCACCTATGAGGCCGGCATGCTGGGCACGGCCCTTCCGGACGTGTCAGGCAGCGCCGCAGCCGCGCGCGGCACTGGCAGCGATCTTGCCCGCGGGCGGGCCTCGCAGTCGCTGGTGTCGGCCGACAACGCCGCCGGTCTCAAGCAGATCAATGAGATCGGCGGCTTTGATTCGCTATGGGAACTGGACATCTTCGGCAAATATCGTCGCGAAATGCAGGCGGCGCGCGCCGATACGCAGGCGCTGGCCGCGGCACGCGAGGGCGTGATGGTGGCCATCATTGCCGATGTGGCACGCGCCTATATCGACCTGCGCGGTGCGCAGCTGCACGTCGCGACGGTGCAGGCGACGATCCAGGCGCTGCAGGAATCCCAGCGCATCGTCCATATCCGCTATCAGCGCGGCATCACCAACGAGCTGGATGTGACGCTTGCGGATCGGGAACTGGCCGATACCGAGGCGCAGCTGGCACCCCTGCAGGCTCAGGTGAGTGCCGGCCAATTCACGCTGGCGACGCTGCTGGGCCGCTATCCGGAAGACCTCGTCGCCGAACTCACGCCGGTCGGCATGATTCCGGCGACGCCAGACCTGGCACCGGTGGGCCTGCCCGTGCAGCTGCTGCGGCAGCGGCCCGACATCCAGCAGGCGGAGCGCGAACTCGCGGCCTCATCGGCGCGCATTGGCGTGGCCACCGCCAATCTATTCCCCGATGTCGCAGTGACCGCGGCCATCGGCTTTCAGCGCCAGGGCCTGGGAACGGATCCCGCCATCGGTCAGCACATCTGGTCGGCGGGCCCGGCGGTACTGTGGCCGCTGCTGGATTTCGGCACGCTGGATGCGCAGGTGGACATCGCCGACTTGCGCACCCGCGCCCTGCTGGTGAGCTATCGCAGGACCATCCAGTCCGCGGTGCGCGAAGTGGACACCGCGCTGAGCGATTATTCGGCGCAGCAGTCGCGACTGGCGAAACTCGCCCTGGCGGTCACCGCAAGTCAGCGCGCGATGACCTTGGCGCAGGAACGCTACGATCGCGGCCTGACCGACTACTTGAATGTCGTGGAGGCGCAGCGCGCTGGCTACGACATCCAAACCGAATACATCCAGGCCCAGACCGCGACGGATGATCAGTTCGTCGCCCTGTATCGCAGTCTCGGTGGCGGCTGGCAACACTACCAGCAGCTGCCGCCGATCCGTCGTCCACAGCCGGCCATCATCGCGGCCTTCCGGCGTCTGGTACACCCCGACTGACAGCCGATCACAGCCCCACGACCTCGCCAGCTCCGACCTCGTCGTTTTCGAACCATAAAAACAACAAATCGGAAATTCGACCGATTCCGCTCTGGGCGAACCCCCGAATCCACTCACACCGGCGAACGGACTGACGCATAGAACCCGGTAAATCCCTGCAGCGCAGCAGCACTGAAATATAACTGTCACCTACGTGAAATCTTGATGTCATACGAATGAATCACAGTTGCGGCGCTGAAACGAACCGCGCGCAGAAGGCGACTCAGCGTCCGCAAACCTACGGTGAGGAAGGAAACCGACCCATGACATTGCCAAGCTCCACTGCCCCCATCTCCCGGCCCGTCGCTGCCGGATCGCAGCGCCGGATATCCCGCGTCGCCGCAGCCGTCGCGCTGGTTCTCGGCACGCTGAGCGCCGCCTCGGTGATGGCGCAGAGCGCTCCGGATACGTCGGCGGCGCCGTCGACCAGCACCAACCCCGCGCTGCAGGCGGGACCTGTCACCATTTTGTTCGGCGGCTTTACGGAACTTGCGACTATCTTTCGCAACAAGAACGAAAGTGCCGACGTGGGTTCGAGCTTCAGCGGCGTTCCGCTGGGCAATTCGGAGCAGGCCTATGTCTCTGAATTCCGCGAAACGGCCCGACAGAGCCGTCTGTCGATGCTCGCCCAGACCCAGGACATGGGTGGCTACAAGGCCGAAACCTGGTTCGAATTGGACTTCCTGGGCGCCGCGCCCACCGCGAATTCCAACGAAAGCAACAGCTATCAGCCGCGCATTCGCAACATCTATGGCCGCTTCATGAGCGATTCCGGGTGGTACCTCCTGGCCGGTCAGAACTGGAGCCTGGTGACCCTGGAGAAGAAGGGTATGGATCCGCGCGATGAGAATGTGCCGCTGACCATAGATGCGCAGTACGTTTCGGGATTCAACTGGACGCGCAACCCGCAGGTCCGTCTCGTCGACAAGATTACCGACGGGCTGTGGGTGGGCCTCTCGCTGGAAAGCCCCCAGGCCACCGGCATCATCAACACCAGCAGTCTTGCCGCGAACGGTGTCAAGGGCACGCTGCCCGCCTCCCCCACAACCGGCTTCGCCGGCACCGGGCAGCTGGGCAATGGTGGCGGTACCTGCACGGCTTCGACGACGACCACCACGACCACGACGGACACGACCGGAACGTCGACATCGACTTCTACATCCACCAGCACCTGCAGTGTCACCGGCACCCAGTTCTCGACGGACATCGCACCGGATGTCGTCGCGAAGGTCGCCCTCGACCCGGGTTTCGGCCACTATGAACTGTATGGCCTCGCCCGTTTCTTCCGCTCGGAGATCGCGGCCGATTCCAACACCACCGTGGGCGGCGGCATCGGCGCCGGCGCGATTCTGCCCATCGTGCCCAATATTCTGAGCTTCCAGATCAGCGGTCTAGCCGGCACCGGCATCGGCCGCTACGGCTCCGCCTCGCTCAATGACGTGGTCGTCAAACCCGATGGCACTTTGGAGCCCATCCGGGCATACCAGGGCATGGCGGGACTGGTCCTGACACCGAACCCGGCCCTGCAGGCGTATCTGTACGCCGGCCGTGAGCAGCAGAGCCGCACGCTCTACTCATACAGCACTGCGACGGTCGGACCCTACTACTATGGCCTCGGCAGCCCGACGCTGAACAACGCCGGCTGCTACACGCTCGGCGGCACCTGCTCCGGTCAGAACCAGAAGGTGGACGAAGTGACCGGCGGCTTCTGGTGGAAGTTCTACCGCGGCCCACTCGGCAACGCGCAGTTCGGTCTGCAGCTGGGATACATCCAGCGCACGCTGTTCGAGGCCACCGGCGGTTCGCCGGCCGCCGGGATGTTCGAAGGCATGGCGTCCTTCCGCATCTACCCGTACCAGAAGTAACTGCACCCTTGGGCTGCCAGTCGCCCGGTTCACACCGGTCGGCTGGCAGTCTGCTTCGCGGCCCCCTGCCCTCCTTGGCCCGCGATCCGCGCGCACCTGGCGCGTCAGTTTCCTGAAAGCACCCGACCGCCCAGCTTTGCGCTTTCCGTTGGGGCTGTGTTATATACCGCGCGATATAACGACCTTTAAGTCCCAGGGGAAAGAACAATGCGGTCTATCTGGTCGTGCGCTCCTGCAGCGCTTGCCTCGCTTTTCGTTTTGAGTCCTGCGGCACGCGCCCAAAACGTTCCCGGCCCGGCGGTCACGGCGACCGGTGCATCGAGCGCCGCCGCCTGCACCAGTGGCCATGAGTTCCTCGCCAGCGATTGCGCGCTGACCTGGAACGGCATCACCCTGTTCGGCACCTACGACATCGGCGTGGGCTGGGTCAGCCATGGCCTGCCCGAAAACGGCTACAACTATGAAGGCGCATCGCTGATCAACCGCAACGGCAACCACTCCCAATTCCTGATTGCACCGAACAACCTGTCGCAGACGGGGCTGGGCGTCCGCGCCCGTGAAGAGGTGATGGAGGGCTGGTTCGTGGTTTTTAATGCCTCGACGGGCATCAATCCGCAGTCCGGCCAGCTCGCCAACGCCTCGCAGACCGACATCATCAACAACGGTCTTCCCAGGGCCAGCTATTCGTATGCCATCGACGGCGCGCGCGCGGGCCAACCCTTCAATGACGAAATCTTTGGCGGGCTATCGTCCGCGACTGTCGGCACGCTGACCTTCGGTCGCGAGCGCGCGCTCGGTACCGATGCGATGCTCCAGTACGATCCGGCGGGCGGCAGCTACGCCTTCTCATACATCGGGTACAACGGCACCATGGCCGGCGGCGGCGATACCGAAGACACCCGCTGGGACGATGCCATGAAGTATCGCCTCAGCGTAGGGCCGGTTCACGTCGGCGCGATGTATAAATTCGTTACCGGTTCGGGCGGCTGCTACTCGGCGACCGCCGGCTGGACCGCGGCCACCTGCACGGCCGAGGCACCGCACAACACGGCCTATGGATTCGACTTTGGCGGGGAGGTCGCCAACTTCTCCGCCGATGTCGTGTTCCAGCATTACAACCAGGCAATCAGCGTGCTCAACCCGTTGCTCGGGCCCGGGAGCCTGTCCGGCGCGGGCGCCTATCAGTCGACCCTCAATAGCGTCAATACCAATCCGATCACGGGTAGCAATCTGATCGGCATGGACAATACCCTCTACGGCATCGTGACCGACAACACGGCCATCATGGTCGCCGCCAAGTACACCTGGGACCCTCTCAAGTTCTTCGTCGGCTACGAACACATTCATCAGACCAACCCGTCGAACCCGCTGGGGGTAGGCGCCACGGACCAGGGCGATTATTTCCTGAGCGGGGTCGAAGACAACAATCTTGATTCTCCGAAGATCGTGCAGATCTGGTGGACAGGCGTGAAGTATGCTTTCGACCCCAAAACCGACATCACCGCCGCCTGGTACCATCAGCTGCAGAACGACTTCCGCCTTCCGCCAACCTGCTCGGCCGCCGCGGGTTTCCGCAGTTCATGCGCCGGCAGCTTGAACGAGTTTTCACTCTACGTGGATCATCACTTCACCAAGCGTTTCGATGTGTTTGCCGGCATTGCGTACTCCGATGTCAGCGGCGGTCTGGCCATCGCCATCCCGCACGGCCCCGGGGTCCCCTATTTGCACAACAGCAACACGGCGCCGACGATCGGCGGTCGTTTCACCTTCTGATAATGGCCTGGTCGGCGATGCCGACAATCTGCTGCGCGGCGTTGCGAGCGTGATCACCGATCCGCTCCAACGCCTTTAGCGCAAACGCGGCTTCCACCGTGACTTCCAGCTTCGCAGGATCTTCGAGTGCGCGCGTCATCAGGCGCCGCAGGCCCGCCGCATATTCCTCATCCAGGTCCTGATCCCGGTCGATCACCTGCTCGGCCAGTTCGCCATCCAGATTATCCAACGCCTCGAGCGACAGCCGCAGCAGTGAGGTCGCGAGATTGGCGAGATGGCGCGCATCGGTCGAGGTGCCGCGCCCCGGACGGCCGCTCTGATGCAACACCGTGCGGGCGATCTTGCAGGACTCGGCACCGGCCCGGTCCAGTTCGGCCGCCACTTTCGCCAGCGCGAGGATGGCGCGCAAATCGCTCGCGACCGGATTGCGCCGGGCGATCAGCGTCAGCTGATCATCGTAAATGCGTGTGCCGCAGGCGATGAGCGCACCCTCGCGGTCGATCACGAGCTGCGCATTGCGCACATCCCACTCGGCATAGGCGCGGGCCGCGGCCCGCACCTGATCAAGCGCCAGGCCCCCCATCTCCAGCACACGGATATGCATGCCGGCGAGTTCGCCGTCGAACGACTTGCTGATGTGCCCTTCGAGCATGCCCCAGAAGCCTGCGTGTGTGCCTGCGAAGCTCAGCCGAATCTGCCGGTGATGTAGTCTTCGGTCAGCCGGTGACGCGGATTGGTGAATATGCGGTCGGTTTCGCCCACCTCGACCAGCGAGCCCAAGTGAAAATACGCGGTGCGCTGCGAGACGCGCGCCGCCTGCTGCATCGAGTGCGTGACGATGGCAATGGCGAAGGATTCCTTCAGCTCATCGATCAGATCCTCGATGCGCGCGGTGGCGATGGGATCGAGCGCCGAACACGGCTCATCCATGAGGATGACATGCGGCTTGACCGCAATGGTGCGCGCGATGCACAGGCGCTGCTGCTGGCCGCCCGACAGGCCGGTGCCGGACTGGGTGAGCCGATCCTTGACTTCGTCCCACAGACCCGCGCGCTGCAAACTGGTGCACACCAGTTCATCAAGATCGGCGCGGCTGCGGGCGAGTCCATGCAGACGCGGCCCGAAGGCCACGTTGTCGTAGATGGACTTCGGAAACGGATTGGGTTTCTGGAACACCATGCCGACGCGGGCGCGCAGCTGCACCACGTCACGCGCCGGGTCATGGATGTCCTCGCCATCGAGCAGAATCTGCCCGGTCACGCGCGCGCCGGGAATGGTGTCATTCATCCGGTTCAGGCAGCGCAGGAACGTGGACTTGCCGCAGCCCGATGGACCGATCATGGCCAGCACCTCTTTCTTGCCCACATCCAGGCTGACGCCCTTGATGGCGTGCTTGCTGCCGTAGTGGACATCGACGTTGCGGCACGAAAACACCGGGTCGACCACGGTGACAGTACCGATGGTCTGACCGATGCTCTGGCCGATGCCGGCGCCATCCAGACGGCCTGCCGTGCCTGGCCGGCCGGCCGGACGCAGATTCAGGCGGCCATCGGATTGGGCCGCGGCGACCACCGCAGGCGCGGGGCTCGAGGCAAAGCTCTGGCTGGATTCATTCATAATTTATTCTCCACTCAACCAAATCGACCGGTCACATAGTCATCGGTTCGGCGATCCTTGGGTGCGGTGAAGATCTGGTCCGCCGGTCCCACTTCCACCAGTTCGCCCAAGTACATGAAGGCCGTGGTGTTTGAAACCCGTGCCGCCTGTTGCAGATTGTGCGTGACAATGGCGATGCAGAACTTCTCACGCAGCGACTGCAGGGTTTCCTCGACACGCAGCGTGGAAATCGGGTCCAGCGCCGCGGTCGGTTCATCAAACAGGATGACCTCGGGGCGCACGGCGATGGTGCGCGCGATGCACAGGCGCTGCTGCTGCCCGCCGGAGAGGCCGCGGCCATCCTCGTGCAGCTTGTCCTTGACCTCATCCCACATGGCCGCATCGCGCAGCGCCGACTCCACCCGTTCGGCCAGATCGCGCCGCGTGATGCGCTGCGCGAGCCGCAGGCCAAACGCCACATTGTCGAATATGGACATCGGAAACGGCGTGGGCTTCTGGAACACCATGCCCACCCGGAAGCGCAGTCCCGCCACATCCACGTGCGGGTCAAGGATATCGCTGCCATCGAGCAGCACCCGGCCTTCGGCGCGGTGTCCCGGGTACAACGCGTACATGCGGTTCAACACCCGCAGCAGGGTTGATTTGCCGCAGCCCGACGGCCCGATGAAGGCCGTGATGCTGCGATCCGCCAGATCCAGGTTGATGCCCTTCAAGGCTTGCGAGGTGCCGTAGAAGAAATTCAGGTTGCGGACGCAGACCTTGGGTGAGTCACCGACCGCGGCAGGCACCGCGGCGTTGCCGGACACCCGTCCAACGCCCGCTGCCGCGGCGTCCGTGGTCATGTTCGTATTCATGTGCGCCTCGTGGGCTGCAGGGCCGAGACCACGACGCGCGCACTGATGCTCAGCACCAGGATCGTCAGAGTAATGAGCAGCGCGCCGGACCAGGCCAGCTGCTGCCACTGCGGATATGGACTTTGCGCGAACAGATAGATCGCCACCGGCAGGTTCGCCATGGGCGCATTCAGGTCCTTGCTCCAGAACTGATTGTTCAGTGCCGTGAACAGCAGCGGCGCGGTCTCACCGCTGACCCGCGCAATGGCCAGCAGCAGACCGGTGAGGATGCCGCTGCGCGCGGCCGGATAGATGACGCTCAGTGTGGTACGCCACGGATAGGCCCCGAGCGCCGTGGAGGCATCTTTCATGCCCTGCGGCACCAGGCGCAGCATGTCCTCGGTGGTGCGCACGGTCACTGGAATCGCGATCACCGCGAGTGCCACGGCGCCGGCGATGGCCGAGAAGTGCCCCATCGGCACCACCACGATCTGGTACACAAACAGGCCCACGATGATCGACGGCGCACTCAGCAGCACGTCGTTCACAAAGCGGATGACCGCGGACAGCTTCGAGTTGCCGCCGTATTCGGCGAGGTAGGTCCCGGCCAGCACGCCCACCGGGGCCCCGACCGCGATGCCGATGAAAGTCATGACGGCGCTGCCGAAGATGGCATTGAGCAGGCCACCGCCGTCGGAGCCGGGCGGCGGCGTCATCTGCGTGAACAAGTTGGCCGACATGCCGGAGAGCCCGTTTTTCAGTAGCGTCCAAAGGATCGCGCCGAGAAACACCAGGCCGACACACGTTGCGCCCATCGACAGCGCCAACGCCACGACATTGGTGAGCTTGCGCCTGAAGCTGCGGTTCATACGGATCCCAGCGCCCGACGGTCCAGACGCCGCAGCATCAGGCGCGCCGCGGCGATGACCACGAAGGTGATCAGGAACAGCAGCACCCCCAGGGCGATCAGCGACGAGGTGTACAGATCGCCCACCGCCTCGGTGAACTCGCTGGCGATGGAGGCCGAAATCGTCGTGCCGGGCGCCAGCAGCGAGGTACTGACGCGATGCGCATTGCCAATCACAAAGGTGACGGCCATGGTCTCGCCCAGCGCACGCCCCAGGCCCAGCATGATGCCGCCGACGACACCGGTGCGCGAATACGGCAGCACCACCTGCCAGATGACTTCCCAGGTCGTGGCGCCCAAGCCGTAGGCGGACTCGCGCAGCACATCCGGAACCGTCTCAAATACGTCGCGCATCACCGAGGCGATGAAGGGCAGCACCATGATCGCGAGCACCAGGGAGGCAGTGAGGACGCCAATGCCAAACGGTGGGCCCTGGAACAACGCACCGATACCGGGGATGGGCCCAAGGTGCGCAATCAGCCACGGCTGCACGGTCCGTTGCAGAATGGGCGCGAACACGAACATGCCCCAGATGCCGAAAATGATGCTGGGTACGGCCGCCAGCAGTTCCACTGCCGTGCCGACCGGACGCTTCAGCCACGCCGGACACAGTTCGGTCAGGAAGATCGAAATCCCGAAACTCAAGGGGATGGCCACCGCCATGGCGATGACCGAGGTGACGATGGTGCCGTAGATCGCCGCCAGGGCGCCGAACTTCTCGGTCACCGGATTCCAGATCTGGCGAGTCAGGAATTCGAGCTTGAAATGAGCGAGCGCGGGCCACGCTCCCTTGACGAGCGCCACGGCGACACCGCCGAGGAGCAACAGCACCAGTATCGCGGCAACCAGCGTCGCGCCCCTGAAAATGCGCTCACCCAGACGCTGGCGGGCCGCGTGGCGCGGCTCGATGGTTACGAAGGCAGTGGCCTGCTCCATTTAGTGCCTACCGAATCTTAGGACGGCGGATACGCAAACAGCCCGGCACCCCGAGGCGCCGGGCTGTTGTCGCATTGAGAACCTACTTCCAGACCGGCGCGCCGTTGGCCATGATCGAACTCTTCCAGGTGGCCTGGACTTGCTTGATCAATGCGGCCGGCAGCGGCACATAATCCAGGTCAGCCGCCATCTGCGTGCCGTTCTTGTAAGCCCAGTCGAAGAACTTCAGGGCCTCACCGGTGGCAACGGCATCCGGGGGATTGGCGTAGACAAGGATAAAGCTCGCGCCCGTAATGGGCCAGCTGTTGGCGCCGGGCTGATCCGTCAGCACCAGGTAGTAGCCGTCCGCATGGCTCCAATCACCGTTGGCTGCGGCGGCCTGGAATGACACTGCACTCGGCGCGACCGCGTGGTGCGCCTGATTGATCAGCAGCACATTGGCCATCTTGTTCTGTTTGGCGTAGGCGAATTCCACGTAGCCGACCGCACCATCCGTCTGCGTGGTCTGATTGGCCAGCCCCTCATTGCCCTTGGCACCGATGCCTACCGGCCACTGCACCGAGGTCGCCGCGCCGATGCTGTCCTTGAACTTCGGGCTCTGCTTGGAGAGGTAGTCGGTGAACAGGAAGTTCGTGCCCGAGCCTTCCGAGCGGTAGACCGGCGCAATCGCGGTGGCCGGCAGGGTCAACTTCGGGTTGAGCTTCTTGATCGCCGGATCATTCCAGCTCTTGATGTCGCCCATGTAAATGGCGGCCAGCGTGGCCCCATCGAGCACCATCTGTCCGGGCCCGATTCCCTTGACGTTCACCACCGGCACGACCCCGCCGATGATCATCGGGAACTGAATCAGGCCGGCGGCCTTGAGCTCATCGGGCTTCAGCGGCATGTCCGAGGCGCCGAAGGTTACGGTCTTGGCCTTGATCTGCTTGATGCCGCCGCCCGAGCCGATCGACTGATAGTTCAGGCCGTTTCCCGTCTTCGTCTTGTACGCGTCCGCCCACTTGGAATAGATGGGGTACGGGAAGGTGGCCCCCGCACCGGAAATATCGGCGGCGTGCACCAGCCCGGTGAGCGCAACAGCGGCCGCAGCCACCATTACGCGTTGTACACTTGCAAGGCTCATTGTCTGCTCCTGAGTTCTATATGAAATTCGCAAAAAACGTCCGTTTCCAGCGTGCTCAAGACGGGTCGGAATCCCGGTCCAAGCGCGGCCTCAGGACGGGCAGGCGTTCCAGCCGTTATTACATGACAGTATTGTGACGATCACGTGACACCGACCGCCCGCGCCTTTTCCGGGTCGACTGACACTTACCCGGGGCTTACGCTGGTACCTGTCATTGTGGGTACGCACCGATGTCATTTGTATGACAACCCCTCGAAATCCTGAAGGTTTCCGCTAGAAACACATGTCTCGAACACTTGAACTCACCCTGGATCTGATGAGCCGCGCTTCGGTGACCCCCGCCGATCAGGGATGCCAGGCCGTGATGATGGCGCGCCTCGCCGCGGTCGGCTTTCAGGTCGAAAAACTCACCTATGGCAACGTCGAGAATTTCTGGGCGCGGCACGGCACGGCGGCACCGGTGCTGTGCTTTGCCGGACATACCGACGTGGTGCCCACCGGGCCCCTGGAGGAGTGGCGCACGAAGCCCTTCGAGCCCACGGTGCGGGACGGGGTGCTGTATGGGCGCGGCGCCGCCGACATGAAGAGCGGCCTCGCCGCCATGGTGACCGCCGCCGAGGCATTCGTCGCCGCGCACCCCGCGCATCGCGGCACCATCGCCTTCCTGATCACCAGTGACGAGGAAGGACCCAGTGTGGATGGGACCAAGCGCGTCGTGGAAACGCTGCAGGGGCGCGGCGACCGCATTGACTGGTGCATCGTCGGGGAACCCTCCAGCGAATTGGTGCTGGGGGACACCATCAAGATCGGCCGGCGCGGCTCGCTATCCGGCCGGCTCACCGTCCATGGTATCCAGGGCCATATCGCCTATCCGCACCTGGCGTTGAACCCGATTCATATCGTGGCGCCGGCGCTCGCCGAACTGACCAGCCGGCAGTGGGATCAGGGCAACGAACACTTCCAGCCGACCACCTTCCAGGTGTCGAACCTGAACGCCGGCACCGGCGCACCGAACGTCATCCCGGGTGAACTGAAGGCGCGGTTCAACCTGCGCTATGCGCCCGTGCAGACTCTGGAGCGGCTCAAGCAGACTGTCGAAGGCATCCTGCACAAGCACCAGGTCAATTTCAGCCTGGAATGGTATGTCTCCGGTGAGCCCTTCTACACCCCGCAAGGTCCGCTGTCGGATGCCGTTTGCGGCGCCATCACCGCCATCGCCGGCAAGCCGCCCAAGCTCTCCACCGGCGGCGGCACCTCGGATGGCCGGTTCATCGCGGCGCTGGGCGCGCAGATCGTCGAACTGGGTGTCATTAACGCCAGCATTCACAAGGTCAACGAGGAGGTGCGCGCCGCCGACATCGATGACCTGCACCGCATGTACGTGGGCGTGCTGGAGCGATTGCTCGCCTAGCCGAAGCGCAGCATCGGCGTGCGGCGCGGAATATTCGCAATCACGCCGGCGCCACCCAGGATCAGGACGCAGAACAGCACCCAGGCCGGCATGCTCAGGCCGAGCAGCGTCCAGTTGACGACGGCGCATTCGCCGCCCGCATGCAGCACCTTCACGAGCACCTGCCAGGGATTGAACATCTGCAGCAGGACATTGAACGGCGCGCCACAGGCAGGAATGCTGCCGGGCGGCAGGCTTTGTATATAAACGTGCCTAGCGGCAACCCCGATCGTTGCGAGCGCGGCCAGGGCAATCAGCACGGTGTAGGTCCAGGCGCCGCCGCGGCGCTTCGGGTGATGAATCGCAGCGGCCAGAAAGATGACGCCCAGCGCAATCACGCCAATGCGCTGAAATATGCACAGCGGGCATGGCTCCAGGTTGAGGACGTATTCGCTATACAGGGCAAACGCCAGCATCCCGAAGCATGCGGCCGCGCCTGCGAAATTGATCAGCCTGCGGTTGAGCATGGGAAGAAGCTGTCAGCTTCCGGTCTGGCCGCCGGCAGTGCCATTGCCCGGTGCGCCATGCTGCCCGTCGTTCTGGGCTTTTTCACCCAGCAGCTCGCGTTCCACGTCGGCCAGGTCAGTGTGGCGCACGTCACGGCCATGCACCATGTAGATGACGTACTCGCCAATGTTCTTGGCGTGATCACCAATGCGCTCCAGGGCGCGCACCACCCACATCACATCCAGGTGGCGCCGGATCGTGCGCGGATCCTCGAGCATGAAGGTGATGGTCTGGCGCTGGATGGATTCGTATTCCTCATCGACCGCGATGTCCTGTCGGGCCACCTGCAGTGCGGCCTCCGCGTCCATGCGCGCGAAGGCATCCAGGGCGCCGTGCACCATGTCCTGCACTAGGCGGCCGAGATGCTTGATCTCGCGATACTTGTCCGCCGGGCGCTCCATGGTCGCGAGGCGTGAGGCGATATACCCGATCTTCTCGCCCTCATCGCCGATGCGCTCCAGGTCGGTGATGGTCTTGATGATGGCGACGATCACCCGCAGGTCACCAGCCGCCGGTTGACGTGTGGCGAGTATGCGGCTGCACTCCTCGTCGATGGACATCTCCATGTTGTTGACCTTGAAGTCATCCATGGCCACCGCCTCGCCCAGGGAGCTGTCGCCCTCGACCAGCGCCGCGATCGCCTTCTGCATTTACTTCTCGACGAATCCGCCCATGGCCAGCACCCGATTGCGTACCCGCTCCAGGTCTTCGTTGAAGCGGCGGGAAATGTGGTGGGAGAGGTCGGCGGTTTCCATCTGCTGCAAATCCTCAAGTGAATGCGGCGGCGCCCGATGCGGATCATAGCCCAAAGGGCGGCGGCAGCCAGCGATCTTGCGGTTATGCGGCGTCGGCGAGCAGCGGTGTCAGGGCAACGCTGGCCTGGGCGCCCTGGGGCCAGCGCAGCAGCTGCATTTCCCCGGCACGGGTCTCCACCAGCGCGGAGCACGACTCCACCCAATCACCCGTGTTGGCGTAGAGGACGCCGTCCATGGTGCACAGATTGGCCCGATGGATATGGCCGCAGATGATCCCGTCGTAGCCCTGCGCGCGCGCCTGCGCGACCGCCACCTGCTCGAATCTGCGGATGAAACCGGCACTGGTCCCGAGCGACGCTTTGAGCTGCTCGGTCTGCGGCCGGTACGGCATGCCGAACAGATGTCGCAGGTCATTGACGCGATGGTTGTACAGCAAGGTCGCCTCGTACAGCCGGTCGCCGATCCAGTAAAGCCATGCCGGACAGTTCATGTCCTCATCGAACTGATCACCATGCAGCACCAGATAGCGCTCGCCGCGAGCCGTCCGGTAGACCCATTCGCGGTGCACCTCGATCTGGCCCTGGAGCATCTCGACGAACACCGAGGCGGCCGCATCATGGTTGCCCGGCAGATACACCACGCGCACACCGGCGCGGCGGCGCGCCAGCAGCAGGCGCAGCACCTGCGTGTGTTCGTCCGTCCAGTAGAAGCGCTTGGCGAGACTCAGTGCATCGACAATGTCGCCGCCCAAGACAATCGTTTCGGCATCGACGGTGCGCAGAAAGGCGAGCAGCTCCCGGGTTCGCGCCCGTTTGAACCCCAGATGGACGTCGGACAGGAACAGCGTCCGCACCTGAAGCCGTGGCTCCTTTCCGTTGCTGCTCATATGACTCCGGGCCTTATCGAATGATAAGGATGAGCTTCTGAGATACCCGTGTCCGTTGCATGACAGGACCGCGAAGCTTTTCTGAATGGCGCCGCCGGGCGGCTTGCCGACCCCGCCGAGTCCGCTTAGCCCGTCGCGGAGTGGCCCACTTCATGCGCCGTCGCTGTACGCGCCGCGCACAGCCGCTGCGCCGGGAAATGACAGGTGAAGGTGCTACCGCGTCCCTGGACGCTAGTGATCTCCAGCGTCGCGCCGTGCCGCTGCAGCACGTGCTTGACGATCGCGAGCCCGAGCCCCGATCCGCCCGTGTCGCGCGCCCGACCGGCATCGACCCGGTAAAACCGCTCGGTCAGCCGCGGGATATGGTCCGCGTGGATGCCGATGCCGGTATCCGTGACCGAAAAATGGCCGCCCTCGGCATCGACACTCCAGCGGATCTCGATCGAACCGCTGTTCGGCGTGTATTTCGCGGCGTTGTCGACCAGGTTGGCGAGTGCCGAATGTATTTCGGACTCATTGCCCGTGAGCATCGCATCCGACTCCACCCGCAGCCGCACCTCGCCGGGGTGTTCATGCCGAGCCAGTACGTCCTTGCGCAGCATCGCCATCAGCGCCGCCACGTCCACCGGTGTGGAGTCGATCTCTTCCTGCGCCGCCTCCAGGCGCGACAGGTCCAGCAGTTCAGTGATGATGGTCGTCATGCGTTCGGACTGGCGGCGCATCTCAGCGACCGGTCCTTGCAGGTCAACGTCCAGCAGCGGGTCCTGGCTCAGGGTCTCGAGATATCCGGAGATCACCGTCAGCGGCGAACGCAACTCATGCGAGGCGTTGGCCACGAAGTCCTTGCGCATCGCTTCCAGGCGCATCTGGTGCGAGACATCGCGCACCAGCAGCAGCTGCTGGCCCTCGCCATACGGCACCACCTGCAGCGACAGATACAGGTGATCGCCCTTGCCGCCGCGCACGATGACCGGATTGATGAACTGCTCGGAGTTCAGGTAGCGCACGAAATCCGGCTGACGCACGAGATTGTCGATGCGCAGACCCAGATCGGCAGGCCGGCGCAGGAACAGCAGCTGGCCGGCCATGCGGTTGAACCAGACGATCTCGCGCAGATCATTGAGGATGACCACGCCATCCGGCAGTGCCGCCGTGGAGCGCTGGATCTGGCGAAACAGTTGCACGAACCGCTGCTTGTGGAAGCGCTTGCGCCGGTGCAGGCGCACGATCTGGGTGATGATCTCGCCCCACGGGCCGCCGATATCCGGCGGCTCGGCGAAGCCGCGATGGCGCACCCACCACTCGACACGGAACAGGGTAATCAGCTGCCAGCACAGATAGGTGCCGCAGGCGAGGCTCAAGCCCGCCCACGGATTGCCCAGCGGCCAACCCAGCAGCAGGCCCAGCGCCGCCGCCGCCAGCAGTCTTAACACAATGAACAGGCCGACTTGAAAGCCACTCGACATGGGAAGGCGACCCCTACGAAGCTGTCAGGCTGTACGGGCTGAGAATCGGTATCCGGAACCGCGGACGGTCTGGATGAACCGATCGTACCCGAAATCTTCAAGTGCCTTGCGCAGGCGACGGATGTGCACATCGATCGTGCGCTCCTCGACGTAGACGTTGCCGCCCCAGATGCGGTCCAGCAGCTGGTCGCGGGTATACACCCGTTCTGGATGGGTCATGAAGAACTCCAGCATTCGATACTCGGTGGGGCCGAGCGGCACGGTGAGATCACCGACCAGGACGCGATGGCTGGCCTGATCCAGCGCCAGGCCTTCGAAATCGATCCGTTCGCCCTCACCCGCAGGACCCACGCGGCGCAGCACGGCGTTGATGCGCGCCAGCAACTCCCGCGGCGAGAACGGCTTGGTCACGTAATCATCGGCGCCGCCCTCCAGGCCCGCCACCTTGTCGCCTTCTTCCGAGCGGGCCGTCAGCATGATGATGGGCACTTCGCGCGTTTCCCGATCGCGCTTGAGCGCGCGGGTCAGCTCCAGGCCGCTCATGTCCGGGAGCATCCAGTCCACCAGCACCAGATCCGGCCGGCGGTCGGCCAGCAGCGCCCGGGCGGCGCGGCAATCCTCGGCCTCGCGCACTTCGAAGCCCGCACGTTTGAGGCCGAAGGCGATCATTTCGCGAATCGGCCGCTCATCCTCGACGATCAGTACTTGTTTGGCTGGCATTATCTTCAAGTGTTACCCGGCGCGGGTATTACAGGGCCGGATCATTGCAGAATCATGACGTTATGCATTTTGTGTCATTTCCGTGACCGTTTCGCGACGTCATTGCGCAGATAAACGGGAATAGCCTGCTCCGGCGCAACACTATGACCGGCCCGCCATTCAGGGACTGCCAGCCGCACGATTTCCCGCGCCCGGGGCAGCAGTTGCGCCTGCGCCGGGCTCAGTGTCAGGCCGAGGCGCTCCCCGATCGAGGGCCACAGGGCAAATCCCCGCCCTGCGCCCGCCACCGGGCCTGGCATCTCAAGCGGTAGCTGAACAGTATCGGGATGCCCCACCTGCTCGGGGCCTGCGGTCGTCGCAAGGCCCGTCGGCCCGCGCGTGGCGCAGGCCCAATACACCTCCTGCATGCGCGCATCGTTGCAGACCACGACACTACGCGCTGCCGGCGCCAGATCCAGCGCCTGTTGCGCGACTGCAAGCAGGTCCGACACTGCCACCACCGGCAGCCCCGCCCCATAGGCCAGACCCTGGGTGACGCTCGCGGCCAGCCGCACGCCCGTGAAGGCTCCCGGACCGCGGCCGAAGGCGATGCAGTCCAGATCGCTCAAACTGACTGCCGCCTCCGCCAAGAGCACCTGCACCAATCCCAGGATATGCGCGGAGTGCCCCGGCCCCGGTGGCAGTTCGCGCGCCAGCAGCGCGTCCTCAATCAACAGCGCGACCGAACAGTTCTCGGTGGCGGTATCGAGCGCGAGTATTTTCAAGTCACCGCCTCGGCCTTGCGCCGTGGCGCATGCCGGGCCAGAAACGCCGACACTTCCTCGAGGGAGCCGGCACGGCGCATGGGCGGCAATGCGGCCAGCAACGTGCGCCCGTAGGGTCGGGTCGTGAGCCGCCGATCGCCGATCATCACCGCGCCGTAATCCGCCTCACTGCGAATGAGGCGGCCGACCCCCTGGCGCAGGGTCAATGCGGCCTCCTGCAGCTGGTAGTCCTTGAAGGGATTGCCGCCGTGACGCTGAATATGTTCGACCCGCGCCTTGACGATGGGATCCTCCGGGGAGGCGAAGGGCAGCTTCTCGATGATCACCAGCCGCAAAGCCGTCCCCTGTACATCGACTCCCTCCCAGAAGCTGGCCGTGCCCAGCAGCACGGCGTCACCGTCGTCGCGAAAGCCGCGCAACAGCTGTTCACGGGGCGCCTCGCCCTGGACAAACAAGCGGTAGCGCTTGCCCGCAGCGCTCCACAGCGCGCGCAGGCGCATGGCCGCCTCGCCCAAGGCGCGGTGACTCGTGAACAACATGAAGACGCCGCCGCGCGCCGCATCGATGAGCGGCAAGCTCGCATCGAGCAGCGCGCTCACAAAGTCAGGCGCAGCAGGTTCCGGTAGCCCCTGCGGCAGCCACAGCATGCTTTGGCGTTCAAAGTCGAACGGACTGGGAATACGGACCGTCTCGGCCTCCGCAAGCCCCAGGCGTGAGGTGAAGTGACTGAAGTCCTCACCCACTGACAGTGTCGCCGAGGTGAAGATCCAGGCGCTGCGCCGCGCCTGCACCTGACCCTGGAAGCGCTTGGCGACTTCAAAGGGCAAGAGGTGCAGGACGAAGCCGCGCGCGCCCAGCTCCACGGAGCGCGCGCCCTCGATATCCGTCACGGCGGCGATGCGCGTGAGCTGCGCCGCCATTTCCATCACGCGGCCGGTGAGGCCTTTGGCGCTGCTGTCCTCCGGCAAGGATTCGAGCTCACCCGCCAACGCCGACATCGCGTGCGCGAGATCCGAGGTGCGCTCGGTGAGCGCAGGGGGACACTCCTCCCAAGGGATGCGACCTGCCCGCGACGGCAGTGCCGTGGTCAGCCCACTTATGCTCTCCTCGACCGCGGTCAACGCGAAGGTCATGCCCGAATCCGATGACTGATGCTCGGCGCGCACGGCGTTGAGCACCTGGGTCAGACCGCGCGCGCCGCAGCTTGCGCCGAAGAACTGCATGGCCAGATCCGGCAGCTGATGGGCCTCATCGATCACGACGGCATCGGCTGTCCCCAGCACATCCCCGAAGCCATCCTCCTTCAGGGTCAGATCCGCGAGCAGCAGGTGATGGTTGACGATCACCACCTGCGCTTCCTGCGCTTCGCGGCGCGCCTTCACCAGATGACAGCGAGCGAACTGTGGACAGCGCTGCCCCAGGCAGTTGTCACGGGTGGAGGTGATCTGCGGCCACAGCGGATGAGAGTCGGCGAAGTCGGGCACCTCGGACAAATCGCCGCTGCCGGTGCTGCCGGCCCAGGCGATGAGCCGGTCGGCCATGCTGGCCGAAGTCTGCGCCAGCAAGCCGCCGCCGCGCAGGCCCTGCTGCAGTTGCGCCTGTTCCAGCCGATGCAGGCACAGGTAGTTGCCGCGGCCCTTGAGCACGGCCACGTGCACCGGCAAACCCAGTGCCCCGCTCAGCAGTGGCAGATCCTTGTCGTACAGCTGGTCCTGCAGGGTGCGGGTGCCGGTTGATACCAGGACCCGCAGGCCCGACATCAGCACCGGTACCAGATACCCGAAGGTCTTGCCAGTGCCGGTGCCGGCCTCGATGACCAACATGCGGCGCTCGCCCAGGGCATCGCTGACCCGTTGCGCCATATGCAATTGCTGGTGACGCGGGACAAACCCTTTCAAGGCCCTGGCAAGACTGCCATTTGCTTCAAAAATATCTTGTAAATCAGTAATTTGGGTCACGACGTGAGGGGGGTTTAACGTAACGGTAATGCCGATGCTGCACTTGCACGACAAAAGTTGCATGATTGCCGGAAGCGGCCGGAAGCCGACTATATAATTGAAAGGTTAATGTATTCCTCGCGTCGCCGGCCAATCCCCCGAGCCGTTGCGAATTGAATAAAGTGAATTCATAAGGACTGAAACGCATGGCCACAGCCCCGCACGCGATCCTGCCGCTGTCGAAACTTTGCCCCCAGGTCACCGAGTGGGTGGAGTCCGTCCGCAACCTCACCGAGCCTGCGTCGGTGTATTGGTGCGAAGGATCCGCGCAGGAGATGGCGCGGCTCACCGAGGAGCTGCGCGCGAGTGGCGAGCTCTCCGAACTCAACGAGAAGGAATTCCCGGGCTGTAACCTCGCCCGTTCCAATCCTTCCGATGTCGCACGCGTCGAGCACCTGACCTTCGTGTGCACCCGCAACAAGGAGGACGCCGGCCCGAATAACCACTGGATGGCACCCGGCGAGGCGCACGAGAAAATGCGCGCCCTGTTCGCCGGCTGCATGAAGGGTCGCACCCTGTACGTGGTGCCCTACTGCATGGGGCCGCTCGATTCGCCACTGTCACGCTATGGCGTTGAGATCACCGACAGCGCCTACGTCGTGCTGAACATGCACATCATGACCCGCATGGGTCGCCCGGCGCTGGAGCTGATCTCCCGCACCGGCAAATTTGTGAAGGGTCTGCATTCCACTGGCGAGCTGGATCCGAACCGCCGCTTCATCATGCACTTTCCGGAGGAGCTGCTCATCGAGAGCTTCGGTTCCGGCTACGGCGGCAATGCGCTGCTGGGCAAGAAGTGTCATGCACTGCGCATCGCCAGCTACCAGGCCCGCACCGAAGGCTGGCTCGCCGAGCACATGCTCATCGTCGGACTGCAGAGTCCCAAGGGCGAGACACACTACATCGCCGCGGCATTTCCCTCGGCGTGCGGCAAGACCAACCTCGCGATGCTGATCCCGCCGGAGTCCATGCCCGGCTGGAAGGTGTTTACGGTCGGGGATGACATCGCCTGGCTGCATCCGGGCGCGGACGGGCGTTTGTGGGCCATCAATCCGGAGGCCGGCTACTTCGGGGTCGCGCCGGGCACCAATCCGGAAACCAATCGCAACGCCTACGACATGATCCGCCACGACACCTTGTTCACCAACGTGGCGCTCACGGCGGACAATCAGCCGTGGTGGGAGGGCCTGCACGATGGCACACCGGTCATTGACTGGCAGGGGCGTCCATACGACAAGGCGCATGGCCCGGCCGCGCATCCGAACTCACGCTTCACCGTCTCCGCCCGCAACAACCCGGGCTACTCCCCTCACGCCGAGGACGCAAAGGGTGTACCGATCACCGCCATTGTCTTCGGTGGACGTCGCCGCACGCTCGCCCCGCTGGTCTACGAGGCGCGCGACTGGGCGCACGGCGTCCTGGTCGGCGCCTCGGTCGCCTCGGAGACCACCGCCGCCGCCACCGGCAAGGTCGGCGTGGTGCGTCGCGACCCGATGGCCATGCAGCCATTCTGCGGCTACAACTATGCGGACTACTGGCAGCATTGGCTCAACGTCGGCGCGAAACTCAAGCATCCGCCGAAGATCTTCCACGTGAACTGGTTCCGTCGCGACGCGGAGGGCAAGTTCCTGTGGCCGGGCTACGGCGATAATCTGCGGGTGCTCGCCTGGATGCTGGAGCGGGTGGCCGGAACGGCCGGGGCCACCGACACGGCCATCGGTGCGCTGCCGCGCCCGGAGGACCTGAACGTGACGGGGCTGGACATCACGCCCGCAGCCCTGAAGGAGCTGCTGAACGTGGATCAAGCGCAGTGGCGCAATGAAGTCGGCGAGTTCCGCAAATACCTGGCGCAGTTTGGCTCGCGACTGCCGCCGGTGCTGACGCAGAACCTGGATTCGGTGGAAAAGGCGCTCGCCTGAGCGCAGCGGGCGCCGGGCGCGGCGCCTGAAGCTAGTCCTCCTCGCAGGCGAAACGTATCGTCTGCGGGGAATCCTGCTCGGGAAGCTTGCCCAGGCCGATCATTCCCTTGCCCTTGATCTGCACACTGTCGCGACGCACGAAGGCCTCGTCGCCATCCTGGGATTGAACGAAAGTGCCGTTGGTGCTCTGGTCGACGAGCACGAACTTGTGGCGGTTGATCTCGATGCGCGCGTGCAGCCTCGAAATCAGGTTGCCCTTGACGATGAGATCGTTGTCCTCGGCCCGCCCGATGGCGACCCCCGGGTGGCGCTCATCCAGAATGATTTCCCGATCCTGGAACTGCAGCCGCAGCCGCAGGTGCGGGAGCTTCGAGTTGCTCATGCCGATGGCCGGCACCATGCTGGTCACATCCTCGGTCTGCCACAGCACCTCGTACAGCACGACTTCGCTGCCCTGCCCCTTGAGGGTCGCGACATCCACCTGGCGCACCGCCGCGCGCCACTGGGGACCCAGGCGCTCGACCACCGCGGCGGTGGTCATGATCTGCATGGCCTTGGCCTGGCTCGTCATGCGATTGGCCGTATGCACCGTCGCGCCGAACACGTCCCGGTTCTCCAGCACCACCGGCCCGTAGTGACAGCCGATCCGCAAGGCGACGGGCTGACCCTCCACCTTCCGCTGGGAATGACGGGAAATCTGCTGCTGCATCTGGGAGGCGGCGTTCAGTGCCTGGTCGGCGTTGGTGAAGGTCGCCATGACCTCATCGCCCATGGTCTTGATGACGGTGCCGTGGTGCTGTTCCGTCGCCGTTCGCATGACATCGATGCAGATCGCCACCATGTCCCTGGCCCGCAGGTCGCCCATCAGCTCGTAGAGCCGTGTAGAACCCACGACATCAGCGAAGAGTATGGCCAGCTCGATATCTTTTCCCATGCACCGATTAGACGTGGAGCCGTGCGGCAGCTTGTCATAATGCCGCCGCACCGATGGCCGGGATTATACGCAACTGAGGTGCGACCGCTACTTTGCCGCTACCCGGCGCAGCAGCTCAGCGCCGGCCTGCGGGTCGCGCGCACCCTCACTCAGCAGCCGCCGGTATTCGCGGGCGCCGGGCTCGCCCGCGTACAGCCCCAACATGTGGCGGGTGATGCTCGGCAAACGCTCACCGCGCGCCAGCTCGCGGGCCGCGTAGTCCGCCATCCGCGCCAAAAGCGCCTCGCGCTGCGGGGCCCGGTAGGGCTTATCCGCGCCGAGGGCCGCATGCAGCTCCACCAGCAACCAGGGTCGATGGTAGGCCTCGCGACCCAGCATGACCCCATCGCACCACGACAACGCCTCGAACACCTCGTCCGCTCGCCGCAGCCCACCATTGAGTATCACGGAAAGCGTCGGATATTCGGCTTTCACCCCCCGCACCACCTCGTACCGCAGCGGCGGAACCTCGCGGTTTTGCTTCGGCGATAGTCCTCCCAGCACCGCCTTGCGGGCATGCACGATGACCGCCGCGGCCCCGGCCGCCTGCACCGCGGCGACAAAACCCCGCAGTGCCTCGGCGTCCTCTGCCGTGTACTGCGCGATGGCGCTGCGTGCTTCGGTGCCGTGTCCCGCGACCACACCAATGCGCATTTTGACCGTCACCGGAACCCGCACTACCGCCTTCATCGCCGCCACACAATCGGCCACGCGCTGCGGCTCCAACATCAGGCAGGCACCGAAGGCGCCGCTGTGCACGCGATCACTGGGACAGCCGCAGTTCAGATTAATCTCATCGTAGCCAAATTCGGCGCCGATTCGGGCTGCGGTCGCCAGATCCTGGGGTTCACTGCCGCCCAGCTGCAGCGCAACGGGGTGTTCCGCTGCATCGTAAGCCAGCAGCCGCTCGCGATTGCCGCGCAGAATGGCAGCCGCCGTGATCATCTCGGTGTAGAGCAGAAAATTGGGCGCAAAGCCGCGCAGGAAGTAGCGGCAGTGCCGGTCAGTCCAATCCATCATGGGAGCGACTGACACTCTGCGATCGATCTTTTTCCTGGAAAAATCAGCAAAAACGCCTGTATTTATAGGCGTTTTTGACTCTGACGTTTCTGCGGGATTATTGGGCATTCCGGGTAGTTTAGCGGTTGCAGAGGGGTCATAAAGGGGTCAAGAATGGCTTGACCCCTCCGAGTTTGGGATATGGCACAGATACGAGCACGCCGACAGGCCGACGGTTCCACCCGTTACACAGCGATTATTCGCATTCGTAAAGGGCGCGCGTTGATCCAGCAGGAGTACCGAACGTTTGCGCAGCGTTCGGCCGCGGCAAGCTGGGCCAAGCACCGCGAAGTTGAACTCGAAAATCAGGCTGTGCCCGGCCGCAAGCATCACGAGCCCGTTACCCTGGCAACGCTCATCCGTTGGTATATTGAGACCTTCGGAACTATCTCCAACTGGCAGCGAAGCAAACAGAGTCATCTCGAGTTCCTCGAGCACCATGCGATCGGCAAGGTCAATGCCCTGGAACTCACCGCAGCGGCGCTGATCGGCCACGTGCGCCGCCGTCGCGCCGACGGCGCAGGCCCTGCGACAGTCATGAACGATCTGATCTGGATCGGCGTCGTGCTGCGGGCGGCCCGAAACGTCAAGGAACTCACCAGACCGATACGCTACCGCCGAAACTCGAAGGGCCGATCGTTGAGAACAACACAAATAGCCCTGGTGCGCTGACCTGTGGAACATTGGCCTGGCGCGCTGGGGAGATATTCATTGCACGTCCAATCTCAGTATCAAGTCGCGACGATTATCTTGCCCTTGAGTAAAAGCTAGCCAGCGCGGCGCGGCACGGGCGCGGATCACAAAAAACGGCGCGCGATTGGATAGCAAGCCCCTGGCCGTGCTCGTCGCAGTGTTTGCGCCGTTGTCACTCGTCTCCATTGGCGGCGGAGGGGGCGTGTCGGCGGGGATTCAACGCCAAGCCGTCGAGGTACATCGCTGGTTAACGCAGCCCGAATTTCAAGCTCCCTTTGCAATTTCCCGAGCGGCCCCGGGGCCTGGCGCTCTGCTCGCGACCCTGGTTGGGTGGCATGTCGCCGGCTGGACGGGAGCGTTGGCGGTGTCGCTGGCGTTCTTTCTACCGTCGTCCATCCTTGTCTACGGTCTAGGTCATTTGTGGAATCGATGGCAGGGCGCGCGCCGTTAAGCTCGCTCATGACTTTACGCTCAGTGGCCATAGGCACGACGTTGCTAGCTGGAATCCCAGGAATGCTTGCTGTACAAGTAATTGCCTCATTCGAGGCATGGACGGGAGTGCATCGTATGCAACATGCTCGAACGACTTGGTTGCGCACCATCCTGGCGCTCGTAGCGCTGCTTGTTCCTGGATTCAATGCCAACGCAGCCGAGCCCGGTAGCGCTGAACTATGTCGTGCCGGCATCTCCTGCGCAGCAAACGTTTGGCGACAGGAGACGTTCGAACTCACGCCAAAGGCGGGCGGCGCGCCCTACACGATTCAGCTTGGCCTTCCAGCGGGTGCTGCGCCGGCGAGCGGGTATCCTGTCATCTTCGTGTTGGACGCCGCGTTCGCATATGGGATCGTTAGCGACATCGTTCACCTGCAAGAGCTGTTCTACGGTCCGGTCGTAGTCGTTGGCATCAGTTACCCAGACCCGTTCGAGGTGCAACGGCGCGGGCGGGATCTCACACCAACTCCGGATCCGAGCTGGGCCCACACCGTGCCCCCCGGTGACTCTGGCGGCGCCGACGCTTTTCTCGCCTTCATCCAGGACGAACTCAAGCCCGCGATTGCAAAACGCACCAAGATCGATCCAGCGCGCCAAGCGCTGTTTGGACATTCACTTGGCGGCCTCTTCGCGCTGCATGTGCTGCTCACGCAGCCGCAAGAATTCGATACCTACGTCGCCGCTAGCCCCGCGGTCAATTATGGTCACGACCAGCTGCAGAAGCAGTTGCCTGCGCTCCGTACACATGGAATTGCGGATGCGCCTCGGCGCTTGCTCATCACTACCGGCGGCCTCGAGGCAGGTTCCACGCCGGAGGAACTCCGCTTTGGGAAGCAGCACAATATTCCGCCGCCTCCGCCCACGACACCTGAAAACAACATGGTGACCAAACGGGCTGAGTTCGCAAAGTCATTGCAGGGGATAAAGGGGTTAGAGGTTGGCTTCGTGGAATTTCCCGAGGAGACCCACAACTCTTCGATACCCGCTTACTTGGGACGCGGCGTACGCTGGACATTGAGCGGCTGGTTCCCTCCCTGACAGTCGCACCGTTCGCGTACCCCACATTGCCCAGCCACGTCGATTGGCTATTGGCACCATTCCTCGCGGCGACGCAAAACGGGAATACATCCGTCGTGGGGGACAGGAAGCGCGGGGACATTAAACAGCCGTTAGACGTTTTTATAACTCGTGGCCCTGATGGGCGGCCGCTTTTCCCTCCGATAACATGGGCTATGGACACAGCCATCGAGGGCCAATCCCATTAGTGCCCTCGGTGTGGTCCGCGACGACCGCCAGCGCCCAAATCCTCCCTACCCGCAGAATGGAACATTGAACTTGTGCGCTCGGCAGGTGACTGCATCGTAGATTGATAGTGGTCGATACACCGCGCCTCACGTGAAACTCTCCGGCTGTCGCCACTGAGGCATCGCCTTCTCATGCGCCGCAGGGACGAGACGTGGCGTTGAGACCTGCGAGTCCAGCGCGCGGCGAAGCAGACGCTCGCGTAAGCCAACTTGGGCCGGGCATCAAACACCTATCTCGCCTATACGCGGGTCCCTCGGGATCTTATCTTGACGTGACCACCCGCGGCCGCTATGATATACAGCATAATTGTATATCTTATTGGGAATTTATGCGCGTGGCGAAATGGGGAAACAGCTTGGCCGTCAGGCTTCCAGACGCGGTTGTGAAGGCGTTGAAGCTGAAGACGGGCGACGAAATTGAAATCGTGGCAATAGGAGCACGGCGGTTTGAGGTGGCTCGTGATCGCAGCCGGGAACAGGCCCTGATGCGGCTACGCACGTTGAAAAAACCCCTCCCGAAGGGGTTCCGTTTCGACCGGGACGAGGCCAATGCCCGGTGATCGATTCTTCGATACCAATATCCTGATCTACGCCTTCGCGGCGGGTGACCGTCGTAGCGCCCGAGCCGAAGCGCTGCTCGCCGAAGGGGGCGTCATCGGCGTACAGATGCTCAATGAATTCACCAGCGTCGTTCGCCGCAAGCTCCGTTGGGATTGGGTCGAAATCGACTCCGCACTCGCAGTGATCTTTGAACTGATGGGACCGGCACGCCCCCTCACGGCAGAGATTCATTCCCACGCAGTCAAGCTCGCTCGCGGCAGTAACCTCTCCTTCTTCGACGCGCTGGTTGTCTCGGCAGCCGCGGATGCCGGTTGCCATGTGTTGCTGACCGAAGATCTGCAGCATGGCCGTAAGTTCGGCGACGTGACGATCGAGAACCCGTTTCGAGAGGGGTCGTAAAGGGGTCAAGCCCTTCTGAACCTCCGTAACCGCTTGATCGGCGAAGCTGTTTGCCCACCGTCGGTCCAATCCATCATGGGAGCGATCGAGATTCTGCGATCGAGTTTTTCCCGGGAAAAACCTTCAGAAATGCCTATTTCTGTAGGCTTCTCCGACTTGCGTGATTCCGCGGGATTTATGGGCATTTGGGGGGCGTTTTAAGGTTGCAGAGAAGTCATATAGGAGTCGAGAATACCTTGACTCCTCCAGGATCTCAGCATGGCGAGGATAAGAGCGAAGGCGGCCCGACGGATCGACGCGCTATGCAGCGATTGTTCGCATTCGACGGCGCAAGACCTCATCGACCGGGAACACAAATTCTTCGCGCCGCATCCGGGATTCACCGGGTCTTGGTCACCTCACCCACAAGGAGTCCCGACATGACGTCGGAACTGAAATGGCTCATGTATACGGCGTTACTGGCCGGCTCACTGTGGATTCCATTCATCGCGGGCGTCAACGTTACTGACTTTGCAAACAAGGATCAGCTGTTTATTCGGCCGCCAGATGCCAGCCAGATGAAACCTTGGGTGCACCGTAGTCTTCGTGCTCACCAAAATCTGCTCGAGCAACTCCTTTCTTTTGCAATTGTTGTGCTCGTTGGCGCCGTCAGCCATGTTTCGACTTCGATCACGGTGGCCTGTTCGATCACATTCTTTTGGCTACGGATCTCTCACGCAATCGGCATGATATCCGGCTTGGCACGCTTGCCGCTGCGCCCGATGATTTACGTCGCGGGTTGGATAGTCACGCTCGTCTTTGCTTGGCAGGTAATGCTCAAGGCTGCCTGAACAACTCAGTTCACAATCCGAGCTGCCGCTGTTCAAGGTCATATCGATCAGCCAGTTAATCCGCCAAGCCCATAACCACATCTCCGCGGTTCATCGCCCGTCGAATACCGAGACCGCCTCAATCCAACTGAGAGCGTCCAACTCCCGCGACCGGTCGAGGGCTGCCACCTGCTTCGCGACGCGTCTGCGGACTGACTTGGAGCGTGCATCGGGTACGATCAGGCGCAGTTCGCGCAGGCCGCGCGCGCTGCGACGCTCACGCATGGCCTTCATTCGCGCAGCGGGCGATACCATGGGGTCCTCCGTGGTAGCGCGTTACACCGTAACGCGCTACATCCTTTCGAGGCAAGTCGATAAGACGGCCGAGGAGTCAACTAGGGGTCAAGTCACCCGGAGTGACCGACACTCCGCGATCAACTTTTTGCTGCATCTTTTTCGATGGAAATGCCTATTTCTTTGAGCTTCTCTTCGTTGCGTGTTTCGGCCTGATTTCTCGGTGTTTGGAATCGCCGTGCCGATCGGCGCTAACGCTTGCCTTTCGGCGCTTCGCCCTTGCAGGACCAGTTCTGTTCGTCCTTCGCGTCGCCCGACCCAGAGTATTCCGCCGATTGAGGATATGGGCAGAGAGGTCGAGTCAATCCGTTCGCACCACGACCTTCGAGCTGTTTAGGTGCAGTGCCCTGCTCAACCCACTGCTCGATGGCGAGCACCGAATCGAATCCATTGAGGCCCGGCCCGCCCCGGCAATGGCCCATGCCCGGCACCATGAACAGCCGCACCCAGTCGCCCTGCTCAGACCCCATAGTCTTGAGTACGGATTCGTAGTAGCGGATCGTGTTCTGAGGCGAAATGGCCGGATCGGCCCAACCGTGGTACATCAACAGCTTGCCGCCGCGAGCCTTGAACTTCGATAGATCCGGGTTTGTAGCATCGACAAATCCCAGTTTCTGATCGAGCAGTGGGACATCGCGGTTGACGTCGAACGTCTTCCAGTCCAGCCCCTCATCGTCGCGTGCGATACGCACGAGATCGAAAAGACCATCCGGTCCGTTCGGATTGGTGGACGAGGAAACCATGGGTCGGCTGAGTGGCGCCCCGGAAAAGATCAGTTCGCCTTTGGAGTTCTTCACGCCGGTGTAGAACGTGGCGACCGTCTTGAGCTGCGGCTCGGTCAGGCAGGCGCTGCCAGATTGCCCCGCCGTACAGCGCAGGGCTGCGAAATTGACTGTGCATTGACGCGGATCGTTCAAGAAACCTTCGTGCCTCGCATCGCAGGTCTTCGTCACCAGATCGTTGACGAGCGCGGCTTGCTCCTTGGACAGCGCCTCCTCGGGATGCTTGAGCAGCTCGACGCTCGAAGCGATTCCTGCGGCCCACATGCGGATGTGGCGGTTGGCGAGCGCACCCGCGACGATACCGTCGTAGTCTTCGGGATAGCGCTGCGCTTCCATGACTGCCATGCGCCCGCCGGTCGAGCAGCTCGAAAAATAGGAACGCTGGGGGCCCTTGTCGTAAAACGCTTTGGCGAGCTGCTTGGCCTTCAGCGTCATCTCGTGCGTCGATCGGTAGGCGAAGTCGACCATCTTTTCCGGGTGTCCGATGCCCCACTTGCCGCCGGTCTCCTGGTGGCCCGTGTCCGTGCCCGCCGTCGCGTAGCCGCGGTTCAGAGCCTGCGGCATTTCCGAGCGCAAGCCCTGAATGGATCCTGCAAAACCGCCGTTGCCGGCCCCAAGAAACTTGCCATTCCATTTGTCGGCTGGAGGCAGCCACATCTCCATCTTGATCAGCGAATCCGACGTGGGCTTGAGGTCTAACTGGACGCGGCAATGCGCGGGGAGCAATGGCGGCGGTGGACCGCCTGGCGTGCTTGGCGCCTGACCCGGACCTTCGGGCACCAGCTGAGCGTCGGTGACGGCGGCATGCTCGAGGGGCACACTGCCAAGTTGTTCGCACGCCGTTGCCGCGATTGCCGCTGATGTGAATGCGGAAAGGCCGAAAGCGCCGATCAGGATGACTGAGTTGCGCATCTGAACCCCCTCGCCGCTCGTATGTGCGGCTTCTCGCTTGAACAATATCAGTTTGCGACCCTAAACACCCTTTGCTGCGCGCGCTGGCTCAGCACAGACGCATCGTACTTCTCGCTCTATCGCTTCGGCAGGATCCTACGGTCCGCGGATGTTCATCATTCGCCGAGGAGGAGCAAATGATCACGAAGGCAGACCCTCATGCGCCTGCGGCTACTGCTGAAACTCCGGCGTCATGTCCTTGCAAGGCAGCTTCTGAAACGGTACTTCCGAGAGATACATGATGTCGTAACTCTCGTACGGCGCCGCCAGGTACACCGGATCCGTGACCGAATAGTCGCGCCGCAACGAAGACTTCTGCGCATCGAACGTGAAGCGCTCGACGATATGCAGCTGCTCGCTGTTAAGCGTGGGCGGCGACAGCACGCCTGCGGTAAACCCCACGGTATCGACCACCAGCGTATTGCCTTCCCAGCGGCCGATCGAGTGGCCGGCATAGCTTGGCGTGAGACGATCCGGGTGCTTGGCCATGCCGACGTGAATACGGCGGTCGAAGTTGTACAGACCGTATTGGATATCGATCACCTTCTCGCCGCTCGCCGTGGTCTTTTGCTCGAACCGGTTGATCGGCCAGTCCGCGGTCCAATCCCGGATGATGCTCGTGGGCTTGCAGGCGTACCACGGATTGTCCTTCGGCGCCCGGTTTCTAAAGGCGGCGGCCTGTTTCTGGCCCTCTTCGGTGTACACGGCTTTCGGCCGCGGCGGCTGGGTGGCCTGCACCTGCTGCAGCGTGATCTGGCCGGCCGCGAACGCCGGCGACATACTCTTCGGAATCATGGAGCCGTTGCCGCCGCTCGGCGGAACGGTGAGCACGAGTTGCTCCACGGCCCAGTCGCCACTGATGTTCGGCTGGCCATCGGCGAGGCGCAACGGGCGCTTCGAGGTATCGAGCGCCTTCGTCTGGAACTGATCGTTGCGATTCACCATGGGCGCATCGCCGAGCTTGAAATTCTCGGTGTAGCAGGCATTGGGATCCGTTCGGTGCGGGTGC